>QGNH01000536.1_pt2 | contig 29063 bp, 49 predicted proteins | sample 1735481 | NCBI WGS metagenome assembly QGNH01 (sample SAMN09239004, study PRJNA386568) | Viral metagenome, whole genome shotgun sequencing project.
TATCTGGGCTGATGAACGATCCTCGAATACGGCGGTCTGTGTTTCAGTAACGCGACGTTGTGCTCAGTTTCCTGTGTTAAATCCGCCGAATACGTTGATTGCTGGTTGTAGAACATGATCGGTTCAGCGATATGCTGTGCGCGCTCAGTCCCGCACATTTCAAGCAACGGGTACATTATAGCGCGGTCTTCCGCGATGCGGAAATATCGGCCACTGTCATCGCGCAAACTTGAATCTTTAATTCGGTCCCACAGCCAGCGCTTCCACGTTCTCACCGCCGTGGCCAGCCACCGATGATTTCGGAAGTCGAGGCAACCATCGAGGTATGCTGGCCAAGAACCAGGACCCCACTGTGATTCAGGCGGTGACACCCAGCTTCCGTATGTCATCCATGCGCCGTCTTGGTAGGCTTGCGAAATAATCTGCAACGCATCTTCACAGGCGAACCAATCGTCGCCATCAAGAGATATGATCACGTCTTGCGGATCTATCCCGCTTCGCCGAATAGATGAGATCTGGTTCGATAGAGAGTACTTCCTGTCTTTGTTGTACGTCCAATAGATTCTTGGATCAGCAGGCGCAGCCTTCACTATTCGGTCGCGATCTGATCTATCAAAACCGTCTAGCGTGACAAACGCCTCCCAATCGCACATGGATTGCGCTATCACCGATTCTAAACATTTACCGAGGAAATCGGTTGTGGCACAGTTGATTACGATCTTCATCATACGTAGCACCTTTTCAAAATATCGTGTTTCCTGGTGTCGAGTCTGAGTAAAGCCCGTTGTCTCCAGCTATGTAGGAGAATGTGCTTTTCTGTGTCGGAGAAGAGCTAGTCCACACCGGCGTGCTCACCGGCGCAACCTCGTAAGCCTTCGCCGGCAGGTTTATAAACCTCGTGTCGAGGACATGGTACTCCATCCGGCCACCAGCAAAGTCCGGTTGGCGATCCACTACCTCGCACGTTACGTTCGTCATTCCAAGCACGCCGAGTTTGGAATCGAACAGTGCCGGATGGCTCAGGCTAATGAAGTCTCCTAACTCCAATGTCAGAGTGCGGAACTGCGAGATCAGTTTGTACTCCGGCGTTCCGAAAGCGTGCCGGTTGAAAACGCGGTTGACGGTTAGCGCGGCTCGCGGCGAAGATCCAAGCGCCGATATCAAACCGTCGCTTTCGATGGAGTTCTGGAACTGCTGTTTGTACGTGTTGATCGAAGTGCTTTGTACGTAGGTCTGATCAAAGTCGTATTCCCGCGCTGCCGTCGCCCGATTCTGGTTCTTCACCTGGGAACGGACGATGATGTAATTGATGATCGGATATCGCGATATCTCAGGGATGTCCATAATAGAATCCTGGTTGACGACCACAGGCGTTATAGTCAACGGCCTCTTCATCGACTTCAAAGACAACACGCCAGACGCCCGCGAGATCCAATAGAGTCCAAGCGGTTTGAGAATCTGGTCCTCAACCCACGTCTTGCCGTTTTCCGCTCGCGTGATTCGGAAGAACATCCGTTCCGCCGCGAATTCGTTGTCGCGTAGCGCCAGCACTCCTGGAACGTCGATGTATGGATTCGGATTGATCAGCGTTGGATTCGCCGTTCCTTGATCTGCCCAAGTGATAGTGTTGTCAGCGGTGGTTCCGCCAGCGTCATTCCATGACGGCGCGCTACCGCCTGACGTTCCGGCCACAGTCACTTTCTGATAGTGCCCCGCTGGATCTAGAATCAGAGCGCCCAAGATGTAATTGGTGCTTGCCTGCCACGGATCAATTGTGGGCCGGTAGAAAATCCATGCGGCGTTCGGAGCAAAGACCGCCTCCATACTTCCGCCCGTGCCGTCGTCCAACAGTTCAAGCGGCGGCGGTAGTGATGGATCTTGGCCGATTCCTAACTCGTTTTGCATCGCACACAAGAGAATGTCTAGCGGGTGCGCGTAGAGGTAGCGCGGATTGTTAGCCGACAAAGCGTAACCATCGTCCTTGGTAGAAAAGTAGAGCGGTTCGTTGTCATCCGGCATCACGTACTGGATGCCGGACTGACTACCGGCGCTCGTCCCAAGCAGCATCAATGTTTGTGTGATCACGAAGGCAACAATATACGCCGTACCAGGAGACCCCAAGTAAACCGTTCCGCCGTTCCATGATCCATCTGTTACGAAGAGATTTCCGGTCGCCAATTGGCAAGTACGGTCGGCGATCCCTTCATCCTGCCAGATCAATGTAAGACCGTCGTTGGTTGTTCCGCCGCTGCTGTTCCAGACAGCCGGTGGAGACGAGGCAGAGATCCCTGCGGAGATCGCCAACTGATAATGATTATTGGTGTCCTTGATCAACGAATACAAAGGGTACGTGGTATTCGCCGCCCACGCCGGCGCGCCGATGCCCGTGTTGACCGTCCCTTGGTGCCCAGGACCGCCGTTCAGCCAGATTTGACTCACTAACTGCTTCTGGTTGTCCGCGATATCGAACGTTACTATTCCGCTCGCCGTGTAGCCGGTGTCTATGATCGTTCCGGTATGAAGCGCTATAAACTCCGAGTAATCAAGTCCTGGGAATCCTACTTTGAGAACAGCAACCAGTCCGATCACACCTGTGGCCACCGCCGCCTTGACCGTTCCATTCGGGTCGATGGTTTGCACGCTGAGATTGGAGATCGAAGAGTGTCCGTCGATCTCGCTTACAGACTGGCCGGCTCCGCTTGGCAGATCCATCGTGGGCAGGAGGTTCGCCGGGCCGTTGAGGATTGGCGGGATCTGGTAGAGTGGATCGCCGGCTGACAAGAACGTGCCGAGGATGAGCAACGGGAAACCGTAGGTGATATTGGCGTTCGTTCCAACCGATCGCGTCACGCTCAACAGGTTCGCGTTGGTTACAACGTTGACGACGTAGGCCCCGCCGCCTAACAGGATCGTCTTGCCGGGCCACGTTCCGAGGAATGGGTTACCGCTGAGGCGCGTGACGTTGAATCCGCTGGTGCTGACGGTGCCTTGGAATGACAGGATCTCAAGACTGTAGAGCGGCGTTTTAAATTCCGCTGATACCTGAGATTCCCACGCAGCATCGCCTACTATGGCCATGCCGCTATTCTACACCATTAGGACTTGCGGAACAGCGCCGCCAGCGAGCGCCGGCGATACCGCACCTTCATCGAATGGCGCTGGACCGAGATGAACAGCCACAGGCACAAGCCTGCCGGGATAACCGCCGCTAGGAACCAGCACGCTAGGACTTGCGCGAACTCCCTGGAGATCATCATCGCAGCCACCCAAAGAGCAAGCGGAACAGCAGCCGGCCAGCCTTCTGCTCGCGCCCGCTCCGGCTCAGCGGAATGCCGATACTCCGCGACACCCGCGCCTTCGCCGCCGATACTCCGAAAAACCGCCACCACGAAAAGCCACCGCGATTCATGCTGCCTCGCTTTCCTGTAACTGTCTGCGGTACTTGTGCACCATCTTCTTGCCGATCACCGCTTGCTTCGCCGTCAATCGCGTCATCTCCGCAAGCGAGCGGCCCATACGCGCATCGAACTTGTTGAAGCCAGCGCCGTCCAAACTCTGCGCGCCGTCGCACATTGCCGCCAATATCCGCAGTTTGTGGTGAATCTCCACCACTTCTGCTTCGCTGATTTCAACCGATTCTGTCTCGATCTGCTTGCGCGTCGGGCGTATGTCGCCAACCGGCGCGCTTGGTACCTCCGGCAACTCGATATCGTTGTCGAGCGCGTCCGCGATGACTTCCTGTTTCGCTACCAGGATCTTTGCCATGCGCGCATCCAAAGAGCCTTCCAGGACCAAGTGTTGCACCAGTACACTGTCGTGTTGTCCGATGCGGTGGCAACGATCCTCGGCCTGCGAGAGGTTACCGGGCGTCCAATCCAACTCTGCGAAGATTACGTGCGCGCTGGCCGTCAGCGTTATGCCTACGCCAGCCGCCTTGATCGAACCGATGAATACTTGGCACTTCGGATCGCTCTGGAAACGGTCAACCGCCGCCTGCCGGTCTGGTAGCGATTCGCGGCCATCCACCACCGCGCATCCAGGGAACTCCTGCCGGAGCGCGTCTGTGGCATCGTGATGATGCGTAAAGATCACAATTTTCTTCGCAGGGTCGTCGTCAATCAAGTCGTGCGCGAACTCTATGACCTTCGGCAGTTTCGCGAGCGCTACTTCGTGCCGTACCCGCGCCAATTCGGTGAATGCCACACGTGAGGCTTCGCGGAGGTTCTCTACCGCTGTCTTATAATCGTCTGGGTTGTCGGAGGCTAGCGCAAGGTCCGCTGCTACCCTCGCCTCGATGATGGCGTCTTCGTGCGCAGCGTAAGCGGCCTGTTCCGCCGCCACTGCGCCTGATGCGCCGTTGGCTGAGAACTCGATCACTTGCCGGCGCTTGGCTGGCAGTTCGGTGAGCACGTCGGCCTTGAGCCTGCGGACCATGATCGATGTACGCAGTTTGTCTTGTAGCTCGCCAAGGTTCGACGCTCCGCTCATATCCCATCCGTGCGCGCCCTGGAAAGCTGCGCAGTACCGTTCCGCGAAGTACATCTTGTTGCGCCACGTCGATGAGTCGAGGGAATGGATGATCGGCCAGAGTTCGATAGGCCGGTTGACTATCGGGGTGCCGGTCATAAAGATGCGGCGCGCCGCCTTGATCGGCTCCTTCTTCTTCGCTGGATCGCGGTCCCACTTGCCGAGCACCGCCGCCGTCCGCTGCGCCTTCGAGTTCTCGCGCTTCCAGTTTAGTTTCAGCGACGCCGGGCAAATCACCAACACGCGCTTGATGGTTTCGTCTGCGTTGATAACTCCGATGGCCTGGATGGTCTTGCCCAATCCCATCTCGTCGCCTATCAGCGATCCTGCCCGCGCTACGCAAAAGGCTATGCCGGCCTTCTGATAACCCAGGTACGCCAGAGATTCGCGGCAGGGGATCTCGATATTGGCGTCGGTTGCGCGGCTCGCTTCGATTGCCGCCTCGTGCGCCTTCTTCTGCTCGCCGGCGAGCGCCGCCAGTGCGTCTTTGCACGTTTCGTCAGCGTACATCGCCAGTTTTGCCGCGTCCGATTCCTTGAGCGTAAACCAGCACCGCGCTTCCTTGTCCCACCGGAAGCCTGCGCCCTTCGGGATGTCCTTCTCGTCGTAGGTGGAGATCGCTTCGTAGCGCTCGCCCCGCTTGGTTAGTTTCATGGCTACTTGGCCTCCGCACTGGCGTTCGCTTCGGCTGCTGCTGCTCCGCGTGCGGTTGCGGCGGCGGCGCGGGCGTAGTCGTCGCCCGCCTTTACTATGGCGTAGCGGTTGCCTGTCGCTAGCGCTTTGCGGTATGCGTTCTTTGCTCGCTGTAGGTCGGTGGTGTTTTTCATCTCGTTTCCCCTTTGCCCCGTGGTCGCGGGGTTGAATCTTCAGTACGTCTCATAGCATACGCCGTGGTTAGATCGCGTGTCAAGTGGTTTGTGGTATTTATTTTAGGCCCCATGGACATTGCCGAGTACTACCCATCCAGTAGTACTCCTGGTACTCTAGCAAGGCCGTGGCCAGCGCACAGGACGGCCCAAACCGGCCAAATCGCCACGGAACAGGCCACCAAAAGCGCCCCCACGCCGCCACAGCGCCAATATGGGCGCGCACAGCCAGCCATGACGCCCAAATACGGCCAGGAACGGCCCTGCGCCCCACGGTTGGCCGATCTATTGCCAATTTACACGCTGGCGGAAGCGCATCTTGAAATTGTAGGTGCCGGGGTGGCGATAGGTCGCCACCCAATTGGTATCCTCCAGCGTGTACGCGGTGAAGGAATTGACCGTGTAGTCGGGGTAGTAGGCGAACGGCACGCCTTGGATCGCTTGCGCTACGAACGCGGCCCACGACTGCACGTCGCCGCCGATGGCCACGTACTCCATGTCGAACGGGAAGTATTGATCGCTGCGTCCGAAGATCGACTCACGCACGCCGGACCAAGCGGTGTTGTCGAGGCGTGTCGCTTCTATCGAGTAAGCGGGAACCATTCGCGGAGGACGCTGGAAGAAGAGATTATAGAAGGCCAGCGGCACGCCAGACAAAGCGCCAAAGCTTCCACTATTCAGCGGTATCGAAAACGTTGTCGCGCTCAGTTGTGTAGCGATCCACGTTGCGTTTGCAGATGTCCAACCGCTCGTGAACCCGGATATCCCTACTGTGCTGCCAGTGAGTGGAGCCACAGGAACAGTAAGTATCGCTGCCGCCGCGTTGCTGGCAGCGGAGATGGTCGCTCCGTTGAGCGGGTACACGATCTTCGGAAGCACGCCTTGTTGCATTTACTCCACCGGTCCCCGAATGTCTCGTGATTCTGGTAGATGTTCAGGGAGCGCACCACCGGCAAAACCGGTGCCGCCTAAGTAATTGTCGTTGAGACAATCCGGGCAGGCGCGTCCGCTTTCATCCGGGCCATTCAACCAGCCTTGGCCATTGCACGTCTTACAAATTTCCTGAGCCATTGTGAATCTCCTATTTGGAAACACGTTTCGCTGGCACAAGACGCACATACAGATCGTACCAGTTCTCTGCAATTTCTGATTGCATTTCATGGAGCCGCGCCGTGCGCTGAGATCCTGATCCGCTACACACGAACCGATGGGCCGCACCTTCCGCATCGTCTTTCTCGTGAAATCCTGGACGCGGTTCAGCTGGTTGAGGCCACAAATTCTTAATGGAATTTGACCCTCCCAACTCAAGAGAAATATCGTGATCAATCTCAAACTCGGAGCATGGCCGAGACTTTCCTTTGCCGCACACCACACCATACTCCGCGAACACTTGCTTCTTCATCGCCTCGGTGACAGCGCGCACCGTGCCAGTGTGAAACTTCGGATCACACAGCTTATCTGCCGTCAATGATGGGTCCACGTCGCCCGGCGTCACAGACTTGTCCGGCAGGAGCACGCCGTTCGGAAGCTTGCGGTACGTGGCAATTGGTCCCGCCGCAAACGTCGAGTGCAAGCGCAGCGACGATTGAATCTCGCAGAACAGAAACAGCACGGCGACCACACCAAACAGATTGAGTGTCTTTCGCATTTGGCTTCCCTTCGTCATTTGGTTTTACCGCTTGAACGTCACCAGTACGACGCCACGCAACTGCTCGCGCACCGTCCGCAAGAACTGCCAGCCTTCCGCACGCTGTGCTTTGATCACCGCAGATACTTCCTCAACCGGCGCATCGTGGAGCGTGGCTACCTGCTCGCCATCACGGTTGAGCAACGGGAAGTGCTGTATCGGTAGTTCGATAGTTAGATCGTACATTTTATGATTTCCAATCCGGCATGTCTACGATTTGTCCTTTTAGACTATGCCAGCAATCACTTTGAAACGCAATCTTACCATCCTTCACGAACGAATGGCATCGCGCTTGCGGCGTATTCCCGTTTACTAGGAGCGACGGCATGAAACTCGGTTTGTCAAGTGATCCATTCCATGTCCAACCATCCGGCCCAACAAGGAACGTGTGACTGTAGGAACATCCCGGACAAATAAAGCCAAAGTGCGCACCGCGTGGTTCGTTGCCGAATAGATGGATCTTATCAGACATCATCCGCCTCCGCTACGCACAGCCGGCGCGGGCCGAGCCGTGTGCGAAGAATACAGCAGCCCGCCGTTGTTCCGCACGTGATCATTCAAAATCGAGGCTATTACCTGCCCGCCACGCGCATCACCGACCACGATGACCCGGAGGCCACCAGAAGCCCCTCCCGTAGGCGCTACGGCACCTGTGGCCATCCTGGGCACGCCTACGCCCGTCCCATAACCACTTCCGCCGCCAGGACCGCCATAACTACCACTGCCGCCACCTGCGCCACGGGAACCGCCACCCATGGCAGAAGCCGCCGAATATGCCGCCATAGCGATGGGTGCCGCTGCAACAGCCGCCCACATCACCGCAGCCGCCGTATAGCCAGCGCCAGCAACGTAATCCTGCGCCGCGAAATTCTCAGCAGCTAACGCATAGTCCTTCATCGCGTGCTTGATAGCTATTGCAGTGATGCTCCGTTCTTCACTCTCAGTTTTCATGGCGTCGTTGAGCGTCTTGGAGATCGCTGCCTCTTGCTCGATTAACATTTCGTTAATGACAGCTACTGCGATCTGCTCCATGGCTTTAAGGTAGATACCAGCGTAGCCCTTCACTGTATTGGCAAGCTGATCAAATATCTGCATTCCGATGTCCGCTTGCTGCTTCTGGAGTTTCAGATGGGTCATTTCCTCTTTCCGTAGCTCTTCGTGCGCCTTCTTCATCTCTGCAACCTTGCGCTTAAATTCCTTGATCGCCTCGTCGTCCCAGTGTTTCAAGTCCTTCAGTCGCTCCTCTTCAACTGTGCGATCCACCTTGAACTGCTCGGCGCGGATGTGCTCCCACTCCTTAGCGACACGCTCCTCTTCTTTTATTTTTTCATCGTTGATCTTCTTCTGGATCGCAAGTACGTTGATGCCGTGGATCTGTGCCGCGATGTCTTCCGCATCGTCGGCTTCCTTGCGAAACTTGGCAATCTGCGCCGCCGCGTCCTTCTTCCCCTTGACTTCCTTCTTCTGTAGCTCAAAAGTCTTTTCGATCATCCGAACCTGTGCGTCGTAGTGACGCTGCTCGGCTTGGAACGGCTTGTCCTCTTCCTGGAGCACCGCGAGGTTCTCACGCTGCGCCTCCAACATTTCCTTCAGCCGGTCGGTGACTTCCTTGATGGCCTTGGCGTTGACCGGCAGGACGTTCTTGGTTTGCTTGTCAATCTCTTCTGTGATGGCTGCAACTTGGTCATGGACCTTATTGAGCGCCTTGGCCCATTGATCCTCTTGCTCCATTTGCATTTTCGCATCAGCAAGAGCCACCCGATTGGCTGCTTGGATGTTTCCAGTAAGGCGCAGCATCGCCTCTTGTGCCAAGTTCAACGGATGGATCAAGTAAGTAAATATCCCGTGTCCCCACTCGGCAATCTCACTGAGAAACCCTTCGGCCCTAAACCGCTCCGTAATTGCTAGCCAACCTTCCGCTACGCGCATCAGCGCTGGTATTAGTTCCTTGCCGAGCACGAGAGAAAGGCTGTTAACCTCCGCTTGCATCGTTTTGATTTCCACGATGAAAGCCTTGGCTTGCTGCGCACCTTGCTGATCGAAAAACAAACCTAGTTCTTTGGCTCGTGCGATAGCCGGCGCGAACCCTTGTTCCGCCAACAATTTCAGCGTCTCAACGTTCGACATCCACCCGCGACCAAGCATAGCCTGCAACGCAAGGTTTCTTTGTCCTACGTCGGTGAGAGCGAAAATCCTGTTGAGGATGGTCTGTATCTGATCATCCATCGGCTTTAAGCCAAGTTGCGTGAGCGCTTGGCTGCTACCCATCAGTTTGGTGAGTTGCTGGCCGGCGAGACTAGTTGGGTTTTGCAGGCCCATGGCGATGCTCTTACCCATGCGCCCCATGGCCATTCCAAGGGAATCAAGACTCTCGCCAGTAAGTTTGGCGTAAGCCGACATGCCGGAAAGAGCCTCAGCGGAAAGACCTGTGATCTCGTGCAGTTCGTAGATTTTGGCTCCTGCTTCGGCAGAGCGCTTGGCGAGTTCGATCATGCCGCCAGCAAGCGCAGCGATGCCGACAGCCGCCACCATTGCGAGCGGAGAGATTCCTCCAAGCGATCTTGTGATTACACCGCCGAGGCCGTTGAATGAATTGGTGAGACTGCCGACGATGCCTTCGACTTTTCCTTGAAAGCCCTCGAGCGCTTCCGCCGCCGCGTGCGGATCGGCGTCGAGCTTGAACAACATCGAGAGAACGTCGTCAGCCATGTTGTCATCTTCCTCTGGCGAGATCCGCCGCTAACTCTTCCTGCTCGCGTTGCCGTATGATCGCCAACCGCGTCCACGCCGCGTTATCCAGTTGCCACGCCTGAATTCCCGTCAACTCCAGAAAGCTCGACGGACGGCACGAGAACGTCTCCCCCATTCTCGCTAGCAGGAGTAATTGCTCCGACTTGTCCAGGACGAAAGGTTTCGAGGTCCGCCCCCGCACCCCCCGCTTGGCCGGCTGCCCACTTCCAGATGAACTGCGCATCCGGGTCTGTAATCACGTCGGAACTGATTTCATCCGGCCCCGGCGTCAGAGAGATTCGCGGTTGCACTACGACTTGCCGCACCATGTCGGAGAGTAAATGCACCCACTTCATCAACTCTTCTTTTGGTAGTAGATCTCCAGACGCCATAGACTCTTCGCCGCCGTTCTCGACTACCTGCGCCAATCCCTGCGGCAGGCGGCGAAACTTCCGAATGAACCATTCCGGTTTCGGGCGGCGCATCAAGAACACGAGGCCGGATGGAAGCGTAACTGTTTCTGGTGTCTCGAAAAATCGATCACTGTTAACGTCGCGATCAAATGCGGCTTGAACATCCGATGGTGTAGAGATTTGCGGTGTGGCGTCGGCGGGCATTTATTCTCCTGGAATCAAACAACAGTATAACACCGCATCGGCAGCCGCCCTCTGTTCCTCATTCTGGAGGTGAAAGCGAGCGACGGCCACCGTTGCAGCGCCCCTGGTTAGCAAGCGAACGCTAGACCACGACAAATGTATTGTTACACAGTCTGCCGGTAAAGCTGCGCCATCTTGTCGCCGTTCGCCCGCCAGATTTGCGTTAGGCCGGTGAAGGTGACCTTGTACACGCTTTCCTTCTTGATCGTGATGTCATACGCCCACTTCGCATCCGTGTAGGCTTGGTACAGGCACGCGACCAAGAAGGCTCCAGCGATATCCCTGCGCGGCGACACCACGCACATGCACCGTTTCGGAATAGGGATCAATCCTCCCGCAGTCACCTTCTCGAACAATTGGTGGTTGGCAGGCAATCCGGTATTCGTTCCGCTGCTCAACGTCGAGGCTGGCAAGACAACGTTGATGAGCGCTAACTGGCTTTGGGTTAGCGTTGTCGTGATCGTCATCATATCGGCGGTCATGATAGCGTCCACCGGACCAGTCTCTTGATCGATCATCACGTTTTCCATCGTGGCGTTGATGTTGACGTTGGTTGGGCCCTGTGTGGCTCCCATCCCCGTCGTGACGCCCATGCACGTCCATACGACCGTGCCATCGGTCACAGTGCCTCCCACGGTTGCTGAAAATGTTGGCAGCGTGTTACTGGTCCCTGGCGTGGTCACTTCCTGAATTGTTCCAGTGACCGCGTCGTACACTTGCTGACCAACTACATAGGCCGTCGATCCTGCCCACGTATTGCCGGACGCGACCGTGTACGTCGGTTGCCCGGTTGCGTTGATCAACAGCAACCCGCTTGCCGGTGGACGAACACAATTCCAGTAAATGAACGCCGGACCCTGATGGATCTGCGCTACGATCTCGTTGTAAGTGATGTCAGCCATTTTGATCTCCTGAATTACACGGTCTGCCGGTACAATTGCGCCATCTTGTCGCCGTTGGCGCGCCAAATCTGTGTGAGGCCAGTGAACGTCACTTTGTAGACGCTCTCTTTTTTGATCGTGATGTCATACGCCCACTTCGCGTCGGTATACGCTTGGTAGATGCACGCAACCAGAAACGCGCCGGCGATGTCGCGGCGCGGAGATACCACGCACATGCAGGCTTTGGGAATGACAACCAACCCGCCAGCCTGTACCAACTCGTAGTTTCTGTGACCGGAAGGCAACGCCGCATTGGTTCCCGTACTGAACGTGGATGCCGGCAAAACGATATTGATCAAAGCCAACTGGCTTTGCGTAAGAGTGGTGGCGATCGTCATCATATCCGCCGTCATGATGGCATCGACCGGCCCAGTCTCCTGGTCGATCATCACGTTTTCCATCGTGGCGTTGATGTTCACGTTCGTCGGACCTTGCGTAGATCCCATGCCTGTCGTGACACCCTTGCACGTCCACACCACGCCGCCGCTATCGGTCGTCGTGGTTCCGACTGTGGCGGAAAACGTCGGCACCGTGCCGCTTGACGTTCCAGGCGTGGTCACTTCCTGGATCGAACCAGAGACCGCATCAAAAATCTGCTGGCCCACAGCCCACGTAGTAACCGACCATTGATTACCAGCAGCAACGGAATACGTCGGCACGCCGCCTGCATTCACGAGCAGCAACCCGGACGCCGGTGGACGGATGCAGTTCCAATAGATAAATGCCGGCCCTTGGTGGATCTGGGCCACTATTTCGTTGTAAGTGATATCGGCCATGTTGTTCTCCTAAGCGTTTGTTCCGGCTACCAAGTTCTCCGCGAAATGCACGTGCAATTCGATTGTCACAGACATGACGGGCCGCGTCTGGCCCTGTCTGATCACGACGTCCAAGTCTTCCCGCGCAATCAATATCTGTTTGATGCTTCCAACCGGCAACGGACTCGTCAGCCCGAATGGCACGCTCTCGTGAACGATAGGAAGCGGTGTCACCCAATCCGTATAAGCGTAAGGCGGGCCGGCGCTCCGCAGAATACCGTCGAGCACAACCAAGTAATCCATAGCCGCGTCCTGCGATAGTTCGCTGTCGAACGCGCCTGTTTCCAAGTTGATGTCGATCTGCGCTCCCTCTTTGATGATCTGTTCCCATGAATCGTCAAAGTCTGTGCTGCGATATCCGACCGTCATCCACGGCATAGCCACGCGAACACGCGGTCCTTTGTGAAACTCCTGGATCGGCCTGAGTGACGGGTTTACGGCGGCGATGAACGCAACCTGATCGCGCTGCACAATCGCTATGATCTGATTCACCAAAGGCCGAGCCAGTTGAATGACCGCCGATTGGTTCGGTACGGCGGTGTAGAAAAACACCTGGACCGTTCCGGTGAGCGCGCCAAAGCCCGTGCTGTCAATAGGAATGGAAACTTGGTTCGGACTGACGTAGGCACCCTGAAAGATTCCGTTGATCGCAGCCCATGCGCCAGTGCCTCCACCGATCCCCATGCTCATACCAGTCGGCAGAACTTGCGGCGACGATAGCGTCAGCACCGTTGGAACCCCTGGTGTCGCCGCCGTCACGTTGAATGTAGACAGGCCCATGAGTTATCCGCCCAACTGCGACTTTCCGATCCGAAATGCTTCTGACGCCGATATGTCTCCAAGATCCAGAGAGCTTGCCACTCCGAAACCGTAAGCGCGAATGTACTGCACGATCCCTCGCGTTACCTGCCGCCGAATGCCGAGTTTGAAGTTATCGTCCGGGTCGATGATGCGGCGCGCCGGCATCTTGCTTGTGCCCGTCTGATGGAACTTCGCATACGGCAGGCTTGATCCATACGACATAGACAACGCTTGAATCACGCCTTGGTTGCTGCTGCCCGTCAAGTCGTCGTACATCGCCCCGCTCGCTTGCAGAATGGGCTTGTCGCCCCACCGCTTGCGCTTCTGCGCTTCATACTTCGGTTGAAGCGGTGCCCAATGCCCGTGCGCACCTGCATCGCCTTCCGTTGGGAACTGGCCGGCGAACGCCAGCCCGCCGCTCGAACCTCCACCGGAAAGCCACGGCTTCACCGCCTTGTTAATAACAAGCTTCCAGATCGGCGTCCAGTTGCGAACCAGTTTCGCAAGGCCAGAGAACGCCAGGGACACACGCTTGGCGTTGACCACTTGGAACGTCAATACTGGAGTCGATGTAGCCACTTATTCCTTCGTCTCTTCCTCTGGCGCTTCGTCCACTTGTGACACATGCACGCCGCCAACTTCCGTGCCGTTGACGTGGTTCTCGTTGGGCCTGTCGAAGCTCACAACAACGTACTCGCCGTGTGAGTCCATCGCTGTCACTGTCGCCGGAATCAAAACCTTGCTGCCGATCTTTACCGCCATAAACTCCTCCTGTTAGTCAAACTCGTTTCCAGACATCCGCGAATATCCGCCGCCCTGCCGACCGTAGTCGATACCGAATTTGCCGAGCAAGTTACTGATACCCTCATTGTTCGGCACGTTGTAAATCGGTTGATCACCACCGGCTATGTATACCAAACCTGGACGCGGGCTAGCCACGTTCGCGTAAGGATCAAACAGAACATCGAAAGCGCCGTTGCGTTTGCCTTTTCCGTTGGCGTCAACCGCGTTCAGTTCGTTCCAAAGACGCTGCCAGTCTTCCTTGTCGTAGTGCTTAGCTAGATCGATAATGGAAGCCTCACCGCCGAATGTGGCAAGAACAAAGCCAAGTTGAAACGCTGCGCGGTAGCGGTTCGCTGCTTCGAGCACTTGAAATTGCGCGCTCTGTCCTACGTTGGTCCACGTCACGCTGCCATCGACCAACGTAGCGCCAATGCCAGCGCCTTGTTGAAAATTGGGCGCGCCTGTTCCGGTCGTGCCTGCCGTGGTTACACGCCACACCCCAGGCGGCGTGTTCTCGTCTACGATCACAGCGCCAACCACTAAGGCAGTCGTCACCGTCCATACAGCATTCGGTAATCCGAGACTGGCCAACCAAGTTGTAAGAGTGTTGCCTGGAAGGTTGTATATTGCCTCAGCAAATCGGCGCGTTAGGACACCGACAAGAAGGCTATATGCGTCGTTGATGAACTGAAAAATCAGTGCGTCAGATGGCTGTTGCGGTTGATTGCCGCCGCGCTGGAACGAGGGGTACATCCCCGAAACCGAATTTGTATTAGTGAACGGCATTTTCAATCCCTACAACAACAAAGCCGCCCCTATCGAGGCGGCTCGTCTGCCCTAGGGTCATAGGGCGAGTATCGCGTAAACTTTCTTGCTACTTCAGCCTGGATGGCTTCGCCTTAGCCTGCGCTTCGTCGGCGCTATCCTGCGCTGCATTGGCCTTGCTCTGATCCGCCTGCGTGCCAGTGTCGAATGCCGTGGCCTGCGCCTTGTCGGCTGTGCTCTGCGCTCTGTCGGCGGCCGCCTGAGCATTCGCGGCAGGAACAAACGCGCTTGAATTCTTGAGCGATGCTGGCGTTTGGTCAACCACCGGCGTACCTTGGTGCGCGTCGATCACGTCTCGCGGCGATGCCGAAGACATGTTGTTTTTGCAAGTCTCGCAGACGTGTGTGGATCCGTTGTTGGCCGTGACAACCGGCCCGGCGCAATGGAACGTCTTCCCGCCGTCCGTGGTGACCATCGGCCGGCCAGCGAACAACGGCGTGCCGAAAGATGCAGCAGCGTCCGGCGTTCGATCCTCGACCGGAGTACCGTTGTGCGTGGCAAGAATGCCAGCATCAAAAGTGGACGATATGCCGGAAACCCCACATCCAGCGCAATCGAATGTCTTCCCGCCGTCTACCGTCACCATCGGCCCCTTGCAATGGTAGGTCGCGCCTTCGTCGGCGCTCAGCATCGTGTCCGGCAACGGAACAATCGTGCCGGGACCGTGACCGTCGCCGTGACCGTCGCTGCGCGGAAGCAACGGAGCGGCTTCGTCTGGATTGAGATCGATAAAGGAACCGCCCAGAGTTCCAGGTCCATACACCTTGCCATTGTGAGTCAAAGAACGCAGAACCATGTATTTCATAAGATCGATCTCCTATGCAGAAATTTGTTAGTACTCCACGTCCGCAACGATCGCCGTTGGACCACTGCCCGCAACAGTGATGTACAAATTGGTCGCGTCCGGAGCTTTCGTTTCGTTGTATCCGCCAGACGCCTGCGCTCGGTAGCTAACCGCTTGCGGTGCGCGTGGCAGACCGTGCGGCACCGTGTTGTCAGCGGTTGCGGTCAACCCGGTGATGGACAAGCGCGCTTTGGCGAGAAAAACGCCAGTGAGAAACTCATAGATACCGCGTGACGTTGTTGCGACGGCGATCGACATTGGCTACCCCCTCATTCCCATGCGCTTGAAATCGTTTACGGTGAGTTGGCCTTCGATGCCAGCGCCACGTCGGCGCGCATCTTCTCCGGTGAAAGCTTCACCGGCGCTCTCGTAGTCCTTGCGGTACAGTTTCCGCATCGGAGGCGACAAGCGCACCGCTGCCGCCGATTGGCTGGCCTGCTTCTGGCCTTCCAGCAGTAAGTCGATCTGCCACGGTGCCGAAGTGGCAAACGTCAATGCGCTGACGCTCACGGCGGCGTGAATCTCTCCCGGCGTCATTTCCAGCGGCGCGCCGGTGTACTCCGGAACCACAGCCACGACGATGAACGACTCGTTGTGCGCCGTAGATACTTGCGCGGCGTCGTTCGTGCCCTCCGGCCCCTTGTGGAATTTTCCGCCGAGCGAAGGAACCTGAGAAGGAATGCCGCCAGCGTTGCGAAGCCAGAAGTCGGACGGGAACCAAGAATGCCCGGAGCGCTCGAAAGGCCGAGACACTTCCAACCGGATCTTCTCCGGCCACTTGCGATGGCTCGTCGCGGCACGTCCGGTCCTGCGCCGCGATACTGTGGCGGTCGATACCACCGTCCTGCCACGCTGCGCTATTGCTGTCGCTTTCATCGAAAGTCTCCTTGTTAGGCTGTGGCGTTGATCCAACCATACATCGCGCCGGGCACGAGGATGGACAGATCGTGATAGCGGTGAACCTCGATCACGTCAGCGGTCTTCTCTTCCTTGCGGTAGCGCTTCACCAGCGTGCCGCCGAGTTCCGGTGCGCCGAAGATCCAACGCGGCTGGAATCCGAAAACCACTTCCAACTTGCCGGGCGTGCCTGGCAGGAACCCGAGGAAAGCGTTCTTGCCCCACACGAAGCTCAACAGCGAGTCGGTGGACTGGTTCGGAATGTTGATGGTCTGCGTGCCCATCGTGGACACGCCTTCCGGCGAGGAATCGTACTCGGCGTCCATCACCCAGAATTCCTTCACGTCAAAGACCTTCGCAAGCTGGCCGATGGTCGCCATGCCCTGCGACAAGTCGGTGTACTTGAAACGGTCGATGATGCGCGGGTGCTGGCGCAGTGTCGTGTAAACCGGGAACGACACGCCCATCACGTCGGGCACCTTGCCCGTCGCTTGCTTGATCTGGATGCGCGCCGTCTCGACCGCCGCCACCGGGTCGCTATTCACGTAGTCCGACCACTGCGACGTGCCGGAGAGTGTCGTGGTGGGAACTGTCGTGCCGGCCCCGAAGATCTTCGTCTGCGCGCCATACTCCAGTTCGAGCAGGATCGCCTCCGTGAGGTTCTCCGTGGTGTTGACCTCGAGGTCCGCACCGAGCATGTTGTTGTTGCGGTCTTCATCCGCAATCGCGTCCTTGAGGGAGTGATCGCGGCAGAAGAACGCCGGCATGTCGATGGTCCACGGTGCGATCTCGTTGGCTTCCGCCAACCGCGCACGGCGCGTCTCGTACAGGCGGAACTTCTCAAACCAGTACCGAGGCACGCGGCCCGTCTGAAACGGCACCGGAACCGGAGGGAAGATCTTCTCCGCGAAGTACGAGCCATTCTCGTAGGCTACCGAGATGTTCTGGAGCGGTTGATCCAAATAAAGCAAGCTGAGATCGGGCATTTGATCTTCTCCTTAAACTTAATTACTTGTCCACGTTCCTTTGATCGGCAATACCTGCCAATGTGTCGCGTCGATTGCGGCAAAGCAAGCTTCGTCGCCCGCCGCACCGCCAGAAGCTACGCCATGCGTGCCGCCACCGCCAACGGTGTTTACTACGCCGTTGTTGATAACGAAGGAACTGGCCGGTGGATACACGGTGAGAGCGCCTGTGTTGACGACGCCCGTCGTACCGGAATTAGCCACGCAGTAAAACTTCCCCGTAGCCGTCGCCGGCAGCGTGTAAGTCACACCTGTTCCTGCGGTTCCTTCTTGGTTCAGCGTCAGCCCGGTGTTGTAAGTTGATCCCAAATTGGCTGTTGCGCCGGTCGTTATCGTGATCGGGATCGTTCCATCAACTTGTCCGGTGAGCGCCAGCGAAGTGCCAGTTGCCGCGCCGATAACTGGCGTGACTAATGTTGGGCTTGTGGCGAGCACCAAACTGCCAGTTCCGGTTTGATTCGTCGTCGTCAGTGCGGTGCCGCCGCCGAGAGCAATACTCGTGCCGGTAGCTGCGCCAAGCACAGGTGTGATCAGCGTTGGAGTGTTTGCTAACACACTTGCGCCGCTACCCGTGGTGCTGCCAACTGCCGGAGGCGAACCCGTCGAACGCCAAGACTGAACCGTCGTCAGCGTATTGACCGTGTTTGTCGTTACGTAAGCGAGGATCGCATTCGTGGTTCCTTGCGCGGTTCCAATCGTGGCACTGAAGTGCAGTGCGCCGGCATCATCTGCGTAGATGATGTCGCAAGACGAGAAGGCTGGAGCTTCGCAGTTGCTCTTTGATGCCGTCAGCGATGAAACAGTTCCCGCCGTGACGGGCACCGCAAGACCGCCGATGTACACCGTGCCGCCCGTACATGCAACCGTCAGTGCCGATGAGCTTCCGGTACAGTACGGCGCTTCGTAGAACGGTCCCTGTGGTTGCGTGCCAGCCGGCGCTTGACCGAAGGCTACAACCGCGAGAACCAATAGCGCGAAAACTGTGAATATCTTTTTCATATCAAATCCAAACGTTAGTGCGGCCAGTTGTACGCAGTGCTCTGCGAAGCCTGAGACACGCTCGTGACAGTGCCAGCGGTGTTTATGTGCGCGTAACCGAGCACCGTACAGCCTGAGCAAAACGCACCAGTCGAGGCAGTGGCTCCGGTGACACCAACGACACCAGCCGCCGTCGCGTACACGATGTTGCAGCCAGAGAACGCTGGCCCGACGCATCCGGTCGCGCCCGTCGTGCCAGTAGCGCCGACGACCGTTCCCGCAGAGACTGCCACCGGATCACCGCCCGGTGTGACCGTTCCAGCCGTGTAGTTGATTGTCGCGCCAGTGCCAGCGGCGGCAGTCAAGTACGGCAGCATGTGCGCGGGATCGAAAGGCTGTGTGCCAGCCGGAGCCTGGCCAGCGGACGTTACGCGAGGGCCAAGCACCGCGAATATTGCAGCGAGTGCGATGAACAGAGCGAAAGTGAAAAGTTTCTTGTTCATAAAGTCTCCTATACCGCCACCCGCTAGACAGCCGCCCGGATGAGAATCAGGTCGCACCACAGAACTTGGTTGATCGCCGTGGCCTTGCCCTTGGCAATGCCCAATTGGTAGACCAGCGTTCCAGCCGTGATGCCCAGGTTGACCGGGTTGTTGACGCGCCCGTATTGGTCCGCGACCACCAGCAAATCGCCGCTGCTGATCGTTCCGCTTCCATTGGCCTGCACGCGACAGGTCCCGTTGTACTGCACGGTGATTCCGGGGCCGTTGTCTTGCCCGGTTCCGCCCAACACATACGGAGAAGTCGGCGTTGTGCCGGTAACCGTCGCGGGGTCGGTGTCCTCTGCCGTGAAGAAATTCGGTTCGTAATAATTGCCGATGACCACGCCAGCAACCGCAGCGTTAAGCCACGGCGTGCTGCTCGGCGGGATCTTGGCGAACCACTTCTGCTGCGTAGTGTTGGTTGGGTCGTTCAAGAGCGCGGCATACTTCGCCACGCGGATGTTGGTCGTCAACCGAAACGTTTGGGTCAATCCATTCAGTCCAGGCATGTCTTTGTCCCTTTCCTTCTGCCGTTTCCGGCTGAGTTCTTACTGCAAGTTCTTGCGATGTGCGTCGTTGTAGCGCTTGGCCAGATCCGTGTTGGTCATCATGACCTTCCGATGCGCTTCGCCGCGCTTCATCTTCGGATCTTCCTTCATCAACTTGTCGGTCAACTGCATGATCTCGGCGTCCACGTTGCCGCCCTTGGTGGCTTCGGCTCCGTTGCCGTGGAAGCCGGCTTCGGCGAACTCAATCACCTTGGCTTGCGCCTTGGTGAAGTTGACGAACAGTTCCTTGTCCGTCAGACACAGGGAGATCAAGTCCTGCCGCTGTGATGGCAGGAACTTGCCGTCGTTGATCAACGTGCCAACTTCGTCGCTGGCCTCTTCCACGTCGCAGTAATCCTGCAACGTGATCTTGTTGCTGGCCAGGAGCCGCCGCGCCTTCTTCGGGTCATAGACGCCTTCCGTGAAGCCTTCCGTGAGCAACATCTTGCGCGCCTTGCCGGCGCGGGCCGTCTCCGCGAACTCGTCGCGATGGTTGACCGAGAATTCGATATGCTCTTTCACATCGCCGAGCGTGAACGGGCGCCCGGTAGCTTCCTTGATTGCGTCGGTGAGTGTGGTTGCGGACATCTGTGCCTCCTTGGGCGGTTCTGCGAACTTGGCGGCGTGCGTCATCAAATCTCCGTGGGTCATGTATCCGAGCATCTTGCCGTTGTCGAGCACGGCGTGATGACCGAGTTTTCCAACAGCATCGCCAGCCTTGATCTTTCGGATTGCCAAGCGTGGAATAGTAGCTCCGGCCTTGGTGGTGAGTTGGCCAGCATCCGAGAGTTGGGCATCGTCCTCGCCATCGGCGGGTTCGCCCTTAGCCTCGGCTTTGTCTTCCGCATCCTTGGCATCCTGTTTTGCCTTGGCGTCCTTTGCCTTGGCGTCATTCTTGGCCTTGTCAGACAGCTCGGCGTCCAGTTTTTCCTTGTCGCTCATGGCTGATGCCTCCACGTATTCGAGTTTGACTTGCGTTGGCGGTTGAAGCGTGACATTGGCCTTATCGTCCATCGCGTAACCGACTTTCCAAAGTTTGCCGTTGCACTGCACGATGGCGTGATCCTCGTACAGATCCTGCACCCACGGGCCATCCGACGCGTTGCCGTAGGGAGCGCCCGGCCACGGGTTGTAGTCCTTGCGAATCGCGTCATAGACCGCCGTGCGCTTTTGATCTAAACTCATTTCGGAGAGCGTCATGGTGGATGCATTCTCCTTCGCAGCCGGTGGACCTTCCTTGTCGATCTTGTCTTTCCATGCCGCGACAATCTTGCCCTTGATGGTTTTCACCTGATCCGCTTCGTACTTGGACGCGTTCTTGTCCATGCCGATGTAGGACCACGCCGCACGGATGTGCGCCTCGGTGTCGAGCGGGTAACGCTTTTTCTTGTCTTCCTGGAGTCCAGGATCGGCATACTCTACGTCGCCGTAGGGCAGCTTGTCGGCCAGGATCGCGCCCGTGTCATCCAACGCAATGTCGCTGGCCTTTACCTTGACCTTCACGCTGGCACCGTCCGGCACTGGAACATGGATCACGTTCTTTCCGTCTTCCTCGCCATTACTCTTGTCGGACAAGCAGAGCGCGGGAAGTTCTTCCAGGAACGGATGGTTCGTGAGCGCGAGCGAACTAAGCGCGGTGCCTACTGCTTCGCCGCTTTCCTTGTTCGTCGCGAACCAGTCAATCGCCGGCGAGACGAAGCGATATGCCTTATCCTTGATCATCTGCGCGGCGTCCTTCGTCCAGTCGATCGACGCGAACACCGTCGCTCCAACCAACTCCATAGCCTCGATCCATCCGGCTGCCGGAATCGGTCCGCCCTTGGCTGTTTTGGGATTCTCGCTGGCGTGCTCGTAGTCAACAACTAGCTTCCCGTTTTTGCGGGCCGCGAAGTTGTTGACCATCTGCTTTAGATCATCGAATGTGATCGAGAACTTATTTCCGTCTTTCGTCCACGACCCGGTAACCGCGATTGGAATGCGGTGGAGTCCTTCGGTTTCCTGTGGGAAGTCGGCAAGCCGTGTGACGAAGGGGAAACGTTGCACGGACTAATTGTTAGCACATGCAACAATTTGGAGCGGGTGCCTTTATATTCGTGGGAGTGGAGCGGTATTAGTGGCGCGGTGGCGAGGTTTAGACGTCCGGTAAAGATAGCGTGGGAGAAATATTGTTGTGTCTAGAAAAATCAGGATCGACTATTCGCGTTCGCGCAGGACGCTAGGCATTGGGCATCGTTTTCCACATGATTCCAATAACGGAAATCCTGGCAGTGAGGGCAAGTATTTCTCTTTGATTTTCTGGTCGATCCTGCGCGAAGTGAGCGAGAGCGGCTAGCACAATGCCAAGCTCCCGACCCACTAACTGTTGGGTTACGGCGGCGGTCGGTTGTTCCATAGCTGTCAATGTACGCCACCATGACAGGCTGTGTCAAGTAGTATTTAGAATTTATTTTACAGGCCGTTTTTTGGTGTGGCGCTTTGCGAACTGCGCTTCCGCCAGCATCAACGCCCTAGTAGCCTTCAGACAGGCATCCGTAGCAGCGCCATACGCGACTAGCGATTCACCAACGTCGCGCTCATTCTCGACTATCCAGGTATCGTAAGCTTCCCGTTGTTCAATCGCCGCCTCTATTGTCGCCGCACCCAATCTCAAAATGTGTGGTGGACACGATGCGCTCTTGCAAAGCAGATCGAACATTTCCTTGTGTTTCATGCGGCCTTCGCCAAGACCTTCAACCGGCGCTGGCCCTTCTTGAGGTTCTGCGCGCCGCCGATCCTTTGATCATACACCTGAATAGAGTAGCCCAGGCATCGGTTGCACGAAGCGTAACCAGTCTTCGCTGGCCGACAACCGCACCGAGAACACACCAACTTCACGATCATAACCGTTTCATCCAGACCAAGGCGCAGACTCATCCCTAAGCGCCGCGCAATAGATCGACGCAACCGTAGAATTTCCTGAGTTAGCTCCGCTGATACATCATAGGGAAGCGGTTGACTAGGGATGGTTCGCTTCAGTGTTTCAAGACATGCTTCCAATGCTTGAACGCTTCGCAAGACGGGCCACACGCTGCGAGCGATCATTGCTTTGTCCTCCGCTCAAGTGCCAGTACACATCGCTTGCACTTTTCCGTGTCCAAATGAGATAGCCGCCAATCCGGTCCACCGATGCGACAGAAAGCCACAACATCACCGCGTTCCAGCATTACGCTCGGAACAGCGTGTGCCTTGACGCCGTTGCCAAAAAACACCCACTCGTATTTGATCTGGTCAGGCATCATTTGTGGTTGGGGTTCTTGCGGCAACGCGGCACGTGCTTGGCAAACCGGCCCGTTGGAAATCCTTTGCTACAGAAGGGACAAGGAAGAAGAGTCACCGGCCTGCCGACTGGCTCCGGGTGCTCCCCTTTTTTGATCAATTGCCCGACACGCTCTCGCGATAGGTGAACCTGTCTGCCTATTGCTGACGGCGAAAGCCCTTGTCTACGTAGCGCAAAAATGGTTCTGCGGCGCTCTCTGATCTCTGCGTTGCTATCCATATACCTTCCTAGCCTACGTCACAAGGAAGCCGTTCGTCAACAAATAAATTTGAAATACTACTTGACACGCAATCCGCTGATCGGTTACGATCACGGCGTAATGGCAACCACAGCAACCGCCGCCGCTTTGATCTTGGCCCGCGTGTCTTGCCCGATGTGTATTAGATCGGTGTACACAGAGATCAAAGAAGAGACGGGCATTCGATACACGCCTCGCGGCCCGGTGCTTGCTCACGTTCAAGTGGTGGTATCCGGCACGCGCTGCAAGTTTTGTGGAGCAATTCTTGACGCGGCGAAGCCAACGAGGTTCTGACATGCGAATCTGCATCATATGCACTGACCAAGAGGAAACCAGCGAAAGCGCGGTGGAGTACTACGTGTGCCACTCGTGCGAGCGGGACTACTATCCGCTCAACGGGCAATCAAACCCGGAGCCATCAGCGGACCTCATGGCCAGCAGCGTCATTCGCGGGGAGGCTGTCCGTGCGTAACGCGCAACTTCCTGTGCTCGGAAAAACACGCCATCCTGCGCAGTACGGCGCACGGAAGCAACCTGCCTTCCCGCTTTCCTCCGTGCAATGCCAGGAGGTAACTGGCGCTACTCAACGTCAGATTCAATGGATGGACGAGAAGGGTATTGTTTCTCCGCTCCGCAATGGCCGCAACCGGAAGTACGAAAGGATCGACGCTTTGTGTGTTCTGTTGTGGCTGGAGTTGCGCCGGCGTGGTATTGGACCGTCTGCTGTGCGATCTATATTGGTTCGCGTTCGCGCATATCAACGGCAAAAGGGTTTGGCAGATCTCCGGTTTATGATCTGCCTGCCGAACGGTAAGTGTGTTTTCCATTTCGACACAAAGGTCACACTAGCAGCGATAGCCAATTGCGGTTTGTGTTTACTCGTGGATGTCGAGCGATTACGGGAGAAGTTACTGTGAAACGCCGCGCTACTTCTGCCGCGATAGCATTCTTTGCTCTCCTTGTTTTCCAGGAGTGGATCGTTAACCGCTGCCGCGCACGTTGGGACGCCAACAACCGAACCGATGCCGACGTAGCAGAGGTCTACCGGATCAAAGGCGAGTTGCAGTATGCGCGATCTGAGATCGCCGCGCTCCAGGAATGGATTCGCGTTGATTCAAAGCGCTGGCAATACGTCAGGCTGCACAAAGGCTCCCGATGACCGACACGGCATTGATCGAAAAAGCACGCACGCTCGGACTCCACGAAGCCGCCGCGCACTTCGCTAACGCGCTGGACATCAGGCGTATGCCTGGGCACAACAAGAACTGGAAGCCGCGCATCACCAAGGGCGAACTGCAACGGATGGTTGTCAACGTGCCGTCGTTATCGTAGCCGAGTTCCTGCGGGCCGGGCGCTTTCCGCTGCCAGCCAACGCCTACGACGTCAAGGACATCGAAATGCAGATTCGCGGAGTGGACATCGTTGTGCGTGGCCAATGGAGAATTCAGGTCAAGTGCGACTATGATGCAGGACGAGGAAAGGATGGTTCTGGAACCGGAAACCTGTTTCTACAGGTAGCCGAGCGCAACCCGCTCAAAAGAATATGAAAAAATTTAGCAAGGAGTTTTTCCAACGGCAAGGTTCCATCGGTGGTCGGAGGGCTAAACACGTACTTACTTCGGCGCAAGCCCGCAAGATGGTGAAAGCGCGTGAAGCCAAGAGGAAAACGAATGCCAAGTAAAGATGGTGTTGCCCAATTTGTCAAGATGCAACAGGACATTAGATCATTTCACACAGAGAACGCTCCTGGAGCGGTCAACAAGACGCGGCTCTCCTACTGGTTTCCGCTGATTCATGCCGCTGGAATTCCAGTTCCGCGCACAGAGATCGTTCCTTACGCGCACAGCCTTGCGCCGCTCTTTGACGGCCAACAGCCGGAAGGATGGGACGATCTAAGAATAGCTATCATCTGGGCCGCAGACCGCATATCCAGGAATGGTCCATGGTTCCTGCGAACCGACTTCGGCGCTGCCAAGCATTCCTGGAAAAACACGTGCTGCGTGCGCGACCTTACCAGCATCGGACGGCACATCGCCGCTATTGCAGAGGATCACGAAATGCAGTTTCCCTTTGTGCCGCCGTGCGATAACTGGATTGTGCGAGAGATGCTTCCAACGAAGCCGGTATTCACGGCGTTCTGGGGCAAGATGCCTATCACGCGAGAGTTTCGTTTCTTTGTGCGCGACGATCATGTTGAACACGTCCAGGGATACTGGCCGCCGGACGCAATCAAAGGAAACAAGCCAAGCATTAAAACATGGCGCAAGAAGCTTATGAAAATTAACGAGTTCACAGGCGACCGCGAGCAATCCCAACTCTACGACCTTGCGCGACGAGTGTCTCGCGCCGTCCCTGGGTTCTGGTCTGTGGATCTACTCGAAACTGATCGAGGCTGGTTTGTAACCGACATGGCCGAGGGAGAGAAGTCTTATCGGTGGGAGCCGAAAGCGAATTCATGATTCCTCCCGACGCCATCCGCGTAGCTACCGCCGTCCGGCGCGCACTGGAGTTAGAGTTTCCGCGACTCAAGAGAATGTCGAACCGCTGTATGCTGGCGTCTTACGCACTATCGTTCCTTTTGCGAGGTATTCACATTAAATCTTGTATCATCGAAGGCGTCTGGGCACTGCCGCGAGCGCGCCGCGCACGTTTGCATACATGGGTCTTGTTGGGGGAACCGGAAATATACGAAGAGCGCCTTGGAGTAATTGTCGATCTAACGCTCACACAATTCATTCCGAAGGCATCGCCAGTCTCAATCCTAAGTTGGCCTGCCGTCTGTTACGAACCTGTGAGACATCTACCGGAAGACATCGCGGGAATCCATGTCAGGATGGTTTACTCCCCACGAACAGTTGAGCGCGTCATTAAAAGGGCGGTTGCTCTCCTGTGATCGCACCAGTCGAATTCGTCAAGGAATGCGAGACGATCTACGCTATAGGTTCCAAGGGCGACCGATACGAGATCCGCCTAGAGTCTCCCGGCGTGGAAGCCTTCTGCGCCTGCGACGGATTCAAGTGGCAAAACACTGACGTACGCCGCGACAGCCGGCCCAACCGCGCCATCGTTGATTGCAGACACCTATCTGCTGCCCGCGAGCGCGCCACGAACGCCTGGGTGCGCCCACGCTTCCGCCTGTACCATCCACCGTCCGAATCTGTCCTAGCCGACAAGTTTCAGTCCATCGAAGCGATGGCGTACCTGCTCGATCCAGCAACGACGGTGATTACGTTCCCGCTCGTTGAGGTTGAGATCCAACGCTTTGACGAAAGCAAGAACGCTTGGATTGTGCTGCGCATGGCCGGCGCTACTCCAATTGACGCCTCAAACGAGGAAGCAAAAAGTGTAGCGCGTGCGCCGCGCCGATCAAAGAAGGAACCGCCGCCAGAGCCGCCGAAAGAGGAAGGGCCAAAGATCCAAGAGTATTACTGCAGATCGTGCGAGGCTATCACGCCGGCGTCAGAGTGGATAGAAGATCGCTGTCCTAAATGCTCGCGGCCCTACGACTACAAAGGGCAGGAATCTACTTGATCAAGAAGTAGCAAGTCACCATGGCGCAAGCGAACCATCCTGGATGAAGTCCCCAGAATCGGACATTGGGACTCTCTTCCCGTGTGAATCCGATCACGGAAGCCAAGAGGAAAAACACAAGCGCGCCGACAAGCCAAAGGTCATGAGATGTCATAGAACCTCCACTTGAAAGTATAGCGAAGGTTAGGCTAGGCTGGCTGTTCTTTTTGAATCATTTCATCCACTTCCGCCATCCCCGCAGCAAGGCAAACAGGACAAAGACCATGGCTCACTTCCGGTGGGCCATCCAACGGCACAAATGATCCGCCGCAATTGACGTGGACAAACTCCCGCATCCACTCGAAGCCCAACATCGGAATTGTAACCGGCGACTTCACCGGCGTTCGCTTCCCGCACTTGTCGCACACGATGGCGATCAAACGTCCGCATGGGACATACTCGCCTTTGACGTTGGAGCCAGAACAAATTACGATCATATTTTCCTTTTCCAGCGCGGGCCGCAAGCCGTCCGCAAGCAACCCGCGCCGTCACCGTGGCCGTTTCGTCGCCACGTTTGCCTGCCGGTTTCCAGACCAGCAAGAACGCTTTGATCCCTCGGAAGGCAAGCCAGAAGGTGAGAACTGGCGAGCGGTAAGGGAACAGAAGATCAATTCTCTAGATGGACGTTCTTGTCCAGAGCCTCTAACTCCTGCAACCGTAGTCCCTGCCAAGCGCTGAGTCTCTTGGCGGATTCCACACTGCGCAAGTACCGCAGTTCATTCCTAAGCGCCCGCCTGCGCAGCCACGACATCGCCCCTGAAAAGTGGTGATCAAATTCGTTCCAGTCTTCTCCGTTGATGTATTCCATTTTCAAACATCTCGCCGTTCTAGATCAGTATACTTCGGATACTTCTCCATCAACGTCACAGCGGTGGGCCGCACGATCAAGAAGTTTTCCGGGTCGGCAGTAAGCAGCGCCTTAGCAAATGCTGCCATAAACGATCCGCCATAGGTTGATGCGTTAACCGCCCATCTTCTCATTTCAGGTGTCATGTTTCCCTCAATCCATATCCTCATCGCGCCGCTCGGTTAGCCGATTCATTTGGATCTGGTGCTCGCAAACGTACACGGGATATTGCAGCGCACCAACGATCTGTAAAACGTATTCCCGATGCACGCGCCAGATCCGGCGAGTCCCGCAAGTCCAACCGGATAGCAACGATGGTTCCTCAGCCGGCCACACTTCAATATCCCGGCCACGCCAACGCTGCCACGAATCTTGATGGGCGCGCACATGCGAAGGCCCTACGTCGCAGTGAACTGGAAACACCAACACATCTGTGAGGAGAACCGTCAGTAGACCAGTACCTTCTTTGTGCTTCAGCGCTGGCATGTATTCCTTTCCTTATCCAATAGCCCTGGATGCACTCAATAACCTCGGTTGGCAGGGTCATTGCTAGGTTAGTCATTTTTTCACTTTCCTCTGTTCGATTCGATGATCTCCGCGATTTCGTAGCCCACCTTGCGCACCGCTTCATGGAGTGGGCCGTTGGCGGTCGCGTATAAAGCAAGCCATATAGCCCTATCGCGGATCACAGCTAAATCTTGAGCGAACTGTTTCAATTTCTCTTCATAGACTTCTGTCGTCATTTTCGCACCTTTCCTCTGGCTCGCTCGAGCGCGCCCAACAGATACTCATAACTGGTGCGGTCAATGTCTAGTGCTGCATAGTGCCTCCTCTACTTCCGCATGGTACCGCTCGTCTGCGATGTAATCCGGCCACTTCTCCTGGCACCCGTTGCACTCGTTCGAGTCGCCGGCCTCTTCGGGGCGGTAAAATTGATCGCACGATATGCAGCGCCGCTCCTTGCGGACGTCGGTGTGGTCCGTGAGCGCAGGGACCAGCCAAGTTTCGCCGCGTGCGTTGTGGCGCGTCGTGGGGCGGTCGTGGGCGGCGTTGATCCATGCTTGGATGGCGCTCATGCGTCACTCCTGGCACGCAGCAATGCTCCTTGCGCTTTACCCAGACTCCGCACTAGTGGCAACTGTTTCAAAGCCCATCCGGGTTCTCCGTCATGGGAAACATCTCGCACCAAAACACCGTCTTCGATCAAGGCGTAGAGTTCTTCTAGCGCCTCGGCCAAGTCGTCGCGGATCTTACGTTCCGCTGCGCGTTCGTCAATGTGCTGCTCCGTCTCGCAATCGCTCTGTACTTCGCTAAAATCGCTCATAAGCGTGTAACCTCCGTTTTCACTGGCTCCAGAGTCCGCAGTGGATCGCGTTCCATGCCATCGCGGATCGGCGTCCAGGACCCCGCGCACTCGATCATCGAGCGGGTGTAGTGCCACGCTAGCACTGGTTTGTCGCGATGCAGCGCATCAGTATGCGTCACGCTCTCAAACACGTCGTCCCGCTGGCACACCGGGCAGTGGTAGCGCTTGGTGAGTTTCATTCCAAATACCTCCTGATGATTATGGCTTGTGCGGCCCCGGCTGCGGCCCCGGCGGATGCGGCCCTGGCTGCGGCCCCGGCTG
>QGNH01000391.1_pt1 | contig 28964 bp, 33 predicted proteins | sample 1735481 | NCBI WGS metagenome assembly QGNH01 (sample SAMN09239004, study PRJNA386568) | Viral metagenome, whole genome shotgun sequencing project.
CAACTATATTTGCTGTGACGGTCGGCACGGTCGGTACTGTGATTCCGGCCAGGGAGCAGGAGAATATCCCTGCATTAAGCGGTGAGAAGTGTCCTGTAGAAATGGTCGATGTGATGTAGGGATAAGTGTAGGAAAGACTGCTGATCGGCGCGCCAGTGCCGTTGAGAACGCCAAGCAAGTTTACATAGAAAGACTGGCCGATGTCTGGCAAATAGCCGTACATCCAAAACACCGCGCTGCTCAAAGTCGGGGATGCGCAACTGGCCGGAATGGTTACTTGGCTTGTTCCTGTAATCGTGTAGTAGGCTCCGCTCGGCAACGATCCGCTTCCGCAGGTAATCCCTGAAATGCCGCCCACCGGACTCGCCGCCGGCGAAGGCACCCCCGCAAAGATAGGTGTGCCAAGATTAAGGGTGAGAGTGGTGCCGTTTCCGCTGGCGCTGCTCACTGAGACTGGTGCGCTTCCCGGCACCGTTGCTGCCATCGTCGGCCCCTTGCCTGTCAGTGACAAGATGCGCAAGGAAGTGTTGCTCACGGTGTAAAATCCAGCGCCGTATGACCCGCCCGTGCCGGGTTGAACTGGTACGTTGCCTTGGTCTATAGTGCTGTCCGTCAGATCGCTGAACTGCGTGTCAAAGAATATAAATGGAGTGGGGTCATTTGTGCTGGCGGGGTTTCCGCCAGAAGCCGTAAAGTTCTGCACATGCACGCGCAGCGGTGCCCCGACCAAGCCGCTACTATCGTTCGTCAACACTGCCGCCGTGTAATAGCCGGTCCCCGTGCTGTCCTTGAAAGTAAGGTCGTGGCCGCCCTGTAGGTCGATGTTGCTGCCTGTTCCGCCCCAACCTCCGCTGTAATGGTTGTCGTGCAGATTGATATTATTGTCGTCCAGCAGGAACACCACCTGCCTGCATCCGGTAGAAGTCGAAGGGTCGCAGGTCAGATTCATGTGGTCGATCTCTACATTGGAGGTTCCAGTCGGAAAAAACAGCCCCGCGTTGATAACCGAGCCGTAGAGCCAGGGAGATACAGTCGTGTTTGGAAATCCGGCCGGATTCGAGAAGTACATCCCCGCGCCGGGAGTTGTGCCTTGGATGCGGAAGTTTCCCGCACTCGGAATCGTTGGCGTGCTTTTCAGCAGCGACAACCCATCCGTCGTGACGGTACCATTCTGCGCCGACGCTATTGCAATGCAAGCTGTCCATGCCGCTGTATCGTCCGTCGTCCCGTTTACCACGCCGCCGCATTGCGAGTTATGGATGCTGATAACCGGGCCAGCAAATAGGTTCGCCAACGCCGCGGATGGCGTGGTTGCGCCCGTGCAACCACTTGCAATTGCACATGCTCCACTCGGAGTCTTTGTGACAACCTGAGATCCCGTCCCATCCGTACTCGACACGAAAGGAGATGTCCCAAGAACATATTGCGGCCCTGTTATCGTTCCCGTGAATGTGGGATTATTTGTCGGCAAACCGAACAAGGGCGCAATCGACGGATAGGTTGCATGGGTGATCATGTTTCCATAAAACCACGTGAGCCCCGCCCCCGCGGCTGCGGCCTGCAAAGGTACAGATACATCTTGGTTGGCAACTGACAGCGGCTCCGTGATGCTGATTGGGGCAATGTCCCCTATGTCCGCTACCGCCACTGTCCACGTCCCCGGTCCCGGCGTTACCTTGTAAGCATCCGCTACGCTTGTTGAGAAACTTCCCATTTGGCTCAGAGTCGCGGTCATGGTAGTTTGCACTGGTTGCCCACAGATCGTCGGACTTCCGCTGGCGCCGGCCGGTGGAACCCACGTCAACGTCGCTGTCCCAAATCCGTAAAAGAGATTCACAGTCCCCGTCGCAGGAACAATTCCTTGACCGCAAAGAGCAAACTCGTAGGTCGAGGACTGCGTTGAGTGCCCCCCGCCATCCACCGAGACTACCGCGAAATAGTACGGCTGTGCAGCGTTCAACAGCGTCAACGTCATCGAGTGCGAAGTGACGAGCGCGTAGTTTGTGTTGTTAGAAAATGGCAGCGTGTTGTCGAGGCCGTAGCGGATCTGAGACTTGGCCGGCGTGCTGGTCGTCCAGACAATCGTTGCCGTCGTTGACGTACTGGCGCTCACATAAACATTTGAGATCGTCTGCCCATAGGTCGCCGAAGCCGCTATTGCTAGTGACACTACAGCTAAAATCTTTTTCATACTTGTCCCTCTCATAGAGACACCTCTGCCCAACCAGAAATCGCCCAAGAGCTAGGGGCCGTACCAAAAGTTCCGTAGACAACCTCGAACGTGGAGCCTGGCGGAACAATGAAAGATGTGGAATTGGTGCCTTGACACTCATTGGACACGCCGGCTGCCCCTACGATGCTGCTATTTACATATGCTGTGATGTAAGAGTTCGCCCCAGTACACTCCGATGCGGCAAGTGTTGAATACGTCACTTCCTCCATCACCGGCACGCCGCTTGAGTTGGTGTATGTCACTCCAGTTGTGTAAGTGCTTCCTCCCGCGCAAGCTACACTCAGACAGTTCTTTTGACTTGTTGCGATGCTCCCATTCGTTGCCGTTGTGATGCGTCCGTAAGCATCTACAATAATACTGACAAGTGTGTAGCTCCCCGCTGTCACTCCGCTTGTCGCAAGGTCAACAGTGGTCTTAGCAGGAGAAGCCGAGTCCGTAAGAGTAAAGCGTGGCGAGAAATTCAATGTAGGGCGTTGAGTCTGCGCTACACCGTTCGCCGCTACCGTCTGGTAATACTCCGAAGAAGAAGTCGAGCAAATGCTACCAGATGCCAAGCAAACAGCGCCGGTTCCCGAGACGCCGTTGCTCAGGTTCGCGGCTGATAGTGCGACCCCGCCAACTTGAAAGCCCGTTGTGGCGTTGATCGTGGTCCCTGTGATCGTTGTCCCCACTACGGCTTTGAACGTGTTGGTGGTCCCCGTAAACGTGTTCGAGAGATTCAAGTAAGCAAGATTTGCGGTGTCCGACAAGTTTGCCGAGGCTAGAGCCACTCCGCCTACCTGAAACCCCGTCGTCGCGTTCCAAATCGGCGCCGTCTGCTTGCTGCCCGTGAAGGTGTTTTGAGCGTTGAGGTAGGCGATATTGGCCGTATCCAAGAGATTCGTGCTGGCAAGCTGCGTCCCATTCACTTCAAAATACGGACTCGCCGTGGCGTTAAACAGTGTTCCCGTTATCGGCCCCGTGAAGGTGCAGCCGCCCAAAGGGCAACTCGGACCAGGGTAGAGTTGGGTGTAAGTCGGACCCGATGGCGTTACCATGTTGACGACATAGGTGTTTGGGAAGGCCAGCGGCCCAACGTAGACGTTGAAATTCCCGTTTGCATCGGTTTGCGTCGGGTTCGGCGCCGGCGTTGCGAGGTCGTAGTCCTGAAAGATCGACGCTGGCGGGGTACAGGGAAGGCCGCTCGATCCGGCCGCGGAGCAAATGAAAACCTGTGCCCCAGCTACCGGACTTCCGTACTGGTCCACGACGAACCCTGAGATTGGGATGGACTGCGCCCACCCGAGCGGAGACAGAACCAGAGCGCAAATGATTATCCAGAGACGCTTCATATCCCCAATGGTAAGGGAAATCGGCCCCGTTCTGCCACAACATTTTCAATCTACCCCATAGAATCCCTTTGTTCTTGAGCCACGTTGCGTATTGCAGGTCCAATGAACCGCCGCCAAGTTCTCCTGTCTGTCATCACGGGAGCCGCCGCCCATGCCGCGAACCTTAATATGGTCTGCTGTCGTATCTGCCCAGTTCAAAGGCTTATGGCAAATTGCACAGATGTGCTTTTGGTCCTCCCAAGCCTTCCGTTTCCGGCGTTCGTATTCGTCCCTCCCGGCTTTTATCAGGTGGTTGCAAACTTCGCGGCCGCCCCTGAAAACGCGGACAGCCACAGGGGGCTTCTTCACTTGACTGGGTTTTGGGAAGGCAGGCAGGTTCATTTTCCACTCGATTCCAAATTTTGGAATCCTTCCAGCGCCTTCCTGAAATGCTCAACCACCTCGTCCAGCATCTCATACGACATTTCCAACATCTCGGACGCACTCATGTTGGTCTTATTTAGTTTCTTGATTTCCGCAATCTTACGAAGTGCGAAATGCACACTGCCAACAAGAGAAACGCCGCCGCCAGTATGCTCTGCCACCATAAGTTCCAGAGCTTTGCTATCGTCACCTTCACACCCAACTTCTTTGGCGTACTCCTTCAGGCCGGCATCGACCGCCGTCTTCCTCGACTTCGGCATCCGAACGCTGTAGGAAACCACTCGCTCTTTGCCGTCCGATTCCTTTGCTTTGCCGTCCAGTTCTGTATCCACAGCGGCTTGAAAGAGGTCAATCGGATCGGTTGCAGCCCGGCGCAGCCAGTATTCCGTAAACCGCTTCGACTCGGGCAAGTCCATAGCGGCTTCTGCGTTCGTGAGTTTCATGGCGATGAAGAGCTTTTCCTCGACGTTCGGGAACGCTTCAGCTATCCGCATGACGTTGTACCAAGTCGCCTGTTTGATTCCTGATGCTTCCTGGGCGTCCTTCTCGCTGGCGTAACCGAGTAGACCGAAGAGATTGTTTCGTTTCAAAGCCGCAGCATGAAACCCAATCCGCAGGCTGTTAGTGGATACCAGCGGTCCCGACTGCTGGATCGCCTTCCAATGCTCTTTGGCTTCCTTCTTCCGAAGCTCTGCGTCTTCGGATATTGGCTGCAAAATACTGATTGTTGCCATCTCATGTTCCTTTCAGGTATGGAGTTGGGTACGTGAACTTGTAGTGATTTTTGTCATAAGAACACTTCACCGTTCCGCGCTTGCCGTCGCGTTGCTTTGCGATTCTGAATGCGGCTTCCAACAAGTCATTCTCGGTTTTCTCTGGATCTTCAACCGAAATCATTAGAAGGTTCTGAGCCGCATACCGGATCACTGATCCACCATAATAACTGCTCGTCCCTCGCTTCTTCGACTTCAAAAAGTTGTCCTGATTCGAGTATTGACTGAGTGCTACCAGATGGCAGTCCGGCTCGATCATCGCTGGAAAATCCCTGAGCTTGATTACCATGTCGATGAACGCTTCCAAGTGCTGCATCTTCGGCATGACTTTTATCAACTGCATAAAATCTACTCCAAACAGCCTCACCCCAAATTTCCGTCGCATCATCCGCATCCTGACGATCAGCTTGTCGATCCGCAACTCTCGCGTGTCGTCGATGTAGATGGGGAGCTTTGCCAGTTCCTCCGTCACCCGCTCCATTTCCGGTACGTGAGTGTGGAGGTTCATCAACCGTGGATCGCGGATTTGGCCGCTGGTCAGAATATCGCTCAACAGCGGGTAGCATCTCCGCTTGACCTGATCCTTCGACATCTCTAAAGAAAACAGTCCGCAGGGAGTACCTTCCAGAGCATTCGCAACGAGCATCTGCAAAAGGAACGCCGATTTTCCAGAACTTTCTTCTCCGCCAACAATCGTGAACTCCCCTTTGAACGCGCCGTGTGTGAACTCGTCCAAGCCCTTCACTCCCCATGTCATTTCCAAGGCCGTCCGCTCATTGGAGATGGTCCGCTTCCCCCTGATTCCCGATTCAACGTCGATAGACCCTATCGGTGTCGAATGCTCTGGCCCATCGGCGCTGATCTCCATGAGCTTGTTTTCCAGTTCACCGAGGACTCCAAGAGAACTCTCGCTTTGGTCGGCAGCACGGGCAATGGTTGTCGAGCAGACAAGCATGAGCTTGCGCAGCCGCGCCTTGTCCTTGACGATCCGTACATATTCTTCGATCACCGGGCGCCGCGGTAATCCTTCCGTCAACGAGGCCAAGTAAGCAACTCCGCCGATGGATTCGATTTCCTTGTTCCGGGCCAATTCGTTTGCCAGCGTAACGATGTCTACGTGGTGAGCATCCGGTGTAAGCCCAAACATGATCTCGCTCATCCGCAGAAAAATGCGGCGGTGCGAGTCTAAACTGAAATCTTCGGCTGTAAGGTCTAGGGAGTCATCAAAGAAGGCTTCATTATCTAAAAGGATCCCCCCGAGAATTGCTTTCTCAGCGTCAACACTGGCCGGGAGTGGGGAGTCTTCGTATGATTGCGTCACTTGTTGGCTATCTCCAGAAGAATATCTACATGACACACCGAGTCTGGTCCGCAAAAGCACATCAGGTCTTTGCCGCGCAGTTGCTCTTGAATGTCTTTCTTCGTGGGGAACGTCCACACATTGCTGTCAATTTTAGCGCGATATTTGGCAACACATTCCTCGGCAGTGCCATCGATGCCTACTCGAAACGGGTTTCCCCACTTCCCCGGTCGTGTGCAGTTCACAACACCCGTAGGTGCCCTCCAGCCTTTAGTGCGCTTGCGTTGAATTCTGACTGGCATCAGACTTCTTCCTCCATCATCTCTATCAACGTCCCCGGCCACGGCCAACGGTCCCCGCTCTCCAGGTAAGCCGCCAACCCCTTCTCCACCTGCCGCAAAGACAACTCCGGCTTACGACCGCAAATCGCCTTGATGTACGAGTCGCGGAGTTCGTCCGTCACTTCTCGCCGGTCGATTGCAGCAAATTGTCTCAGGTATCCGAGAATCGCTACGCCCTTCGCCTCGTAGTCTTCACAGATGACTAGCAATGTAGGCTTCGTCACCTTGACGATTGCTTTGCTCTCTGATTGCGGCTTTGCCATTCCCATTCCCCTCCACCGGCTTGTTGAACCTGTCTAGCGGCCCTGCTGCGTAGTTGTCTAATTGTCCCACCCAGGTCCACAACGGCCTAGTCCGGCTTTCCGCTCCGAACTTTACTACGCTGATTGCCCGATGCCGCAAGGCTATCAAACACTGCTCCTGAGTCCACTGCCGATGGTCCGCAAGGAACCGCCGGATCTGCACACCGTCTTTGCCGCCCATCTCAAACGGTAACCCAGGATTCAGGAAGTCCCAATACTTTTTCAGGTCGTCCACGAAAACCCTGTACCGCTCCGATTCCAAACTTTGGAGTATGACGCCCTCGCCGGCTTTCACTACCCCACACCGCCACTTATTCTTGGGAGCCTTCGCAATAAACTCAGGAGCCGCTACAGCGAGTTCCTTCAGCCCCTCAAGCATTACCCCCGTCTGAGCCCGTACAAGCCCCGCCAAGGCTGCGGTGGTGGCCTCTGTATCCTCTGCCAGAGACACAGCGATATACGCTAAGATGCCTTTGGACGACAGCTTCTCAATAATCAATGTGTCGATTGTCACTTCCATGATTCCCTTTCCGCCCCATTCGGAGGGCAGCGGGTGGATGGGGTCCACCCGCCGCTGGAGGGCGCAACTCGCAGCCTGCATTCTGCGGTCACTTCCCGGCCAACATGACCAGGCAACTACAGACTACCCCAATTTGCATACAGCCGCAACTACTGGATCAAATCGCCCTGCTTTGCGGCTTTCTGAATGGCCTCTGGATCAAACTCTGTTCGCTTGTCTTTCTTCTTCCCCTTCGGCTTTTCCAGCTCCTCTTCAACCAACTCCATCTGTGATGGCACTGTCTCACAGAAGAAGTCAGCATGAAGATTTTCCGCGCACCACTTGTGCAGGTTGTCGCTCCAGGGAATATACACGATGAAGTCCAGAGACACCGTTCGCTTCTCTTCCACGCCGGCGCCGATAAGACGGAAGCTGTTCAATGTGCATCCGTCCGTCCGCACCACATGGCTCTTAATCGTGTCGGTGGTGAAGATCGTGAACTTTGCGGCCTTGACCTCAACCGAAATCTTCTTGAAGTTCGCGGCCGAGTTTCCCTTCTCCATCAGCGCGTACTCTTCCACGAATTCATCAGGGAGTCCGCTGACTGGGTGATTCGAGAGCGGCATCGAGATCATCAACTTCATCCGGTTCTCGTTGCCGACGCTCTTCAGTTGGTGGTAGTCGTCGAGCGTACACCTGCGCCGCTTGCCTTCAAAGAAGTCCTTGAGACGTGCGAGTTGCTTTGCCATGAGTTTCTCCTATTGAAACAGCGTTCTTGCCCCGGCAACTTCCGCTGCCGGTTCCCACTGAGGTTCGCCCAGTTGCCGCCTTCCGTACTCTGCGATCAACAATGCGTCCGCTCTTCCATGATGCTTCTTCAGGTACAAATCGCGTTGAGCGTTTGGAAATAACTGCATAGCGCGAACCCGACTCGCGTCCTTGTCCTTCCCCATGTCGGTCATCATCCTTTTCTTCCAACTGACAGGCGCTACTTGCTGATGGGGGAGCTTGAGGGCCGCCAAGATTCCCAGCCATGTTCCAAAGTTTTTCCCAAAGGAGAACATCGAAGTGACCCCCTGCCCAGGCATTGCTCCGACCTTTTCAATCGTCACAAATACGCTATCCTTGTTGCCGTCTCGGATGTCAGAAAGTAGCATCGATGCCGCGACCGCGTTCATCTCCGTTCTTGTCTTCTTTCCGCTCTTGATATGCACGACCGGCGTATCCCAAAAGGTCACAGAACCATCCCGTCTGATAAGCGCCACTGCCCCCAATGCCCCTGGGTCAATTCCTAAAAATACACTCATCCTTGGGCCTCCGCTTCTAGCCGTTCAATCGCCAATAGGTAGGCTGATACCCTGTGCTCTCCAGATGCAATCTGGCTCACTGCGTTAGCACGCTCCTGAAGTAGCACAAGCAAAATGCTGCGCTCCTCGGGATTGAAAGCACCGAAGCGATTGGCATCCTTCGGCACTTCCGGCTCCGGGGCAAGGTACATCCGGCGCTGCCACTCGACAGCACCATCTTCGATGTCGGTTGTTCCCATCCATGCACCATTGCCTTTAGATTCTGCCGGGTGAAGGTGACAGCGCAACGCTTTCTTTTGTTCCCAAGTTGGCACCTGCGGGTTCTCCGACTGCCAGCGGATCAAGGCTTCGGCAGTTTTGCGCTTAAATTCTTCGCGCTCTATAGTTGACTTGAGAAAAGGATCAGCATCTTCGAGCTTGTCTAAAAACTCATCGAATACGACGGAGATTGCCTTCAAGCCGTCTTCCGGTACTGCGTAGCGTTGCGTCATGCTGTCCTCCACACCCGAAAATTCTTGTTGCTTAATTCCCGAACTTCATGGCACTGTCTGTTTCTGGTCCCAAAGTTGGCTATCTCTATAAAGCAGGTAGCACTAAAGTCTTTTTCAGAAATGACAAAGGAATCGCCAACTTCTAGTTTCAGGAATTGCGGGAATTTGTCTTCGAGATTAAGACGCTTCTCTCCTGGAATCGGAATACCTTTTTCGATCTCGCTCATCGCTCTCATCTTGTCTTCAGCCATGCGACCTCCCATTCTCCTTGACGGCAACCCTTGATGACTCATCGCTTCCCTCCCTTAACCCTGTAGCCACACTTTCTGTTGCGGCATATAAGGGTTCCTGTACTCAGACCCCGGTAAAGGCTCCCGCCGCACTTTGGACACTTCACGCTAGTTCCTCCAGTTCCACGGTAGCCACCCGCCGCAACCGTCGCATCACTTTTACGGGATGCAACACAAAGACCAACACGCCGTACCAAAAATCCCCCCATGCCTCCCGACGCGCTTCTTGCTTTCGCCTATAGCGACGGATCATACGACGGCTTCTATAGCTCATAACTCCTCCAATTGAACAGTAGCCACCTTGAACCGCTTGCCAGCGTTGGGACAGTCGTGCGGCTTTGGTTTAAGTGGGCGCTTCATCCCAAATACAGGTGAGCGGCGTTTTCTCGTGACCTCGAACGCCGTCGCCTTCCCTGCCTTGTCCTCAACCATCACTCACCCCTTCTCAACCTCCACCAATTCCAGCGGAGAGTCCGTAGACTTCACCCTGAACGCTTTTCCCTTCACTTCCACAACCAACGGCCTGCGGTTCCCAGTGTCGTCGAACATCCACCCAAACAATTCGTCCACCTTCACATCAAAGTACCGCGCGATCTGAAATGCCAACTCCAGTGAAGGCGATGTCCGATGCTTCAAAACCGCTTCGGCGTGGTTCTTCGATATCCCAAAGATGTCCGCAAACTCCCTGATGCTCAACCCGTGTATCCGAGCTAACTGGTACAAGAGCGGCGTAGCTAGTGTTTCGTACACCGCCCGTTGCCGCTCTATCGTGCGCTGGAGGTTAGTGGGCATTACTTCTTCGGCGTCTCAGCCGGTTTGGGTTCTGCCTTCGGCGCGTGCGTCCACTTGTCGCCGACACGGTCGTAGGTGTAGCTGTCGTCCCAGGCGTTGACCTTCTTCACATCCGCAATCCATGCAATGAGTTTGGCTTCCTCGGCTTGATACTGCTGCTGAAGGTCTTTCATGTGGGCCTGGAATGCCGTCTGATCGGCAGTAGCCGTCAACTGAAGAATCGTCTCCTGCTTGACTGCCAACTGAGCCTTGTCGCTGTCGTAAGGGGCCTTCGGGGTTACGACCTGCGGTCGAGCAGGCGGTTGAGCCGGTGGCTGCTGCGCTACCGCTGCTCCAAGCATCAGCGCCGTTAATCCGAAAATGATTGCAATTCGCTTCATGATTCTCTCCTTGAAAAAGATTTTGATCTTGCGTAACAACTTCTTCCACCACGGCATTCTGTCCATAAACATCTTCGTTGCCAAAGCCGCTGCCATCACCATGTCGTCATGGGCTCCTGGTGCTGACGGAGTGTGGACGAATATGGCCCTCTTGTAAACAGGCAGAATCTCCCACCCCCCTTCCATCCACCGCTCGTAAAGCCATTTGCTCATGGTTTCTTCTCTCCACTTTCCAAATTTTGGAATTTCTGTGTTGGCCTCTTTTTCCCAAGCCAGATGTCCCGCAGAATAGGACACCCTTGGAAGTGGATGCCGCGAGTCGCTGAATCGCCGCAAAGCCGCAAGCACGCCGCTTCCTTCTCGCCGCTCACAGATTCAGTTTCCTTTTGATGCCGTCAATGATGTCCTGCACGGTCTTGACGTTCTCGGCTTCCTCATCGGAAATTTCAAGGTCGAGATCCTCTTCAACCTGCATGACAATCTCGACTACATCGAGAGAGTCAGCCCCGAGGTCGTCCACAAGGTTCGAGCCGGGAGTCACTTCGCTTTCATCCACCATTAACTGTTCGGCGATGATGGTCTTCACTTTTGCTTCAACGTCCATGCTTTCCTCCTCAATCTTCAATGCGCGGGCCGTTCCTCTATGCGTTCGGGGTGTGGACTGTTTGGGATAACTCCCGTCACGCTTCCCTCAGAATGACCCGCGCATCCTTCAGCCTCGCCAGAGCATGTCGCGGCCGAAAGCTAAATCTTCGTGGCGGCATCCCAAGGCGTCCCCCAGGCTCGGCTCAGGGATAGGCCATCCGGCCATACCTGTTACCTGCCGCCACCGGCAGTGGGATTCGCTCCCTTGCCGTTTCCCTTGGGAGGCAACACCCAAGGAACCTAAACTGCTATGCCCTGAAATGGGTGCTTGATTCCGGTTTCGCCACGCACCCGACAACATCGAAGCCCTGCTTCTCCAGGTTGGCTTTCTTATTCAGCCAAGCCACGTTGATCGGCGCACATTCCATCGACAACTTTCCTTCGGCGATGGCCCTGTATATCTCCTTTGCGTCCGTCACCGTCACTACAAATCGCGTGGTCTCCACCTGCCCGACCATCCGCACAGGTGCTTCCTGCTGAATCACAACCGGCGCCGCCATGGTAGGCTCATTCAGAACTTGCTCCGCGGCCTCGGTGTCTCCAGCCTGCTCCAGTTCAACTGCCCTCGCCAACTGCTCCTCGCGGGCAACCCTGTCCGCTTCCTCACGAGCAATCCGCTCCGCTTCCTGACGCTTGCGCTCCTGCTCCTGCATGAAGCCGGTGATGAGCCCCCCAAGCCGCCGCTTCTCCGCGTCAATCGGCCCTGCGAACTCCTTCTCGTGTGCCAACAGAGGGGCCTTGAAAGCGTCCACCTGCTGCTTCAGCGGCTTGTAAAACAACTCGACTTCCTTCGTCGAGGCTTGAAGTACGCGGCCGGCGTTGTTGGCGTTTTCCAACTCTTCCGGCGTCGTCACCTGCACGATCTTGCTGGCGTCCAGAACAAGTTGATTGATGTCTTTCTGAAGTGCGATCCTTCTGCGGTCGTACTCCCCACCCGGTCCAAGAAGCTCGGCCGGAACCTTCAAAACCAATGCGCCGTTAATCGTTGTTGTTCCCATTTCACCCTCCAATTTGAATCTGCCTACATGAACAATACTACCCCAACTTCGCCAATCCCGCATTGAGCTTCAAAATCGAAGCCGCAAGCAATGTCTGAAATTCCCTCTGTGCCGGCAACAAGTCGATGTAATGCGGATGGACCTCTCCAAGTTTGTCGAACTGGAGGACTACCCCCATCCAGCCACCGTTTATCTTCTCCTGAGCCACGGTGTAGCCGCCTAACTGCCAGCGCCACGTTGGAGAGAACTTCACTCCGCTCTTCAGGTCGATCACAGCGTTCCGCGTCTTTCCCTGATGAACGATGGTTCCCCGCAAGTCAACCGTCAGTCCAAATTCCATTCCGTAAAGCGAGTGGATTTTCATTTCCTCTGCGGCTTCGTACTTGAATTGCATCGCCTTGAGCTTCTGCTCCAACCCGGTCACGGCCGGAATGATCGCTTCATCGAGCGAGTCCCAATCCAGATCCCCGGCAACTAGAAATTCAATGGCCCGGTGAACCGCGATTCCGTAGTTTCGCTTCCACTCCAAAACATCCGGCGGAACCCCATCAAAATCATTACAGCCAAGGATGGAGAAAACCTGGGTCGTTGACGGAACTCGCGTGTGCCGCTCGTTGAAATAGGCATGGTCCTTTTCCCTAAAGGAACCTCCCGGAATTTCGACGCCCCATTCGCTATTCCCCACGTCACCCTCCCTACTTCGCCTTCTGCGCTACGGTTTGCCGCTCCACAAAGTCTGCCAGTTCCCGCAGACACGCCGGATCGAAGATGGTTTCGACGCGCGGCTCGAACACGTAGCGTCTCCAATGCGAGTACCAACCAACCGTACCTATCCCACTAGAAGCAAGAAGATCATTAGTCTTGCCTGCCGATACTACTTTCCAAACATCGGTCTTCCTGCCCTTGGGACGCTTGCCGAGGATGAATTCCAAGTAGGCCATCAGCTTATCCTGCGAAACGGCTTGACGCCCTTCCACAGTTGACCGAAAGTAATCCCCACCGAGCCGCCGATAGCGCCGCTGGCGATCTGAGTCGCTTCGTCCTGGGTGCAGTCGTCGTACTCATAGAGCGAGCCGTTCTTGATGAACGAAATTCTCCCCTGGCTGGTTTCTGCGTTGAACTGAACTCCGTCGATCTGTGAACTTGACTGCGACGGAATTACCTCAAAACCGCTTTCATCTGCCATGTTACTTTCCCTCCTTTACTGCGGTTGGTGCTTTTCGCATGTCTGCGTAGTTGTCGTAGCAGGATCATTGCAAAACGCGCATTGGACTACCTCTTGATTTTCCACCACCATCGGCGGGTTGGCGATCTTCGCCAGGTGCTCATTGGCTTCGGCAAACTGCAAGGCAAGCTCGGAGAGCCAGAAGCAAAGGCCATACCCCATCCCTTGCGCGTCGTTCATTGAATCATTCCGCTTGAGAATCACCTTTTCAATGATCTCTTGCCGTTTGCGTATTTCCTGTGCGTTCATCCCCGTTCCCTCCTCACATCGGTAAACCAAAACTGTGTGACAAAAGTCTTACTGCGGCTCTGGCGATGAAAAAGGCTCCCACAACCGTTCCACCGCCCACAATGATTACCACCGCCCAAAAGTAGAGCGTCCACCTAATCTCTTCGCTGCTCTGCGGCTTGCGCATCCTCTACCTCATTCCAAATTTTGGAAACCGCTCAGTCAGCCAAGTATTCTTTCCAGTCCACTTCTCCTGTGCAGAGTTTCTCGAACGTCTCGTAAAGGTCCATCGGGAGATCCCGAAGATGTTCGAGAGGACCAACAGGCGGAGGAAACTTCGCCAACACCTTCTTGATGTCGTCGTCGGTGAAGCCTGTCGTTTTCTTATTCTGGCCGGCGATAGCATAAAGCCGTTTTGCCCTGTTGATCCCGATGGTTCCCGGCTTCTTCCCGCTCCCCTCCGGCAACTGCGCAGCAGTTGTGACCTGCCCCTTGTTCTTCAAGTCCTCGATTGCGGCATTGCCAGCTGGCGCCTGCTTGCCAAACATCTCATCGGCCGTAGCCGAGGCATCAGGAGCCATCTTCCCATCATCGGCCTTCGTTACCTCTGCCTCTTGAACCGGAGATAGCTCAATCAAGCCGACAAGAGACCAGAAATCTCCATGCGGATTCTGCTCGGTCTTCAGCTTGTCATTCCACTTGTGCAAGCCGCGGAACTTGATGAAGTTCCCGGCTACCATGTCGCCGTCGATGTCCTTCCCGTCCACGGCCACTACCAACGGTTCGCCCTTGACTATGACCCACAAGGTTCCGCTCTTGGCTTGCTTTGCGCTTTCGATGATGCCGGAGACTTCCTTCTCGCCCGGCTTCTCTGCGGCTCTAGTCTCGGCTGCGTTCCCACCAGTCGTTGAACCAGTCGTCGTCGATGCGGGCGAAATCTTCGTGTCCGCCTCCTTTGCGGCCCGTTCGCTGGCACGCTGCGGCTGAGTGACGGGTTTCTTAGCCAAGGATGCAGGGGTCACGCCGCCATCATTATCAGCCTGATCCATCTCCTCGTCAGAATACATACCGCTGAGTTCGTCTGGAAAAGCCTTCCTGAGAGCAAGGGCCTCTGCGCACTTTCCGAGCATGATGTAAGGCTTTGTGGCCCACATGATGTTCGGATTTCCATCCTTTTTCAGTTGCGCATACTCGCTGTAACGAGCCGACGCCGTATACGTGATGCGTTCTCCAAGACCCTTCCCTTGGCTCCACCGATAAACAGTGACAGTTGCTTTATTGGGATGTTCCCCTTCTTCGGTGTCAAAGATTGGCTCATCGTTGCCGGCCAATTCTCCCGTCCTCGCTGCGATCACACGCAGACCATCAATGCCCACCTGGACGGTAATCTTTTCTCGACCCAAGTCCCAATCCCACCGCTTGACGCAGTGGACCTGTCCGGTAAACGGATCGAGCCGCTTCAGTTTGCAGACGTTCAAAAAGAACGCCAGTTCATTTTGGTCGCATCCCCTCGCAATAGTTTCTGCGAGGAGCCGCACCTGCTCATTGCTGAATTCAACCGGATGCGCAAGTTGACTTTCACGATGTTCGACTACTGCCAGTCCTTTTTCTGCCATTTCACCCCTCCCTCAACTTCCTGACTACCTCGATCTCCTCAGCCGTCAATACGGCCTTGCCGTTCAACCGGACAAAATCATGCGTCCCCAACAGGTCCACCAGCATGAATAATCTTTCGGTCGAAGGCGATAGAACCCCCTGCTCCCATCGGCTGACTGTGCTTTTGTTGCACCCAGGGAAACCCTGCACCAAGTCTTCCATCGAAAGCTGCGACTTGATTCTAGCCCGAGTCAAAGCCGCCCCATCGATAGTCAACAGGTTGTTTGCGCTGTATTGTCGTGTCTTGTTTCCCATGCACACTATCGTTGCACAGTCGTTTAGAGTTGTCAAATCGACCCCAAATTTGGCAGTGGAAACATCATGTAGGCATATAGGATAATGATTTCTATGAAGAAACTGACAATAAAGAAGCCCAAAGCCGTAGTCCCCAAGAAGGTCCAGAAGGCCCAGGCGGTCAAAGTGAAGCTCACCAAGGCCGATCCCGGCTACTACGCGAAGATCGGCGCTATCTCCGCGGCAAAAAGGAAGCTCAAGTCAGACTATTTCTCCGAAATGGCGAAGCTAAGTCACGGCGCCGGCCATCGTCCAGGCGGCTACCACGGAGGCCGCAAGAAGAAGGTAGACGCCGAGAATGCCTGATCTCCCCCAACGCTGGCTCTCCCTCTCTGGAATCTGCACGGTCCTCAACCTCACCCCGTCCCAAGTGAAGTCTCTCTACAAGCAGAAGTACCTCGTGCGGATCGGGAAGAATCCACCCGACTATCGCTACCTAGATCCCACCCCTGAGTACGCAGAAAGACTGCGGCTTGCCGCCGTCCTGCTCTCTCGAAACGCTGCCGTAACTTTCAAAATTGACCTCCCCACAACCTTCCTGCTCACCAGCCGAGAAGTCGCAGAGATCATGGGGTGGAGCCCACGGTACGCCAAAGTATACTTGGCAGAAAAAAAGATTCCATGCTTTAGGTTTGAGAATTCTAAAAAACGCGCATTGCTCTTTTCCGTCTCTGCGGTTAGAGATATGATTTTCAAGAGGAATGGCCGAGGCCGATACTCGAAACAACTAGCCCCAATTCTTCTCAGTGACGTAATTTTGTTCTACAGAAGGTTTCAGGCCACAGAGGAAGCCATCGTCCCCACAGATGCGGCTTTCAAGGAAGACGCCGAACTCCAAAAGAAGATTCAGTGGATGATGCGCCAGCCATCCCCCCAGAGAGAAGTCATGCTTGCAGATTTTCTGGACAAGATGGAGTTGGCGAAACAGGTTGTAGAGGCTTTACGTTCCCCGGATGACACCAGCACTTGCACTGACTGCTAAAACATATCGTATGCTTTTCCCTTGAACACGCACCCGATACGGATTTGTTGCCTCTCGGAATTCCTAGTAGCCGCTCCTTCTTAATTTTTTTGATCTTCGGAGGATCTAGCGAACGACTCTGCGGAACCCTACACGCTTTCGGCGCAGCATTCCATCGTTCATGATGAGCAATTTTGTATTTATGCTCCCCCGGTAGCTCATTGAAGAAACACGGTTTCCCTATCTGCGCCCCACACGTCGGGCATGGAATCTTATAAGGCGGGATGTCCTTAAAGGCCATGTACGCAGTTTACATCACCTTGAGGTTTTGCGGGTCTTCGCTTTGCGCTTCGCCTTCCGTTTATTCGTCAAAACCGCCGCGATCATCTGCTTGTGTGCTTTCTCTTTGCCGGACTTTGCTGCGGTGCGTTTGAACGTCTTGCCGTGACGGAACTCGTGGAAGTTCTCTTCCGTGGTTCGCTTACTCGTTCCCCTCTTCATTGGCATTGCGGTTTACCTCCTACTTCGGTGGCGGCTCAGCGTGATGTGAGCACCTTGGAAGTTTTCTACTGATCTTCGGATGCTTTTCAAGGTCTACGATCTCAGACACAGCAAACTCCGCAAACTCCTTTTTGCACTCGCCGCAACGCGCTATCAACTTCCCTGGAACCTTCATTGACCCCACCATGAAGATTTCTACAAGCGCGTCGGGGTGACATCTCCCATTAAGGAATAGACCTAGCGGTTCCCCGCATCCCTCGCATACCATTTCTTTCCCCATCACATCTCCTTCTCATTTCGGTGGCGGCTTGATGCCAAACGCATCCTCAAACGGTGGGAAATGCCTCAGAACCGATTGGTTCAATGTTGATCTGGTAGTGTTGTCCAACCTTCACCCGATTGAATGTATCCTCGTCAACGTCAAGCACGAACTCAGGAGTTCCATTTAAGACATTCCTTGTATTAAATTCAAGCTCCCAATTTACAAATGATTCCACTGCGGATTTAATACCGCCCATGGCTTTTTCGGTTGCGATCTTTTTCGTAAGCAATGCTTTCATCGTCTTTTCCTCCTTGTTAGCAGTATAAATCATTTTACTTCGGTGGTGCTTCCAACTTCTTCACTTGCGGGATGTTTGAGGAGATTGACGACTCTCCGAAAATCTCTTTCCACAGGCGTGCCCATGCACGTTTGTTTTCCTTCGGCCCGCCACGAGCCCAGATTGCCACTTCGTCTGTGGCCCATCCAAGCGGCCTGATGACCGTGCTGTTCCAGATAGGACCAACCGCCCCTTCCAGCAAGTCGGGACCAAAGTACCGCGCTTCCGCTATGGCTTTCTTCGGGCTGGCCGCTACGTTCAGAAGCATATCCCCCCACAAACGGACTTGCTCCTGAGCCGTTCCCCAGGTCAACAAGTCGATGTACAGTTCCGCCTTTTCCGCCAGCCCCTTCTTGCCCCATCCGCCCTTCCATGCGTTCTCAAATAACAATTTCTCGCGGTCGAGAGCATCTTCTTTCTTCGGCTGGCCTGTAATCCCTCCGATTGAACGTTGGATGCCAGACTTCAGCGTAGATCCCACGGTCGTTACTCCGGCTCCGATTATCGGCTCCATCACCGCAAACAGAGCAAGCATCTTCGGATTGTGGTAGCGGAACGTCTCATCCCAAATATGCTTCCGCAGGAACATTCTCGTCTTGACCGTGAACGAAGCCATCGAATACGCCAGCCGCATTGCCTTAAAGACGTTCGCCGCCGATCCTGCCGTTTCCCTAGTAATCGGCTCACGAGCCCACTTCGGCATTTCTGTAGGATTGTCCGTGAACATCACCTCGTTGGCAAATGCGACTTGAGCTCTCCTGATGTCCTCTGCGCTGAAACGCCTGTTCGCAATTGCTTGGTCGATGTCTCCATCACCAATCAGCATCGTATGATTGAGTATCCGTCTCGCTTCCTCTGCCCTCTTTCCTCCCTTCAAGAGATCGTTCATAGCGTACTGCTCCATGTGGATTCTTGCGGCCTCCGAAGCAAAGATGCGGCTCACGTTGTACATGGCGTTGAAGCCAGTCACGTCGAACATCCAATGTTGCGCTCCTTTACTCTGCCAGCCTTCAATGGCGCCAGTGAAGTCCGTCTGTCGCGCAAGCGTTCCCATGTACACGTTCTCGTCATGCACGTTCTTGAAATCGACCATCATCTTCGCTGCGGCCTTCACCATCGGTCGCACGTCGCCATGCAATGCGTAGATCATGTGCAGCGAGTGAAAGGGAACTTTGGCAAATGAAAGCGGCATCTTCGTGAGAGCCGTAAATGCCGTGAATGCGTTGGTGAACTTTCTCCAGTTTCCGCTCAATTGCTGCGGAGAGAGTATGGAGTCAAAGATTGTGGTGATGTCCCTACGGGCGCCTGCGCTCGGGATCTTAGCTACCAGTTCGTTGATCTTCTCTCTCTCTGAGCCAAAGTTACGCGCTATCCCAATAGCCTTTCCTAGCTGGTCGCCGTAGCTGTCGATCACGCCCCAATCGTTTTTTAGAACCGGGAACTCGATTGTCCTTTGCTCTTGGATGTTCGGCTGAACTGGTGTACCGCGCCGATAGTGCTGGCGCAGCCAATTGTCCATCGCCTCTGGGCTGACAGCGGTTCCATCCGAATTCCTCGCCCTTGACGCCAACCGCGCCATGATGTCACGATGTTTCTCTTCAGGGAAGGTCCGCTTCATCACATCCTTGAGTGGATGACGTTCCGTATTCCCTGTGTGTGGATCTTGATACTCCACATCGGCATCCCAGTCGATCTGGTGCGTAAAATAATTTGCACGCGGAACCCACGGCTCCCAATTTCCTCCAGACAAATGCCTCTTGACTCCTGCCTTTTGCACTTCACTCGCGGCCCATTCGTTGAGATCGCGCATCTCGGCCGCGGCTTTGGTGATTGCCGGATTTGCGGAACTTGTCTTTCCTTCTACGACATCACGGACTTCGGCAACAGTGTTCCCATCCCTCTTCAAGCCGTTGTCCTCAAAAGCATGAACTGCATGGTAGCGATACATGCTCTTGAACACGTCCTGGTCTCGCTGCGCGGAGCCGATCATGTCCGTCAACTGCAAGCCGATTTCAGGAACACCGGCCTGGCGGGTCATTGATTCAATGCCGCCCTTCATGCTTCCCCATCCGATATAACGGGTTGTCTTGTCCTCCATTTCTCCTTCGCCAAATGGACCGATGGGCCGGTTATACGGTTCTTTTCCTTCAGGGAACTTCCAAACCGCCTTTGCCTTCTTGAGTCCGAATCTTGTCCTTTGGCGCTCGTAGGTAAGTTCCATTCCCTTCGGGATGTGAAGCGCCCACTGCATCGTCTGCCTTGCGACAGCCTCTTTATCGCGGTCCACAGGCAGTTCTACCCCATCAGCCGCCATTGCCGATGCTCCGCCCACTACCGCATTGCGGTCTGCCGGTTCCAAATTTTGGAGTGACGGCGGCGGATTGAATGTCGCCCCAATCCCGATGGCGTCGATCTCTTCCTTGCCCCTTATGGATTCGGTTGAGTCTGGAGGCCGCAGTTCAAACTTCGACTGGTAGAGACTGCTCCAATCCCCACCTGTTACTGCCTCCCCATATTTCATGCCTTTATTCTTTGCTTCTTCAGCCGATGGGAAAGTGATTGCAGACCAATCTTGAATGCCCACGTTCCTCTGTTTGCTGCGGACTTGGAACTGAGTCGCGTTCACCTTCACTTCGTTGCCTTCGGCATAAGCCAACTGGTCTTGACGCTCCCTCACTTTCTCTTCGTCGGTGTATGTGGACATCACATTTCCAAGAGAGTCTCTCTCTCCCAAAACTGCGGCCCTCAGCGCCTTCATGCGGGGTCCAACCTTCGTCTGCATCAAGCGAATATCCGGCTCCGAGTCCGTTGCAAGGAAGACAGCGTGAACGTCGCTCTTGACGCCAAACCGCCACGGCCTGCCCATCGCCTGCTCAAGCAACACGCCCGAGTACGGCGGTCCAAGGTAGATTGCGACTATCGGCTTGCTTCCGCCCTTGACGTTCAACTCGGGGTAGTCCGCATCGTGCATATCAACCCCAATGCCGCCGCCGGCATACGAGGTATACATCATAGGAACTTCGCCCTTGAGGAAATCAGTGCGAGTCTTTTCACGAGCCGCATCGGTATTTCCACGGCCGCTGTAGTCTCCAACCTTATCGCCAAACTCCGCATAGAGTTCGTTGTAGATGCTCGGGTACGCAGGAATGATCTTCGAGAGTTGTCCTCCCATCGCATCGTCAAGTTGCTGGTAGGTGCCCGGTTCTTCCCCTTCGGTTCTCTCTCTGCGGAACAAATCATCTGCCGTGTGCTCAGAGAAGAAGAGGACTCTCCAGCCCTGCTCTCTTGCCTGTTTTGCGAGTTCGATCGCTTGCGGCAGTCTCTCGCGCTCAAGGAAGTTCTTCGTGTAAACCGCCTCAAACGCTGCGGCTTTCCTTGCGAGCCCCTGCTTGCCCATCCGCACAAACTGATCCCTGGCCCTGTCAAACCCTTCTCTGATGCGGTCGAGGCCGCGCTTCATGTGGTCAGTGACCGGCACTACTCCAAAATGCGCGTTATAGCCGTCATACGAGATTGCCTGAGAAACAAACCGGCCATCCGCGATTAACTGCTCTCTCAACTTCGCCTGTTTGCCGGGGTCGAGACGCGCAACGATCTTGTCTCCAATCTTCTCGTGAGCGAAGTTCTCCTGAATCCACTTGTCGAACTGTCCCTTCGGCCCGAGATTCAGCTTATCGTAGATATAAAAGTATTCATTTGGGGAGTGGAAGGGAGTGGCGCTCATGTAGACAGCCTTCTCTGAGTTAGCAACCACATCCATCAACATTGGACCCCACTGCGTATTTTCGTCATGCGCCCTTCGAGCCCCACCGCTCTCGTCTACTAACACCAAATCCCACTTCGTATTCTTGTAAATCTCGTTGTTTAGCATCCCCATAAAACTCACACAATAGATTCCCGGCTCACCACTTGGGGGATCAAGATCATAGTCAAGTCCGAAATTGTTTGCAGCACTCTTCTTTGCTTCTTTAAGCAGACGCTTATTCATCGACACATTTAGGATGTTCGCGTCTGGTTTCTTACGCAAGTATTCCTTGATGATAGCCGGACCAACATATTTCGATTTCCCCGTGCCAGGAGGCGTCACGACGACAACACCATCTCCTTGTTCCAACGCACTCATCACGGTCTGGACAACTACTGGCTGTCCGCTCATCAATTGCGATGCAGTCTTATGCTCAAGTGCCCACGTAGGATACGGCGTGCCCTCAGCTATACCACCTTTTTTCTTTCTCTCAACCCACGCCTTCTGGTCGAACTTCTCGCCAGTGGTCATTCCTACCGGCTCACCGCGGACGCCTGCCAGCGGCTCCAGAGTCACCGGCTTGACGTTCTCAAGGTTTACTGGCGCTCTTGGTACGCTGCTTCTTGGAGTTGGCCCTCCACGCTTGGCTCCTGCATATCCTGACACCCCCAACTGGGGAGGTTTAGGAATTCCTCCAACTCGCGGAGGCTTTGAAATCCCAGGAGCGTCATCATTCGCTGTTCTTCCTCTGTCGGATGCTTGGGCATTTTTCACCTCTTGCAATACTTGTTTTGGCAATTCAGGATCACGCTGCGGCTCCGGTTCATTGAGCCCTGCTTCGTTCCTGATTCTCGCCTTGAGTCTGTCAATCTGGCCTTGAACCAACCGGCGCTCAAATGTTTTGTACGATGGTGTTTCGCGCAGCCGCTTCTCAAGGTCTTCGAGTTGAAGGCCGGGATGACGCTCGGCAATCGTCATAACATCCGCAGATGGATGAGCAGAAGGCGGAGCAATCGGTGAACGCTGCGCCGTCTTTTCGAGAAAATCTTTTTTCTTCGCTTCTATTGCCTGTTTTGCTTCTTCGTCCCACTTAGCCAGTAAAGCGCGTGTATCAACACGTCTTGTTCTCGATCCTACCTTCTCTGGAAAATCGAACATCTCACGAGCTTCATCTGTGCCAATTTCCGCTATGCTTTCTTTGTAGGCGGAACTGCTATAGGGAGAAATCATCCATTTCGGGGTTCCTTCTGCATCTGTAGCCGCAACTCTACTCATCCCCGACATACCGTAACGTGGCAGTCTAATCATTTTGTCGTATGTTATACGAGCAGCTTTAATTGCTCCTTCCTCTGTCCCATCATAGGGTTCAACAATTTGTCCAAGTACATTGCCATCGATGTCTTTCAGTTGGCGAACAACGACATTTGGCCGTCTGTTTGCCAGCATAATTTCACTTTTTGGCAACTCTTGGAACAAACTTCCCCGCGGAATCTTCGTCGCAGCGCTGATCTTCATCGCCCAGGTTCCGTCTTTCCCATGAATCAGTTCGGCGCCGTTAATCTTGTCCTTGCCATCGGCAATTCGGCTCACTGCCGAAGTCGCCTCCTCTTCGGATGGGAACATGATTACCACAACCGGCTTCTTCGGGTCTACGCGGTCCCCAACCTCATCGACAACTTTTCCATCGATTGATTCCCTTAGTCCCGTTCCTCCAAGCTCTCTTGCCAATGTGACCACGGGATGCGGCTGCTCTTCCGGCCTAACAATCTTTTTCTCTGCTGCTCTGGCCTTCTTAACTTCCTCACGCCAATCGTCCGCGACATCGAAGCCGGTAATTCCGAGGTTGTCTGCCATCCACTGCCTGAAGTCGTCGCTGAGTTTGAACGGAGATAGAGGATCACTTTGCAGTTTACGATAGACGGAGATGAACATTTCTTTGATGTCTTTGAGGACTTTCCGCAGTTCAAATCCTGGCTGAAAGTCCACCGCATTTTCGTCACGAAAGAATTTCTCGCTTCCATAAGCCAGTTTTTCCATCCTTTCGTTTTGACCTGTGTAGGCCCAATCTTTTCCGTATTCCCTCTTGTAAGCAGCCTTATTGACCTTGATTGTATCGATTTGTTCCCACTCCTCTTCGTCGAGAAGGGGAGAAATTGCATGGATGAACTCGTGAATAGCCGTCGTTTTGTCTGCGGCTTTGTTTAGCCGCATAACCCCGGTCGCAAAGTCATATTCCCCGCGATGACGAGGGTCGTCTCCCTTTTCGATACCCTTGAAGCCAATTTCTTTCAATACCCATGCTAGGGCGTCTTTATGCTCCACTCCCTCCGGTTTGCGGCGCTCCCATCTCGCTGCCGCCAAAGCCTTAGCAGTGTCGTATATAGTTCCAGCATTCTCCTTGGTTACCGGGAAAGCATTCAACATTTCCTTAAAGGTGTGAGGGGTGATGTACCCCTGCTCTGTCTTCTCTGCTGCTATCTTGCGGTCTGCGACAACCGCTGGAGATGCGGCCTCGGGCGGGGGTTTGATGCCGCCCTTCATTAACTTTCGCCGTTCATCGATAATCGCATCGAGGCGCTTCTGAATATCATGTAACTCGGCGCTACGCTTGACGTTTAGTTCGGACGTAATAGCTGGAGGAATCATTCCAGAAGGCTTCTTGACTTGGGCCTCCAAAACCGCCTGCCGCTTCCGCAAACTTCTTTCTTCGTCATTGAGACCGTTGATCGCTTTTTGATCTACCGCCTTCGTCTCTGCGCCGATTGTCCCATCTTTCTCCCACACCCTATGCTCGATGCCTGCATCATCGACAATTTGATAGCCTTTGGCTCCAGACGTACTGGTAATGGTATCTCGCACTACGCCGACTATTTCATTGTGATTAAAGTTTGTCGGGGTGAACGTAACACGCTTCCCAACTTCAACGGTGGATGCGGCCTTGGGCGGAGGTCCAAATTTTGGAGTCTCTTCCCTCTTAACGACCCACTCAGCCGGAACGGTCATCATTCCGCCGTGAAGTTTACTGTCGGGGACAACTTTCAATCTTCCGTCTGGAAGGACATCGGAGACCCATCCCGGTACGTTCGTGGTCAAATCTCCAGGCCCACGAACTACCGTCACGAGATCCATGTGCTCGAATTTTGGAGTCGCTTCCGGCTTCTCCTCTACCCTCTCTTCGTCGCTCACTTCACGGCCCTGCATAGCCGCATCGTACTCGGTCTGAGAAAGCATCCATCCGTCCGGTGTTCCCTCTCTGGGCGTCCCCTTATTGCGCCGTAGAGCGACTTGCTTCAACTCTGGAGCGAATACCCTGTTGAACTTGTCAACTGGTTTCTCCAGCGCCTTCTCTGTTGAATCAAACATACCGGCCTGAGTATCTTCATCTGAAATCCACCGCTTCATCCGGTCGCTGAATACGCGGGGAGCCGCCACCTTAGAGGCATTGAGTGATCTCCATAAAGTCTCCGTCATTCGATCCGGTTCCGGCGGCGGTTCTTCTTCCATTCCAGCCAAGTCAATCTGGCTCGGCTGATAGACCGCATCCCAAGGATCGCCGCTTGCCGCCAAATCCCGATTGACGCTCCCTGTCAACCGCGCCGCTTCGAGAGACTCCTTGATCTTTCCGGTAAGGTCCAACTCGGGGAACGCCTTCAGCCGCGAGATGTACCCGATGGCATTCTCAAAAGCCCTGTAAGCAACCTCATTCTCCACGCCGGCCAGTAAGTCCGGGTCTTGTATGACGTACCCGTTCATGGCTCTGCGGAACAGACGTTCTCCCTCTTCAGTAAGAACGTCGTTGCCCATCTTATCTTTCACGAACCATGCGGACGCCTGCGATACCGGAATATCGAATCTCGACGCGACAACCTCCGCGAAGAAGAGAGGATTGTCACGCATGGCCGCGTTCATTCCGCCTTCAGAGCCTTCCACCATGCGACCGATTTTGTTGATTACATCCTGATCGAAACTGCGGCTGTAGACCAATCCTTTCTGTGAGTCGCTGATGTTGTCGGCTTCTGATTCGTTAAAGAGAAGTCCGAGTTTGGTTGCCTCTTCCATTGTCTGAATTGGATCGTCTAATTCTCTAACAACAATGTGAAATTGTCCGTCCTCTGGATAAACCCTAAATCCTGAATCTTCGGCGAGTTTAACTAACCTTTCCTTCAGGACGGCAAGGGCGCCCTCCCTCTCTTCAACGTCTGGTATCTCTTTGAGAACTTGAATGTGCATCAGGAACCGCTGGAATCTACCCGTACCAGCTACCGACCGGAGACCATGCTCAACTACTGTCGGCCCCGACATAGCATCAATCGTCTTGTTTGCGTACTTGTCGAAGTTGTAACCAGAAATTCTTCCATCTTCAGATCGAGAAAACCGCTGCGCGTCGATGCGTCTTTGGAGAATCGTTCTTTCGTTTGGCTCCCTTGGCTGCAAGACCTTCGGATATTCATTCTCCGGCGTCCGCACCAATGTGTCACCCTTCCAAGTATGCGAAATGATTACCGCCCCCACTGGAACAAGACGATAGTGCGCTTTTAACTGACGGCCATTTTGATCTATAGTCGTCGGTTTCCCAAGAGGATAATTTGGGACATAACGCTGCGGGAAGTTCCCCTTCGGTCCAGTTTTAGCCTTTGCTTCCGCGGATTGAGCTACAGCTTCCTTCGCTACCTTCTTCGCGTCTTCGGCCTTCCTTGCGAGTTCTTCTGCCTTGGCTACTGCCTTCTCTGGAGTGTCGTCATGGGCAATCTCTGGATTTGTGGCCTTCTCCGCGGCTTCCACTGCCACTGAGTGGGCTGCGGCTTTCCGGCTCTCTGCCGCGGCCGCCTGCGTTTCGGCCTGCACCTGTGTCTTCGGCTCTGGGTCAACGACTTTGCCCTCCATCCGGTCCCGAACGCCATCTACGAGGAATCTTTGGTGAACCAGGTACGGTTTCTCAAACGCGACTTTTTCCTTCTCCTCTGCGGTCCAGTCGCGGTCATGCGTGATGTCGCCTTTTTCCAAAATTTGGAAAACGCGAGGGCTCGGATTCAGCCTGTCAAACGGAATCGGGTTGGCCTGTCCAGACCGCAGGTAGGTTTGGCCATTCTTCTCCTCGACAATCCAAGGTCTGTCCGGCCTGAATGGATCTGAAACCCTGTCCCCGACTTCAAGCGAAGCCACCTTTGCCTCGATGGTCGGAGTCCTCTCAGACAGTCCAATCCGCATCACTTCATCCGGTGTCACTCCAAACTGCTTTGCCAGTTGGTTGATGATGTTGTTTGGATCGTTCGAGGCTTTGTAAGCCGCCCTGCGTTCTACTCTTGCCTTGTGAGTTTCCTCGGGAACCGGAGGTCTGCCAAGGAACTGCTTGCGGCGTTCTTCACGCTCCCCTTCGTAGTGAACGTCGCCTTCCTGTGGAATTGCTTCCAGGCCGGCGTTCTGTTGAGCAACCCGCATCTCCCGGTCAAACTCTTCTTGCCGGACTGCGATTTGCCTCTTGATGTCGCGGTTTCTTGAGAAGTCGGCTCTCCGCTCCAGCCGGGTCTTCGTACCATACCCAACCCTGCCCGAAGCCGCAAGTTGCATAGCTTGATTCGAGTACGTTCCCCGCTTCATTAAAGGTACAGATATTCCACCATCCGAAGGATGCAACAAGCCTTTTGCGTCAAGTGTCCACTTCACGTCACGCTTCGAGATGATATAGTCTCCCGGCTGGTAGACGTGATGAAGGTTTCTTTCGATGTCCACCCTTGCGAGTGCTGGCAGGCTTTCAAGTGTCGCCTGGACTTCTTCTTCGCTGGCGCCGTTGTTGAGTAGTTCCAACACAACTTCATGTTCGTAATCCGTTGCAGACTTCTCACTGAAGGGTCCACTGAGACGGCCTTCCCGAGCCGCCGCATACACGTCTGGAAGAGTAGTCTTCTCTGCGATGCCGGCGCGTTTCTGCGCTTCGGCTGCGTTGATCTCCCCTTCAATCAACTGCCGGCGAATCTCGCCCAGCGTCTCAGCGTCCTTAACTTGCTCGGCAGTAGCTTCCGGCTGCGCTGCTACGCCGTCGGACTCAAGTTTCAGCGAAGAGAGTCTTGCAACTGTATCTGAAGTCTTGTCGTCGGTATTGAAGTAAAGCGCCTCTGGAGTTTCAGTGAAATTGCCGCTGCGGTCCAGCCACTCGACTCCGCGTGGAGTCTGACGGTAAACCGAATGCCTCTCTCCGTCAGTTCCGACTCCGAACCTGTTTTCCTCTCCCCAGTATTGGACCGGGTAGCTGACGTGGCCTGAGTTGTCAACTGCGGCCTCGACTGGGCGCGACATTTCCTCTTCAGTTGGGATTTCACCGATTGCCTGTCGTCCAGCGAAGGTCTCATCTCTGCCTTTGATGATTTCCTCTGCGGTTTGCTGTACGGATTCACGATCCTCAGCCGCGGCCTTGCGCTTCTCTTCGCGACCCTCACGGGCAGCGGCCAGACGTTCCTCGTTTTCCGCTTTGATCTCGTCGGTGCGCTGCTTGACCCTGGCCCTGATTGTTCCGACGACTTTTTGTACTTGTTCCTTCCTCGCAGTTTCAGCGCGTTCCGCGTGGAGAGCATCTACCGCCCGATGCGCGGCATCTGGATTCCACGCCTGATCCCATGCGATTCCAGAGTAGCGTGCAACTTGCATCTGCCGCTTTTTCTGAATGCTGTCTGCGACTTCGGCGTTCTTGGCGTCAACCGTCTCCATCATCGCCTTGTACTCTGGCGAACGATTGACAGTTTCTTCGATAACCAGACCTTGATTTTCTGGAGAGAGCTTATTGAATTTCTGGCCGTGCTTTTCGACAGCGGTCTTGTCCAAGTCGGCGTGTATTTTCTCTGTAGCCTCAGCGTGGCTGATGCCAGCCCTTGCCATCAGTAGGCTACCCAATCCGACTACCGCCTGCTGTGTCGCCGTGTCCCAATCCCCGCTAATATAGGTCTTCACGGAATCACGAATGCTCGTGTATCCACCTTCGACCATCTGAGAGATGAACTGAGCCTGAATTAGCTTTCCCATTACCCGAGCCGCTGGGACCAACTTCGGTAGTCCCATCGAAGCCGCAGTCCGAGCAAGAGCACTCTCGCCAAACGTCCCGACCATCAATCCGATCTGGACCGGAGAGGTCAGCTCTTCTCCAAACTGGAGCGCCCCTTTAGCTCCTCCTCTTACAGCAGAGGCGACTTTTTTGCTTCCCGCAATACTCTCTGGAAAATAGTCATCAATGAACTGGTTTTGCTTCTTACGCAAGTTTTCAACATCTTCAGGATCACCGCCGAACGGCTCTTGAGCTTTAGTCCACGCGCTGCTTGCCATTTGGCGAATATCGTTAAAAGAATTCGCCAGAGTCTTGCCGGTCTGAGTGTTGCGAAACCAGATAGACGCTTCTTGAAGCGGAGTGGGAGTCCATGCCCTCAATTCATCCGGTGGGCGTTGCTCAGGCGCCTTTGAAGGCATAACCGGAGCCTGTACATTCGCTGGCGCGGCCTGTGGTTGGATTGAGGGCTTCAGATGGTCAATGTTCCGCTTGATTACATCGTCGCCAAGATTGGCGTACTGCGGGAAAGCAGACCGAAACTTATTCGGGTCCGACAAATTATTGTAGATTTTCTCATCGGTCCAATCCTTCAAGCCAGGATATTTCTGCTTGAGTTC
>QGNH01000698.1_pt1 | contig 28842 bp, 35 predicted proteins | sample 1735481 | NCBI WGS metagenome assembly QGNH01 (sample SAMN09239004, study PRJNA386568) | Viral metagenome, whole genome shotgun sequencing project.
AGGTCAGCTCCCCGAGCACGAGCACCGCACCCATTGAGCGACTGGGTGTGTGGTCCGTGTGGCCTGACGGTCTCGAGTGTCTTTCACCACTGCCGGGTCCAGCGATGCTGCGTCGTGCATCCCGAGGCGGAAGTATCGGTCTCGATCCACAAGCGGATCCCCAAGTCGCAGCGACGTCAGCGGGTCCAGGATGAAGACCGGAACCCGGGTTCCGGTCTGGAGTAGATGAGCGCCGCCCAAGAGGTCGGGTTGTCGACGATCCAGGTCCCGGCCCAGTTCGCCCCCTTGGTGCGCGACTTCCGGGGCTTCTGTGCGCTGCTTCAGATCGTCGACTTCGAGACGAAGGAAGTCCGGCCCTTCGAGCTATCCCCACTCCAGAACAGTTTCTGTCGGGCCAGGACCGGCTGGGACTTCGTCCTGAAGTTCCGGAAGGCCTACGTCTCGACCCTGGAGCTCGCCTACGACCTCTGGTGGTTCCTGACGGTCGAGGGCGCCAAGGTCCTGATCGTCTGCCAGGCCGAGCGTGACCACGGGACCAAGCGGGAGTTCGACCGGATCATCCGGATCTTCATCAAGTCTCTGCGGGGCCTCGGGTTCGTGATCCCGCTGGACGTCGAGGCGGAGGGCCGGTGGGCCCTGAACGCTAGGGCGGCCACGATGCAGATCATCGAGGCGGGCGCCAGTTACGCGACCGCCCAGAAGACGGGCCGGGGTGGGGCTGTCAATAGGCTCCACTTCTCCGAGGTGGCGTCATTCAAGTATGGGACCGAGACGTTCGCTGCGTTGATCGGCTCGATGCCGTCCCACGGCAAGACGAGCGTCACGGTGGAGTCCACTGCGAACGGTTCCGCCGGGTACTTCTTCGAGCAGTGGCACTTTGCACACGAGTACGACGCGGAGGGCCGGAAGAAGTCCAGCTTCACCCCGCACTTCTTCCCCTGGTTCGCCCACGCGGGCAACCGGGTGGAGCTCATGCCCGGTGAGGTCATCACCCCGTCGGGGCCGCTCGAAAAGGTCGAGCGTCGACTCTTCGAGCAAGGGATTGAGCCAGAGCAGATCAAGTGGCTTCGTGAGAAGCTGAAGAAGCACGACGGCAACGTAGCGATCGTCGCCCAGGAGTACCCGAGCGACCCGGAGTCCTGCTTCCTTGTCACGGGACGCGGATTTTTCGACGCCGAGAAGGTCGCGGACATCGCATCGAAGTGTACGGTCGCCCCTATCTGGCAGGACGTCAGCGGGTCCGGCGTCACCGAGCAGTGGATCTCCGGAACCCGGGTTCCGGCCATCAGGGCCTGGCACGAACCTGTACCGGGTAAGCTGTACGTAGTCTCGCTGGACGCATCGGACGGGACTGGCGGGGACGCGGGCGCGGGAATCGTGCTCGAGCGCGGGACCGGCCGACACATTGCGACCCTCTGGGGTCAGTTCAAACCGTGGGAGCTCGCCCGCTGGGCAGTCCGGATAGCTCGCAAGTACAACAACGCCCTCATCGTGCCCGAGCGCAACGGGCCGGGGGGTACCGTCTTACGGGCCCTTGACGCTGAGCACAGTTACCCGAATGTGTTCGTCGACCGGGACGGCAAGCCCGGGTTCTTGACCAACCAAGCCTCAAGGCCCGTCGTTCTCGACACCCTCGCGGAGGGGATACGGACCGGGACCTTCCAGACCCAGGATCGGTACCTCACCGCGGAGCTCCGGACGTTCGTTGTGAATGTGAACGGGAAGCCTGAGGCCCTCCAGGGGACGCACGACGACCTCGCGATGGCCGCTGCCATCGGGTACGACATCATCTGTCGCCCGCTCCCACGCAAACGTGCGGAGGATTGGGAGAGTGAGCTCCCGCCTGTCTGATCGGCGGTATCCCACCCGGCATGAATCGCATCTCCTGGAAGACTCGCGGTAAGGCGCTCCGCCGCACCCTGCGGGATATCGCGGATCCCAGTGACGAGGCACACTCACCACGCTACAAGGCGTGGCTCGCGCTCGTCGCCGATGAGGCGTTCAAGAACGAGAACCGCTGCCAAGTGCAGGATGTAATCACGTCTGACATCAAGGCAGCCCGGCCCGGTAAGGGCGGCAACTGATGACCGCCCATCCGCGCGTCCTACTGTTCCCGCACGCGATGCTCCGCCGCAGGGCGGACCCGCTCCCCGATAGCGCCTTCGGGACCTCGGCCCTCCGTGACTACTGCCAGGTGATGGCCAACCTCTTGGTCGCGACCGAGCGGGCCCACGTGCTGGCCGGTACCCAGATCGACTTCGACCCCCCCTGGCGGGTGCTCGCCCTCTCGGTCGGGAACGCCAAGGGGAGCGGGTACTCGGTCATGTGCAACCCCGTCATCAAGGACGAGGGTGGGGAGGCGGCGGAGTTCGAGATGTCCGCGAGCTTCGCGTGCGTCCCGGTCGTCCTCTCGGCTCCCGACAAGCTCACGGTCCAGTACAGGAAGCCGGACGGATCCCGACGGGAGGTCGTCTGTAGTCGTTCCGGGGCACGCTCGATCTTTCAGGGGGTCGAGAGCCTGAACGGTAAGCCGATCATCGATCGCATGACGGCCGCGGGTGCCCAACAGTTCATCCGCCGGTACCGCGATGAGCTCGACGAGCGGGTAGCGCCCGAGATCTTCCTCCCGGGTGAGACCATCACGCAACTCCATTGACCATCGGCCACGCATACGCGCGGGGCTAGGAGACTAGCCGACGAGTGGCCATCGATATCCCCCCGGTTGAGCAGCGGTACCCCCAGCAGGCACCCGGTGCCCACTGGGGGTCTCCCTCGCTCCCGAGTGAGACTCCCGAGAAGCCGAAGGTCGAGCCCCCGGAGGGATCGCTTCCCTACGGGCTCCTCTGCCAGAAGCACGACGAGTATGACGCTGAGTTGATTGAGAAGATCGACGACCTCTATCGGGGCGGATTCGAGATCCAGAAGAAGGCGTCCAAGTACCTCTGCCGACTCGAGGGCGAGAGCGCGGTGAAGTTTACCGAGCGCTGCCGGATCGTCACATACATCGCGTTCTTTTCCCAGATCATCGGGCAGTTTACGTCCGATGTCTTTGGCCAGCCGCTCTCCATCAAGCCCGCGGGGGACGCTGACAACCCGAACACACCCGGGGAACTGCCCAACAAGGACTTCTACCCAGAGCTCGAGAAGAACGTCGACCGGAGGGGGACATCCTTCGTCGACCTGATGACCTGCACGCTCCGGACTGCCCTCAAGCACCGACGCGCACTCGTCATCATCGACGCTCCGGACGCCAAGGGGGCTCCGGATCCGGTGAGCCTCGCGGATGAGGATGCGAACGGTTCCCGCAGGCTCTATGCGTACGAGACCCCGCTCCAGCGTCTCATCGACTGGAAACTCGACGACGACACGGGACGGTTCGTCTGGGCCATCCTGTACGACCGTGAGCAGACGCGCGAGACACCGCTCACGAGGCGTGACCGGATCAAAGAGATCTTCACGATCTGGACCATCGGGACCGAGAAGGACGCGACGGCCGAGTGGGTCCGGTACAGCTACAGCTACAAGTCAGACGAAACAGTAGGGCCCGAGACATACTTCTCGGTTGAGGACCGCGGGACGACTAGCTTCAAGCGGATCCCGATCCTCCGGTTCGAGCTCCCCGAGGGGCTCTGGGTCGGTAACATCGTGGGCCCCCAGGCGCTTGAGCACTGGCAGCGCCGTAGTGCTCTCATCGGGGCGGAGAATCGCTCCCTAGTCGCGATCCCGTACGTGAAGCGTGGCCCCCAGGCGCCCGCCGCGGGTGGCTCCATCCCGGCGGACATTTCGGGGGACCAGCAGCGGGGTAACAGGCCGGTCCAGACCTTCAACTCGAAAGGGTATCTGGAGCTCGACGCCGAGGACGATGTCGGGTTCGCCGAGCCCGAGGGCAAGTGCTACGAGCTCGTCGACAAGCAGCTCGAGAAGCTGCGGGAGATGATGTTTCAGGTCACCTTCCAGATGGCCTCGAGTGTCCAGCGGAACAACACCTCGATGGGGCGCTCGGGCGTCTCGAAGCAGAAGGATGAGGACCTGACGGGGCGCGTCCTTCGTGCGCTCGGGCACGCTGTCCGGGAGTTCGGGGTCGAGGTCTTCGACACGATCAGCCAGGCCCGCAAAGAAGACGTCCACTGGGCTCCCCACGGGCTCGACGGCTACGACAGCGAGGACCGCGAACAGGTACTCGAGGAAGCCATGAGCCTCGATCAGATCGCGGAGGCGATCCCGAGCGAGACGTTCCACATGACGCATGCGCGGGCGATTGCCGAGAAGCTCCTGAAGGGCGCGGTCGATGTCGAGACGATGGCGACCATCATCGACGAGCTCCAGGAAGGCATCAAGGCGAAGCACGCCATCCTGGACCTGAAGCAGGATGCCGAGAAGGACGCGATCGAGAACCCCCCGGCCCCAACGGTACCGGCGATCCCGACCCCTGGGGTCCCGCCCGTCAAGACCCCGAAGGTGCCCGCCGTGAAGCAACCCGATGCCGGCGCTGGAGGATAAGAATCGGACTCGCCTGGAGCGACTCGCGGTCGGGACACTTCTCCGAGCTCAAGACAAGAGCGAGAAGATCATCCGAGACGTGGCCCATCCGTTCTTCGCCCAGGCCGCCCATGAGTATGGTGGGCTCCAGAAGACAAGACGTAAAGAGCTCGCGTCTGTCCTGGTCTTCACGGGCGACCAGATGGCGAAAGGGCTCGAGCGCGCGATCGTGGAAGCTCGCAAGCAAGTGCGGGCGATGTCGCTCGTGAGGCTCGGGGACGAACTCAAGTCGAAGTGGCTCGAGCTCCCGGCCGGGAAGCTCGGGGCCTCGGGAGCTGCGAGGATCGAGGCGGACGTCGCGCACGCCACGATGGCGGCAGATTCACTCGTATCCCAGTGGCGCGGACAAGTCTTCACTCGCGTCCGGATGGCCGAACGCAAGGGCGCGTCAGTCCACGTTGCGTTCCAGCAGGCCGAGAAGGCGTTCGAGTTCAGGATTCGACGTACGGCCGTGGGGGAGACTTCGCACGCCTACATGAGCGAGCACCGAGGGGCTGTTCGGGATGCTGCCAAGCGGGGGGATCTCCCGAATGACCTGAAGCGCGAGTGGAGTGCGTTCGCTGATGCCTGCCGGGACTGTCTCCCGCACCACGGGGAGCGCGTTGGGATCGACGAAGACTACGAGGACGGGGATGAGCCGGGGGACGTCCACCGGAACTGCAACTGCGTCGAGTACATCTGCTGACGCGCCCAAGACCGGAACCCGGGTTCCGGTCGCTAGGATAGAGCCCGAGACCACCAGATGCCCGTCGCGAACTACGTCTTCACCGAGACCTCTCCGGCAGCGGCGGGAACCGCGGCCAGCAGTCAGCCCGTCATCGGGGGAGTCGATAACGGGATCCCGAACGGGGTATGCGGGTTGCTCGGAGACTACGAGGCGATCGACATCATCGCAGACCTCAAGGGTGCGACCGGTGGAGCGCTCGATGTTTATGTCCAGAACAGCCCCGATGAGGGGGTGAGCTGGTACGATATCATCCATTTTCAGCAACTGGCCCCCGGGGGGGCGTTGGTGTCCTACCAGGCGCCGATCTCGAACGCGACGACCACAACCGCTCCCATCTTGGTAGGGAAGAACCTGACGCCCGCACTCGCACCGGGTCAAGTGGTCAACGGGGCGTTCTCTGATCGTCTCAGGCTCGTCATGGTTGCGGGTGTCAGCACGACCGCGGGGGCTCCCGTCGTTGTCCGGATATGCCCGCAGCGCGCGCGCATCCGTGAGGGTGGGGAGTCGACATGACTGCCCCAAAGATCGTCACTATGTATTATGTCACGGCGGTCACGTTGGGCCCGGGGGCTACGACCATGCCCGAGCACCGAACCGATATGGCAAAGTACTTCACCCGCAAGGATGCTGAGGATCACGCGGAGCTTCTCAGCGGTCCGGGGTTCTACGATATTCAGATCGACGAGCGACCGGAAGAGGCTGCCCGAAAGGGCTGAACTCCAATTCGCTTCTACATGATTCGACATGCCCCCCGGGAGGCGAGCGATGACTTTGCCGCTTCTGAGGAGGGAGACCCGGAAGCCGAGATCACCCCGGAGGGGAAGCTCATCGCGACCGCGATGGGGGAGTGGATGGCGGACAAGGAGGAGATCCCGACCGTCATTTACGCGTCCCCCGTGTTGAGGACCCAGATGACCGCGAGCCTCATCGCGGAGGCCATTGCGGACGCGGGGTTCGTCAAGCCGGAGATCGAGACCGACGAGGGGATCGGTCCCTACATGTCGATCCGTGCGCTCGTCCTGAAGCTCCTGGCCGACAAGGCCAGTGTCAGGGTCGCGATCGTGAGCCACCACGAGTCGATCATGATCGGACTCAACGCGCTCTCGATCGACAACGAGGGGAAGAAGAAGGAGATCGACGTCTATGCGTCGGGCGAAGTTCGGATCCTCAAGATCAAGCGCAAGAACGGGGACTGGTCCGAGCACAATCGAGTCCGCCCGAGCGATATCGGGTTCTCCGACTACTACTGACCTGACCGGAACCCGGGTTCCGGTCTTCCGTCACCGGGACCCCATCTTCGTCGATGAGGCCAACTGGGCCTACTTCCGTCGCAAGTGGCGTGAGATCGACCAGACATGGCCGGCGTGTTCGGATGTCGAGCATTCTGGCGCCATCGCGGGGCTACGCGAAAACTTGAGGGACTCCCTCAGGGCCGAGATGCGAGGCGTCACGGTCCTCGGGCTCCCGATGTTCATGATTCCAGTCTGATGCTCCGGGCCTGAGCCTAAAAGGGCCGAGCGTACTCACCGACGTCGGGACGTTGTCGGTGGCGTGCGGGTACCCCACTACGTCCGAGCGGCCCGCAAGGCCGGGAAACTGGTAACGCCACATGGCACTCGACGAAGAAGACCTCAAGACAGTCACGAATCTCGTCAACTCCAGCATCAACGGGGCAGTTTCGAACCTCAAGAAGCTCTCGGTGCTCGACCGCCAGAAGGACTCGGACGCCCTGAAGGAAACCTTCGGGAAGTTGCTCGACGAGAAGCTCCAGGCCCTCAATGCTCCGCCGGACCCTGATGGGAAGCCAGGCAAGGGTGGCAAGAACGCGGATGGGGATCGCGAACTCGCGACTCTCAAGCGTCAGGTAGAGGACCTTCGGAAGAGCTCCGAAGAGAGCGCCAAGATCGCGTCTGGAGAACGCGCGAAGAACCGCAACGCGAAGATGAAGGAAGACGTCCGGGAGGCCCTGCGGGAGCATGGGATCACCGACGCTCGCTTCAAGGCCGCCTATGCGCTCCTCCAGCAAGACGGGCTCCTGCGGTACGCCGCGGATGACTCGGACGATATCGTGTTTGCTGATGTGACGGGGGAGCTCGACTACCGGACCGGTCTCGCCACGTGGGCGAAGAGCGATGACGCGAAGCTCTTTCTCCCCCCGTCCGGAACCCAGGGGGCAGGGACGCGCCCGAAGGGCAACAACCTCCAGATGAAGACCGGACCCCTGACACCAGCGGACCGGTCGGAACGAATGAACGCCGCACTCTCCGAGTGGGCGAGTAACCCCACCTCACCGCGATAACCACGTCCCGAGTCTCGGGATAACACCCGAAAGAGAGTCATCGAATGGCCGCAGAAACCCTCGCCAATATTTTCAATGCACTGTCGCAGATCATGGACGGTGATCTGACCCGGCAGTGGAACCGCGCGACCTACTTGCTCAAGTGGATCGCGGCGGCCGGCGGGATCAAGGCCGGGTCGGGCAAGAACGCGGCGTTCGACGTCGAGTTCACGGGCGCGACCGGCGGGACCGTGGCCGAAGGGTCGGACGTGGCGGCAACTGAGTACAACTCGGACGTCAACGAGCCCGCGATCTTCCCGTGGGCTACGTACCGCACGAGCTTCCAGATCTCCGAGCAGGAGGTTGATGCTGCCCGCACCTCTATCGGGACGCCCGACAAGCTGCGGGACCTTTTCGGGTCTCGCATCATCTCGGCGAATGCCTTCTTGGCCAAGTCAGTCGAGCAGGATCTCCTGACCGGTACTGGGGTCGATACGAACGGGAACCCGACCCTCATCGGGATCTTCGGGGGCGCCCTCTCGGCGTCCGGGATCTACGGGGGCCTGAATCCCGCGACCTACACCGAGTGGGCCTCGACCCTGTTGGCGAACGGCGGGACGCTCCGGAGCCTCACGATCAACCTGATGAACCAGGCGGACAACGCGATCTTCATCGCTGCTTCTCTACCGTGGAACCTCATCGTGACGTCGGCGGGTGTCGCGGCGAAGTACGAGCAGTTCTTCACGGCCGGTACGGGCAACACGGGCGGTGTCCCGATGACGCGGATGAACGACAATGTCCAGGACCCCGGGTACGGGATGGGGGCGGCCCTGAACGATATCGGCCAGATGGACAACCTCCTGTGGAAGGGCAAGCGCGTACAGCGCAACCCGCTCAGCCCCACCGGCAAGGTGGCGTTCCTCAACACCGAGTACATCCGGATGCAGTATCTGCCCCACATGCCGACCCGCAACGAGATCGAGTTCTTCGACTCGATCGGTCTAACGGGCAGCTCCGGGGACGAACCCTCGACCCGCATGACCGTCCCGCTGCCGGTCCGGTTCGTCGAGCTCGCCAAGACGGGCGACAGCCACAAGATCAGCGCCAGGGTCACGATCGCGGCCGCACTCCTGCGCCGCAACGCGATGGCCGTCGTCCAGGACATCAGCGAGGCGTAGAAGCCAAAAGACTCCCGGGAGATCTCCGACGTAAGCGAGTGCGAATATTCGCGGTCCTTACGTCGACCGGTTCTCTCTAGACGGACGTGGGCCCACCGGCCGTGCGCGAGTCTCTCCTCCTCCATCGCGGGGAACGAGAAAGCAAACAGGCAGCAATCATGTCGCGTGAAACGAAGTCTGCACTCCCCGAGCAAGTACAGCGTCCGAATCTTCCTCCCCCGGCAGTGGACCCTGACCAGGAGTTTCTCCCGAGCGCCCCCAAGGCGAGGTACGGGGGGGAGTTCATCCCGGTCGAGACCTCGGGCCCTCTCTACCAGGAGGACGACCAGCTCAATACCGAGTGGTACAACCCCACCAAGATTGACGTCGTGCTCGAGATCCACATCGGGACGGACCCGAAGAACGCAGCGTGGAAACGCGCCTTTCTCGAAGCCTCCCCGGCCAAGCGCGAGGAGATGAAGACCGGCAACCGGATCTACATCGTCAAGGCGGGCAGTACACGCCTCATCCCGAGTGAGTACGACCTCGCGATCCAGCGCACCCACTGTCTCCACCCGCAGTGCCACTCCAAGAAGGACTGCTGTAAGAACCTGGATCATCCCCGGGTCGTCTCGGCGGGTCTCGCCCCCCAACTGATCTGCAAGCGGTGGCACAAGGTCCCGACGCTCGCGGCGAATCTCGACATGGCGCGAGCCCAGGCCGAAGAGGCACTTAAGAGTCTTGCGGGCGCCACGGCGGACCGCATGAAGGCCGAACTCGCGACCGCGACCGCCCAGCGGCTGATGGAGCAATCCCAGTTCGCGGCCCACGAGGCGGCCGAGAACACAGAGCGGGCGAAGAACGAACTCGAGCGAGAGCGCCAGGCCAGGCTCGCGGCGGAGAACGAACTTCAGCAACTCAAATCTGCGGTCGGCAAGAAGTAGAGCCCCCCTTTGACGTACCGGTGAGGAGAAGAGACGCGTGTCCTATGCAGAGATGGATCGCGTTTATGTCCGCCGGTACGTCGGGTACGGGGCCATCTTCCTCCAGGCCGAGCCGCGTTTAGAAAATGCAATCACGGCCACCCAGTCCGTAGCGGATGGCGGGTCTCGCCCTGACGCGTCGACCGAGAACAACATCAAGGGAATGCTGTACGGGGTCGCGGCCGTCACGGGCACCCAAGTAGGGGTCACGCCTGGACCCGCATCCACGACGGGCGTCACGTTCGCGATGCCCGCCCTCCGGGGACTCGTCCAGATCGAGGCCAACATCGCCAACCAGGATGTATTCCTCGGTGCCCTGAAGGCCGACGGGGGCGAAGTCGAGATCGACGCCTACCGGGAGATGGTGAGGCTCCGTCAAGAAGGCCGGAGGCTCTGCCACCAGCTCGCCCGGATGCTCGGGATGAAGGGTGTCCGGGCCGACATCTTCTCGAGCTCGCCCGTCATCACGGACGACGATCCGTTCGCGTACGACAATCTCCAGCACTGGCGAGGCGGTCCGTAGCCAGTGGGCGTTTCTGATTCACGTAACCCAACCCGGCCGAGAGGCCCAAGAAGGAAATAGCAATCATGGGCGTCCCCACCACCACGACCGCACCGCAGAACGTTTACCGGGTCATCGACGACTACGGGGTCACCGCAGGCCCTGCGGGCGGCAACACGGGCGCGACGTCCGGCCAGCCGCTCAGCCCGGACTTCACGGCCCCCACGCTCGCGAACGCGGCCCAGGTCGCGTACCTCATCTCGTCAATCTTCCAGCGTCCGGTCAGGTTGTGCCCCCTGTCGCAGCAACCCCCGTACACCCTGATTTCGGGCATCGGGGCCGCAAACGCGCTCACCTCCGTGCCCAGCGGCATAGGCTACTGAAAAAATTGATCGGTGTCCGGGCAGATGTCTTCTCGGCCGGCCAGGTGATCAAGAACAACGACCCGTTCGTCTACTCGGATATGGAGTCATGGCGACGCGGCCCGTGACGATCCCGCTCCGGGAAGCCCCGACCTACGTGCTGGAGCTCTCGGTCAAGGAACTGGTGTGCTGCGCGTGGGCGATGGGGATCGCGACCGACCGCAAGAGTCTCGAGGAGATCAGGGCCAGGGTCGAGGCTTGGCCCCTGACCGGAACCCGGGTTCCGGTCTAGATGACAGCCCCCACACTCGCGACCTCAATCCTCCCCGCCCTGGACGCCATCCGGGGGATCGGGGGGATCCTCGGGCTCAGGGTCTTCTCGGTCACGCTCGTAGTCCGGCGGTGGTCCGGTGGGGCGGTCGGGAAGGGCAACAAGGTCGATACCCCGACGGTCCTGACCAACGTGACGGCGACATCCGCCGGGACGCTCGAGAACATCAAGGTCCGGTTTCTCTCCACGAAGGAGATCAGTGCTTCCGGTGGTCTCTACCGGGACCGGGATATCCGGATCGGCCGCATGACCCCCGCGTTCGCGGCGTCCTTCGGGTTGATTGCGGGCGGGTACGGGGACGTGACGCTCGACCCTCAGCCGATGACCTACCAGCCCCAGGAGATCTTCTGGAACGTCGCGGGGCCCGGGATGGCGCAGGGCGGGTCCTGGTGTTCCCGTATCGCGGAGGAAGCCAGCGCGCTCCACTACAGCGTGATCCTGAGAGCAGATGGGAAGAACCCGTGAGCATCCAACCAGGCGGCCCCGGAACGAAAGTCGTCTGCGAGATGTGCGGGCACGAGGACGTGTTCAACGGGGACGCCACCAAGCAGCAGATCAAGTGCGACGAATGCGGGGAGCACTACGACTTCGGGCAGCACCGGCCGGAGCTCGACGTATTCCCGAACTCGAATGCGCATTTCGTGGACGTCGTGATGGCCGGTACGAGGGTTCCGGTCGAGAAGGCACACGCGCGATTGTTTGCCGAAGCGATCCTCAGGCTCGCCCTCGGGTGAGCGACGTCACGGTCAAGACCCAAGGGGCTCGGCACGGACTTGTCTCGCTCGAGATGCGGTTTCACTACGCGGTAGCGGCGGCCATCCTGGCGGGCGTCACGGCAGCCGAGAAGAGTGCCGTGAGCACCACTCGGTTCAAGGACCAGACAGGCGGGACGCGACATAGCATCAAGGGCGTGGCGGCCGGGACCCACGGGTTCGTATCGGCAGGTGGCGCTTCCAAGTTTCTTCAGTACGGGACTCACGCGGCCCTCGAGGTCAGGACGGTCCCGATGATGATCGCGGGCTCCCTCATCTTCCGTAGGTTCCGGCATCCCGGGATTCAGCCTCGCCCCTTCATGACGGACGCGCGACTCGCGGGTGAGGCCGGGATGCGACTCGGGGCCGAGGTGGCGGTGAGTGCAGCGATTCGAAGTTCGCGATGACGGCGAAACCGTACGGGACCTTCGGGGTCGGGGCAGTTGTCGAGCCCCTCACGACCGCGACGTCGAACACTCTTCTTCAAGACGCCGATCCGTTTCTATTCTACGCGACTGACTTCTGGTCCTGGGTGATCCAGAACCACCCGGGCCCGCGCCTCATCATCGAGGCCGCGAATGCGGGCTACAGCCAATTCGCGGCCGCCATCAGTGCGGGCCAGGTCTTCCCGTTTCTCCCGACCCCGGACCAGCTCCGGGAGAATCAGTTCCAGTATCCCGCCCTCTTCGTCGGCAGGACCCGCACCGAGACGGGGCGCTTCACGGCCGGGTGGGAGCACGACCGGGGGTACTTCGACCTCCTGTACGTGCTGCCCAGCATGACGACCGGGCAGGCCCAGATCATGATGCCGGCCCTCCGGGCGGTCGAGGCCACCATCCGGCAACGGACCACGCAGGGCTACGACCCGAACTACACGCCCCCTGGCGGGGTTTTGGGGGGCCCGGTGTGGGGTAACGGCGGGACCAGCACGATCCCCCCCGTGGCGGGCGTTGAGCGCGTCGGGTTCGGGGATCCCTACCGGGACCCGGCCCCCATGAGTGAGTACGGGTCTCTCGAGCTCGCGAGCTCGAACATGTACCTCCCGACCCTGAAGATGCACGGGTACGCGGTCGAGCGCGACACGTATGTCTCGATCGGGGTGAAGTTCGCGGGCGGGGATATCGACGCGGCCCTCCAGTCCCCGGACGGGACCGTGATCGACGATTTCATCCAGGTCGCGACCCAGCAGGCCCCGACACTCGTATCGGTCAGCCCCACGACGGTTCCGCACGGGACCCCGACGGCCCTTACGCTCACCGGGACGCTGTTCCTGAAGGGCAGTATCCCGGGTGGGATCCCGGTCTTGATCGGGGGCGTACCCGCAACGAATATTGTGTGGGTCAACGCCACGACCGTGACCTGCAACTCCCCGGTCTTCGGGGGCGCGAGCTCGCAGGCGTTGAGTATCGTCCTCACGAATCAGGATGGTCAGTCAGTGACCCTCCCCGCAGCACTCACCATCACCTAAGGGAACACGATGTCCGGCTCCATTCACCAAGTGGGCAATCCCCACAAGCCGAAGATCTTGCGAGTGCTCCCCCGGGGACACGCGCTCGTGCCGGACTACAGCGTCAACACGCACCCCACGGGCACGCTCCGGCTCTACCACGGGTGGGAGTGGGACACGACCGTCGGGGAGAAGCTCCAGGAGCAGGACCCCCGGACGGGCAAGTGGGCCCCGTCCGGCAAGCTCTCCGGTGCCCTGAAGCGCACCGAGTCTCAGGTCTACGAGGTCCCGGACACCGCGGAGTACAGGCGCCACCTCGTGGGGGACCCCCGCTCCCCGCAGCTCGGCGGGGACCTCTGGCCGGCCGACAAGGAAACGGCGGACGCCGTCGGGATCCCGTTCTGGCCCGGGCACCCGGACATCGCGGACCCGAAGACCAAGCAGACCGTCCAGCACCCTCTCCGCAAGCAATTCGCCGCAGAGCACCCGGAGCACGCCGAGATGTGTGGCCCGAAGAGTCCCCAGACCGGAACCCGGGTTCCGGTCTCTAGCGAGGTCACCAAGTGAGCAACGCCGCCATCATCCTGGTCGGGCTCGCCGCGACCTACCCGCTCCCGGGGACCTATATCGAGATGGACTTCGCGGCCGGCCCGGTGGGCGGCGCCGGAGGACCTCGGTTGGTCATCCTGATCGGCAACATGACGAGTGCCGGGACCGCCACCCCCAACACGGTGGTGTACGGGCCCGACACCCAGACGCCGTGCCAGACCGAGACCGACGTCACGACCCTCTTCGGGCCGGGCTCGCAGCTGCACCGCATGTGGCTCCGGTTCTCCAGCGTGGCGGGCGCCAACACCGGGATCCCGATCTACTTCATCGCCGTCACGTCCAGCCTCGGGGCGGCCGCTTCCGTCACGGCGAACTTCGCGGGCTCCAGTGCCCTGGCGAACTTCAACCTCCGGGCCTGGGTGGTGGACGACTTCATCGACACCCCCGTGACGGTCGGGCAGAACGGTGGGCAGATCGGGACCAACGTCGCGGCGAACATCAACAGCCAGACCCGCTGGCCCGTCACGGCAGCCGGGACATCCGCGCTGGTCATCACCGCCAAGGAGCCAGGCCCCGAGGGCAACTGGATCCCGGTCCAATTCGCCATCCAGGCGACCGGTGGGGTCGCGACCGGGATCAGCTGCTCCATCCTCGCGAACACCCGGCTCTCCGGCGGGACGACCGCGGACATCAACACGACCGCGCTCGCGACCATCGTGAACACCCGGTACTACTATTACTGCATGGGGGACTCGGACTCGACCAACGTCGGGGCCGCCGTCACCCAGGCGAACAACAACGCGGCCCCCACGGTGGGGATCCGTGGGCGCGTCGTGTCGGGCAACGTCGACACCTCCGCGAACGCCATCACGCAAGCCACGGGGATCAACAGCGCACGTGGGGAAATCGTCTGGGGGAACGGGACGGACTTCACCCCGGCGGAGTGTGCGGCCGCCCTGACGGCCATCTACATGACGCTCGAGCAAGGCTCCCCCTGGGGCGTGGCCCGCAAGAACTTCTCGAACTTCCCGACCTCCCAGCAGAACGACCAGAATCTCTGGAACGCCGCCGGACCGTTCGGGAAGGGCGGGGGGATCAAGGGCACTCGCTCCGGCCCTACCTCCTACCCGACGATCGCGACCATCGTGAGCCAGTTGAACAATGGGCTCTCCCCGATTGGGGTCCAGCAGAACGGCCAGGCGTACCTCGTGAAGCGCTGCACCACGCGGTCCCTTGCGGGCGCCACGGCGGACTACCGGATCCGCGATGCCCACAAGGTCTCGGTGTGCGACTACTGGTGTGACGACGTCCAGGCGGTCACGCAGCTGAACTTCGGGGGCAAGGACATCTTGCCGGACCCGATGCCGGGCCAGCCCCCGCCACCCCCGAACGCCACGACCCCGCGCCTCTGGGGCTCCGCCCTGAAGGACATCACGGTCCGGTACGGGAACGCCGGCCAGTGGGCCTACCCGCCCAACCAGCCGGTCGTGGCGGGCGTCACGGCAGCGGACGCCATCAACGCGAATGCGATCATCCAGCAGGAGACGAGTCCCGCAACGAGGATGAGCGCCTACTTCCCGCTCAGTCCTGTGAATATTTTCGATCAAGCGGCCGTGTTGGGCCAGCAAATATCCTAGTCAGTACGCATACTTGCGCGTAGTATAGTAACGAATTCGCGAAACGAGTCGACGTCGGTTAGTGATCGCCCCATGTTGGCAAATTGGCACGCGATGACGACGTTACCTCGCTCGTAACCGCGTGAGTTGTCCAGACGATCGACAGACGGGCGAAGTGGGTGTCGCTTGATGGCACTCGGGACGAGCGTGACTCTGAGCCAGTAGCATCGACCGCCTTGTTGTTCGAACAGAGAGCGTAGATATTCAGCGTCGATAGTGGCGAGTCCGAACTTGTTTCGCATCCGCAGTCGGTTTACTGATTGCATCGCGACTCGGGTCCAATCGTTTGTCAGTAGCTTCGCTTTGGCGTTGATGTTTGCGTTACGGGCTTTCTCTGGGTTGGCCTCCCGGTACGCCTTGGAGCGGGCCCGCAACTTCTCCGGGTACTTCCTGTAGTGGCGTCTTGCCTTCTCGGCTTCACGCTCACGAAAGCCTGGTTCTGAGCGACGTCGCTCCTTGACGCGGTTCGTACAGGCGCGACAGTTCGACGCCATCCCGTCTACGCTCGCCTCTCGCGGCGCGAACGCCTCGCGCGGTTTCATCTTCCCACATGAGTGGCACGACTTCCCGCCGGCTGCCTCGATGCGAGCATTCGCTTCGAGTCGTCTCCGTTGCCTCACTGTCTTGAGTCCTTCCAGTACGCACGCCATGCAGCGAGAGGAGCGCCCGTCAGCCGCCTTCCCGTTCCGCATGAAGTCCTCGAGCGGCTTCTCCACCTCGCACACCGTACAGGTTTTCATGTCCCGCTCACTATACCACGCAAGTTGCTTTACGCGACTTGCTTTAGCGTCAGAGGGTGCGTAAGTGGCCGGCAATCTTTCGCTCTACGCGCTCATCTTCGTCGGCATCGAGGGGACACTCCTCGCCGAAGAGCATCAGGTCACGATGCACCGCAACGCGGGGGCGACACGGGTCATCACGACCGCGAAAGGCTTCGCGGGCATGAGCCCAGGCGCACCCGTGATCGAGCTCGACGTCATGAATGCGATCCCGCAAGCGGGGTTCGAGTTCGACATGGGGAAGAAGATCGCGGGTCTGATCCCGGTGGCCTTCCAGGTCCTCGGGCCGGGTGGCCAGAGCACACGCGGCCAGGGGTTCGTCTACGAGGACACGATCTCCCACGGGGCCACCAAGGAGGCGGAGTACAGCTTCCGGATGGTCGCCCCGTTGTCGCTCTTTAGCTGATGCCCGAACCCCCCACGGCCGAGCGCGCGAGCGAGCTCTGGGCGAAACTCTCCGAGCGCCCCAGGCCGGTCACGTCCGTCCCGTTCCCCTGCCCCAAGGGTGAGGAGTCCCCCGGGGAGCTGACGCTATGGGTCCTGACGGACTCAGAGCTGATGCAGGCCAGGGCCACGGCCGACACGGCGGCCAAGAAGGTCCTGCTAGGGGACATCAAGCCCGGCGATGTCGGGTACCAGGATATTTACGCGAGCGAGCTCGCGGTCCAGATCCTCTCGATGGCGGCGCGGGACCCGAAGGATACGAGATATCCCGCGTTCCCGTCCGCGGAGCGATTGAGGAAGAAGCTCACGACCGACGAGATCAGCGCGCTCGTCACGTCCTACGGGGAGTTCAGGCGCGAGCGGGGCCCGTACCTGACGGAGCTCTCGGAGCCGGAGCTCGAGGCGTGGGTCAAAGTCCTCATGGAGGGGGCGAGCCGCGTCCCTTTAGCTTTACTGAGTGGGGAAGCGCTGAAAGACCTCATCATGTACCTGGGGTGGCGCCTCAGGGGGTCACCGACGGGCACTTTCTCTGCTGGGTTGCAGCCCGTCGACTCTTCCAGCGTCACCAGTGAGGTCGCGCAGTCGACGGTAGACGAATCGGAGATTGCTAAGATCGAAGTGCCCTAATGGCCATAGACCCCGTCGTCATCGAGTTCGCATCCGCGGGTGTCGCGAACGTCACGAAGGCATTCGCGACGGTAGGGCAGCAGCTCGCGGCGTTCGAGGAGCGCTCGGTCCGGGGGGCGCTCCAGAGTTCGACCAAGCGGATCAAGACCGCGAAGGACGAGACGCGCGAGATCAACAAGGCGCACGTCCAGCTCACGCAGGACATGGACCGCCTGAGGGTCCAGGGGGAGCGGCACGCCGAGAGAGCGGCCAAGACGGCGGCCCGGTACGCCCAGCAGGCATCGCGCGAAGAGATCCGCGCGGCCGAGAACACATCCAAAGAGTTACTCCGCATCGCTGAGCGTACCGCCCAGCAACGAGCAAGCATCCTGTCACGAGGCGCCCAGGGGATGGGTCGCGCGGCAGGGCGCGCCATGTCCCTCGCTGGGTCCATCGCTGGACTTGGTGGGGGACTTTTTCTTGCCGATACGGCGAGGAAGGAACTCTCGGACGAGAAGGTCGCGCAGCAGATCCTGAACGTCACGACGCTCGGGGCGGGTGGGGTAAGGCCCGAAGGCGCGTCGATGAAGAGTATCCTCGGGCGGGCCGGGCAGGTCGCGGGCGAGACCGGGATCTCGCGAGACGTCATCCTCCAGACGATGAGTACGTACGCGACCAACGCGCGCGGGGGCAACTACGAGGGGATGACGAAGAACATCGGGTTCTTCGCGAAGCTCGCAAACGTCTCGGGTGCGGACATCAACGAGATCGCAGGCAGTGCCGCTCAGCTCCAGGGCCAGAACCCAGAGCTCGGGAATCCCGAGAAGATGAAGCAGATGCTCGCGACCATCTACGCCCAGAGCGCAGTGGGCGGGACGTCATTCAAGAACATCATCCCCCAGATTGCCGACATCACGTCGGCGCGCGGGTACTTTACCGGGGACGAGACCGAGGCCCAGAAGAAGCTACTGGCACTGGCGCAGATCTCTGTGACGGGTGGTGCCCAGGGGAGCGTCGGGACGTACATGCGGTCCACGGCCGAGCAGATGGGGGCTCACCGGTTCGGGCACGGCAAGCACGCGGGCCTCGAGGCGATGGGGGTGAAGTTCAATAAGGACACGGGCCAGATAGAGGACTTGTTTCAGGGTATCGCGGCGACCTTCAAAGGGACCGGCGGTGACCTATCGAAGATCCACGAGATCTTCGGCAAGAAGTCGATCGAGCCATTCCTGGAGCTCCACAAGACCTACGAGGCTGCGGGTGGTGGCCAGAAGGGGATGGACGCCACGATGGCGATGATGAACTCCGTCCTGAACGCCCCCGGGGGAACCGAGGAGGCGATCAACAAGACGTCTGCCGAGACGATGCAGACCCCGGCGGCGAAGATCAGCGCCGCGACCGAGAAGATCCGGGTGAGTATCGAGGAGAAGATGGCGCCCGCGCTCGAGCGGTTCGCCGATACGATCTCGAAGCCTGAGGTCCAGAAGGCCGTCGAGGGATTCATCTACTCGCTCGAGCGCGTGGTCGAGTGGGTGACTAAGAACCTAGGGACTGCTGCGGGTGTAGCGATCGCGGCGAAGGTAGGCGGGACGGTAGTGCCAATGATCGCGCCTGCGATCGCTAGGGGCCTGGGGAGTATCGGGGGCGGTACAGGAGGGGCTGCTGCGGGTGTAGCGGGCGCAGGCGGGGGGATCTACGCGCTCGCGGGGGCCGAGATGCTGGCAGCCGCGGGAGTCGCCGGGTACGGGTCCTACAAGATCGCCGAGAAGTACGGGATCAGTAAGACGACTCAACAGGCTCGCTACGAAGCGGCCGCGTTCGGGGCAGGTAGCCCGCTAGGATCGGCTGAAGAGAACAAGATCCGTTGGGACGCCGCCAAGGACGATCTCCGCGGTGATGACGGCAAGCGGGACCTGATGGTCGGGGGCCAGGGGAAGATGGGTCTCCTCGGGATCGGGGAGGGCGGGGCGAACCCGTTCGCGAACGTCCACGCAAAGGCCGAGAAGGGCAAGAGCCCGACCGAGCATCTCGCAGCACTCGCCAAGACGGTAGCGGACCTCAACACCCCGTTCTCGACTCTCACGCAGCGCGTGACCGACATGGCGACGGCGGCCCAGAAGGCATCCGCCGCGCTCGGGACCATCCAGGGCGGGAACGGGGGCGGCGTCATCCCCTCGCCAGGTGGCGGGGAGTCGTTGAGTCACGGGAACCTCGGGGCCCCGGGGGCGAGTTCGTAGACCGGAACCCGGGTTCCGGTGTGAGGTCACGATATGGCGAACGCACCCCCCGGGACATTCGACGGCAACCCCTACCAGGCGGGGACCCCCCAGCCCGACCCGAACTTCCAGAGCCCCTACACGTCCCCCGTGGCGGCTGGGGCACCCGCGGACGCGGCGCACGTCCTCAACTACCTGGTCGAGTACCAGTGGCGCGGGATAGGGTTCCCGACCGAGAGCTTCACGATCGAGCTCCGGCAGGATCTCGCGATCCACAAGATGACCGACCGGGACGGTGCCTACATCGAGGGCACCGGCCGATCACCACTTCAGTTCTCAGCCCGGATCCCGTTCATCAACGGGCTCACCGCGGGGATGAACGAATCCTGGGGCGGGACGAACCTCTACCCGTCCCAGTGGCGCTCCTTCTTTGCTGCGTGCGCCGACCGGTCGACGGGGGTTCTCCAGCATCCGGAGCTTGGGCCGATCACTTGCAAGCTCGAGAGTTGCCACACCGAGTGGTCAGGGCACTCGCTCGGGGGTGTCTGGGTCAACGCGGTCTGGCTCGAGACCGATGACAGCGACATCAACCAAGTCACGGCCGCGCTCGCGAGTCCTTCCCCAGCGGGACAGGTCGCGAGCGCGTCGGCGGATCTCGACAACGACGTCCCGAACGTCATCGGGCCGAGTCTCCCGACGTTCCCATTCAGCTTCTCGGATCTCGCGTTCGCGATCCGGGGCGTCATCGATACCCCGTCCCTCATGGCGAAGGAGCTCGGGGGGAGGATCGACAACATCCTCTACCAGGCGAACACGATCGTCCAGGCCCTGAAGGGCTACAGCGACGCAGCCCAGACGCTCAACCCGAACGGTGGGGTGGGCAACACGAGTGCGCTCAACTGGCCGATCTACGATGCCTGCATGCAGGTCCAGTCAGCCGCGTACGATCTCAAGAGCCTCCAGCTGACGAGCGGCAAGCCGGTGAGCTTCTACCGGGTGACGGTCGACCAGCCGCTCTTCAGCGTGGCCCAGAACATCCCGGCCCCGCTCGATGATATCTTCACCCTGAACCCGACCCTCATCAGCCAGGCGATCATCCTCTCGGGCACGAAGGTCCGGTACTACACCTGACATGGCCCAGTACGACGCCGATAGCCCCGACAACCAGACCCTCAACATCACGGTCACCCCGCCGGCCGGGGGGCAGTCGGTCCAGTACACGAGCTTCATCTCCTACGACTACATCAGCGACTTCCTCAGCCCGTCCGACTCCGGGTCCTTCACGCTCAACACGGGGGAGCTGACCAGGCAGGACACCCAGACGCTGGTCCTGGGGGCGAAGGTCGCGGTCACGCTCAACGGGGTCACGCAGTCAATCGGGTACATCGACGACCTGCACTACAGCGGCTCGAGGAAGAGCGGGTCGCTGCTCGAGATCCGGTTCCGCGATTGGCTAGCCCGGGCGGTCGACGCGGAGCTCGATCCGAACGGGGTCCGGTACAAGGACGGGATGACGCTGGACCAGCTCATCACCCAGACGTTCGCGCCTTTCGGGATCCAGGCGTTCGTGAACGACAACTACGCGAACCGGGACGCCATCCGGGGCCGGACCTACGGGGTCAAGTCGTCTCAGCGCAAGCGTAAGCCCATCAACGACCCGATCTACAAGCTCCAGGCCCTCAAGCCGTACGACGCCGAGGGGGTCTTCACGTTTGCGACCCGTGTCTCCCAGCTGATGGGGCTCTGGATCTGGCCTGCGGTGGACGGCAAGACCCTCATCGTCAGTACGCCGGAGTTCGACCAGGACCCGAGCTACCAGATCCACCTGAGGCTCGACGCGTCCGACGTCCACAACAACGTGATCGACTGGGACGTCACGAAGTCCCGGAAGCAACAGCCCTGGTTCATCGTGTCCCGCGGGTTCGGGGGCGGTGGGGCGACCCCGAAGACCAGCATCCAGACGTACATCATCAACCCGTACGTCCAGACGACGCTCGACCCGGCCAAGTACTTCGGGGCCCAGAAGTGCAATCCCGGGCCGCCAAAGAATACCCAGCAGCAACCGGACCTCCTCACCCAGGCGGTCCAGCAGTTCCTCCTGACGGGTAACAGCGAGAACTCGAGCGCGATCCTCCGGGTCCCGAACCCGACCCCTACGCAAGCGACGGCGCTCGCCCAGCAGTACCCCACCAGCCAGGCGATCATCCCGCCGTTCGACATCGACCAGTTCAGCGACCTTTCGTTCATCCCGATCCAAGAGCCGTTCCCGGCCCCGATGTTCTCGAGAGCCACCGAGGCGCACAACCAGGCGCAGGTGAACGCCCACCTCCAGAAGCAGCTCTCGCTCCACACCCGCAAGCTCCTGACGGCGAGCTACACGATCGAGGGCCACCAGTTGAACGGCCAGCCGATCGCGATCGACACCATTGTGGATGTGGACGACGATATCTCGAACCTGCACCTCCAGCTCTGGGTGAAGGGCAGGCGGTTCCACAAGGCCGCAGGGTCGACCGGCACGACAACCACCCTGGAATGCTGCTTGCCCAACACGTTGGTCTTCTGAGATGGCATCGAAAGCCGGTACCGCAGCGTTTGCCCATATGCTCAACGTCGGGTTCGACGTCATGGGGGTATCGCTCGACCCGGTCACGAACGCGATCGTGGTGCAGGTCGGGGACTCGACCAACGAGAATGTCGATCACGACCAGGCGGAGTGGTGGCAGCCCAGCGGGTTTGCTTCCTGCCCTGCCCCCCCGACCCAGGGGGCCGCGAGCTGTCAGGGGATCGCGATCAAGCACTCCGATCGCGACATGGTCTTCGGGGCGCGCGACCTCCGGGCGGCGAAGATCTACGCCCAGCTCCAGCCGGGGGAGTGCTGCAACTACGCGACCGTCGGGGCCGCCCGCCAGTTCTGTAAAGCGAATGGTTCGGTCGTCCAGTACACGACCGAGGACAACACCGAGAAGGGGACGAGCATCAGCGCGACCCTGAGCCCTACCGGCTGGGTGCTCGCGACCCCGTGGGGCAGTATCACGGTCAACGAGAGCGGGATCACCATCACGTCCGGTGCCGCTTCCCTTACCCTCAGCCCCACCGGGATCGCGACACTCGCGGGAACCCAGGTCGAGGTCAACGGGAGCATGGTGGCGGTGAGCGGCACGGTCGGGACCTTCCTCGGACCGCTCGCGACCCCGCTGCCCCTGACCGCCGCCCTTCACGGCCCCGCGGGTCTCGCGGGGGTCGCGTCCACAACCGTCTTCATCAGCCCGTAGGAGCCCCAGGATGGCCTCGCTCTGTACCCCCCCGTCTATCACTATCCCGAACCCCGCGAGCGTCCTGGCGGCCATCATCGCGCTCCTGGAGGGCCTGGGGGTCCAGATCCCCCCGATCCCCACCATCCCGCTCCCGGCCCCGTTCTGCCCACTCGACGCCCCTCCGGGGCTATGACCGGAACCCGGGTTCCGGTCTAAGACACAATGGGGATCCTAGGAGCAGGGCAGTGCCCGGCCGGCACATCGCCCGCCGGCTACGGGGTCATCGTCCCCGCCTCGATCCCGAACACTCAGATTCTTCCCGATACCGTGACGGGGGAGTCGCGCGGGGGTCGGTACATCAATCCCCAGACGGGCTCCTACCAGTTCACGGCGGACGGGCGTCTCCAGGGGATGGGGAACGTCAACCAGCTGGTACTCATCCGGGCCACGACCCGCAAGAACTCTTCCGTCCTGAGGGGGCTCGGGCAGTCGTTCTCGAACACCCAGGAGCAGCAGGGGGATTTCCAGCGGCGGTGCGCGACCGAGGTCTCGAGCATGCTCCAGGACCTCATCAAGTTGAAGCTCGTCCAGATCCTCGGGGTCAGTACCCAGCCGGTGGGCGGGGTGAACGACGGGGCCGCGATCTTCTTCCGGTGGCGTGACCTGACGACGGGCCAAGAGACCACGACAAAGTTTGGCCCGTAGTACGACCGTAATCCCCTCCTCCAGATGACCCAGCCCTCGAATATCGGTCCCGCGACGCTCGTCATCAAGACGGCCCTCCAGGTCCACGACGATTTCATCAGGACGGTCAAGAACGGACTGATATCGATTGGGATCCTCAACCCGAACATTGGCCCTGGTTCGGACTACGATCTTCTGGCATGGGGGATCGCGTACGCGATCGCGCCCGTCCACGCCAACACGGCGATCTCGAACAACAACATCATGCCCGACACGGCGGGCGGGACGTTCCTCGACCGGTGGCTGGCAGTCCTCAGCCTCACGCGTAACGGGGCATCCCAGGCGACGGGCGTTATCGCGCCGGTTTTCCAGATCACATCCGGGTACGTCAACGTCCAGTCGACCCAGCAGCTCGTCGACACGGGTGGGCAACTCTACCAGGTAACGGTCGGGGGCCAGTACGGGCCAGGCAACCCCGGGGCAGGGCAGCCCGCCCAGCTGTACGTGCCGGTCATCAGTGTCAACGGGGGGAGCGCAACCGACCACGCGAACGGCGATACCCTCACGTGGCTCATCGCCCCGCCCTTCACGCAGTCGAACGCGAGCGTCGGGACGACCGGCGGGACGGACGGATTGAGCGGGGGGCTGGATAGCGAGGTCGGGAACGACGAGCCCCCGCGGGCCCGGATGCTCTCGGTATTCCAGAATCCCCCGAAGGGTGGGAACTGGAGCCAGATCGCCCAGTGGTGTCAGGAGAGTACGCCGGACGTCCAGGCGGGGTTCATCTACCCGGCCCTCCAGGGGCCCGCGTCAGTCTTTGCCTGCGTGGTGAGGGCAGCCCAGACGCAAGGGATCCTCTCCGCGACGTCGAAGAACCGAGACTTCGGGACGGGCAACAACGCGTCGCTCATCAACGGGACGGTGCTCCCGTATGTCGCGGGGCTGCTCCCGAGCAATCAGTTCCTCTGCCTCACCCAGCCGCTCAACGAGCCGGTCGATATCCAGATCCAGCTCTCGCTCCCGGCCGCCCCCACGGCGGCGGTCGCGGGCCCGGGGGGCGGGTGGCTCGACGGTACCCCGTGGCCCGCGACGGGCGGGGCCGGGAACCTGGGGGGCCAGGTCGTGGCGGTCCAGTCCAGTCTGGACATCACGGTCGTTGCGTACGCGGCCCCGATTGCCGGGGTGACCAACATTGCGTGGATCAGTCCCTCCACCTGGACGCTCTACACGTCCCAGGTCGCGAGCATTGTCTCGACCGGGTTCTCGGGGTTACTCCCGACGTACCGAGTCACCCTGTCGTCGCCGCTCCCCGGGATCGCCGCGCTCGCCTTTATTTTCCCCCAGTCGGTCCAGCAGCAGAACTACCTGACGGCCGCCCTCCAGGCGTTTGCGAACCTCGGGCCCGGCGAGTGGTCCACGAACGCCACGACCCTGACGCGCGCCTTCCGGCACCCGACCCCCGGGGCCTCCCAGCAGTTCCCGTACGGGCTCGACGCGAACTTCCTCCGGGTGATGGAGAACGCGGGCCCCGAGGTCCTCAACGCGCAGTTCATCTACACGTCCGTCCCGACCACCCAGCCCCCCACGACCCCGGTCCCGACGGTCCCGACGTCGATCGTCGCCACCGTATCTGGGACCGGTACGGGCCAGTTGACGAGCAACCCGCCCTCCATCTTCGTCCCTCGCGCAATCGGGTTTTTTGCTGCTTAGCGGCGATACCGGAATGTCTAGCCATGCCCCTACCCGATAGAGATTCACTCGCGACCGCGGGCGGTGCGGTACTCGATTACTCGTCCACTATCGACCCGACGCGCGAGCGCCCTGCGGCAGCCGCGAACGCAGGGTTTGCGGACGCCACTTCCGCGACCGCAACCGTCGCGCGCGTCTCGGCTCGCATCAAATCTGCGGGCACCGGGACTCCCGTCTTTCTCTTCCACGATGAGGTTTGGAATAACGGGGCGAACGTCGCCCCGACGATCCAGCGGGTCGCGGTCGGGCAGTGGTCGATCATCTACGCGGCCGGGGCCAGCGGCGGGGTCGTGGTGGACGAGCTCGGGAATAACCACACCGTGAATCTCCAGAGCGCAATCGCGACCCCCGAGAATATCCCGTACCTCACCTGTATCGGGTGCTCGATGCCGAACGTCCTCGGGATGAGCTTCTTCAATGCCGTTGGGTCAAGCACGATGGTCGACCCGTCCCCCGGGGCGATCTTCAACGTGATGGCCCGCTAGTATGCCGACCGGTGGCGCATACCCCTCGCCCGAGCGCTACGGGAGCGGAGGCGAGCCCGGGACGGGCTCCAGCGTCTCTCTCCTGGAGCACACGACCCGAGCCCTCCAGCGGGCGCGTGGGAGCCTCTACAGCCAAGCCTGGCCACCCTCAGACCCGGTCGGGATCGAGTGTATGGCATTCGCTCGCTGTATCGTGTTCGACGGGGTGGGGCAGAACGACCGGCTCTCGTACGCGTTCCAACCCGCCACCATGCAGGACCCCAACCTCTCGAGGTGGGAGAAGATCTTCGCCATCCCGGGGGTACTCCCGACGGATCCCCCCCCGACGCGCCGCGCTAGGGTCGCGGCTGCGTTCAAACGGTTCGCGAGTGGGAACGCCACCCAGCAGGTCTCGGACGCAATGGCGGGCATCCTGGGGGCCAGCTACACGGGGCTCGTTACCCAGACCCCGGGCAACGCTCTCTCGTTCATCAACGGGATCGGGAACGTCACGGTCAACGCGGCCGGGGGCGGGACGTACGGGATCATCCCCTCCGTAACGGGGACCCCCGATATCGCGCGGATCATCAACGTCACGCTCACGGGCTCCGGGGGGTACGGGATCGGGACCTACAGCTGGGTCTCGGTTGGGACCGGCACGAGTGGGAGCGGGACCGTCCAGGCGAACAATATTCTTGGGACGACCGGTCTAACGCTCGTGCTCGCGAGCACCAACACGTACGACTCCGGGGACGTCATCACCTTCCAGGTGGACCCGCTGCTGCTCTGGTGGAGCACGATCGCGATGGTGGGGGTTTGCTTCCCCTTCACGTCCCCGTTCTACGAGATCGGGTCAGGCCTGACGGGGTACCCCAATAGTGCGTGGTGGAATCTCGTAGGGGCCGCGAAGTCCGCGCTCGACTCGATGCTCCCGGGCTGGGCGACGTTCAACGTGATCGCGCAAACATCCGGGGCTCTAGGGTTCTTCCTCGACCAGCCGGACCTCGACGGGCTGTGCGCATTCGGGACATGAAGGGATCGCTGAATTGAGCTTCACTCGAGTAGGACCCTTCTCGTTCGGCGCCACCGTCTCGAGCACCCAGTTCAACACCATCGATCTCAACGTTTCGCATTCCGTCGACAAGACAGTGGCGGGCGATACCCTCTCAGGGTTGCTCGGGATGGCCAGTACGGCGGCGTTGGTGGCCGGCATATCTGCGGGCTCCCAGGGGATGAGCGGGGCCTTCACGACGGGCTCCATCGGGTTCGGGTACGCCCCCGGGACGACGACGCCCGTCATCGCCTCCGGGGTCTCGGCGGGCATCCTCAGCACGATCCAGGGCGGGATCGCGCTCGGGGGAGGCTCGAACGATTTCCCGGCGTTCGCGACCGTGACGGCGGGTGGTGCCGTGACGGGCACTACCCGCACCCGGACAGTCTCGCAGGCCCTTTGCCCTATCCTCCCTCCATCGAGCTGGGCACTCGGGGGCGGGGGACTCTACATATTCACCGCACTCGAGAACGTATCGGATGCTGGAGGGGTCGGGGTTGTGTGTCCGATCACCGCGCTCCACAACGGAGCGACCTTGACAGGGGTGACGATCTTCTTCGCGGTCGGGGCCGCTCACTCAGGAGTCCCGTCGCAACTCCCCATCGCGGTGGTCACACGAGTTCCGCTCACACCCGGACTCGGAGCGGTCCCGACAAATCAACAGCTCTCGAGTACCGGTCAGCAATCTCCTGCGAACCCGGGTTCCGGTGCGGCCTGGTACGACTCGGGGTTCGTCCAGTCGTGGACGTACATGTGCAATCAGAACAACGTGATCGCCACGGGCCAATACGCGTACCTGATCGGCATCTACGACGAGTCGTCCACGAACTCGCACTTCACCAACGTGTACCTCGGGATCTCCCTCGCCTACACGGGGATCCCGAACATGCAGTGGCCTTAGTCGCAGCACCATCCCTCGTTCACCGGCCTGCATTCGTACGTACCGACGATGGGTGTAACACCGGCCGGACATACGTAGGCCACGTCGAGAGGGCACCAGTTCGACGCAAAGCTGACGCAGCCTCCTCCTGCATCTGTACCGGAGTATCCCCCGACGATAAATGGAGCGGGACCATCTCCCAACGCTTGTTGCACAACATCAGCAGCGATGATGTTTGCATCCGTCTGGGCATCAGAGTGAGTGACATCGGGAGACCCAGCATCCGGTATCGGGGGGTCACCAGACTTCAATAGTACTGGGCCCGCGTCATCTTCCGGCGGGTCCCCGCCCTGGAATGGAGCTCCGCCACACCCGAGCATCGCCAAGGCACCCAGCAACAAGATCGTCTTCATAGCGTCCTCCGATTACCGTTACCGACCAGGATCTGGGCGAACGCCACGATGAGGAACGCCAGACCGCTCAGTCCGAATGACACGAGGCAGTAGAGCGCCAACATCCCCTCTTCGCAGAAGAGGGCCAGGATCCCAGCTATCGCTGAGCCGAAGACCCACAAGAGTACCATTCTGAACGCCATCGCAATCATCGACGTATCCTCCACCGGGTCACGCGGACCCGACAAGAGAAAGAATATCCCGGGCCGGTGAGGAAGTCCAGCCCGACTCCCAGACCGGAACCCGGGTTCCGGTCTCGCCCTACCTGTAGGTAACCAAGCCCGATGCCGAGTCCGATTTGCACGATTGGTGGGGGTTCCACCCCTGCCAGCATCGCCGCGACCTCGACGATCAACGGGGCGCTCGCGAACGCCGCGGGGGTGGTCTTCTGGGGGCTCATAATACTCTCGTGCGACGACAACTCGGTCCTCGCGACCCTCCAGACGAGCCTTGCGGTCAACCAGACGGCGAAGACCTTCAGCTTCACGTCGGCTGGAACTCCTTCAGCGGTGATCCTCCAGTCGACGGTCGGGGTCGGGAATCTCTCGAGCCAGGGGGCAGGGCGAGACGTCAACAACATCGTGCAGCCGCTCTACACCACGACCCTGAAGTGCTACGTCCCGACGGCGTCCGGCAACATCGTGATGTGCCAGAACGAAGTCCTCGAGCAGGATCCGGTGAACGGCTGGATCGTGTGCTTCAACAAGCTTGTGCGGACGAAGGGTTAGAGATTGCCCAATCCGGCATGCCTCGTCGGCGGATCCGTCCCTCCCCAGGACGTCGCGGCGAGCTCCACCATCACGGGCGCGCTCGTCAATCCCGCGGGGGTAGAGCAATGGCACCTCACCTGCTACGGGGCGGATGACACGACCGGGACGGCTGCCATCAACGCGACCCTGGTGGTCAACCAGGGTACCCATACATTTTCGTTCACCAGCAAGGCGGCAGGCACCTGCTATG
>QGNH01000562.1_pt1 | contig 28731 bp, 37 predicted proteins | sample 1735481 | NCBI WGS metagenome assembly QGNH01 (sample SAMN09239004, study PRJNA386568) | Viral metagenome, whole genome shotgun sequencing project.
GGCGGCGGCGTAGGCGGCGGCGAAGGCGGCGGCGGAGTCGGCGGCGGTTTTACAAATTAGACGATTTTCTTCCGTGGGATTCTTTGCCCATTCCCGCGCCGCCAAAATCGCCTGACGCGGACGTTTGTCGTTGGGATGTTTCGCCTCGAAAAAAATTAAAACATGTTCGGCGCATTCGCAGGCCAGCAAGACAGCCTGAATTTTGGTTATGGTGTTCGTTTTCCTCAAAAGCCATATCAACCAGTCACCACGTTCGCATGTCTCGTATATTTTGATAAAGTCGAAGTCGCAAGATTTAGCGAAAGCCAATCCATAGCGGCAGGGTTTAAGGTCGAGGAGTTGTTGTTTTGTTATTTTCATTTTATTATTTGGTTGCGTCTAAATTGAGTGTCTCACGTATGGTCAGCCCCACGATTAGTTGCGTGGGCCAAGGTGCGGACGGTAGGCATGACCGAAGAATAAAGACCAGTTCGATCACCCGTCCATCGCATACGCCTGAATGGTAATCGGAAAGGTATTGCCGGCGGGATTTTACGGCGATCGCCAACTCGCTGCCGGCGGTCTGTAGGATTCCAAGAGATGTCATATTATTTTTTGATTTTAACTTGAGGTAAATAGCAGACGTAAAACCCGCCACGATCATCCTTGCCCGTGCGGTAATTCGCTTTTGAGGATAGAATATACTCAAGTGCCGTGGCGCGTTCGGAAGCTGATCCAACCCAGAAACTTTTTCTGGCGTCAATGCGCGCCCGGATTTCAGCAGCGCACAGGTGGATGGATTTTGGTTGTTTCATTTATTTGATGTGATTGAACTTTAGCCTTGTCTTGAAAAATTTCAAGCTATTTTTTCAACTATTTTCTGGCGAAGCAACATCACCCTTTGTTTGCAATGGTTCCAGCGTGAATTTATTTTGAAAACATTCAGTGATAAAATAAAATATTGACTCTGCTGCGAACGGTAGTAGTATCAAGGAATGAAGAAAAAACCCATCGCCAACGTGTTGAAAAGTTGGCGCAAGAAAAATGACTTCTCACAACAAAAGGCGGCGTTCATTCTGAATTGTTCAATCGCAGCGATTCAATCCTGGGAGCAGAAACGGAGCGAGCCAATGCCGCCGACCGCTGATTTTATCCGGGAGAACTGCAAATGAAAAAACCCGTTGGATCCATGCGGTTGTTAGGTGTCCGTCTGTCTGCTCAAGACTCCCTGTTTAAGGATGGCCGCTTGCTTGTCTGGTTCTCTTGTGGGGCAGCGTCTGCGTGTGCGCTCAAGCTCGTGGCGCACATGAATCCAATCGCGGTCTATTGTGACACGGCCTCAAGCGAGCATCCTGACAACGTGCGCTTCCGTGCCGATGTCGAGGCGTGGACTGGAATAAAAGTAAAAGTCATAGGCTCAAAAATCTACACTGACATTGACGACGTGTTCGCCAAGACCAAATACATGGCCGGAATCGGTGGCGCACGATGCACAACTGAGCTAAAGAAGCTGCCGCGCTTTTCCTTCCAGCGTGCCGAAGACACGCATGTCTTTGGCTTCACTGCGGACGAAAAAGACCGCATGGAAGATTTTGAGGCTGACAACTTCGACATGAATCTTGCGTGGCCACTGATACAGTCTGGCATGACAAAAGGCGACTGTCTGAAAATGATCGCGGATGCCGGCATCGAAATCCCGGCAATGTATCGCCTGGGGTTTGAAAACAACAACTGCCTCGGCTGCGTGAAGGCGACCAGCCCGCACTACTGGAATAAAATCCGCAAACACTTTCCTGACCAATTCCGCCAGCGGGCGGAGCGAAGCCGCGACCTCGGCGTGCGGCTCGTTAGATACAAAGGTCAACGCATCTTTCTGGATGAACTGCCGGAAGATGCCGCTGAAGTCGTGGCCGAAAACCTATCGTGCGGCCCGCAATGCGGAACAGCCGCAAGGACACCTAACGACCGGAGCTGATCCACCGGCAACTGAAACCTTATGAGTAACCAACACATTCCCGAACAAAAAGAAAGCGCCGCTGCCGGTTGCGCTCCGGCGACTTGTTCGGCTGGTGCGCCTGTCCTCGATGCTTGTTGCGGTTCTCGGATGTTCTGGTTTGACCGCGCCGACAGCCGCGCCGTCTTCGTGGACAAGCGCCGCGAAACCTGCACGATGCCGGATAAATCTAGTGCCGGCGGCGTCCGCGAACTGGTGGTGAATCCCGACATCGTGGCCGACTTTACGGCGCTGCCGTTTCCTGACAACCGTTTCGCGGTGGTCATCTTCGACCCGCCGCACTTCGCACGCAACGGAAGCAAGGGATGGATGGCGAAAAAATATGGCACGCTCGAAGGCGACTGGCGCGAGATGCTGCGGAAAGGATTTGCGGAATGCTTTCGCGTGCTCAAGCCGGAAGGCACGCTGATTTTCAAGTGGAACGAGGATGAAGTGCCGGTGACTGAAATCCTGAAACTGACACCGGAGCGGCCGCTGGTCGGCAATCGCTACGGGCGACACTACAAGTCGCACTGGATCGTCTATATGAAGCCTAACGAAAAAAGCTGAGCCACCGCCGACTCACGACGTGAACCGTGAAGCGGACGGACGGGCATAACGCCGGTTGGCTGCACCGATTTGTTAGACGGCGAAACGAGATAAACAAATATGCAATACATCCTGAACCAAGAAGAATACGTCACGCTCCGCAACAAAGCGGACGCCGCCGGGAAGCTGCCTGACAAAGAATCACTGCAAAAATTCTGCACTGTGGTGGCTGACAAAATGCCCGTAAAAAGACCGTGGAACGATGGCCCAGGGCTGGCAGAAAGGCCGTGGGGCTGCATTCTGACAAGCCAAACGGAATACTGTGACATCTGTCCAGCGAAAGCCATCTGCCCAAACGAGTTTAAGGAGTGGTCAAAATGAAGCCGTCTAACAGCAAGCTCTGCCGCGATGGCGGCGACAAAAACGTATGAATGACACCACGACTCCCGCGCCGACATCGTTGGCAGCAGCGCATTGTTCGGCGGATGAGCAAGGCAGCGAAGAACTGGCCGAAATCATGGTGCGTGTCCTGCGCGACCAATGGCACCGGCCGCAGGTCCGAGGGAAATGCAGGGGAGAACCAAACTGGTTTGCCATCAAGTTTATTTTCAAAACGCTGGCGACTGAACTGGCCAAGCCGAACAGTAGAGTATGAAGAACACAGTTAGTGCATATCGGAACCGCAGGTTTGCAATCATGCGAGCCGCTAAAGAGCGAAAGCGTTTAGCGTCACCACGTTCTGAAATGGATGAAGAACTTCAGTGGTTGCATAACAACCCGCAAAAGACAAAAGTCCAACAAGTTTTAATGCGGGCGTGAACAATCAACTCGGTATCAGACTCACCATCTGCCGGGCCGCTGCAATGCTTTTGGGTGTGTGTTTATTCCAGACCGACCAGCCAGCGGCACGGACTGCGGTGTAAAACGTGTTGCGCGTGAACCACGAACACCCCTGTGCCTGCATTGCCTCAAGCAAGGTCCAGTCGCAATCCGCCCGGCTGCAAAGCTCGCTGGCATAGAGTGCGTCGTGAACGATAGCTGATTGTAGCCAGACCTCTCCGAACGCATCACCATAGGGGCAGTAGATACTCCATAGCCATTCTGGGATGCTGGCAAGGTCCGTCAGAAAACTCGGTTGCACAACCAACGTGCCTGTGCTGTTCCACATCGGGTAAAACATCATCCCGGCGGTTTCCCACTCATTGAACCCTGGCAGGCTTGTGACCTGCGTCAGTTTCCAGTCAGGCAGTGGCGACGGAAGATTTCCGGCAACCAGCCGCCGTCCCGGTGTGGCAACAGTGGCTTGCGCCATTCGTTTATCAGCCGATTGCCGGAAGGTCATAGGTTAAAATCCTTTCGACCACCCCAGCCAGACGTGGTAAATATCGCGCCCGGCGGTGGTTGTGCCCTGCCAGACTTCGTACAGCAGTCCAACATTCACTTCCCCGCCAGCCAAACGAAATACCCCAAAGTCCACACCGACGCCCTCGCGGGTCACTGCGCTGCCACCGGAGCCCAGGGATGCGTTCATGGGGGTGCCGACACCCGCGATCACCAGCGGGGTCATGGTGACGCCGGGCAGGCCATACGACGCCAGCGGGTGCGTTGGGAGCTGGAGCTTGATGTTTGCGCTTACCATCTCCCAATTCTGCCCCCAGTAGTCCACACCTGCCCCTGCGCCGACGTATTTTGTCATGTCGTAAAATACCATCAAACCGCCACCGAATTGCTCCTTGGTCTTGCCGCTGGCCGGAGAATAGCTCCCGTACACAAACGCGCCGACGTTGGTGACATTCTCCACGTCTTTCCAGACGTTGACAATCGGCTGATAAAATGGGCTGCTGTTGGTGGAAATCGCGTTGGTGACGACGATGTCCTGCCCATGCGCGCGGCATGAATTGCCGATGCTCCACAGAATCAGACAGGCGACGATAAAGATGGCCAGTCCGCAGGATACGTCCGCTTTTTTGATGGGGTGTTTCATAAAATTATTCAAACGCAGCCAAGTCCGCTTGCAGTTGTGCGAGATTGAACCCACTTGGTGAATTGCCATTTTCGGCAATCCATTCCGGGGTAATGATAACATAGCGTTCATCGCAGAACTTTTTGAACCACGGCCATGTTGTCGGCTGGCTCTTGCCCCACGTCACGCTGGTTAGACCTTGCGCGTTGTAGGCGGATTCAAGGATGCAGTGACCACCGATGTTGGATTTGTCGCGGATGTTCATCCAAGCCAAACCAGCCTCGAAATCATACATGGCGGACTGCGGAAGATTCACCCCGCAGTAGATGCAGCCAAAAAGCGCAATGGCATTCTTGATGTCCATTGGGTCGTTATCCACTTCTGCAAACGCGGTGATCTTGCGGCCATTGAAGCCGACCTGCCGCCAGTAGTTCAGCACGTCCAGCATGTTCGCGCCGGTATCGGTTGACGGGTCAGAGGGATCATATCCAGATACGCACTCATAGAACGTCAGCACATCGGCGTCTGTCGGCAGGTATTCGGTGGCCGCGTTCGAGGTCCATAGCATCTCCGCGTGCGCGGCGGCGGCTGCCGTGCAGTTGTGGGTAACAATTCCACTTGACAAATACCATTGCAGCCCACATGATAGGTCATAAACAAAACCATGATACCAATCCCTTTTGATACTGACAACGCGATCATTCGATACAATGCCGGGGAGTCTGCTGATGAGATTGCCAGACAAACAGGGGTCAGTAGGGGAACTGTTGCTAGACGGCTGGCTGCCGCTGGCTTCAAACTGCGAACCCCTGGTGCTTCCAGATCGCTTTTTCTTACCAAAAAATTCGGGGATTTGACGGCTGCCGTTACCGAATACATGGCCGGCAGAACCATGAAACAGACCTGTAAAGATTTTGGAATTAGTAATAAAAGACTTGAAAAAGCCATCGTTAAAGCTGGTTTTGTTGCCAGAACTCTTCGTCAGTCCGTTGGATTGCGATATACCCGCATGACAAAGTTCGAGAGGCAATCCCTTTGCGCTAAAGCCAATATCGCAAAAAGAGGATCGAATGCTAACGAGGTTTCCCTTGAGAGACGCGCCAAGACTATGGAGGCGACCCTTCAACTTGCCAGCCGCGCTGATTTGATTCTTGGTGTTTGGCTTGCGCAAAAGGGTGTTAAGTTCACCCCCCAGAAAGCTGTTGGAAGATACAATCTTGACATTTCCATTGATGAACTTCTCGTCGCCGTGGAAGTCAATGGAGACTGGCATTACTTCCCGGACAGAATTGCGAATGAGACTAAACGACGAGAATATCTCCTCAATCTTGGTTGGAGGATAATTGATGTCTCTCTCACTGCATCCAAGACTAGACCATGGAAATATCTCCGCCCCGCTTGTGCTGACAAGATAATCTCCCTGCTTAACATTGGCGGCGGTAATGAATCCAGTTTTGGAAAGTATTGCGTGATTGGGGGTGACGGTGAGAGACTTGCCTGACTCCGTTAGGATTTTCACAACCGGGCCATCGTATTTCGCACGGTATGCGTTTTTTACACCACACGCTTCAACCTGTGTCCCCTCAATAACGCAGTTTCCTAAAGTGTCATTCATGCACATACCCCAGTCCGGCACCTTGCTACCCCAGTCCACGGCGGAAGGTGGCGGCGGGAGCGTTGCGGGCAGATAGTTTTTGAGTTGAAGGCGGCGCTTGTCTTTGCGCCGGGGGAGACGGCCAAGTTTGAGTGTCATATTATTTTTCCTGCGGTTTCGCCGTGGCGTTGCTCGCTGCGGTGGCAATGTAAATCAGCAGAGCCAGTTTGGTCGCATCGAATTGGGATTTGTATTGCGGAAACCAGATTCCGCCCAGTTGACAAACCAGAGCCGCCAGCGCGGGCCAGCGAATGTGATTGTTTTGAACCAGCGTTAAAAGGTTATTGCCAAAGTTTTTCATAATATTTATTTTCCAGAAAACCAGTTCAAGATTGCATCCCCCGCCCAAGAAAGAAATCCACCCAAGATTGTGCAGACGATAACCAGCATGGCCTTGCCACCCTTGCGCTGCGCGTCCGCCATTTCCATCACAGTCAACCGCCGGTTATATTCGACCATCACACCTTCCAATCGGGTGCACGCCGTTGGATCGGTGCACGCCTTTTGGTTTTTGATGACAGCGACATCCTCGGCTATCTGGTTCACCTTACCAAATATCTTCCCCATGTCCTCGCGACGCTCACGCCGCTCATTGTCAAGGGATTGTCGTAAATCGTTGTTCTCTTGGCTCATAAAGGTTTTAAATCAGCATCGCCTTTGCGCTCTGCACGGGGTTTCCAGTCGGTGGGCATAGGTGTTAATGGTTAGTCCAGCAAGGCATCCACACATATCCTACCGTGGACGAGTTGGTTAATTTAATCCAATAGTCAGGAACCGTGACTCCCCAAGTAATTCCAGTTGGTGCGGCGTTGGTAGTGGTTACAATGTTCGATGATTGCAAGTTGGTCAGGCCGGAGCCGTTGCCAGCTATAGGCCCGCCAGCAAATAGATAACCATTTGAAGCATAAAAAGCTACTTGGTTATTAGTGGTAGCTGGACACTTATTATTGTCCGACCACGCAAAGGCATAATCACGAGCGAGCGTAAAACCGCTCCCCAAACCAGTCGAATGCGAGCCAGTCACATAAAGGTTATAGCCTAAAGCCTGCGAGCTATTCCCTGAAGCTGTGGTGTATGCCCCCACGGCGGTAGAATTGGCCCCCACTTGGTTCGCAAAGCCAATCCCTACCCCTTGGCCTCCCAGCGCATTAACCTCATCACCAATCGCGATGTCCTGTCCACCAGCAGCCACCGAGCTCCACCCAATAGCTATACCCCGGTTTCCAGTGCTTTGGGAGCTGGCTCCCAAAGCTACCCCTTGAAGACCAGCCGAAACCGCGCCAGCACCAATCGCGACTCCATACCTTGTGACTGCTGTGTTGTAACCAATAGCTACGGGACTCTCATGTATATCAACGTCAAGTTGCCCCGAAAATTTCGCCAATGGGCCAATCAGAATTGCACCATTTGTGTCATTGAACGAGAAAATTAAATTGGTGTTGTGATAAATAGAGCCACTAAAAAGAATATTACTATTCGTCACCAGCCCGCTCGTCGCTGCATTTACATAATTCGTTGTCGCCAAGCCGTTCGTAATGCTCGCCGTCACAAGGTTATTCGTCGCCGCTGTGATCAAATTCGTGGTGATCGTTAGATTCGCCAGGTTCGTCGCCGTGATTGAACTCAAAACGAAATTCGTCGTCACCAACCCACTCGTTGCTGCATTCACGTAGTTGGTCGAAGCCAAGCCGTTCGTGATGCTGGCACCTACGAGTCCATTGGTGGCCGCGCTGGCTGCGCCAAGGGGGTCAAATAGGGTTGCTCCCACCGAGCTGATTTCGGAGTCAATACTCGACTGCCTCAATGAAAAACCATCGGGTGAATAAAGGTATTCAAAACCGCTGGTTTGATCCACACCGACCATCGGATCACCATGCGGATAAGAGTATGATCCAATGAAGCTGCCTGACGCGATCACGTTCGTGCCGGTGGAGTTGCTGATGTTGGTGGCGATGATGCCCCCAATCGGAGCGTATCGCAAATCAGATGCCTGAACAGTATTGGCCGCACCGGAACCAGAATAAACCGGCACAAAAACAATGCCCAACGCCGTGCTGTTAATCAGTCCAAGATTTGTCGCCGTCACTTGAATGTCACCCTGATTTCCTTGCGCTGGAATTGGGCCGGTGCCAGACGGATTTGAAAACGAGATCACCCTCCAATGGTAATACCCACCGCTGTAAGAGCCGTAGAGATTTGAGAACGTGGTTGACGCATTGGTGTCCGTGGTTTGGTAAATTGCCCCCGGCAACAGCGTTGTGAAACCGGAAACATTCATCTGCTCCGGTTGCAGCATGACGGTTACATTGGTATATTGACTGATGTTATATTGCCCGTTGGCGAAGGAAAATTGAACGTCGGTCTCGCCGTATCCAATCAGACAGGAGAGGAGAAGCAACAACAGTGAAATTCTAAGCGTTTTCATATTCATATATTTAGGTCAAAGTTGGGGGTTTGCAAGTGAATTAATGAATGGGATTTTTTTATTCCATCGTGCCTGTCTCCCGATACACCCGCCACACGTCCGCAGATGCGTCTGTATCGGTTTTGGCCCCAGCGCGGTCATTGTGTCAATCACCCATGCCGTCGGCTTGGCTACCAGAGCCACAGCGTCCCCGGCCCCGCGCAGGCCCAGCGTCTTGGATAGAAACTGGCTGTACATAATCAGAGTAGGAACCACTCACTGTAATCTTCCATGAATCGGCAGGATGAATCAATCGCCGTGGCATTCTTAAGTGTCGCCCGCAGCCCCCATTCAGTTCCCACTGATTTTGGTGATCCGTCACCACAATTAAATCCAACGGGTCCGGGAGCATCAATGACACCAGGCGTTGACAGATCGTTTACGGCGGGATCAAGCCATGTCTGGCTGATGCCGGCGGGCAATGCTGGCGGTAGTTCGGTCTGTGGATTTTCGAGTCCGAATTTTGGCAGCATTATCTCCGCCTCAACAAGCGGTGACATGGGGTAGTACATTGTTTGAACGCCAGTGTCCTCATTGACGCCATTTTCCTGGCAGCTTCCGTTGTCTTCTTTCCACAGGACAGAAGAAGCTGGAATTGTATCCCCGGGCCACGCTTCGAGACTTTCGTCAGGTTGATCGCCCAACGGATGATGCGGAGCCTGCCAAAATAAATCCTGCATCGTGGTCTGGAATGTACCGTGCCATTCGCCTCCGTAGCGACCATCCATGACGCGGCTGATGTCAGACGGAAAAGGATACGTTTCCCCATTTTCCCAATCCTCACCGTTTGGTGAAAAGCAGATTACGCGGGGCGCACAGTTTATGAATGGAAGACAGCCCTGCGTTTGAGAAAACCCGCCGATGGCATAATCGTGATTCGTCGTAAACGGTATATGGTTTCCAGAGCAGTCCACCTGCGCGGCCAGTTGCGCATCATGCCGATAATCCAGGAGCCATTGCAGTGCGACGTAGTTTCCACGCGGATAATTCGTGTCCATGTACCACGCCGGAGCGCCATGGCTCATCACCCATGCGGCGGTTGGATATGCGGCTTGGAGCATGAAATTCGAGTCATCCACTCGCGCCGCTGAAACACCGCTGGCGATCAGGGTCATTTTCTGCGTGTACACATCCACCTTTTCCAATCCGGCCGTACTCATTCCGAATTGGGTTTGCGGCGAGTCAAAAACGGCAGCTTTCCCCTTTACGGTAATCGGCACGCGGCCCTTGAGTGATGGCAAATCCGGGAAGCGCAGCCGGCCGAAGCAAATTCCACCATCACCCGAAAGTGAATCCCATTCGGATGGCAGATTTAACACCAACCCGCCCAGCGTCACAACGCCAGTGGTGGGGTTGTATGTGCAGCCGGAATAGAATCCGCCAACGCTTCGTCCTCCCCATGTCCCGTTGGGCAGACTGGCTGGAGGATTGTCATTTGAGTCAGCAAGAGTCCATGTTGAACCTTGTCCGCTGTTGATAGGGTGTGATCCAGTCTGCTGCTTCAACGTTGCTGAATAAACCGCCGTCTCGTCATAAAGAAATTTGTCACTGCCACCCCGGAAATAATTCTGAGACTGCCAGTTCTCTTTGATCGTCGCATACTTGTACCCCCACAAGGCACCGGAACGTTCAGAAGTGCTGGAATTGTAACAATTAGAGCTGGCACCTGCGAGTTGATAGGTAAGTGAAGCTCCTGACGTTTTATCAATCACCTCAAAGTTGTTTGTCCATTGTGTGCAGTTCAACGGGAGCTGGCATCCGGTTTTATTGTTGTACTGAGCGGCGGTCATGCCGTAGCCGTAAACGTACCACTCGAACTTTTGGTCGCCAGTCGAATCGGTATACTGACAGCCCTGCCAGTCCTCGAACTTCCAATCAAAATAATTCTCATAGCCTCTGGGCTTTAACGCGCCAATAACCGCGCCGTCATAGATTTTTACCAGCGCGGTGGCGGCACAGGTTGTTTGATCCCCGGGAACCCACCGGCCATTTGAAAACACTTTTGGAAACTGCCAAAGATAGCAGTTCGCGTCATACCAGTTCATCTGCGCCCATTTTGAATAAGGCTTTGGGCCACTGGGAAACCGGTAATCATCTAGGGTTAATTGCGGAAGATAATACGGAGCGCCGGAATAAGCCGTGGTCTGTATCCACGTCAAAGGTGCAATGTTCTGGGGAACCTCATTGCGTGACATGAGCGGGGCCACATTCAACAGACCATCCGTGCGCCACTTGTACAACAAATCGTCATTCAGCATCACCTGGGCCGTCAAGGATTTTAGGTCGTCATAAACAGCACTACTTGGGTTTGGATCGGAAAGTGAAACACTAATTTCAAGACCGTAGTTAATATAAGTACCATCTCCGGTGCCGCAATGCACATATACACTTGCGGTAATCTGTGAATTGCTGACAATGCAGTTAAAAACTAAACTTGCTTCGTCAAAAGAACCATAAGGAAATGTGTCTGGATTATAACCTGTACCCCATCCTGTATGTCCAGGATTCCCATTTGCAAAACCAAACAAAGCACTAGTCATTGCTTCACAGGCATAATAAGGTCGTGCCTTCACTGCTGTTGCGTTACCCTTAATCCAATTCGATAATTGTGCGATAATTTCATATCTCCCGCTCAGATAATACGTACCGTAACCATCGGTGTATTGTCCACTATCAGTGAATGGATGACTATTAGAGCAGGTCAATTCTCCCGAATTACGGTCCACCGATGATGTCTGGTCATATCCGGCATTTTCATAGGAAAAATGGGGATCTCCGGGGTATTCATAAGACTCATAAGAGGTGCTCCCATGAACCGAACAGGTCAGATACTTCATCGTATCCGGTGACATTTGAAGCGATTCATGCATCGAACTATCGGGGCAAATCAAATCGTTGTAACCATTGGGATCATGGGACAGCAGCCCATAGCATCCATGCCACTGCCGGACAGCCGCAAGATTCTTGAACCCGGTCTTCTCGCAGACGGTCAAATCCACCGTCTCATCTGTCCATGTCAGATTGAATGTCGCGCCATGGCCAACGGTGACGCCGGCTGCGGAGGCCGGGTTTGTCGGGTTGGTGATGTAACTGCCATGTGTCGAAACCACGGCAGCCGTGACCAGTCCGCTCCGAACCTTGGCAATTTTGATATAGGCGTGAGACGATGAATCGGTTGGAATGCCACCGGAGACGGTCAAGACCTTACCCACATCCCCCGCAACGTAGCCGCTGCCACCGGAAGCCACAGCCACCTTCCAAAGCATGTGCGGATTCACAAAGTTCTGATTCGGTTCCGTGGTATTTGTGAATTGATACGTTCCGGGGCCGATCCATGATCCAGTCATCAGGTCATCCTGCGGTGGCTCGCATGAATTGGTGTCAGGGTTGCGCCATGCCAGCGATTCGGCTGGGGCTACAGGCGCACCAAACATGACTGTGCCGTCCGGCCAGTTTGAAACCTTCGTCTGGTTTACCTGCCGCAGCGGCTTGTCAGTGGCCCGGCCATGTTGATACATGGGGCCAAGCTGACAGTCCTGCGGACAGACTCGCGGGAAAGGTTTGTATCCGGAACCCTCGAGCATAGGTCAAGGATTCTTTAGTATGGCTCGAATCTTCAAGGTCGCACTTCCGCCCGGTGACCATAGAAATAAGCTGGTCACATCCTCGGTCGGGAATGGATTATAACCAAACTGCGCGTAGGTTCCGGTGGTATCCACGAACGCGGCCTGGTAAAGCAGTGTGGAACCGGCGAGGATGATAACCTTGTCCCCCACTCCGGTCACCGGGCCGGCGGTGACTGGAAAAGTGGTGTTGGCATTGGTTGAGATATGAATATCAGCCCCCACTGCTTGCAAGACGAGCGAGCGGATCAAACCACCGGCCACGGGTGTTGACGGAGACGCCGTGGTGACTGCGCTGGTGTGTGTGGGCAGGAGGATATGATCGAACTCGCTGGCATTGTTGGTCCCCGGCGCTCCGGTGACACCGACTGGCAACAGCGTTCCGCCATCCAGACCGCTGCTGTCAAAATCGAACTCGACACCGTCTTGAACGACGGCTTGGGACGAAATGATCCCCTGCGATGTATTTACCTGAAATAGGAATGTTTGTGTGGGCATGATTTTAATGTGTTGATTGTTAACTAAAACAGACTGGGGCCGGTGATTCCAAAAACCAATAGACCAACGGATTGTTGTCTAAATCACCCGCCAATGGTGTTCCGGTAACTTCACCGGTCGCGCCGGGATATGGCAACTGTGGCATGTGATAGGTGCCTCCGGGAATCAAGGCTGGTACGTCCTGAAGGGTGAGCCATTTTCCAGGCAGCGCGGTGACCAATAGACCGGAATCGGCATCAATGATTCCAACCGTCACCAGTGGGTTTAGAGTGGAAATGTAAACCCATGTGTTAGTCGGAACAGCGACGCGGGGATCAAGTTCTTTATTCGGGGATTGCCATTGTACACCAACTGTCCCTGTGCCACCCCCCACAATTCTACGCCTTTGCTTTCCAACTTCACGCGATAGTTTTTGAACCGCCTGGGCCAGTGAACTAATCTGACCTGTGTTTAAATCCCCTTTTTTCCAAAGGAATGCGTTATTGCGGTCATCACGATCCGAAATCAGCTTTGAACCTTCCGCATATTTCGGTCGTTGCAATAATGGGATGCTCTGATTGAAATTCATAATCGGGTGTTTGGCAACACATTGAATTCATTGGCATTTTTCGGCCGGTTGCCTTGAGTATATAAATCCTCATCCCATTTCCCGACCACCGAGCAAAGCCAGCTATGCGGCACATCAAAAAATGTACGGTCGTAACGGATGGTGTCCGATATCCGCAAACATGAGAATGACAATGGCCCGCCGCGAACCCCGGTAACAGAATAGCATTGAGGATTTATGATGGGCAGCAAATCAAAGATTGAACCGTTTGGATTTGTAACCGATGAGTCAACTGCCTGTCCATCCACCCAATAAGAGCGCGGTATGATTCCGTTGTTAAAAGGATTCATAAAGTATTGAGGGACTATTTGGCGGGGGTCTTCAATGTATCCACCCGGATTCAAATAAACCGTTTGAAAAACCTTTTGAGTCCATACTATCTTATAGCTTGCAATATAGGGAGTATCCTCTTTACGCCAGAGCTTGGTAATGAGTTCACAAGCTGCCGCAATTGCAATGACAACCGGATTTGTCTCAGTGTTTGTAAATGGAACTGAAATTATAAAAAACTGGCAGTTTGGCATTCCAGTGAGTGCGGTAGTTGTGCCATCCCAATTTACCGGCGTTGCCGGTGATTTACCATTTATACTGACATAGTTTGGATTCGGGTAATGTACATCAATGTGATATTTTCCATCTGGCCCAGGTTTGACTTGGGTCATAATCGTACTCTGAACGAGTCCGTTAATCATGGTTGCCGAAGGAAAAAACGGAGATTCAATATAGGTCTGAATCATCCGGATAATCGTCTCTTTTATGTCCCGATAGGTAATATTTGTGTCTCCAACAGTTGCATAAAGTGACACATCGGTAACGTAAGGACTTATCGCCCACGCATAGCGAGGATGCTTGATAATGTCCAAGTCGAGTGATACTTCCTGAATTTCAAAGTCATCTGGAGGCGAGTCAAAAGAAATTGATTCGGCAACGTAGGAGAAAGTGCAAAATACACCACTATATCCTTGATAGACGCAAGGCTCGTTTAATCGCTTGCAGTTGCAAGACAGAATGCGCCAGACATTTCCAGCCGTATCCGTCACCATTGTTCCCCGCCCCATGACACCCCAGTAGAAAAGTCCGGTGACGTAAGGCAATTTCAGTTCATGCCGGCAGGTGCATTGTTCCGCCCGTTCAATTTCAGGAGATCCGGATTCTTCCTGAATCAAATCAGAGAGCGTTCCGTTTCCATAATACATCTGGATATTGGCTGTCGGAATCGGCGTCCCGATGATAGTCGGCGGACCTGACGCACCATTGGGTTGAGCCCGCAACATGGTTGCGCCGTCCGCCCAATCAATGCCAACTGGAATTACAAAGGCCATGTTATTTCACCCGCACAGGTTTGCTGATGGTTTTTCCAGTGGCGTTGGTTGCGACCAGCCGAATCCACTGGCCGGGCTTTACCGGCGCTTCCTTGGAAAGAGAGGCCGCAGTCTGTGCCGGGAGATCAGCCCAGACTGCGGGGTTGGGTGGCGTGTGCGGCTTCACCGCAACGGGGAAGGCATCATCTGACACCTGCCATTGATATTCAACCGGCAGTTCGCTGTGAACGGTCAGCTTGTCAACTCCGTGGAAAATAGGCGGAAATGACGTGGTGGGTTCAACTGCCGCTGCGATTGAAACCATCACGTCATTTGGAACCACAAAGGAATATCCGCGGTGGCGGACAAACACACCGGCATTTGAGCTTTGAATATGCCGCATGTGGTTGGCGATCATATCAACGTGCCCGTGCGTGACACGGGTGATGATATTTTCATTGATCGGCAGGTCAACAATATCGGCGGTGATGGTGACGGATTTTCCATCTTTGGAAACGACGGTCTTTGGATTGTTTAAAGTTTTCATGTTAAATTATCAAGGCTGGGCAGTGTTTGGGCTCATATCCCATGGTGATTTTGCTCCCGATCTCAACTTTGCAGCCGCAACCAGGGTTTTTATTCCGTTCGCAATATCCCTTGTATTTTTTGCCGTGTCCTTGGCATAATTTTGACCGCCTCCCATTGTCACCAACCCCATTTTTTCCCAATGGCTTGCTGGCAGTTGCTTCATCCACGCTTGGGGAGAGGGCATGGATGAATCTGAATCACCACCTTTACCAGGTGGATGTTTTATCCAAGAATATATCTCTGATGCCTTATTATTTTCAATTCCCTTTCCAGAAGTAATTTTTTCAAATTGCTTCAATGTCAATTTTTCAAAACGTTTCCTAAAATCATCCGCATAATGTCCACTTCCTGTGTCAGGCATCAGTTTTTCAAGCGGCCCAGAACCAATCCCAACAGTTTTACCATTGGGAAGTCTTCCGCTATACGCTTTGTAATTTTCGTCTGTAAAATTTTGATCCTGTCTGTCTTTTATTTCTTGTGATGTTTCCTTAACCCAACCATTACCAAGCATTAACTTGTTAAAATCATGCGCGTGTTCAGTGATATATTTTACAAGATTAGAAAGTGAATTTGTGAACACAAGCAATGCCGGTGCAGCTTCAACGGACAGTGATGAAAACATCGCCTTCGTATTTTCTCCAAGTATTTTGAACTCCCATGATACTTGAGTTAGTGGTGTAGTGGTTCTGGAAAGAATGTTCGCAGCCCATTCCAACTTGGGATTCAAATAAGCCATCTGAGCGCCAAAGCGAAAAACATCCTGTTCGCTTACACCCATGATTTGCGCCAGCATCGAACGCTTCACAGTGAACTGTGTCCCCATGCCGTTCGTGAGCGCCTTGGCGTAGATTTGCCGGGCGTTCTCGTAAGCCGCCATGGTTTGCTTGACGGTGACGGTCAGGGCTTTCAGGGCCAGCCCTAGCACCGTTGCACCGCCGACCAGTAACCCCGTTGCCGCGCCCGCACTTCCGCCGGAAAGTTTTCCCAGCTTACCACCGAGCATCCCAATCGAACCGCCAGATTTGCCAGCCAGAAATTCCTTGCCAGCATCCCCACTCAATGCTGAATACGTCTGCCGGCCAGAAAACAACGTCGCCCACATGGAACCTGGATTGAACAGCGGCATCATCAAAAAACTCATGTCCTTTTTGAAGGTTACGGCGTCCTCGGCGGATTTGGCTGCGGCCTTCGCCTGGGCGTCTTTCAAGTCAACCTGCATCCTGCCTCGTGGTGCGATTGAACCGCCAGCCGCGACAGCCTCCTGTGATTGAGCCAACCTTGCTGCAAGTTCTGGATTATTCTTTAAAAAAGTCGGAGACCATTTTGAAACTGTTGACCCGAATACTTTGCTCCATCCACCAGCATTAAAACCTTGCGCTATATTTGTTGCGACACTTTGAGCCTCTTTTTTTACCTCCCCCGTAAGCGTCTTGTTTTTTTGAAGCGCGGTGTTCAGTTTTCCAATGTCGTCAGCCTGTTTTGAAATGAGTGAAGTGCCGCCAGATTGATCGCCGCCAAAGATTGAACCGCCCTGCCCAAGCGCACCCGTCAAGCCTTGCAGCTTTTGCAGGATGGACTCCACCTTCTCACCGCCGATAAGGTCAATTTGTAAAGAATAGGTCATGGCTTCTTTTCCTTCATCAACCGGCGAACTTCCTCACCGATGAATCCGCCGTCCTGCATTATCACGCCGCTGAAATTCAGCCAGCCGTCCAAGCTCATTGCGACCGCGATTTCCGCATAGCCTTCCGCCATCGGTATCTTACACCAGACATCCCTCCGTGTATCCGCCGGATAGTATTTTCGATACTGCCCAACGTAGTTCAAAACCCATCCGCAACCGCTCGCATCACCCGCATCCGCTATGAGCTTTTTTTTTCAGCCTGGCCCTCTGCCTCACCAGCGAACCGAACCGACGTGGCGATGTGCCGCTCAAATTGCTTCACCACCGCCCCGCAGATGCCGTTGACCGTCGCCGAATTGACCGCGCAGGTCTTGGACGGCTTGAACTGTGCGCGCGCGCCGGTCTCGATCAATTCCTTGAGCTTGGCCTTGGGCGTGTCATACAGCACTTCCGGGTCCATCGTGAAGATGAAGCAGATGTTCCATTCGTCCTCAAATTCGATCTCACGCTTGGCCGCGCCGTCGCTCGACAGGGCCGATGCCGCCAGTTCCAGCAACGGCGAGTTGACCAGTTGCAGACATTTCAGATGCACCGGCATGACCTCGTAAATGGTGAAGTTGCCGATGCTGATTGCGCCTTTTAGGAAGGCATTCTCCGCCGCGCCCGGCAGCGGTTTGGCCATCGCTGCTCCAATGCAGGACTGGCGCAGCCGATGGTCAATCAGTGCCGCGTGCCCACCACGACGATCCACGGCCTCAAAAACGAGTTTGTAAGCCTCCGCCGGGTCGCTCTGCGCCAGTTCATAGACATTCCGCCCGTTGATTTCGAGCGGGTGACTACCCTTGTGCTGAAAGGCACCAATATCGTGAACTGTGTTCATAAACGATCATTGAAGGCTAGAAATAGCCACAAACGACTTAAACTTAAAGCTCCGGTGGCCTTCCCGCTTGGGTGCCTGATTCACCGTGTTGTTGACCATCAACATCGGAATAGAGCCGAAGGGCGAGACGATCATAAACGGATTTTTCGCCAGCGTTGGCGGCTCAATGAACGTATCGTCAATGACCTCGATGTCCACGTCAATGCCATCCATCAACAGGACGACGATGGCGGTGAACCCAGCGCCTTGGGAAATGTTAATCTCCTCAATGCGCTGGCTCTCGCTGGCGGACAGGACAATGTAATTCCCCATGATTCCCTCGGTGCCCCACACAATGTACGAGTTGCCCCATACCTGCATATTGGGTGCCCATGTGGAGGCATCCAAGCCAGCAGTGGTAGTGGCTGACCCATTTGGGCTTTCGATATTTGAAGGTGTGGCCATAAATTAAATCGGTTCGGAATTGGCTTCGGTTTTTGTGGTTTCGATGGCGTGGTGCTCGGAAAGAAATTCAGTGGCCGGGGCGTTCCACCTGGCGTGGCCGGGGATTTCCACCGAAAGCGTGTAAATTCCCACGCCGTCCTTGATGAAAATTCCGGCATATTTCAAGACGTTTACAGCCATGCCACTGCCATCGTTTTTGACAAATGTCTTGCCCTCGCATAGCTTCAATTCAGCAATTCGGGCATTGATCCGATCCTCTCTTTCCTTGCGGGCAAGGGAGATTTCTTCCGGTGTTTTGGTAACTTGTTCACTCATAATTTTGATGGTTTAGGGAATTACAATGGCTGTGTTGGTGTTGTTTCCAATGTTCAGACCCATGAATCCTGGTAGGTTGACAGCGGTTGAAATCGCTGAAATGTTTTTGGTGTAGGTGGTGCCATTCGTCCAACCTGCCAGTGAGTTGGTGAACATGCTGGAAATGTATTGGGCGGGGATACCATTGGTGCCCGTTCCAGCAAGCAGAGTGTAGTTCGTTGGCACCTGAAACGAATACCAGCCAATGACCGTCTCGTTTGTGTTGACACCGCTAAGAACCAGCGACCGCTGCGGATTATAGGCGTAGAGCGTGTTTGTCAGATAAACCCCGGTGGACACCTGGGCCGCGACGTTGGATGAACCAATGATGGTTTGACCGCCACCGAAGGTCTGTGCATTGGCAGTGATTGACATAAAGACTGTCAAAACGAGTGTGAGTGTGATTATTTTTTTCATGTTAAACTGGTTCCGTGGTTGACTGCAAAGGGTTAAAAAGCGGTAATTGTGTCCCAACCCATATTTTCACTTCAAAAGCGTCAAGGCCAAACTTCTGCAAATCCCATTCTGACATGTCCACATAATCCGGCTGCTCATCGGTTGTGGGATCAAACCGGACTGCCCGCAGTGCATCCCGCATGATTTCAGCCAGTTCAAACAGCGGCTTCCCGCCGCCTGAACCGTAAATCAAATTGTCCGACCGGACCTGATTCAGACCCCGGCCACGGGAAATGACGGCATAGAAATACTGGTTATCCCGCCCCGTTCGGTCGCCACCGGGAAAATTCACCCGGGCCTTTGCGCTGGCAAACCCGACGGCAATCTTGGCTGTCCCGGGTCGGTTCTTCAAAATCTCCCATGCGTGGATCCGATCCCCGGCAATGAAACACGGCGCAGAATCAATCTTGCCATCCAGCAGATTCTTTATCGCCGTCAGTTTGTAGAGAATCGTGCTCATCGTGAATTTGCCCCATTCAGCACACTTTCACGGTTCCATGACGTTACCGCCGAGAAAAACCGCTTGAACGTGCCGTCAAGGTTCATGTTACCCTCACCGATCTGTGTCAAGAATCCGTCCGTGTCCTTTTCGCCACGCCATTTCCGAGCCTGCACCTTGAACGTGTTGAATTCATCCGGTGCAAGCCGGCGCTGCATCAGGTCATGGCAAATCAGCACGAGCGCGGCTTCACGGATTTTGGCTGGGACAAACGAGCTTCCGCCGGTTAAAACAAGCAAATCCCCGGCGTTGTAGTTTGCCCCCGCCGTAGCGATGACAGGCGTTCCAGTGACGGTTTGCGCCTGCAAAACCTGGCCACTCTCATCCGAGTAGGCGACGTTCCCAAAGGCTACGGTAAGAACTGCGCCAGCTCCCGTCTTCCGATGCTGCCAGTCGCAACCCCAAAACTTTTCGTTTGCCGCCGGGTCGCTATGCCGTAAATAGGCCGGACTGTTGGCGGCTGCCGGCGCGGTGCAATAATTTCCAGCGTCCAGAACCTCAATGGAGGTTATGCCCCCCAGCGCGTCCACAGTCAAAACCCCGATAACCGAAACTGTTCCGGTCTGGGCCAAGGGAATTGGGTAGATGCTGGAAAGATAGCCGTTGATCTCCGTGGTGACATTCTGAATCACCGCCTGCAAAGCGGTGTATGCCGGGTTATTTGGCGGATTGTTCTGGATCAGACTTTGAGTTGGTGGCTGCGAATCATCCACTGATTCAATCAGCTTTGAGAGTCCGCCAACCCTTGCCTGAATCGCCGTCTGTGTGACATAGGGCGATGGAACGAGTTGCGCCGTGGAAATATAGCTGTCCGGGTCGTAACCGAATCCGACAAAAACCGGGAAGGCCGGGTTTGAAATCCCTAGCCCCACATAATTGATGCCGAATTCATTGAACACACAATTTTAGTTGCTGTCTTTGACCCACGCGATGACCAGCGGTTCACCCTGCGTATTGACTCCGGCAGGAACCGAAATCACCCACTGGTAAAACTGATACGTCGATCCGGTGGCGTCGAAAGCCGCCAACTGATAAGCCTGCTGCGCGGGCGAACCCGTGCCGGCAACCGCAGCGAAAGTCGTAACCTGAGAAGTGACCGGGGCGGCGAAGGCGCCGGGCTGGATCGGGGCAACGGCGGCATTGGTAGCGCCACCAGTCAACAGCGGGCCAGCGGCCTGCATGGTGACTGTGATACCCGCGCCCGAACTGTTTTCAGGCAGGTTGGGCGTGATGATGGCGAAGCGACCCATGCGCCAGGCATTCGAGTTTCCGCCGGACGTGCCGAGGTCAATAATACCAGAGGTTACGGTGGCACCCGCCGCCGGCAGTGGCGTTGAAAGTGTAAGCTGGCTGTCCTGTTGGCCGACATTGATGTTGGGCATAAATTATTTCGTGTGTTGGGGACGGGTTTCGGTGTTTTTCATTTGATCCACTGTCACCGTCTTCACGGGCGCGGCAGCCTTCGCTTTGCGCTCATTGAAAGTCGGATGCTTCGGATCGTGCAGTTCAATTTTTCCAGCCATAAAATTAGTAGGTTACGGTGGAAGTTCCCGGCGTGGCCGAAATCCCAAGCGCACCCCACATATTCGTTTGGGCTACGTAGGAGATCGCCGTGAAGTTCGTGGTTGTGACGGCGGTAATTGCAGTCCCCGAAGCAGCGTTTGTGTTGTTCCCGGTAATGTCAATGGTCGGTGCGTATGCGAACGCCGTCGGGAATGTGACGTTGGTTGCTACTCCAACCACCGTGGTAAAACTTCCAGTTTGGATCCGTGGGAAACCAGCATTCGCAGACCAAACAACCGCGCAGTTTGTCGAAGTGTTGATGGTGACAACCAAGTTGGAAGTCGTGGACACCGAGGTCAGCGGCAGCGCGTTGGTCGGGCCGGACGCGAGAAAGACGGAAACCACCGGGGTGTAGGTGAACGCCGGGGAAAACACATTCGTAATGGACGTGTTGGCCGGCGAGTTGGTTGAGAATGTGTCGTAACCACTTTGCGGCGTATTGATGGCCACTAATCCGGTTGCGAAGGTGTTCAACGCAAGCGCAAATGTGAAGGCGAGTGAAAGAATTTTTTTCATGGTCTTTTCAGTTTAGTTGACGATGTATCGGGCACCGGCAGTGATGGAATCCGTCGGGATGATCGGGATGTTGTTGAACGTCGGCAGGTTGGACGGAAAGTCCGCAACCGGAGCTGAACCCCTGGTCCATTCACGACTTCCGCCATTCACGAAATTCGTCACTGTGCGTTGCGTCTGCAATCCGGCCAGCGTTTTCTTGCTCGCCATACAGACCATACTGACATTCGCATCCGTTAAGGTTTCAATCGGAAACTTGGCGTAAAGTGCAGCCACCAAGGCGTCAGTCAGCGGATTGGCGTAAACACCAGCCGCAGAAATGGTATTGTCAATGTTGATTATGGCACCAATGCTGTGCGGGTTCGCCATGCTCGTGCCGATGAATCCGAACATGTTGGAATTCCACTGGCGCTGGCGCAGCGGATTGGCTGCCGTGCTGTCCGGTGACGCGCCATATTGCGGCATCCAAGGATTCATCACAATGCCACGGCCCAGACCCCAGAGCCAGTGAACGCCCTGCGAGCCAACGTTGATGAACCAAGCGGTTTCGCAGTTCGAACCAGTGCCGCCGGCGTCAATCACCTGGTCAATCTTGAGACCAGTGCGGGAATCCAACTGTGTGCGCTGGGTATAGAGGTAATCCACCATGCCAGGGCAACCGAGCGGGTCAACCAAACTGCCGCCGTAGAACTGGCGACCAAGCTTGATGAATTCCTGAATCGCATTGGCTTTGGCAATCGTTCCAAACACTGTTGCTGGAGTCTCACCAGAAGACTGGCGCTCAACCAAAACTGCCTCGTCCACGGAATTCTGCACGTCCCAAGCGAAACAGTTGAACCGTTTCACATCGAGAGAAGGCGCGGAAACCGCCACGCCGGAGTTTGCCCGGCGGAACCCGCCGTTGGAACCGGCAGCCGTCAGAATCGTAGCGTCATACGAAATGCCCGTAATCGGACGGCCAAGAATGACCTTCAATTCGGGCGCAACGTTGACGATGGTGTTCACCAAACCCACCGAGGCCGGGTCAGTCAGATGATCCAGCGCGGTGATGTCCTTCAGGGTTAAAAATTGGTTTGCCATAAAAATTCAGTTCAGTTCTGGGTTGAAGCGATCATTTTGTTGATGTCGCCGTATTTGGTGCCCCACGCCTTTTCGAGAATCTCGTCGGTGCCGAGTTCCTTGCCGGCGGCATCCTTGAATTGAAAACCTTCGGGCGGCGTGCCGCTGCCGGTGTAGGTTGCGCGGGCGACCAGTGGAATGACCTGCGAATTGCGGGCGGCGAATTTCAAAAGGGTCAGGTCCATCTTTTGCAGCTCGTCGGTCTTGTAAGCGACTCCGTTTTCATTGAAAGCCACCCGTCCCTCAAGCTGCATCTTGGTAATGACCGTGGTGCGTTCGGCGTTTTCAACCGCCTGCGTTGCGCCCGCGGCGAACTTCTGCAAGTCGCCAATGTCGGTCAGGACTTTGGTCAGGTCAGGCGGCGCAACCGGCGCGACCTTGGAAAGGGTTTCAACAGTTTTGGCCAGCGCCTCGACCGTGGCGGTCAGGGTGTCAACCTTTTGAATCAGTTCGTCACTCATAAATTTTTCAGTTTTGGTTTTTTTGCAGTCGGCACAGTCGCAGTCGGTTTTGTGTTTTTCTTCGGGCTTCTCAAACTTGATGATGGAGAAAACGGATTCGGGATTGTTGGGGATGTCCACTACGGAAATATCACGGAGCAGAATTTCGGTGATTTTATTTCCAACCTTCGTAATAGACTTGCCACCGATGGAAAAACCCTTTAGGACGTTCGACTTGATTTTTGCGATGGTTCCAACGTCAACGATCTTCGCGGTGAAGTGTGTGCGACCATCGTCGTCAACATGGGCGGAAATCGGGCAGCCGGCGGCAATGGGCTGGTGCATCTCCCGGACGGTGCCGGATTGCAGGTAGGACGGCAGGGCTTTCCGCATCGCATCCGCCGTGACAATTTCACCATCCGCGTCAATGGCCTCGGTTGAGGCGATCCCGGAAACCATGAGCGAACCATCCGCCGCCGCGTCGAATTTCTCAATCGCGCCGTAAAAGCTCACCACATTTGGTTCGTGTGCCATTGGTTAATTTTTCGCCTAAAAGTGTTTGACAAGCAAGATTGACGGGTAGTAAAGTCTCCTAAATGAGCTTTGCATCCGATCTCAAGGAGTGGCGCGGAACCCGTTGTCAGAAACAGGTGAATGACATTTTTGGTGTAAGTTTGGGAACATATCAAAGTTGGGAGGAGGAGAAAAACAAACCTACCGAACTGGGGATGCGTCAGATTTATTTTATCATGGCAGCGGACAAAGCCGGTGTTCCTGTGAATGTGTTCATGCAAAATTACATGTCGGTCATCAGGAAAGTCGCCGCCGAAATCCAGAATCGGAAATAATTTATGAAAGTAAAAATCGCAACTCTCCCACCTAAAAAAACCACTCCATCAAAAATCCGCACGCTGCAAAAAATCGCCGTGTGGCACCCCGGCAAGCAGCCGGAAATCATCGAAGGCTATTCCGCCGTCGTCACCCCCGAAGGTGTCACGATTGACCAAGGCGAAACCAAGCGCGTAATCAAAGGCACGGTGATCGTGCAGATTCAGAAGCCGAAGAAAATGGCGTGAGTTATGAAATGTAAACTGGTTGGAATTATTTTAAACAGCAGGTCTGAATATATTGGCCTTAAAAACGGCGGATATATCAATGATGTTGATGTTGAATTTTGGCAAACAAATGGATTGTCGCCGGTTCAAGTGCATTTCATTCCGCTAGGTAAATCTCCAGAACCATTATGCTTTAGTATTGAAAGAGGTTCTAAACTTGAATTCACCATCGAGACGATTGAATGATTATGCGGGAAGTTAAAAATACTTGGCGAGAAGGTGAAACCGTTAGCGATGACGAGGGGCCATTCCCAACCGTGTCCGATGGCCGCGTGAAGTTTTTAACATACGACAAGTCCGACGCCGACGCTCTCTGCGATTTTTTGAACCACCTCAAGTTTGAAATCACACCTGAAAATGCTCGTCCACAATCCCAAAAATCCGCTTGACATTTTATATATCCCTGTCAGAATGTCTTTGTTATATGCGATTAACGGCGCATGAGTCCAGTCAACAAAATTTGCACAATTCGCTGTCTTGTGACAGCCGCTAGGTTAGTCACCCGTTAAATTTCAGTGGATTGTGCTTTGCGAAAAAGCGGTTCGGTTGCGTCCGGCATGGTGGTGCATGGCTCGGCGAGCTGCGGTAAGGTTCATTATTATGAAAACATTAACGGAAAAAAATCAGCTCACAGCCATCGGCGGCGAGAGTCCCACAAATGGAGCGGAATACGGCATTGGAAAACAACTGCCATACCGCGTCGAAGTTGAAATCCAAGGCGTCTGCCCGATCATGTTCCACCGGTGGAACTGTGAATCAGTCGCCTCGAAATCCGCCGCCAAGAAAGGCAGTGCGGAAAAAAAGACGGACGACGTGGAGAGCTATGTTTATCGGAACGACGCTGGTGAGCTTTGCATCCCTGGCGAATACCTGCGCGGCGCAATCATCCACGCGGCGAAATTCCAGCAAGATCCGCGCAGCCCACGCAAGTCAGCTATGGACTTGTTCAAGGCGTCCATCGTCAGCCTGACGGACCTAGCAACGCTCGGTGCGAAGGATTGGGATTACATGGACAAGCGGCGCGTGGTGATTCAGAGAAATGGCGTGACCCGCTGCCGTCCTGCGATGAAAGAAGGCTGGAAAGCCACTTTCATTCTGATGGTGAACCTGCCTGAATACATTGACGAGACGCTTTTGAACTCGACAATTCAGGCGGCAGGCAAGTTGATTGGACTTGCTGATTTTCGTCCATCATTCGGGCGGTTCAACGTGACCCGCTTTGAATTGTTAGAAGATTGATTTTGGTTCGGTCGTCTATGGTCAGGTCGTGCAGTGTCTTGCGGGGTCTAGTGAGGCAAGGTTCGGGTCAGAAATGACCGGTATGGTTGTGGATCGGAGTGGACGGGCACGGAGTGGCGAGCAAAGTATGGGTATGGTTCGGGCGCGAAAGCGCCGGTATGGTTCCGGTGTGGTTCGGTTCGGCACGGCGGAGCAAGCAAAGCTGGTGCCGGGTATGGTTGCAGACCCCAAGACTATTTATAGTCTTGGGGTCTTATATTTCAAAATGTGAATCCAGAATTGAGAAAATTCTTTTCTCCATAAATTCTTCTAGTTGTCCATTCGAACTCACCGGAAAGAACGGGCGCGCGGGAACCCCTTCACCGTCCTGTTGGTTTGAGGCGTATTCTGAAATGTTTATCAGCGTGCAGGAATCGCTTCCGCCGAAAGTGAAAAAGCTGTCCTTCAAGTGCGCCCCCTGCCCACCTTTCCACCGCGTCCCTTCGCACGCTTCCCGCTCATCCTCACTGCGTTCCAACGTCGCCACCGTGCGGCCCGTTGCCCGGCGTAACGTCGCCATGTAGCTCTCGCTTAGAAGCGCTTCTTCATGCCACGGCCTCATCATGCCGTCGCTGAACTCGCCGAAGTTTGAAAGGCAAACCACCTTCACATCCTCAATGGCCGCAGTTAAAAGTGACTGCCGGCCATCGTCATTTATCCGCGCCTCAAGTTCCGAGAACAGCCCTGACCATTCATCGGTGACGACGTTCATTTATCATCGCCCTGATTGCTGCGTTTATCCGCCTGCTGCTGCGCGGCCAGCGCCTGCAAATCTTTCACCTTCATTTTGATCCCGCACATTTTGGTCAACTCATCTTCAGCAGACTCGTCAATGAATGCCCCGGCCATCGCAAATTTTTGGAACGTGTTCGCCATGCCACCCAATGCCGCCGCCGACAACCCTCCGCGCTGTGAACGGCACCGGCCACGATAACCATTGAGTCTCAGGATCGGAGAAAAAATCTGTCCACTTTCCGTATTGTCCATCGAGCGTTTGTCGAACAGTGTCCATTCCTGTTTTACTTCACCCTGCAATTCCGCCTTGCCACTGCCTCCGCTCATGCCGTTACCCTTGTCGGACGTGGACATGGTCTGGCCGCAAATCGCCTTCGTCTCTTCCATGTTGAGCAGGTCAATACCCTTGGCGAAACCATCCGACATGCCACTGACTTGGATTTCTTTCAGTTCAACTTTTGTTCCAGGTGGAACCAGCAGGCCGCCGATGACGGAAGATTCCTTGAACGACTTGGACAGTTGATCGGTGAGATTCTTGTTTGAAAGATTCGCCGTAGCCACCATGAACGGCCCGCCATAGCGTTCCATTTTCTGGATATACCAGTCGAGCAGTGATTTCTTGTAAAACCAGATTGGAATGAGCGACCGCAGGATGCTGCCGAAATTATCCTTCATGCCTGATGTTGACACCTGGGCTGAATGAATGACATGCCGAACCTTGTCAGCCTTGTAGCAGTTCGCCATCGTCCAATCAATCAGGCCATTGTCGTAGGTATTGTAAAACCGAAGATCAGGGTGCCAGTCCTGCGGGTCCCAGCGCAGCACTTCGCGCGCGTTCGTCCCCGTCTGTGAACCGTTCATGCCGGGAACCTCAAAATGTCCGGCGGTCGAGGACGTGTCAAAAAGGCCGAACCCGCCGTCCGATGCCCCCATGCTGTTGATGTTCCAATACGCCACCCGGTAGGTGAACAGCGGCCACGGTATGGGGTGCAGCTTCCGCAGAAACCACGTTGTTGGATGGCGGAATTTATAGGCGTCTTCCGGTTCCACCCGTCCGTAAATCTTTTCCGCTCCAGCCAGCGGCCAGATGTGACCCTGGGCCAGGTGCATGATGCCTTCCCGCCAGTTCTCGCAGTTGGCAATGATGTCCTCAATGAACTCTGCCGCCAGCCGGTCCTCGGCATTTTTCGGATCCACCGGCTCGATGGTTTCCGGCTGTCCAATAAAGCTCATCACCCGCTGGCCGATCATCGCCTGCAAATGCGGGTCATTCTGAATCATGTCCCGGAACAGCGCGAACATGAAATAAGGCTCTCCGATTTCAGACATCCGAATTGCCTTTTGAATGTCCGCCAGAGTGACCCGGTTACCCAGTTGTGGCGGCTCGCCTAGTCCAGAAAGTTTCGCTTGAATTTCCTGCAACAGCCGCAACTCAGCGGGTGTCGGTTCTCGCTCTTCCCGATAAGCTCCCAGCGGTTGCTTTCGAAACTCTTCCCGGATTGGAGGCAGTACGGCTAAATTCATATCACCCCTCTCTACATCAAATAGCCACCGACCGCAAGCGAAACAGAAGACCTCCGTTCCAAGTCTTCCCGCTCCGCCGTCTCAATAATTTCTGAAATATCAGTGATTTGTCCGAACTTTTCATTGCTTCCAACAGGTTTGAATCCACCGGACTGAACTGCCTTGCAGTTTTTTAGTATCGAAGAATACGCCATTACCAAACTATTCCTGGCGGATTCCAGGTAATCGTCACCGTCCGATCCGTCGCCTTCGGACGAGGCATTCATCTTCAAAATGTCATTCGGTTTCTTGGGGTCGCTCTGCGCGCACTGAATCTGCTGAATCAGGTTCACGCAATTCTTGTGAATGAAACACCGCGGCTTGATTTGATGCTGGATGTCGCCAAACACTTCCGCCACCTGGCTCCATGCGTTCACCCGGTCAATCTGCGTCGGTGTCAGCAAGATTCCCCGTTCCTGATATTCCGTCGCCACCGTCGAGCCATCCTTGTCCACCCGGAAACAATCCTTGCCAGCGGCAATGAATTCCAAATCCCCCACGTCCAGATTGTGCAGGGCGCACAAATCCCGGATGTTCGCCGCGTGTTCCTCGATAAGCGTGTTGCTGGCCCCATACTCCGCCACCACAAAAACATTCCCATCCTCATCCTCACAGCAAAGGCAAAATGCCGTCGGATGCGAATACCCGTAATCCAATCCGGCAAACCACCTCGTGATCGCCCGCTCATTCAGTGTCGTCACCGGATTCGGATAAACATGAACATCTGCATGGAAATTTGAAAAGAACGCCCCGGCCATGAATTCCCAATTCCCATGCAGCCATGCCTCCCGCTGCCACCCGACATATTTCTCCAACACGTTCGTCTTGTATTCCGCGTCCACAAATTTATTGTCATCCACCGTCGAGTGGATATAACGCGTCTCCGTCTCCACCCCGATCTTTTCGTAAGTGACCCCATTCCAAAGCCA
>QGNH01001408.1_pt1 | contig 28651 bp, 35 predicted proteins | sample 1735481 | NCBI WGS metagenome assembly QGNH01 (sample SAMN09239004, study PRJNA386568) | Viral metagenome, whole genome shotgun sequencing project.
CGCGCCCGCCCTGACCAAATGCGTCTCTCTGGACGCCAGGGCCGCGACGATGCGTGAAGGACAAACAGCCATGCCAAGGCCGGATGATCTGGATTGTTAACATCTGAAAAAGGAGTCAGATATGTCCGCCAACTCATCGATCGTGTCTTGATTTTGCCAGCGGACTTAGTAGGATGGGCGACGTGAGCTTGGAAACCCGAAAAAACTAAGAACATCCGATCCCGTGCCGGCGCGTCCCCGCGTCCAGGCTCACAACCACACGCCATGCCCGGTGCGGGATCGGTTGTTCTCTATTCAATTCGGCAAAAGTTGACATATGCTGACAGTCAACAACAATGAATGCATCTTGTTCCAATAATCCGAAAATGAAAGGTCAGCATGTACGGAAAGCACTTCGCGTCGATGTACACCGGGTCAATGGTCGGGGCTGGCGCATGCACTTTTGCGGTTTGGGGCTACGTGATCGCCCACGCCGTCGACAGCCGAGTCGAGTTAAATCCCAAGCTCTTGGCGGCCATAATTGGCGAGCCTGAGGACGCGATACGCCAGACGATTGCAAAGCTCGAACAACCTGATCCGGAAAGCCGATCTAAAGACAGCGATGGTAGAAGGTTAATTCGTGAGGGGCAGTTCCAGTTTTTCGTGCCAACGTGGGAGCAATATCGCAAGATACGGCAAGAGGAAGAACGGCGAGAATACAACCGTGATGCCAAGCGAAAAGAGAGACGGAAACACTCGTCATTGACCGTCAATGACAGTCAACGTGGTCATGAAAAGTCAGCAATGTCAGCCCATACAGAAGCAGAAGCAGAAGCAGAAGCAGAAGCAGAAGCAGATACAGAGGCAGATGCAGAGGGAAATACAAATACCCCCCTATCCCCCGAGGGGGAACTGGACGTGAAAAAACCGCCGGCTCCCGAATACCCTCCCGGCTTCCTCGAATTCTGGAAACGAACCCCGCCGACCGGACGGGACCGATCCAGTAAAAAACGGGCCTACGCCGTTTGGAGGAAGCTCGGCCTTGAAGCCATTTCGGCCGAGGTGATAAAAGGCGTGCGCATGTGGTGGTGCGCGGAAGAGTGGCGCCGAGAGGGCGGAAAATTCATTCCCGGCATCCACCGATGGCTCGAAGACGAAAAATGGACCCAGCGTCCGAAGTGCGGCGAAGACGAGGATGGGATAGCCTATGGGGAGCCGGTGACGGTCGAAGAGGTCGTGGCCGCGGAGCGCGCCGCCGGCAGAGACGACTACGCAATCGAGCGGCACATCATGGAAAATTTCCACGTCGTTTGGAAACCCAAACCCGAAAGCAAAAATGGAAACAACGGAAATGCGGCGGCTTCACTCTGACCGGGGCGCGCTCGAACAGGCGCTGAAAAACGCCGGCGCCGTGTTCAAAGGAAAAACCATCGGATGCCTCTGGCACCAGGACGATCACCCGAGCGGATCGATCTACCAAAACGATAAGGGCGAATGGCGATACAAGTGCCACGCCTGCGGAGTCGTCAAAGATGTCATTGACGTTCGAGCGCTGTCAAACGGGAAATCAGTGGAAGAGCTGCTGAAAGAGTCAGACGAGCCACGCACGCCGGCGCCACGGATTTTCCCAACTATCGAATCCATGCTCGATTCAGCGGCGGCGCTCTGGAAAGTAGAGGACTGTTATCGTTACACAAATCCCGACACAGGCAATGTGGACATGGTCGTGATTCGGTGCCGCGACAACGCCGGCAAGAAAAGTTTCATACAGGCCCGGCCGGAGGCTGGCGGATACGTCCAGAAGGCGCCTCCGAAGCCGTGGCCGATTTTCAACCGAACAGCCGTGCGAGCCGCGGACACCGTGATCGTGGTCGAGGGCGAAAAATGCGTGAAGGCCTTGCGGGCGGCCGGCTGGACGGCGACGACATCGCCAGCCGGCGCGATGAACGCCGACAAGGCCGACTGGGCCCCCCTGGCCGGAAAAAAAGTAATCCTGTGGCGAGATTTTGACGAGAACGGGCAGAAGTACATCGACGCCGTGGCGGCGGCTTTGGGCCGTCTCACTCCCCCGCCGCAGGTTTTGCTCGTCTCCGTCGAGGATCATGGGCTACCAGAGAAAAGCGATTGCGTAGACTACCTTTCTCAATTTGGATTCTCGAATCGTGAAGATGAATATCGCGCTGTCGCTGAGGTGGTCGCCGACGCGGTAGTCACAGGCCCGAGCGCCAAGGTTACAAAACTCGTTGCCGACACGATCAGCGGGAAACGCTATGCCGCTCCATGGCCGGCAGAATGGCGCGACCTGTCGCGGCTCACACACGCGCTGCTTCCTGGCTCGTCCATCGCGGTTTGCGGCGATCCGGCCGCGAGTAAATCATTCTGGATTCTCCAAGCCGCTCGGGCGTGGCACAAGATGGGAGTTCAGTTCGCCATGTATGAGCTCGAGGCCGACGAAGATGGCTCGCACCTTTTGCGGGCAATCGCGCAAATCGAGGGCAACACCAGAATGCTCGACTGGGAGTGGGTTCGGGACCACCCCGCCGACGCAAGCGCCATCGAGCAGAAACACCGCGCGTTTATCGATTCTTTCGGCGCGAGATTATGGACCCCGCCGGCGAATCTCCCGCACCTGACGGATTTAACCGACTGGGTGAATGATCGAGCGAAAGAGGGATGCCGAGTGATAGCCATTGATCCCATCACGGCTGCCGACACTGGGAAGCAGAGGTGGGACGACGACCGGCATTTTGTAATCAACACTCAGAAGATTTTGCGAGACAATGGCGCTTCGATGGTTTTGGTGACGCATCCGAAACTTTCGAACAAATCAAACGGGCTGGCCGACGTTGGTGGTGGTGCGGCGTATACCCGATTTACACAAACAGTCATTTGGATCAAAGCGCACGACTACAAAAACACGCTCACTGAAAACGGGCAGGTCACGGTCAACCGGACTATCAAAATATCCAAAGCTCGGCATGCGAAAGGAACCGGCCATAGCATAGCCTACAAATTCGGGGCCGGCATGACATTCGAGGAATTCGGGACCGTCATAAAGGAGGAATAAAGTGGACAGGTCTATAACCGAAAACTACCGAGGCTCCATCATCAGCGCAACGCCGAGCATTCCCGGAAAATACGACCGCTGGAATTCGTGGGTTGATGGGCGATGCGGAGCGACGGCGCGGACGTCATTCGCCAGAGCGGGCTGCGCCGGCGGCGATGACCTCCAATGGCAGCGCGCTGCCGACATCACGAAGAAGTATCACGGGGTTGGAAAATGATCGACCAACGTCTTCAGCAAGTCGAACTCACCCTATCCAACGGCAAGACCGGATGGTTCTCCGGCTCTGTGTTGATCGAAGAAAGTGAATCCGCTGGCGTGCTTGTGACCGGCGTTAGATTCACGCACCCTCGCGCGCTTCCGGACGGACTGCGAATGGAATCGTTGGACCTATCGACGGGCGAAGACGTCGCGGCCAGGGCCGAGCGCGAAGATGTGTGCGACCACACCAAGACGACGTTCATCGACGATCCGATGGATCCGGACATCAAGGGTTCTATCGAGCTATGCGCCGACTGCGGCATGAGCCGATCGCATTGGGAGCAAGGCGAGTCAAGCTGGCAGCGAGTTGATCTTTCCGACTGCCCCTTCTGTGGAGAATTCATGGAACATGGCCACCTGTGCAAGCGGAGGCGGACATGAGGTTGGACGATCGCATTCGCGAGGCACTAAAGCGAGGCCGGATGACAACCTACGATCTCGCGGAGATTCTCTGGCCGCACCAGCAATGCCCAAAAGCAAAGGATAGATCATGTGTCTTTACGACGATGGCGTGCCGACGATCACACTTGACCGCCTGGCCCGAGCGAGACTGCGAGAGATGGCGCGGGTCGCGTTCGATTTAAAATCAGGAAAGCGCGATGCTCGGCGGCGCCGGTGGGCGGAAGAAAAGCGCAGCCATGAACTCATCTCAGCCGTGACAGCGGATTTCCTGCGGCTGGATAGCAAAAAGACGATACACCGCCGCTACAACGTGACGATGACGGAAGTTCGGCGGATCATCGCCGAGAACCTGACGGCGCAGCAAATTCTCGAACGCAAGCGGGCATTCGGTCGGCGTGGTGAAAAACGCAACCGGGACAAAAAACGACCGAACAGGAAACTACGGACGACAGCCATCCCGACGTTGGGATATCCGAGCATCAACCAGGCGGCATTAGCAATGGGAATCAGGCCGGGAACGCTCTATATGCGAATCGATAGGGAGAGGGCGAGGTCGGCACGAAAGGACGATTATGCCAATGATTAACATCCAGCAATTTTGCTTAAATCCGAACGATGCAGAGTACCTCGATGCGAGGATCGTCAGGCCGTTTGTCGTCGGCGGATGGCAGTACGGAACAGACGGGAAGATCATCGTTAGGACTCCGACAACAGAACCGGACACGTTGCCTCCCGTTATCATTAGCGCTTTCGAAGGTCCGAAGTTTAGGCCGGAATCGGTGTTTGATCGATACTTCGATCCAGCGTTAGGTGCCGATAACCCTTCGTGTCTCCCTTGGCCATCCGACGTGCTGATGGTGGGAGAGCACTGGATCGCTGCCAAGTATCACTCGTTGATCGATACGCTGCCGGACGTTAAATACATTGACGTTCCGGCGAAAAACGAGCGAGGCGATTTCGTGCCGCTGCCGTTCATTTTCGACGGCGGGCAAGGTTTGATCTGCGGACTGAACCCGAAATATTTCTGAAGCGAAATGGCTGCGCCAGGCGCGGCGGGGATGGGCTGGTCCCGGCACGGCAAGTCGCGGCAACTCAAGGTACCCCATTGGTTCGTAAATGTTCTGATGGGGATTTGGCTGAAAATGTTTCAGCCTATCGAGGCAAGTTTCTGCAAGGATCAGTATCATGTACAAGCGAATCGAGATCAGCATCAAAGGCGTAGCGCCGCTCATCACGCACAACGGGCAGCTGGCCGACCCGATGAACGAATGGACGAAGGCCATCGCGGCGATTTCGTCCAAGGGCAAAGCCATGACCGACGCCGACCGCATCGAGATGGGCAGGCTGGAGTTTTTCGGCGGCCTGTATTTGCACGAGGGCGCGCCGTGCATTCCCGGAGTCAACATCGAGTCTCTCATCCTGGCCGGTGCCAAGAAGTCGAAAATGGGGCCGCAGTTCAAGGCCGGTTTGATTTGCGACGGATATTTCCCGCTGGAATACGCCGGCCCGAAAGACCCCACGAAAATGTGGGAGTGCGGACGATTCAAGCATTACTGCCGGGTGAAGCTGAACGGCAAAAGCACCGTCAACCGCACGCGCCCGATCTTCCACGAGTGGGCGTTGAAGTTCGTGGTTCAGTACCTTGACAGCGTAATTAAATCGCGCGATTCCGTCGTCAAGGCTATCGGCGAAGCGGGAATGATCGTCGGCCTCGGAGACTACAAGCCGAGGTTCGGGCGGTTCGAAGTCGTCGAATCGAAGTTGATGGATTGAACACGGCGAGGCGGGGCGAGGCGGGGCGGGGCGTGTCCGGGCGTGGCTTGGCAAGTCGCGGCAACTCAAGGTACCCGCGTAATCCGGAAACGGGTTGCGCGGGATTGACGGGCTGGTGGTATACTCGGGGCACATTCGCGTCAGGAGCAAGGCTATGGTGGCGGACAAACGGCGAACGCAAAAGCGAGTTCCGAAACTGCCGAAAAACATACCGCACGGCGTGCGCGAAGCCGACCTGACGGCCCTGATCCGAGACGCCGAGGAGCACCCCGGCAAATTCCCCGAGCCGGCGCGCCTGCTGTGGTTCCACGAACGCCAGCACCTGCGGAAGATGCGCCGGCCATTGCAGGGGCGCCCGATCAGCCTGCCCAACGCCCCGAGCGGCGGCTACGTCGGCGGAATGCTGCCGTCGTCGGCATGGTTCGATGGACTTTGGTTCGGCGAGGAGCACATCGACCAGGACGGCAATCGCACCTACGTTCTGGCGCCGTTCCCGCCCGGCGGTGACGATTCGCTGATGCGCCGCTGCCGTCAATGCGGCACGCTGACGCCGCCCGTCGCCCTGTCGGCGCGCGGCGTGTGTCTCGATTGCCAGTACGCGGGGATGAGCGATTTGCAGCTGTCGATGCTGCCCGGCAGCACCAGCAGCATCGACCTGGGTCGCGTCAGGTCGGCGATTCGGCGGGGCGAAGAGCATCCAGACGTGGGAATTTAAAGTGCATTATTGAGTCCGTAAACCGCATTTTGTACCCTCTTGGCGCATTAGTGTAGATGGGAGCGGTATTGACACTGAGGCAGCTAAAGGCTGTTTCTGCGGTGTTTTACGAGGGCAAGACGCACTCGCAGCTTGCCGCTCAGTTCGGCGTTAAACCCCAAGCAATCAAAAAGCGACTGGCACGAGCACGCAAAAAAATGGCAAACGCCGGCGTCTCGCTGCCGTCGCAATTTCGTCGGGGCCGGGTCCAAAGCCTGCACCCCGATTTACTGAGGTCGATTTGATGGCGCCATTGCAGCAATACTCACGTTGCACTGAGTGCCTGGCGCCGCTGCCGCCGGGGCATCACCTGTGCCCGAATTGCCAGAACCCAAGTAGCGTGCATATGGCCGACTCGCACACGATCGGCTACCAGTCAGGCCCCGACCGAAACACGCCAGACCCTCGCGACTGGCCAAAATGGTTCAACGCAGTCCGTTGACGGCGCATTTTTCCCCTCCTGCCGTTGGCCGACGGTCCCCATCTGTCGGCCAACGGTTTTTTCAATGAAATTCATCGCCTTCCTGTTCGCCGCAACGCTCATTGCCGGCTGCCAGATTGCGCCCACCGGCGAAGTGGCCGGCAGCGGCTCGATTATCGCACCGGCGTTCGATTCCGGCGGCGCGGGCGCGTTCGGGCAGTCCGCGGCGGCCGACATTGCCGCGGCGGTCCCACACGCCGATGCCCAGGGCAAGGCGGCGCTGGCGCTGGCCCAGCAGGCGCTGACCGACCTGCAAGCCAAGCTGTCGAAACTCAACGCCGACTATGCAGCCGAGTTGACCGCCGCCGGGACCGCCGCCAAGGCCGCTGGCGACAAAATTGCGGCACTGAACCTCACGGTGGCTGCCCAAACCGCCCAACTGGCGAAAGAGCACGCTCAGTGGGTTGGCGACCGCACCAAACTGGCCGCCAAGTGGGTCATCGCCATCATCGTCGGCGCCTGGCTGGCGGTCGGAACGGTGGCCATCCTCCTCGGGCTATTCGCCGGCGCCTCGGGGCTGACGTGGGCAACGACTATCTTCCACCTTCTGCCGTTCGCCAACCCCTTCGCCTGGCTGCTGAAGTTTTTCCAGAGCGGCACGTCGGCGCCAGGTCCGTCGGTCAGCGTCACGGTCAACACCGTCCCGCCGACGACGGGCACGGCCCAAACGAAATAGCTCGCAACGGCGCAATGTGTGTCCTCAGTTCCCTGCCGGCGCCAATGTGGTGGCCGGCAGGTTTTTAAAACTCTCGTTTCGCTCCCGCCTGCGGCGCCGATCCTGCCGCAGGCGGTTTAATTCTCAGCAGCCCTGATCCGCAACCGCGAATGGAACCATATCCCTTTATCGCTGCTATTCCGTCGTCAGAGGAGACGACGTGGGGCGCCCGGATGGCCTGTTTTTTAGGAGCCATTATCCTGCTGGCCAGCGCGATCAAAGCCCTGCCCAGGCTTTCCGCGGCGATTGTGAAAATCTGCCGCGGCATCATCGCGCTCGCGGATATAATGCCGTTTATCCCGCGCCTGCCGGAGATTTTGGACGGTCACACACGGATGTTCGAGCAGCAAAACAACGTCCTGGCCCAGCACTCGTCAGCGCTGGGAAAAATCGAATCGAAGCTCGAAAAACTGCCGTGCAAAGAAGAACCGTGCCAGATCGAACCACGGAAAGAAATCCAATGAGCGCGCCAACCATCACAGTCAAGCCGACCGACGATCTTGCAGCGGCGATCAACGCCGCGGTGACGGGAGTCCATTTCATGCTCTTGCCCGGCGCGGCCTATCAACTTCGCGGCAACGTCACTATCAAGCCGGGCGTCTCGGTGGTACTGAGCGGCCCTGGCGTCGTCGATTTGGGCAAACGTACCATCGCCTCAGCCCCGACTCTCGCCTGCTCACTACCGAAAGGCCCCTCAACCAATTTCGACGTTTACGGCCATCTCGATTTCTCAGGCATTGACGTGGCCAGCGCCTGCGTCCTTTTTCGAACGCTCAAGGGCGGCGCGCTGAACGCCGTCAACTATCGCACGTCGGACGCGACCTTCCAAAACGCTATTTTCGACTCGGGTTGCCTGGCCAGCGCCATCAGCAATGCCCTACTCGGCGCCAGCACAACGGTGAGCATCTACGTCAGCGGTTCTAGTGTCCTCGTCCAGAATAGCGTCATCGGCGGGAGCCGCGCGGAAACAACGCTGCGAACCGACCAGGACTCCGGTTGTCCAATGCCGGAGGATGTCCAGTTCATTAACTGCGAAGTGGAAACTGGCGCAGACGACAAGGGCTGCGTCGAGATCAGGATGGGGTATGGAATTGTCCTCAAGGGTATGACCTATACCGGCGACAACGCCTACGTCCGCTGCGGACAGGGCAGCGGCGGCACTCCCGGCCAGTTCGTTCGTGTGGCTATCACCGGCAATCAATTCACGACGATGCGTACCACAATCAATGACAAGGGCGTCGTGAGCAGCGGACCGCAACTGACCATCGAAAACGGTGTGGACGCCGACGTTGAGGGCAATACGTTCTTCACCGACTGTCTGCCATTCCCGGCGACCCCTCAGCACGCCGACTACTCCGTGCGGCAACTTTCCGTCACGGTCAGCCAGGTTTCCAGCCGAGCCAAGTTCGCCGGAAACATCCGCAAGTTGGCCCGTCCGGGCATCGCTTACGACGCTCGGCTGTGGGCGCCGCAACCCAACCCGCTCGTCACCGAAACGGGAACGGTGGTGAAATGACTCCGATAATCACCTATTTCGACCAACTGGCATTTGCGCCCGGCGTTAGCGCGCCGACGAATGGGCAGGCGATTGTCTGGAATTCCTCGGATGGTAAATGGGAGCCGGCGACAGTTTCTTCGCCGAGGCGGCGGCGGCGGTGACTGTACTCTGGCATGAACTTCCCTGGCCTGGCATCCTCTGACGCGTCCCCGCCGCGATCCTACGCGTCGCTGGTGGCGGCGTTGTCGCCCATCGCGTACTGGCGCAAGCCGGTTGGCGCGGCATGGCCCGACGCCAGCGGCAACGGTTATGACGCCACGCTGGTGGGATTGCCGCCGATCGTGGCCGGCATTGCGGGAGCGTCCGCCGATGGCGCCGTGTCGCTCGACGGATCGACACAATATGGTCAAGGACCCCTTGTCCCGCAGGGCAATTATTTTTCGCTGGTTGCGTGGGTCCAGGGCGAGTCGCTGGACACCAATCAGCGGATCGCGAGCAATCGCGACGACGGAGCCACCGGGGGGTTCGATTGGTTATTAGCCGGCACCAACGGCGTGGAGGTATACACGCCGGGTGGCAACTGGTTCAGCGGCCACATGTCCCTCGGGTCGCTCAACGACGGGCTTTGGCACATGATCGTGTATACGACCGCCGCCGACGCGGCGAAAATGTACGCGGACGGCGCCCTCTGCGGCGAGACGACCGCCGCCAACACGGGCGTAGCCACTTGCGGCATTAACCTCGGTGCCTCCACTCCCATCTCTGGTGCGGGGGACAAGCTAAACGGAATACTGGCTCAGGTGTCTGTCCACTCCTCGATTTTAACGCTGGCCCAAATCGCCCAATTGTGGGCGGCGGGAATCGCCGCCTAGGAGACTACTTTATGACCGCATTGACCTCTGATCTTTTGGTCGCCGCCTTCAGTGCCGCCGGCGTGACCGGCGACAACGTCGGGACCATCATCCCGCTGGCGGTCGTCGTCGCGCAGCAGGTGAGTGCGGCGGCGGTCACTCCGCAGCAGTTCGCCAGTTTTGCGGCCAAGGCAATCGTGCAACAGGTCGCCGCCGCGACAGCACAGAAAGCCCAGTTGACCCAGCAGGCTGCCGCCCTGGCTACGCAGATCGCCGCACTCGGAGTGTAGCCATGGATTTCCAGCCCGGACAATCTCCCGAAGTCGTCGCCGCGTTCACGCTGGCCGGCGCGGGCGCCACGGGTCTGGCCTCGTCGATCACGGTCGACGTGTACGTCGGAACGACGCAAATCCTCAGCGGCCAGGCGGTCACGGAGATCGGCGACGGGATGTATCAGTTCGTGCTGAGCGGCGACGTGACGACGGCCAACGGCGCGGGCGTATACAAGTTTGTCTTTATCTGCTCAACGTCGGCGGTCGACCGGGCCTACCTCTATACGATCGCCGTCTGCGGCGTCGGCGTTGCGGCCCTGATGCCGGCGGGCCAAGTCAACAGTGATGGTGGTTTCGCGACGGCCGGAGCGATCGCGGCGGTCGTCAATCCGATCACCCAGCGAGTCTACTATTACGGTCCTGCTGGCGCGGACGGCTCGGACAACGATGGATCAATCGGTCAACCCTGGCAGACGCTGTCCTACGCGTGCGCGTCGATTTACGGCCTGACGACTCCGGCCCTGCTCGTTCCNNCTGGGCGCGGATGTCAGCGGCTCGGCGCCACAATTCGCGCTGAACGTGTTCGCCGATGGGTATGTGGGCACGGTCACGTCTAATTATGTATTTGAGATTTCCTACGCCGAGGGATCAAGTTCTCCGGGCTGGGAACCGCCGCCGGTCGGTTCGATCATGTGCATCGACGGCCGAGTCGCGACGGTCCTTTCGGCGACGGATGAAGGCGGCGGCGTATACCTGATTACCTTGAGCATCGGCTTAAACTCTCCGACGCCGGGCCAGCACTGGTTCGCGGGGCTGGCGGTATATTTGCCGAACCTCAGCGGCGCCTTTAACGCGGCGCCGGCGCAAGTGACCGGGATCAACCCCGGAACCTATTCGATCAGCCTGGCCGGCTCCGTCGCCAGCCTCAGTAATCAGGCGACTCCCGTGCCAGCCAACGTCATTCAAGTCGCCGGGAAAACCGCCGGCGCTACAGCGGCGGTCAATTTCGACGAACTCGCCAACTTCGCATCATCGGTCTGGTCCGACACGGCGACCTACACGACGGGCACTAAGGGCGCCGAACTCGCCAGCGCCGGAGCGGCAACCACGCCCGTCACCGTAATCATTCCTCCTCCCGTCCAAGTCATTACCTGAACGAATGCCCAACGTACTCATTTCACTCCAGCCGCTCACAGCGATGAGCGCGGTCACTGTCACCGCTCTGACCCGCAGCGACACCAACATGGCGCCGGTAGGCGTCTCCCTGCCTATCTCACTAAGCAACGCCGCCGGAGTTTGGAGTGCCACGTTTACCGATCCGAACCCACCGCCGACGTTCTATTCCGTCACCGCGGACATGACGCAAACTAGTGGGCAAGTCACCCAGTCATTCACATTCCAGCCTCCACCCGTCGGCAGCGTCTCGGGGTTCTGGACTTCGCAATCGGCTATCGCATACGCTTTCGGCCAAGTGTCGATGGACCTGCTGTCCAACCTCAACAACCAAACGCCGAGCGCCGACACAACGGGATACCTCGGCGCCATCCAGTTTGCCGAGTCGGAAATCAACTATGCACTCGCCTTGTTCGGCTACCCGACCGGAACCACAACGCCGGCGTTCCCCACAACGTCGATGGCCTACACGATTCTCTCGCAGCAGGCGACCATCCTTGCCGCCTGCTGGCTGTACCAAAAGCGCGGACTCCAAGACGACGGCAAGAACCTGGCCGGGCAATTCGCGGCGTCGCAATGCGAAGCCCGAAAACAAATCAAACGAATCATCGTCAACAAGATTCCGGACGTAGACCGAGGCTTCGTCGTCGCCCCGCGTGTCGTCCGTTCGCTCGCGATTTCGGCGCCCTGGATCAACCCAATAGGCGGCTGGGGCGGCGGGATTTTCTGGTAATAAATCATGGCAGAGCACGACGAAGAGTCACCAAAAAAAATTGGAGAAAATAGGAGGCTTACGAGAGCCGAGCAAAACCTATTGGCGGTTTTGGTCAATCCGGCATTCAATCAGCCAGACACCACCAACGAACAACGCTTTAATGCGGCAAAGATAAGTGAAAGCCGGTTCTACGGGATAATGACCGACCCATGGTTTAAGGAACAGCACAAGAACGCGGTGTTCCAAATGATCCGATCCAACGTCGGATCGATCATTAACGCATCGGTAAAGACGGCGCAGCAGGAAGGCCGAAACGGGTTCATGGACCGCCGCATGCTCATGGAAATGTCGGGCATGTACGTTCCCAAACAAGCGTTCGACCATACCACCGGCGGCAAGCCAATTAAGAGTTTCGCGGACATCAGTGATGGCGACGACGCTGGAAAATAAAGAGGAGCCGCGATGCCCAAGGGCGACATCGCGGCAAACCGACTAGCGGAAAAGTCAGACAATCAGGCGTCCACCCAACTGGTCGTAATCGCTGTCGATGCGGACGATCTGGGTCGACTCGTCCGCGTCCGTCGGATCGCCGCCGTCGACGGGATAATGCGTCAGCCGATCCTCGTAACCGCAATTGAGACTGTACTTTCGGCCGTCGGCGGCGACGGCGTACATCGATGCCGCGGAACGGTGCCTGCCGTGGGTTGCGTGGATTTCGCGGATCGCTTGAGTTATGGTCATGATTGCTCCTTTACCAGCAGCCTGCATCCGGCAGGCTCGGGCGGGCCACTCGGCCCGAAGCCCCCGCCGGCCCGTTAAGGCCGACGGGAGGGAACCGCCCCGAAGGGCGGGTAAAGGGTCAATCCCGCCGTGCGTGCGGGTTCATCGCGAAAAACGCTTTCTCGTAGTCGGAAAGTGGACTCGGCTGAAGAAATTTAGACCGCTCTGAATCCATCCGCTCGTACGCATCGACGACCCTTTTCGCCTTGGCGGGTGTGAGTCCATCGAACACTTCGTCTGCCTGTCGTATCGCCTGTCGGCTTTCCGCGACTCCGCGGGTCATCTGATAAAGCAGGTGCTGGCAGACCGCCACGAGTTTCCGGCAGTGATCCGGCTTCTGCGGACCATCGAAAAATTCAGCGGCGGCGTGAACTTCGATCTGCGTGTCGGTCGTCTTGGACGTGATTTCGAGAGTCTTCATCTTAGCTCCTTTACCAGCATCGCCTGCACCCGGCAGGCTCGGCTCAACCAGTCGTTTGATTGATGAGAGTACTATAGTCTAACTATGGGACGATTGCAAGGGCAAAATCTAAATTTTCGCAAGAATCTTTTCGGCGATTTCCCGAAAATCGTCGTAAGTCGTTTCTGGTGAGTCAAGTGAGTCAGTACCAAAATGAACAACGTGACGCATCTCGGCACTACCGACCACGAGGCGGCGCCAAGTCTCTTTTCCCCTGCCGCGACTCCGAGATTCTTTGCGCCGGGCCGGCGGGAACCGGCAAGACGCGCGCCGTACTGGAGAAGGTCAATCGCTGGATGCTCAAGTGCCCCGGCTCGCGCGCCCTGCTGGTTCGAAAAACTCGCGCGTCAATGACGGAATCGGTGCTCGTCACCTATGAAAGCAAGGTCATTCCCGAAAACACCGACCTGTATCCCGATGTGCATTCAACGCTTCGGCGAGTTCGGCAATCGTATGAGTATCCCAACGGATCATCGATCGTCGTCGGCGGCATGGACAACGCCGACCGAATCATGTCGACTGAATATGACCTGATCGCCGCTTTCGAGGCGACGGAACTGACGGAAGACGACTGGGAAAAATTAACAACAAGACTTCGCAACGGCGTGATGCCGTTCCAGCAGGCTGTCGCCGACTGCAATCCAGCAGGCCCAGGTCACTGGCTTAATCTTCGCGCAAACTCCGGTCGCATGACGAGGCTACTGAGCCACCACCAGGACAACCCGGTTCTTTGGGATGGCTCGGGCTGGACGCCGAGAGGGAAGGTTTACATTTCCCGGCTCGATGCGCTAACGGGAACACGTCACGCGCGATTGCGACTTGGCCGATGGGCCGCCGCTGAAGGTCTGATTTACCCGGAGTATGACCCGGACATTCATCTTATTGATTCGTTCAAAATTCCTGACTCGTGGCGACGAATCCGAGCCATCGACTTCGGCTACGTCCATCCGTTTGTTTGTTTGTGGGCGGCGTTTGACGAGGACGACCGGATGTATGTTTACCGGCAGTGGTATATGAGCCGTCGCCTCGTCAGCGATCACGCCGGGAAAATCAACGCCCTGTCCGTCGGCGAGCGATACGAATGTACCGTGACCGATCACGACGCCGAGGACCGGGCCACTCTGGAAAAGATACTCGGCCCGACACTTTTAGCCCGCAAGGAAGTGCGATTGGGAATCGAGTCGGTATCGTTGCGATTCCGCAAAACTGCCGACCGACCGCGACTCTACATTCTCCGAGACTCACTCGTTGAAAAAGATGCGAATCTAGCCGACGCCAAGCAACCCACCTGTCTCGAAGAGGAACTGGAATGCTATTCATGGGCGACGGCGCCCGACGGAAAGATCGCCAAAGACGAGCCGATGAAAGTGAACGATGACGCCTGCGATGCTCTGCGATACGCCTGTATGCAGCGCAAGTTATCCCGCCGCGAAGGCGCCGTCATTTTGATGTGATCATGCCAACCGCCTCCAACGCAAAACTAATCGCCAGCATCGCCGACGGTCTATCCTATTTCGACGGATCAGCGCCGATCAGGCCGGAAGAGAAACCGCGCATCGGCGAAAAGTCCGGCCCGCAACTGACGCAGACAGCCGGACAGAACTACGGCTCCGCCGGCTACGGCGTCGGCCCCTACGGCGGCAACCAACTCGCCGGCATGTCGTTCTCGGCGATGGGCGGCAGCGTGGCCGGGCTGGCCGGCACGGCATATCCGGGAATCCCTATCAGCATGTGCGGGGCATGGTTCTGCGGTGGACTGTCGCCCGGCGGCAACCTCGTTTTGCCGACTCGAGGTAATCAGGCTTTGTACCGAATCATGAGCCTGCATCCGACGCTCAACCTAATCTATTCAATCATCACCGGACCTATCGCGGCGAGCCAATGGACCGTCAAGGCTTCGGCGGGAGTCAGCCTATCTGATGATGATGAGTTTCATTTCGACGATGCGACCGGCAGCATGAAAGCCGTGCCGCAGTCGGCGATCGATTTCATTTCATCGCAACTGCTGCCCAAGCGGCATTTCCTGATCCGTGAGTGCCTGCGATACCTTGCCAGCGGATGGCGCCCGTTCGAGAAGGTTTGGCTGAAGGAAAAACGCCAAAACGGTTGGGTTTACCTGCTCGACAAACTCAAGCCGCTGCTGCCCGATACGACCTACATTCTCGGCGACAGCGCGCGCAACTATGCAGGGCTGCAAGGCGCCAACTCGGCACTGTTGGCGCCCTCCGAAAGCCTGGTACTGAGCAACAATTCCGAATGCGGAAACCTGCACGGTTTCAGCCGGCACGAATCGGCGTACGACACGTGGCTTGACTCGAACATCACCCGTCTGCGCAAGGCGATTCTCGCCGCCAAGATCAGCGGAAATCTTCCGATCATGTACTACCGCCCAGGCCGCACGCCGATCAAAGGCGCCACCGACGCCGACGGTCGGCAGGACAACGGCGTCATCGCCGACATGATTATGCGGCGTCTTTTCGCCGGCGAAGGCGTATCCGTTCCGACGACCGAGTACGAGGACATCGACCTGCAAAGCAACCCAGAACTCGCCAAGCTGGCGCCGTGGAAAATCGACATCGTTGACAGCGGATCGTACACGCCGGCGATTGATGGATTGATTCGGGAGTCGCAGTACCAAGACACTCTCTTGATTCGATCGTGGGGATGGCCGGAGCGAGCGGTTATCGAAGGAACGCACGGTACAAAAGCCGAGGCGTCAGTCCACACCGATACGGCGGAACTGGACAGAGAACTGATTGACGATGACATCGCCGAACAAATCAGCCACGGGCATCACGATTACAACGTGCCCGGCGTCGTCGACGACCTGCTCTGGCTCAACTATGGCGAGGAAGCGCGCGGCAGCATCACGCTGAAGCCGGCGCCATTGGTGGACGAAAAAGTCGCGGTCTACACCGACCTATTGAAAACGGCGATGGGCAACCCCGAACTGGCGCCGATATTCGCATCAATCCCCGACTGGGAAGACGTTTTCTCACACCTGGACATCGCCAGCGCCGCCGACTTCAAGGGCAAAATCAATGACGTGGTGGCCGAAGGTCTGGAAGCACAAAAACAGCAAAAAGCCGCCGCTGACAAACAAACAGCGACCAACGCACAGAAGGCCGTCGGCGCCGCAAGCCGCAACAAGGTTTCGATGAACGAGCCGAAGAAGAAAGCGACCGAAGAATGAAAATCGAACTCCCCGAAAATCTTGCCCGCTGTAAGTGCGGCTCTCATCGGCTCAAGCGTGAGACGAGCCAGGACCATGCCGGACCAACCGATACCTGCATGGACTGCGGCGAAGCGTTCCCCTCCAAGCCCGGTAGCATCACCGCCGCGCAACACCGACTGCGGATGCTGCCGGAGTTGCCGCGGTTCCAAAGCCCGCAATATCGCCAGGCGTTCGGCCAGGCAGATTAAATCATGTCAGCAAAAACCCAATACATCGTCGGCGAGCCGCTGACTGAGATCGCGGCCGGCGACCGTCCCACGTCCATGCTCGGCGCTCCGATCGCATACCGGCGCGCCAAGTCGATGAAACTCAACACCGCCTACTCGGCGTTGAACCGCAAGACCGGCAAGCGTGAATCGCTTCGTCTGTCCGATGCCGACGCCGCGGACGTTTTGAAAAACCTTAAGGCGATGCGCGAGAACGGCATCGATATTCCCGTCGTCGCCGATCACAGTCTCAAGGCTGGCAGCGCCCGAGGCTGGATCGTCGGCGCTGACATTGACGCCGACAAATGGCTCTGCCCGGAAATGCAGTTGATCGGCCAGGACGCCATTATCGAGGCAACCCGCAACCGCAATTCGATCGGCATCCAGCGCGATTTCGTCGACGGCCAGGGGCGAAAATATCCCGGCGCCAGCATCGAGCATATCGCCATAACGCCTGTCCCAGTTGCCGATTCACAAGGTCCATTGCTGGCCGCATCGCGCGGCGAAGAGAGCCAGCAAGACGTACTCGTGTTCACTCTCTCCGCCGCTGAACCACAAGGAGATACTCCTATGAAAGCCGAGCACAAAACTCAGGCGATCATGCAGTTGAGCGGCAGCGACGAGGCCGCAACCGCCGGAATGGCCGACGATGAGGTCATGTCGCGCATGCTGACGCATCACGTCAAGTTGATGAGCGACCGTGACGCCATGCTCAAGGACCGTGACGCCGTGGCGAAGAGCCATGGCGACATGAAGGAAATGTGCCTGCAAATGAGCATGGCCGCCGACGAAGCGAATGCCGAGCGTGACGCCGCGAAAGCCGAGGCGGCATCCGTTCTGCAAATGAGTCGCGAGCCTTCCGAGGCCGTCGGCGTTCTGGCCGAACGATCGCTTCGCATCGGCGACCGCATCGACCTGCTCGTTGAACGGATTCCCGAGTTCACCCCTGGCATCGCCAAAAAGGTCAAGTCGATTCTTGCCGGCACGTCCGATCAGCCAGCGGTGTTGATGCTTTCTCGCGACGAAGGCGCCGAGGATTGCCCCGCCGGAATCGTGGTTGCGCTGTTGCAGGAAGTTCTTTCGAGCATGAAGACCGTGCCCCGCACGGCGACAACACACCTGCTTTCCCGCGAGAACCCCGCCGCCGCCGACCATCACGCCGCAACGGGCAAGCTGACTCCCGAACGTCGCGCCGAACTTCTCGGCAGCATCGGGCTGGAAGTCCCCAAACCCTAACCCACCGAAATGTAACCGCGTCCGGTAAGCGGTTTTTCAACAACCCTCCTATTGGAGATTCCTCATGTTTGCTCAAACCTATTATTTTGCACCGGGCGCGCAGATCCTCGTCCCGGCCATTCCGTGCAAGGCGGTGATCGCCCCCGTGGCGTTCGGGCCTAGCCTTACCCTGGCCCGCGGCCAGGCCATCGGCATCAAGACCAGCAACGGGCTGGCCTACGCCTTCAACAAGGACGCCACCGACGGCACCCAAATTTTCGCCGGGTTCAATCAGGTCGCCGGCGCCACCGACAGCAACAGTATTTTCTATCCGGTGTTCTCCGGCACTCCAGCCGGCGTCGACTTCTACGCCACGGGGCTGGAATACTCGGGCATTTTCACCTCGGGCGTTTTCGACCCGCAGTTGCTGCTCACGTCGCCCACCGGCTCGCCGACGGCGGAAGTTGATACTGTCACGCCGACCAACCCGACCACCGGCGACATCTACACCGTGACGTCGCCCGCTGGGGCGCAGGCTACGTTTACCGTCGGCGCCACGCAGACAGCCGCAGCGGTCGTCACCGGGCTTATCGCCTCGTGGAACGCCAACCCCGACCTGGTTGCAATCGGCGCGTCCAGCGGCTCCAGCACGTTCATCGTCACCGCCGCAACCAAGGGACTCCCGATGAACCTTGCCGCCGGCGTCAGCGGAACGGGCACGGTTGCCCTGGTGATTACAACTCCGGCCGTCACCGGCCAAACCTCCGGCGTGATCACGATCACCCCCGGTGGCAGCGTCACCACCGGCGACGTCTGGACGCTGACGATCACCTGGCCGAATGCGACCACTCACACTGTCACCGCGACGGTGGGCTCCACGCAAACGGCGACGGGCATCGTGACGCTGCTCAAGACGGCCTGGAACAACGATACGCTGGCCGCCGGAATCGCCACGGCGACCGGAACGAGCACGTTGATTCTGACGGCTACGCTAATCGGAAACATCCCGCCCGTTACGTCGGCCGTCGTCGGCACCGGCACGGTCAGCCAGTCGACCACAACGCCGGCGTTCGGTCGCAACATCGCCGACATCCAAATCTCCCGCCCGTCGGCGTACATCCTTCAACCCTATGGATTCTGGAATCTCCCGTAATCCAGCCATCGACACCTGATTGAGCCACGGACGGGCCGGCCTTGCTAGCCGAGTGCATTGTGACCGAGACGCAATGTCGCCCGATCCGTTTTTACCTTGACATTTCTCGGATTCGCTCGCTCGGAAGCGCTTTTCGGCCCGCGGGCCGGGAGCACTCCAATGTTAAATATCGTTTACCCGTCCGCTGCCGAGATGTATGAGATTGCGCCGGACCTGATGGCGACCTCGCCTGCTGATTACCTGGGCCTTTCTCTTTTCCCCGACGAACCGCGCCGGACGTTCGAGGTCCGGTGGTGGCAGAAAGACAACGCCTATGGCCTGATGGCCATGCGCGGCGTTGACGGAAAGCCTCTGTATGTCGAACGGCAGGGCCAGAGCCAGTTTGTCCACAAGCCCGGTGTTTATGGCGATTTCACGTCTATCACTGAAGGCGAACTTCTCCAGCGTTGCGATCCGCTGGCGACCGACCGCGTGCTCAAGATCGATGACTATGTGATCGATTCCAGCCGCCTGTTGCTTAGCCGTATGAAGGCGCGCAAGGAATTCAACACCTGGACCCTTTTGACGACAGGCACGTTGAATATCCCCCTTGGCCCCGTCAGCACGACCAATGGCCCGGCGGGACCGAACGTCTACACCGTTACATTTCCGTTGCAGACGTTTACGGCAACGATTCCGTGGAGCACGACGGCGACGGCGACCCCCATCGCCGACATCCAGACCGTGCAACAGAAGTCGGTCGGCCATGGCACGAGCTTCGGACCCGAGTCCACGCTGTACGTCAATCAGGTTACGGCCAACAGCTTGGTCAACAACACCAACGCGACCGATTTTGGCGGCCGTCGCAATGCGTTTGGCGCGACGATCAACACCATCAAGGACGTGTCGAATTTCTGGCAGGGTCAGGGCCTTCCCGCTGTCGAAATTTACGACAAGGGCTACCAGAATCAGGCCGTGGCTGGACCGATCACCAACTCTGTGACGCAATTCAGTAAGTACATCCCCAACGGCAAGGGCGTTCTGATCGGACGAAGACCGGGAAGCGTGGCGCTCGGACACTGGCAAATCACCATGTGCCTGAACAACCCCGACAATGCGCCGGGTCCGTACAATTACGTCAAGGACTGCGGCGTCGGCATGAACGCTCCGAAGGAAACTCCGGCACGCCTGGAGATTCATGCAGGCTTCAACGGCGGCCTGACCATCGAATATCCCTCGGGTATCTGCATCGTCAACTGCTAAACCACGCAGAACGGCGGGAAATCCGTCGTTTTGCGTTTCGCGTACGGCGTTCGGGCCGTACGCTTTCATTCACTCTCTCGGAGAATCGCTATGAGCACTATTTCCAAGCAGAATCAGGGCCGTGTTTTCGAGGTCGTTTCCGGTTCCGTCGGACCGTGGAATCAGGGCGGCGCCTTCAATGAGTTCGAGTTTCGACGACTTCACCCCGTGCCGGACGCTGGGGAAAATACGCCCGATCCGGAGGCGTATTGGGAATCGCTGTTGCAGCGACTTGTTGGAATCAAGTGCATCAAAGAGGCGCCGGGACGCATCGCTGACCCGACGCCGGAAGGACCGCTCGCCAACCCGCGGCCAGCGTATCGCAACCCGATGGCCGAGCAGATGGAGCGATGCATCGACTCCAGGTTGACGAAGCTCGTCGATGTGGTGGAGGGACTGGTTGAGTCGGGAAAGTCCCAGGCGGTTAAAGCGCGATGATCCCGCCCGATCCCAACATCACGGGCGCCGACTTCCCGCCGGCGCGCTCGCTCTGGCAACGCCTGATCGCCAAGCCGTTCCGTGGCCTTCTGGACCTGATCGGCTTCCGCTGGAACGCCAAGAAGCAAAAGTACGTCGATGGCGCCGACAAGCCCGTTGACGTGCGAAAACTGGCGAGCGAGTTTGTTGAGGCGTGCAAGAAAGAGGTCCGTTCTCTGGCTCGATACGCAATCGAGCCGGAGACGCTGCCCGACTGGGTTCAGGCGATGGCGAGCACGGTCAAGAGCGAATACGTCGCCGTGGGCGCGCTGGCGTCCGGCGGGTTCCACAACTTCACGAAAAAGATCGGCGCGGTACTGACCGGCGTGAAGGACAAGGTTGGCGCCACGCTAAACTACAACTTCGGCAGACTGGCGGACTTCGTGTCCGATATTGTCGACGGGAACAAGAGCGAGGCACAAATCGGCGCGCGATCCGAGTTGTATGCGGCCAGCGGCTGGGGCGCCTTCTCCAACGCGCGGCGTGAATCGCATGCCGCGGTATTCACGCTTGAGCGGAACGTGTTAGACGACGCTGCCCATCATTGCCACGCCACCGAGTTTTCCCCGTCGTGTCCCGAGATTACCGAAGCGGGATGGTTGCCGCTTGGCGCCATGCCGTTGCCGGGCACTCGACCATGCATGACGCATTGTCGTTGCTTTGTCGAGTATCAATGACCATTCCTCCCGACGCAATTTGGCGAACGATTCACGGCGCAAAGGTCGCTCTTTCTCCGGACGGCAAGATCGTCGCCGGACCAAAAGCGATGGTCGGGCATACGCTGCATTCGTGGTCGGACAAAAAAGACGCTGAGGCCGCGGAGCATGGACAGCGCGGGCAAGCGGAGCCAGCAGCCGAATCAGGTGAGCACTTCGCAAAGATGCTCAACGCTCGGGACGAATCGGAGTCGTTCCACAAGGCGGCGATGGAGCATTCGCCCGCATCAAGCGATAGCCGAACCGTTCCGGCAACGGATTCAGTGGCCGCAGGCACGCCGACAAATCAAAGCCTTCATTCCGCCCCCCTGGCCGACTTCGCCAGCACGGTTCGAAAATTGGCCGACGAGCATGACGTCGGCTTCGGCTCCAACAAGGTGTTCATCAGCCACGTCTACGAAAAGGCGCGGAAGTTGGACCCGACGTTGACGATGGATCAATTCAAAGCGCGCATCCGTGATGCCAGCCGCCATGGTCTGCTGGCCGTGTCCCGTGCCGACCTGCCGTCGGCGATGAGCGTTGACGACGTGAAAAACAGCGAAACGAAATGGCCGGGAACCACTATGGAAGCGCATTTCATCCACGCCGCTACAAAAGACAGGACGCAGACTATGCCCAACTTTCCGACGGCGCCCCGGCTCATGTCGATGTCGTCTGAATCGCCGGCGATGCTGATGAGCAAAGACGAACCGGAGTTGGCGGGTGGCGAATGGAAAACCGTACACGGCGCGCATGTTTACATCAAAGATGGGCAGGCCATTGCCGGCCCGCATCATTTGATCGGGAAAAGCGAAGCTGAGATCGGAGAGCACGGTAAGGCTCCGAATCCAGAAACGGCAAAGCCGGGGTTTCATCGAATCGAGCGCAACGCCGCGGGTGATTACATCGGTACGCACAAGCCGTCGGGAGTCGAGCACGTTCCCGAACACGCCGAGCGACTGAAACGGCTGAAAATCTCACCCGGATATACGAACCTTCATTTGAGCGACGATCCGAAGGCGATGCGACAGGCGTATCAGACCGACGCCAAAGGGCGCGAAAGCCGGGTTTATTCCGACCTGCACGGCGAGAAGCAGGCGGCCAAGAAGTTTGCCCGAGTCAAAACCTTCGTGGCGAAACTGGCCGAATTGCGCAAGGCAATCACCGGCGATACGTCCGAACAGGCGGCCGTACTCCACCTGATCGACCAAACAGGCATCCGCATCGGTTCCGATGCCAACACCGGAGCCGAGAAAAAAGCGTACGGCGCCAGCACCCTGCTGGCCGAGCACGTCCAGACGACGCCCGAAGGTAAAACTGCCCTGCATTTTACCGGCAAAAAGGGCGTCACGATTCATCAGGTTATTGACGATGAAAAGCTGGCGGAAGACCTGAAAAAACGGGCAAAAGACGGTGGAAAACTGTATAATACGAGCGATGCCAAGGTACGCGAGTACCTGCATTCTGTCGCTCCCGGTTTCAAGGTAAAGGACTTCCGAACCGCCGTTGCCGCCAGCACCGCCGAGTCTATGGTTAAGTCCATGCCGGCGCCGACGAACCTGAAAGAGTTGGTTGCCGCGCGGAAGAAGGTTGGCGAAGCGGTCGCAGCGAAGTTGAACAACACGGCTGCCGTCGCCCTGCGATCGTATATCCCGCCTGAAACATTTCGAGACTGGGAAACCAAGTCGGCGAACCTGGAACAGGCGAAGATGATGGAGTCGCACGCCGAAAAGACGGGCATGACGCCGAACGCAGCGGCTGCGGATTGGGTCGGGAAGAACGCCAAGAGTTATCGGGAGCGATTCGAGGAAACTTTAGGGCGCCGCAAGATTGCGCCGGGAGACGTTTTTTATGCTGCCAAAGGACCACGTGTTCGTTCCGCGGACGATTCAGCCGGTAAGTCAGGGTCTGATCGACCTGGTGAACTCCGGGAGTTACCCGGACGAGCCGACGGACGAGGCGGAAATTCTGAAGGAGACGGAGGACGACGAGGAGGACGACGAGGACGAGTAGAATCGCCGGAGGCTCCGGCGGCTAAGCTCCCCACGCTACCAGTCGCGCCGAAGTTGCAAAGCGTCAAGTGACCCCATGGCCGAATCCCCCGATCCATTCACGCAGGTCTACACCGCCCTATGGGGGGCGCTGACGGCCAACGCCGGGATCAAGGCCCTGGTGCGCCTCGGCAATCAGGCGGCCTACTCCGGCAAGGCGCCGTTTCCGATCAAGCCCGTCGTGCAGGTGGGCGACCTGCCCGAATTGATTCTCGGGCAATCGATGCAGGCGATGGAAGGCCCGTACACGACCTGGCAGACGCAAGACCTGCAACAGGTCTACACGCTGTCGATGGCGTTCGCCGACCTGCAAATCGTTCCGGTGAACCAACTGAAGTGGTACATCCAGCAGGCGGTCAACGTTGGCTGGTCTAACGGAGCGTTCACTGGGTTCGATTTCTCGATCGCCATGCGCATGCAAGACGGCAAAGACAGCGCCGTCGGGAATGGAACGCGATCCGGCAAGGCGTGGGCGTCGGTCATTTCGATTAAGGTTGACTTTTTCGTCTCACTGGTAGACGTGCTGCCATGATCACCACCCTATTCGTGCTGTCGTTTTTCTGCGGTCTGTTGGGCGGCGCGCTGGCGATGCTCGGATACGTCAACTGGCGCAACGAAGCGTGCATGCGGGAGTCGGCGGCGCCATTGGTGTTTTCGCAGCCTTCGCATCCCGCGGCGTCTATGCCACCCCTAACGCCGCTTGGTCCGATCCAAGGCATGCCGCCCCGCCCCGCGGGCATCGTGACTCGCACTGAGGCGGCGGCGATGGGCGTAAAGTTGCCGCCGAAGCCGGACGGCGTAATCATCAAAGAAATCACCCCACCATGAGCAAATACTTTTGGTCAAGTTCATCTTCAACCGATCCGACCGTAGGCGCCAATTGGACTAAATCCGATGGCACCACGGGCACCGCTCCGGCCAGCGGCGACGACGCCTACGTTCAGGCCGTTCCCGGCGTGACGCTGGCGAGCATCGGCGCCTCGAATATGTCGGCGGTGGCCCTGAATAGCCTGACCATCGGGCAGAGTTACACCGGAACCATCGGCACGTCGGCGGCGCCGGGCGGATACTGGCAGATCGGTGCGGCGACCGTCACGATCGGCGCGCCGACCAGCAACGGCAGCAACCCGCCAGGACCGCAGCGGGTCAAGCTGGACGTCGGCGCGTCAACGGCGGTCGTCAACGTCATAGCAACAAGCGGATTTTCCGTCGATACCGGATTCCCGGTCGTTCGCCTGCTCGGTTCGGCCATGACGACGTTGAATGTCGTTGCCGGCCAGGTTGGACTTGCCGTCGGCGCGCCGGGCGAAACGTCGACTGTGACCACCATCAATCAAAGCGGCGGGCTACTGTCGACCGGACCGGCGGCAACCTGGACGACGGCCAACATCGCCGGCGGCACGTTCAACGCCGGAACGGCTGGAACCACGCTCAACGTCGCCACCGGGGCGACCGCGGTTGTCAGCGGCTCGGCGACACTCACCACGGCCAGTGTGGCCGGCACGTTGCTGCTGAATAATCGCTCCGGCGGAACCGACCTGACCACGGGCACGGTTTTTAAGAACGGCTCGATCGATGTCAGCGGAGAGGATAGCGCGACGACCATCGACACGCTCAACCAGTACAGCGGCGGCTCGTTTTCTTTCAGCGCAGCCAACCCCGCCCAACTGACGATTACCACCTGGAATCGAATCGCCTGCGGCACGATCACCGCCCAATAGTGCCATGTCCGAACCACAAATCGACTATGAACTCGAAGCGGCCATCGAAGCCGTGAAGGCCATCTTATCGCCCAGGCTCGATGCCGCCGGCTTACTGCTGGTGGCGCAGGCCAAGGAAAATATCAACGAGCCATGCCCGCCGCACTCTGATCCCGGCCAATTCCCGCACCGGGAGACGGCCAACCTACACGATTCAGTTGAGTACGAGGTCGACGCCCAGGCGGTAACGCTGCGCTGGGGCACTGGGGTTGAGTACGGTCTGTATCTCGAAATGGGAACACAGAAGATGGCGCCGCGTCCGTGGGTGCAACCGACGTTCGATCAGAAGTCCGAAGAGGTCCAGCAGATTTTAGAGAAAGGGACAAATCCATGAAGACCGTCGCCGTCGTCATGTTCGGGAAAGATCAGTCGTTGTACCTGCGGCGAGCAATCCAGTCGTCACCATGGCCGGTATGGTATTTCGACGGCGGATCGTCCGATGAAAGCCGTGGCATCGCCTTCGAGGCTGGCGCCACGGTACTGGCCTCGCCGGACAACATCACCGACACCGCAACGCTCTATCGGTACGCCGGTGAAATGACCGACGGAGATTATTTGTTTCGGCTGTCGTGCGATGACGAGTTTGCGCACCCGGCTTTAGCGAAACACGCCGTTGAGACTGCGATCGACGCTGAGGATATCGAAGGCGCCGAAGTGCAGATTTCCGAAGCTCACGGCGGTCACACCCATCACGCTGAACGCCTATGGCGCCGTGACATCCGTTGGCGTGGGCGGGCGCACGAATACTTGATCGCTAAGACCGTTTCGTTCATCGACCTGACGATCATCCACCGCCGCGGTCCATGGCACGAAAGGCCAACCGACATCATGGGCGTTCCCCGCATGCTCGCTCTGGACCTGGTCGAAGACCCCGCCTGCCCCCGATGGTGGTACTACATCGGAAAGGAATTTGCCGACCGGTGGCGCCCCGCCGATGCCGTGCCGTTTTTGCGGCAGCGAATCAGGATGCAAATGCACCGGCCGGAATGGATCGACGCGCACTATTTGTTGTCCCGATGTCTGTGGATGCTGGGACAAGCCGAGGAAGCGGTTGAACTGGCAGTGAAGGCTGTCGCGCTCAACAGCAATTTTGCCGAGGCGGCGCGCTGGCTGGCCTTCATCATATCGCCCGAACAGAAAGCGCCGTGGAAGGCGCTGGCGGAAACCGCGAACAACGACGGCGTGCTGATGGTCCGATCCAACGGATTGCCGGCCGACCCCGTCGAGCCGTTCCCGCTGCCTCTGGAAAGGCAAGGCCCGTGATGTACCAATGGAACTGGCTCATCAAAACCAAGCAGGGGAAAGAGAGGACCGGCTACACGGAAAGCCCGTGGATCGCAACGCCGCAGCAACTGCACGACCATCTTAAGGCCCATTTTCATGCCGTGGTGTTTACTGATTTCAAGTGCGAACAAGGCCCGTGCAAAAAGATCATGCGTCCGATTCCGTTCGATTGGTACGAGTACGGTACCACTCGGATGAAAGAAGAAATTGACGCCGGCTTGCGTCCGTTTTCCGAAACGCTTTTGCCCCCGATTCACATTCCCGAACCGTGTCAGCCGCTCGTCTCCCGCGTAGGGAAGATTCAGCCGCTGCGTCGGCGATAACCTGGAGTTTTCATCATGGCTCAACGATTACTTGTTCCCCGTTTTGGTTCAGTCTCTTTGCCCACCGGATTTCTCATGGATTATCAGACCATGCGATTCTCCGAGCGGCAGCAGACCGAAAACGTGACCTGCTACGGCGGAACGCTCAACGCGATCTACGTCGGCAACGGCACGCCCGACCAAGACATCAGCATCACCGGATTCCCGTTCAAGGGGGCCAGCGGCACCACGCTTGGATTCGGTAGCATGGCGAATACCAACGGCGACGTTGGCGCCTCGGCGACGTTTTGCTTTGACAACAACGTCGGCGTGACCGGAGCCAGCGGCTCGGCGGCGTGCACCGTGACCGGAACATATCTCGTCGATAGCGTTTCTCTCGATACGGGACGGCTGGTTCCCGCCGCGCGGACGACGATTGCGCTCAAGCAGTCCCAGGCGGACTGCACCTATAGTTGGGCCACGTCGTAAACCAGCGTTTTCCCCGTTATTTGATGAACTTTTGAGGATTACCGATGGATGAAGTTTCAATCGTGGTCGAGGAAGTTGCCGGGACCGACCGGCAATTTTCCGTTTTTAGCTTTTACGATACGCTGGCGTTTCGTCGTGAGTATCTGACGGAAATGAAGCGACTTCTCGGCGAGAACCTCCGATTTTCCGGCGCCGAGACGTTGCAGGTGCTGGCGGACTTGGAAGCGTTCGACGCCAACCCGCCAAATGACAGCATCCCCTGGCTGACCAACCCGGACGGTCGATATGCGGCCTTTCGGATTTCGCTCAAAAAAGCGTACGGCCCGGAAGCGGATGCCATCGCGAAGGCGGCTCTTGAGATTCCGTTTGAACGCCAGTTGCCGCTCATCGAAAAGATCGTGCCCGGCGTGAAATACCACCGCGAGGATGCCGGCCCAAACGCAGTGACGCCGCCGACGGAGCCAGCGACGGCTCCGGCGACGGCTCCGGCGGCATAGACGATCAGACGTTGCGCGTGGCGCTGTGCCGCATCGGCGTGACAATGCCCTGGCTCGGCGATCCGTTTGCCATACCGCTCAATCGGTTCGTCGACTTGTATCGGGAGGCGAATTTAGTCAACAACTGGCGCATCGGACGTGACGATCCAGAGACGGAAGAGGCGGATCGGATTCAGCGGGCGCGGATTGCCGAGCTTCGGGCGAAGGCGAAAAGGGCGGGGCTCTTAAAGTGACTTCATGGCTCTAGAAAACGCAACACCTATCGGCGGCGCGGTGTTCACCATCACCTGCGACCTGGACCCGTTGCGCGCCGAGTTAGCCAAGTTGCCGGAACTGGTTAAGACGGCCGGCCAAGGGCTGGGCATCGCGCCGACCATCGACGTGCAGGCGTTCGAGCAAAGCATCGCGCGCGTCACCGCAGCGATGGAGAAGATGCAGGGCATGATGTCGGCGCCGGCGATAGCGGCGGGCAACGATAAATGGGCCGACGACATTGCGGCATCGGCCGTACGGGCGACGGCGGCGCTCGATAAACTGAATAAAGCCCGCAACGCGCTGGAAGCCAAAGTTTTCACCGCCGGCGTGACGCGTGGCGTTACCACGGTCGACGAAAAAAAGCAGGCCGCCAAGCGGATGGAACTGGATAGCCAGTTTGACGCCATCGACCGCGCGGAACGCCGGATACGGCAGGGCAAGCCGGCGGAGGAGCGCAAGCAAGTTGCGACCGACGCTCAGCACGACCGGGCGGAAAGTCGTCCAACTGGCGGCGGCTTCGTCGACTGGATGATGGCATCCAATGGCGTGTCCGGTGGCGGTGGCGGTGGTCGT
>QGNH01000036.1_pt1 | contig 28649 bp, 29 predicted proteins | sample 1735481 | NCBI WGS metagenome assembly QGNH01 (sample SAMN09239004, study PRJNA386568) | Viral metagenome, whole genome shotgun sequencing project.
GGACTTAAAATCCGCAGACCGTAACAGGTCGTGGGAGTTCAAGTCTCCCTCCGGGCACCATAGAATCAATGGTTTAGAAGATATTTTCCACTCCTGAGAAATCCCTCGTTTGACAGTTGGTGATACTTTAGGTGATACTTGCCGCCGGAGGGTATATGGCGACAAAGGAAGAGTCCAAAGTTCGGGGAATTTGGGAGCGGGAACCGGGCAGTGGCGTTTGGTGGATTCGATACAGGACCGCAGACGGAAAGCTCCACAGGGAGAAGGTTGGCCGCAAAGGGGATGCAGTTGACCTGCTCAACAAACGCCGGAATGAACGGCGGATCGGCACGAAACTCCCTGAGAACATGCGCGCCAAAGGTGTCAAGTTCAAGACATTGGCTGACGACATCGAGGTGTATTCCAAGGCTAATCATCGTGACCAGCGGAGTGTTCTTGGCCGTCTAAAGCGAATACGACCCGACTTTGACGAGCGTATTGCTGACAGCATCACGCGGCAGGAGATCGAGGAGTGGCTAACTCGGAACACGAGTTCACCGGCAACCTCTAATCGATTCCGCGCCATGTTCAGCCTCGTCTTCCGTGAGGCTGTACTGAATGGGAAGGTTGTCAGCAATCCGGCTAGGCTGGTGCACCAGAAGCGTGAGGGCGCTGGCCACATACGTTTCCTAAGCAACGCAGAAGAGAAGGCTCTTCGTGCCGTGATTGCCCCTGCACATCTGCCAGAGCTAGACATCTCACTCGGTACAGGGATGCGGCTCTCGGAGCAATATGGACTCACATGGGGCTGCGTGGACTTGGTGCGGAGGGTAGTTAGGCTGGTCCACACCAAGAACAACTCCCCCCGTACTATCCCGATGAATGCCACAGTCGAAGCCGCCTTTAGGGAGCTACGTAGTCGAGTAGCGAAAGTGCAGCGGAATGATCGCGTGTTTGAAAACTCTCCACGTCATTGGTGGGAGGGCGCTATACGTAAGGCTGGCATCGAGGACTACAGATGGCATGACAACCGGCATACGTTCTGCTCACGGTTAGCCATGCGAGGTACAAATCTGAAAGTCATTCAGACGCTGGCAGGTCATAAAACGCTGGCAATGACTGGACGCTATGCACACTTGGATGACGCCTCGCTGAGAGTGGCAGTAGACTTGCTGCCCACTATTAGTGATAGACCGAACAAATAAGGCCACCGTTTCCGGTGGCCTTCAGATTGGTTACATGAACAGTTGAGTTATGCTGTTCGCTGCATTGCTACAGCCTGATGAGTTTCACTAGCGACACCTTTCTTCCTTGCCTTCATAATCGCAAAGTGATTACCTGCCGCATACCGCACCAGAGAAGCGCGTGTCACCAGCACCTTCTTCCCGATACGGCGTGTGTCGAGTTCTTTGTTGGCAACGAGGTAGTCAATCGTCCGTACTGAAACGCTAAGCTGTTGAGCGGCTGACTTGCGGTCGTATAAAAGTCTCGTCTCGGTGGAAGTGGAATTAGACATGGTATGTCTCCCATTCCGCCTGCGAGAATCGCTTGCCATGTTCGGTGAATGGAAGCAGACTGCTTTTAGGCACCGGATACTCCCGGATCAAAGGGACCGTCATCGGATCGACCTTACGGCCCGCACGTTCCGCCAAATACAGGCTGAGTGCATTGATACCGCGCTCGGTGTGGAGGTGACTCGACTGCTTGAACAGGAACGGTATGCCACCCTGCGTATGGCAAGCGTCATATACCTCCGCTGCCCACTCCATACACATGAGATAGTCCTTGTATTTTGGGCCAGACATTCCGCCTACAGCAACCCATCCGATATCCGTCAGATTGATGTCCGCGATACTCTCCATCAATGGCTCGCAGGAGAGGAAGCGCAGCGCGCATGGAATGTTCCGTAGTGTCTCTACGCGGTCGTAGCTGTCTTTGACTCCACAAGTCGTACCCAGCCACACATTCGGATAATTCTCTCCGCCGTTCCAGTCGGAGGGCAGGCGCTGCACGATCCGCTTCGGTCGCTTGGTGAGCAGCATGAAAAAAACGCTGGGGCATTCCCGTATCTTTTCCCATGCCCTACGCCGCCAATGATCTGCTTGCTCGTGGAAGAAGTCCGACAGTGAGCAGACGAAGCAGATCGCCGACTTGCTTTGCCGCTCTGCCATTGCATTCAACTCGTGGGGCGTGTCGAATGTCTGCGTGAGGGACAAGACATTGAAATCTTGTCCGCAACGAACAGCCCTTGCCTTGGCATAACATTCAACACACTCCCGGCTAATCACGTTGCAGCCTTCCCACGGATTCCAGGTGGCGTGTGCCCAGCTAATCTTTGTATCGATCATGCTGCCACCGCCTTATCCGCCGCGTCCGCCTTGTCTGCCTTCGCCGGGGCCTTCTTCACCGGCTTCCCATCGATGTCCAGCTTGCCGGGCTTTGGCGTGATGGTGCGCGATACAGGCTCTTTGCTGCCCCATACCTCATACATCTCTTCTTCCAGAGCAGCAATGAGTTCGTCCAGCTTCGCATCGTTCGGGATGTTATTTAGGGCAGTCCGAATCTTCAGCCGCACTTCCCAGCGACGCTTATCGGCCTTGTCTAGCTCAACCTTTGGCAATGCAGTCTGCTGCTTAGCGGAGCGCAGCTTGCTGATCTCCTCACTCACCAGCGCCTGAGCATCTGCCTTTGTAGATGCAGGCTTGGGCTTGAGCTTGGGATTGAGCGGCTTCAGCTTTTCCGTGAGAGCTACTGCGAGGGCAGAATGCTTCCGCTTCGCCAAGTCCACTCCCTCAGCTAGAGCAGCATCAATCACCGGCTTCGGCAGGGCAGCCACACGCTTGTAATCGTCGATAGTCCGGCGCACAGTCCGCTCATCGCAGTCGAGGGTCCGGGCAATCGCTAGGGCTGCTTTCATCCAGCAACGATCTTCAACGAAGAAGGCTTTATAGCGATGGAGGGCCATGCCGAGCGCGTAGCGGCTGGCGGAGAATTGATCCGCTGCCTCTACGACTGCTCGACGTGCAGCCGACAGTTTTGCTGGGGCAGAATCATCGACTCCGGCCTTTTCAGCAGTTTTGAGTTGGATCGTCAGTCGGTCGGAATTGGACAAATTGTCCAATTTCGCTTTGGAGGTTTTGGATGCTTTTGTTGCTTTGGTTACTGCCATAAACACACCTATTCTAAATGAGTTACGGCCTGTACGCTGGCCGCGCTTATAATCCGTAAAACTCTCATTTAAAATTTCCCCCAGATGGCTCCGGGGCGGGAATCGTTCACCCTGTGTGTTTCATATACATGTGGCGGCTGAGTATGCCGGTGCGGGAGTGTTCCCGTACAGAAACATTGTATCACAGCTTTTTCACAGCAGTCAGATTCGTGCTTCTGGAGGACGAGTCCATCGCGGCTCATCCTGCAAAGTAACAATCCAGTCAGTCAACACTCAAAAGGCCCTTCTTTTGGCTTGAACTGGAAGAGAACTGCACCGCGCACTGTGTCAGCTTCCCAAACCGCCCTGGAAGTCCCAACAGCTTTCCAGCAGCAAGGATGATGTTCAAAATAGAGCCCAAGATGTCTGCTCACTTTTTACTCACACCTTCATACTACATAGATATGTATGGCGGAGATTCCGGCATACGCCCGGCCACATGCAAGGAATAACGTGGCACTTCAGCATAGATTCTCTCGCGAGTCTGGGGCTGAAGCGGTGGGATAGAAGTTGTCCGGTCATCAAAGCAACGCACAAGTGCGTCTTTGGAAGGCATGATCCAGAGCATCGGAGTGGCCAGTTTACAAGCGAACATCGGACGGTATGTTAAGAGTCGGATGTGCTCAAGAAAGAAAGCGCATAGTCCCACCTCATGTGGAGGACTTGCTTCCCCGCTAAGTGTAAACGCTGAGACTTCCCCAGGCATCGATAGTACCGCCTTCTTTGCATGAAGGAACATCAGCTTGGGGTGACAGGGACTAGGAACGCTTCAGGGTGATGCTTACACGTGATGTATAGCAGATTACCTATCCTATAGCTGGATAGGTATTTCTGCGTTCGGGCTTAAGCTAACCGTGATCCCTCCCATTGAGACTAGATTCTTACCAAACATCCCTCCTGCCAAGCAAAGTACATTCTCCCAGTTAATCAGTTGATTGTCCAACCGGAAATATATTCTTCATCTTTGCATTATTCTTGCTCGATTTTACCTCACTCACCTATACTAATGAATAACAGTTAGCAGAGATAAGGCTAACAACTACGAACCTCATTGAGTCTCTCGCAGACCTCGAAGGCCACCTATTCGAGGGATACATGCGATACAAGAAAGACCTATCTGAAGCTGAACGAGCAATAATTGAAGTAAAACGGTTCGACAATCTTCTAATCAAACCAAGCAGATATAAGAAGACATGTTGCTGGATTTTTCCTTTTACAAACCCAGTTACGGGGTATGGAGTTCACACACTCTTTTATGCAGGGAAGTCACATTCCATATCTGCGCATAGACATGCTTGGACACTCGTCAACGGCCCGATACCTAAAGGTATGCAAATAGGTCACCATTGTGACAATAGAGCCTGCTCAAGAATCGAGCACCTTTTTCTTTGCACAGCGCAGCAGAATGCAGACGATATGAAGAGTAAGGGGCGTAGTTCCCGCTTTGCGGATCGCAAGCCTAAAGTTCCATTATCTACCACAGAGAAAGCTACTATCCTCTCTGATTATGAGAAGGGCAAGACGATCTATAGCATTTCTTTAAAGCTACAACGAGACTTTAAAACAGTTCAATCTTGGCTCAATACTCGCCAGAAGAAAGCTGTGAAGCAGAAAGACAAGCTAATTGCTTGCTTGAGAACGATACCTCTTCCCAATACAGAAACATCAATCCAGTTACCAAAAGCTGCCTAATCACTGGAAAAGATTTACACCTACTCAATCGACTAACTAACTCATCTGTACCATTCCCGCCACAAGTCGAGTGCTCTGTTTAAGAGGAGCTAAACACTTGCCCACCGCAGTGACTTCGGGCCGTAAATCCCTCACGGCCCGTCACTGTACCTATGTAAGGAATACATCCCGTGAGTGAATTAAGTCAAGCAACGCAGCGATTGATTGCCACGATGGATGAATTGGTTGCATTGATTCGTGATCGGCAATCGAAGAGAAAAGAATGCAACACACAGCAATCATAACAGGCACACTAATTTATATCGGTAGTGCTGTTATATCGACGATGCCACCCAAAGACGTACAGCTTAACTGGCATACGCTTTATAACTGGTTATTTGATTGTATGCACCTACTGCTAAACTCACGGAACTCGTAGCGGCAACTTATCATGCCCAGAGCACCAGCCCGCCCCTGTAAATACAACGGATGTCCAGAGCTAGTCCACACTATAAGTGGACTCTGCAAGGAACACCAGCAATATACGCATACAGTTTACAAATGGCGTACCTCAGCAGCTTCTCGTGGTTATGACTGGGATTGGCGTCGTATCCGTTCTCAAGCTCTGGCACGAGACAAGTACTTATGTGTCCATTGTCTAGCAGATGGACGAGCAACAGTCGCATGTGACGTAGACCATATCATTCCAATAAAGACTGCATCTGAGCGCCGCCTAGACATTGATAACCTTCAGAGCCTGTGTCGTAAGTGTCACGCTCTCAAGTCAGCCGAAGACAAACGCAACTAAGAAGAACTAAAACATGAAAATCATATTCCTATTAGACGACCAACAGGTGATAGTAACAGCACCGGAAGACCTACAGCTTAGACAGATTGACGCTGGACTAGCTGCCATCATAGTTCCCGCCGGAAAGAATGAAGCAGGGATCGACTTATTCCGATCACTGCTAGTATTCCCAGTCACAGTTACAGCAACCCCCATTCAAGTGGTTCAAGCTCCACCAGCTTCAACAGCACCAGCAGCCCAAGAGCCAGACTCACCAGCTACACCCGTTTCACCCGTCTCACCAGTCGTCTAAAACGCACACCAATTGCTACCAGATGCTCTATACGCTCTCAGTAGCGAAAGATGATCCTGGGGGAGTATCAGAATCGTATGAGAGCAGGGATATGGGGGTCACGAGAGTTTGACACGATCAGCCCCTAGACCACACATGGGCTTCCTGCAAAATATCTCGAAATGAAGTGCGGGGGTATCAAACGAAATGAATCTATCTGACCTACAACACGACCCACACAATGCCAACCGAGGCACTCCGCGCGGTCGCAAGACGCTCGCTACCTCTCTTCAGCAGTTCGGTGCGGGACGCTCCATCCTGGTGGACAAAGATGGCATCATCATTGCCGGAAACAAAACCGCAGAGCAAGCCGCCGCCGCTGGTATCAACGATATAATCCTCGTTCCCACGGACGGAACCGAACTTGTTGTTGTGCAGCGCACAGACTTGTCTATGGATGATCCAAAGTCTCGTGGGTTAGCTATCGCCGACAACCGTGTCTCAGAGGTTGGACTTCAGTGGGACTCCGCCATCCTCGGTGAGCTTGCAACCGAAATGGATCTGAAGCCTTTCTTTACCGATGCAGAGCTTACCGGCACAGAGGAGCAGGACGCGGGCAATGCAGAAAATGAATGGGAAGGAATGCCAGAGGCTTGCAATGAAAATGTAGCAAAGCGCCACCTGACTATACATTTTCATTCTGAGCAGAACGTACAGGATTTCGCAGATCTGATTCAACAGACCATTACATCAAAAACGAAATACGTTTGGTACCCACAAGAGCAGTCCATTGTGGCAAAGGCCACGAAGTACGTTATCAATGAGTGATATTCAACCGCGGTATCCGATATTTATTCCAACTCTGGCCCGCTCAGATAGCAGGATGACCATTAAGGCTCTGCAACGAATGGGAGTCAAAGATTGGTATGCAGTCGTCGAGCCACAGGAGTATAGCCAATATGCGGCGGTAATCCCCAAAGAACACATCATCGTCCTCAATCTTGAATATAAGAAAGATTACCAGACTCTCGACAATCTCGGTCTGAGCAAGAGCGTCGGCCCCGGTGCTGCACGAAACTTTATTTGGGATACCTCAATCCAGATGGGTTACGACTGGCATTGGGTTATGGATGACAACATCCGTCAATTTGTGCGCTGGAATAACAACCTCAGATACGAGGTATTATCCGGCGCGTTCTTCCGAGTCATGGAGGACTTTGTTCTTCGATATGAGAACGTCGCTATGGCAGGACCTAACTACTGGATGTTCCTCCCACGGAAATACAAGCGCCCACCATTCTTGGCGAATACTCGGATTTACTCTTGTAACCTCATTCGTAATGACATTCCATATCGCTGGCGCGGTAGATACAACGAGGACACAATTCTTTCGCTTGATATGTTGCAGGATGGATGGTGTACCGTCCAGTTCAATGCATACCAGCAGGACAAAATGGCTACACAAACTGTCAAGGGTGGCAACGATAAAGTATTTTACTCACAAGAGGGGACATATCCAAAAAGCATCATGCTCGTCAATGAGTACCCGGAGTATGCGCGACTCATTGAGAAGTATGGTCGTCCACATCATTTTGTCGATTACACGCAGTTTAAGACCCCTTTGAAACGTAAAGAGGGCATCCCGATTGAATACAACGACTACGGGCTGACGCTAGTAACGGAGAAACATTAAGTGAGTGTGCGGCTCATACAAGGCAACGTCCTTGACAAACTTACGACACTGCCCTCAGATTCCTTTGCTGGAAGTCTATGTGATCCTCCGTATGAGCTTGGCTTTATGGGTAAACAGTGGGACTCATCCGGCATAGCTTTCAATACTGCGTTATGGAAAGAGATGTACCGCGTTCTATCTCCCGGCGCTTACTTACTTGCATTCGGTGGAACTCGAACCTATCACCGGCTCACTTGTGCAATAGAGGATGCTGGCTTTGAGATCCGTGACTGCTTAATGTGGCTATACGCTCAAGGATTCCCAAAATCCAAAGCCTGTCTTAAGCCCAGCTATGAACCTATCGTCTTAGCGCGTAAACCGGCCAAGAAGATTCTACCCCTCAATATAGATGGATGCAGAATCGAGAGCGAGCCAATACCCATTAACCGCTATCAGGGATGGACTGGATTCGGTCAGATAGAGCGACCAGAAGTACTGCCAGCATATCAGCAAGAGATGAGCACATTGGGACGCTGGCCAGCCAACACCATTATTGATGAGAACTATGAGGGTGAACCATGGAGCCGATATTTCTATTGTGCCAAGGCAAGTCGTAAAGAGCGGGATGCAGGGTGTGAGACTCTACCCCTCAAGGCGCGTCCGACGCATGGCAACGGCCTCGGCAACCAGCCCGACCAACAACGGGCTATCAACCACAACACACACCCCACCGTTAAGCCTCTGAGCCTCACAGGGCACTTGGCGAAGCTCATCCTACCCCAATCCTCACCCGACACACAGCGGCGACTCCTAGTGCCATTCAGTGGCTCTGGCTCCGAGATGATTGGTGGATTACAGGCCGGTTGGAATGATGTAGTTGGCATTGAGTTATCTGCTGAGTATATCGAGATAGCGAAACAACGATTGAACGAAATAGGTACGACTATATGGCAGGACGACGACCACTCCCAAGCAGCTTAAAAGAACTCAGAGGAAATCCTGGGCATCGTCCACTCAACCATCGGGAGCCGCACCCTACTGGTGTACCCCGCTGCCCATCTCATCTGGACGACGAAGCACAGAAAGAATGGCAGCGTATAAGTGTAGAGCTTGTAAGGCTTAATCTATTGACTCTCGTTGATAGAGCAGCACTAGCCGCTTACTGTGGCTCATGGAGTCGATGGGTAAACGCTGAGGAAAACTTGCAGAAGTATGGCCCAGTCATCAAGTCACCTAAAAGTGGCTTCCCCATTCAGAACCCATATTGTGGAATAGCTAACAGTGCTTTAGACCAGATGAGAAAATTTTTAATAGAGTTTGGAATGACTCCTGCGGCGAGAGCCAAGCTAGAGGTTGCTGGATCATCCGGCGAAGACGCATTTACTGAGTTTATGCAAGGCATCGGAGCCGATGACATAACGCCCAATCCTCAAGATGACTTGGTGGGCGATAGTGAAAACAAGTAAAGCGTGGACAATCTAAATATACCTGAGCAGTACATCCAAGATGTACTCAATAACAAAATCGTAGTTGGCAAATTAGTCAGACTAGCTTGTGAGCGTCATCATAACGATCTTGCAACTGGACATCTACGCAATCTGAAATTCAATCCGCAACAAGGACTGAGAGTTATTCAGTTTGTAGAGTCCTTCTGTTGTCATCTACGAGGTGAGCTTGAGGGACAGCCCATCAAGCTGGAGCCATGGCAACAGGCCATGCTCTACATCCTCTACGGATGGCGCTGGGCAGATACAGGATTCCGCCGCTTCCGCATTGCGTACTGCGAATGTGGGAAGGGTAACGGTAAGAGCACATGGGCATCTGCTCTTGCGCTCTACGAGTTAATCGGAGTTGGCGAAGCGGGTAGCGAAGTCTACAGCGTTGCCGTGGATAAGACACAGGCGAAGGTTGTGTTTGACGACGCTGTGTTGATGGTGAAGAAGTCACCGGCACTGGCCAAACGCATCAAGTCGCACACGAACAATCTGCACGTTCCGGGTACGGCATCAAAGTTCCAACCACTCGCTGCAAACTACGGTTCTCTTGAGGGCAAGCGTCCACAAGCATTCGTCGCCGACGAACTGCACGCATGGGGTTACGGTGCTGAAGTGATGTGGACGGGACTCGTCAACGCACTCGGTAAGCGTGACTCACCCATCCTGATAGTCATCACGACAGCGGGTTCCGGTGAGGAGTCAGTCTGCAAACGTCAGCACGCATACAGCGAGAAGGTTCTGACGGGAACACTGCAAGCTGACGACTGGTTTGCCTGGGTGTGTTGCCTCGATGAGGGTGACAGTTATGACGATCCATCCATGTGGATTAAGGCTAATCCCAACTTGGGTGTCAGCGTTCGGGAGAGAGATTTAGCAGCACTAATAAATCAGGCGATGGGGGACCCGGCGAGTTTGAACGAAGTACTCCGTGTCCGATTTGGTATCTGGACGCAGACGAGCGTCGCTTACTTCCCGATGGATGAATGGGCACAATGCAACGAGCCCATCGACCTTGAGTCGCTGAAGAATCAACCATGCTTCGGCGGACTCGACCTCAGCACAACGATGGACCTCAGCGCGTTCGTGTTGCTGTTTCCACCATACGGTGACCGCAGCAAGTGGGTTGTACTTCCACACTTCTTCATTCCCGGAGACAACATCGGGAAGCGTTGCCAGCGAGACAGAGTGCCTTATGACGCGTGGCAGCGCGTGGGGATGCTGACAGCTACACCCGGAAATGTCATCGACTACGACGCGGTAAGGCTCAAAATTATCGAGCTATCTGAGACGTATGACATCCGCGAAATCAGTTATGACCCGTGGAACGCCACGGAGACAGCAACGTGGCTTCAGGTGCGTGGATTCACCGTCAGTCCGCTCCGTCAAGGCTTTCCGTCGCTTGCAGGACCAACAAAGCGACTGCTTGAGCTTGTTCTCAAGCATGACCTCACGCACCTCAACAACCCCATTCTTCGGTGGATGGCAAGCAATGTAGTCGTGGACACAGACCCCACAGGGAATGTGAAGCCGAACAAAGTGAAGTCAGCGGAGAGGATTGACGGCATCTCCGCACTGATTTGTGCATTGTCCAGAGCAATGGTCGTCACCATCTCTCCAAAGAAAAAACACTTTACGCCGTTTGTGATGTAGGTTTTCCGAATACTCACACGATTTAGGACGCCCCCAGTATGGGAATCAGATCGACCATAGCAAAATTCGTAGGGCATGAACGTCGTTCCAGCGACCCTCTCAACAACCCAGCAATCCCTCTCAGCACGTCGGGCTTCCTAGCGTGGGCATCGGGTGAGCCTACAGTCAGTGGTGAGCGCGTCACCGTTGCTACGTCGCTGCAACAGGCAACCGTTTACGCTTGTGTTCGTGTTCTGTCTGAGTCCGTCGCATCACTGCCAGTTCGAGTGTATGAGCTAACGGACAACGGACGTAAAGAGAATCAGAACCATGATCTAGCTTACTTGCTGGGTGTAGCTCCTAACCCGGAAATGACAGCGTTCACATTTTGGGAGAGCTTGGTCGGTGGACTTGCACTCACCGGCAACTGCTACGCAGAGATACAGCGAGATAAGGGCGGACGCCCAGTTGCGTTGTGGCCACTACATCCACAGAAGACTGAGCCGAAGCGTACACCGCTCCTGCCTAACGGCACAGGCGGTGACCTAGTTTACGAGACCTCTGACGGATTGGATGGCAAGGAAGGCAACGGCCAGACTCGCACCATCGCTTCAGCGGATATACTGCATGTCCCTCTGTTCTGTTTTGACGGACTTCGCGGAATTTCCCCAGTCCAACTTGCACGTCAAGGAATAGGGTTAGCGCGAGCAAGTGAGCTGTCCGGTGCCCGCTTTTTTGGCAACGGTAGCAAGCCCGGTGGCATTCTCACCACCGACTCTGAATTTGATGATCCTGAGATCGCTACAATCAAATCGTCGTGGGAACGAACCAATGGCGGAGACAAGCAGGGTGGTACCGCATTCCTACCGGGTAAGTGGACTTACACTCCCATCGGCCTTAGCAATAAAGATTCACAGTTCTTAGAGATTCGTCAGTATCAACGCACCGAGATTGCCGCAATCTTCCGTGTCCCACCCCACATGGTGGGCGACACAAGCAAGCTCAGCAACGCAAATGCAGAGCAGCAAGCGTTGACATTCGTCACAGACACACTCCGTCCATATCTGAGTCGCTTGGAGTCGGAGATTGCACGCAAGCTGCTTCCCACTGCTGGTCGTAACTCTGGCCGGTTCGTGGTCGAGTTCGACGTGAGCGAAAGACTACGCGGAGACATTGAATCGCAAGCTGCTGGCTTCACTGCCGGCAAACAATGGGGCTGGCTGTCTACTAATGACATTCGTGCAGAGATTGGTATGAACCCCATTGGCCCAGCAGGGGATATTTTTTGGGTTCCTGTAAACATGCAAAACGCTGAGCGTTTGCTTGATACAGAAAGCATTCAAGATCAGCCGCTGCTCAGTGACGCTAAGCCGGATGAAGACACTACACCGGACACTGACGCCGCACCTACACCAGATGAGCGTTCTGCGATGACGCGGTACACATCTGCATACCTCGTGATCTATCGGGATGCTTTCGGACGCCTTTGCAAAAGAGATAAACGAGATTACGACACTATTTCCGGCCTATTTAGCCCAGTATTGCGCTCGATTGCTGAAGCTGCACAAGGCGCTGCCATGAGTAAGAACGGCATTTCTGTGATGCCTAACTCAGGAATTGACAAGCACATTGAAACAGTTTGCCGGTCGATGGCCAAGCGTGCAGCAGATTACACAGACACAGATGTAGACGCCAACGCCGGGGCTGAGTTCACGAAGGCCGTCAGGTCCGTCGTCATCAACACCGCACGAGATGTAGCTGCGTTCGCTGCTGAACAGACCGTAAGTGAGACACACAATGAATAAGCAAACTCCAAAACATGAGACAAGAGTCATCCAAGCACGCGAACTGCGTGTTGCAACCAACGACAATGGGCAACGTGTTCTGTCTGGCTATGCATCAGTGTTCAACACAGCCAGCGTGGACATGGGTGGCTGGGCAGAGCTGGTTGCACCTACTGCATTCACACGCACGCTGCAAGAGAACCCCGATGTTCTCTGTCTATACGCGCACGACACCGCCGCTGTTCTTGGTCGCACGACCTCCAACACATTGACGCTGAGTGTAGATGCGACCGGCCTCAAGTTCGACTGTGTTCTCCCGGACACCACGACAGCAAACGACCTCATCGTTCTTGTGGAACGTGGGGACATAACCGGGATGTCGTTTGGGTTCGTCTGCATCAGCGATGTTTGGTCAGAAGATTCTGACGGACGCTACATCCGCACACTGCTGGATGTAGACCTGTTTGAAATCACCGTGACAAGCTCCCCGGCATATCCATCAACCTCTATCAGTCTCCGCTCCGCACCGAAAGAGATTCGCAGCAAGATCCGTGAGAAGCGCAACGCCGACTGCAAGTGCCTATGTGATGTCTGCGTAGACAGCGATGGCGAAGACTGTGAGAACTGCACGAACCCCGACTGTGACGACTTGAACTGTGCGTCATGTCGGAGCGAACGCAACATCGACGTGTCCGCTGATGACACTTGCGAATGGAAAGCCACGATGGAGATTCGCCTGAAGCTCCTGGCCCTCAAGAGTAAATAACACCCAAGTTCGCAGTCGTAACGGTCAGCCCCGCGCTGTGCGCCCAACCGCAAACCGATTCGACCGCCGCTGTGAAGCATTCGTCTGAGGCGAGTGTTGTCCTGCACCGCCCGCAATTTATTCCCCAATCAATGCCCACCTGGGCTTACTGCACACACGCGTGTGCAAAGGACAGCACTAATGACTATCAACCAAATGAAAGAACAGCGGACAAAGCTGATTACCGACGCACAGAAGCTCGTGCTAGGCGATTCCGTGACCGCTGAGCAACGTGACCAGGCTAACCGCATGGTCAAAGATGTAGAGCAGCTAGAGCAGGACATCGCTACCGCTGAGAAGCTCGAAAAGTATGAAGCTGAGACCCGCGAGACTGTACGTCCTCCGCGTGGCAACCCGGCTGCGTCTGAAGCTGAGACCCGCGAGAAGAGCGACCGCGAAGTTCGGGCTTTCGAGCGCTACGTCCGCTACGGCGAAACACGCGACTTGACCACCACCTCGACAGGCGCGGTTATCCCACAGCTTTTCAATCAAACAATCATCGACGCCCAGAAGCTCATCGGTAACACGGTGACCATCGTCGGCAAGAAGGTCACCAACAACAACGGCGCACCAATCAAGGTCGGTATGTCGAATGACGTAGGGAACACACTCGTCACGATTACAGGCGGCGAAGGTACGGCTCTGACTGACACCGATCCGACGTTCTCTGGCTTCATTATGAACACGGACACCGTGGCCACTATGGTCAAGGCTTCGTTTCAGGAACTCGAAGATGCATCGTTTGATGTAGGTTCGTGGATTAAACAGAAGTTTGCTCTGCGATACTACCGTGGTTTGGAGTACCTGCTTACCAATGGTAACTCCAGCAATGTGGCATCCATCATAACTGGTGCGACACTCGGCGGTACTTCTGCTGTATCCGGCACGGTCGCTTTTGACGATCTCAACCTCGTCTATAGCGCACTCGACCCAGCTTACGAGGGCAATGCTTCGTGGGTTATGAGTTCCACATCCCGCGCTCTCATCATGGGACTCAAGGACACACTAGGCCGTCCGATCTTCATTCCGAATCCTTCTTCGGGTGTGTTAGATCACCTGTTTGGGCGTCCTATTGTTCTCAATCAGCAGTTGCCTTCGGCCTTCGTCGCTGGCAATACGGGCATCCTGTACGGTGACTTCAACGAGGGTTACTTGCTCCGCACCGATGGCGACTTGAGCATCCGTCGTCTGGACGAGCGGTTCGCTGATTCTCTGGAAGTTGCCTTCTTGGCATACGCCCGTGTTGCTGGAGCCTCGACCGATGCCGGGACTCACCCGATTCTCAAGCTGGCAACCCACTCTTAATCAACCTTGGAATGGGCGACTCGATACTGGGTCGCCCTGCCCAATTTAATCCTCTACCGAGGCATCATGCTCATTCGCATTACACGTTCTTTTATATCCGAGTTGTCACCACGTCCGCTGCTACTCGGCGAGTTATTGGACATTGCAGATGACATCGCTAATAAGTGGATCTCCGAAGGCAAAGCTCAACTCTGGACACTTACTGGCTCACCTACATTCATTCCTCCAACTCCGCCGAAGTCAAAGCGTGAGAAAGCTGTCAGAGCCTAATTAATATGACTGGCCTGTCCTTACAACTCGTAACACCGCCTGTAGCTGAGCCGGTCACGCTTGCACAAGCTAAGCAGCAATGCAGGGTGGACTTCACGGATGACGACGCTCTGTTCGCTGTCTATATCACAGCAGCGCGTCAATACTGTGAGCGTTATACTCATCGCGCTTTTTTCAATCAAACATGGAGGCGGACGCTGGACTTCTTCCCACTCTCATGGGGTGAGGAAACGCTGAACCCTGCTGCACGTTCCGACTACCCATTCTTCTTCTGGGACAGGCTCACGATTGACATGCCGCGTGCAAGCCTCGTCTCCGTCACTTCCATCACTTACGTTGACGGAACTGGCGAGACGCAGACGCTTGCTTCGACTGCATACAACGTGGACACGACATCCACGCCCGGTCGCATTGCTCCTTCGTGGGGAAACATCTGGCCAGAGACTCCTAATTTTGTTCCGGGCAACGTCAAGATTACTTTCGTCGCTGGCTCTTTCGGTGATGGCGTAGAGGTCAACAACTGCCCACAAACAGTTGTCATGGCAATCCTGCTGCTTGTCTCGCACTGGTATGAGCATCGCGAAGAGGTGTCGGAACTCAGCCTCAAGAACATCCCGCTGGGTGTAAATGCCCTACTCGATACAGAGCGGATTCGCATGTTTAGTTATCGGTAAGGCGGCGACATGCTGAGTGGCAAATTAAATCGCCGGATACAGATTCAAAGCCAAACAACAACGCAGGACTCGTTCGGCCAAGAGTTGCAAACGTGGACGACGGTCTATACAGCGTGGGCAAGCATCGACATTCAGGCTTCACAGCTTCTCTATTCGACTGCTGAGTTTATGTCGAAGGTCACTCACAGGATCACATGCCGGTGGACATCTTCCGTAGTCGTTGCTGCCAACCAGCGCATTGTCTACACGGAAGCAACAACGGGCGTAGTTCACACCTATGAAATTCAGGCTGTACTCAACACGAAGCAACGCAACCGGGAACTCATTCTGATGTGTTACGAGCTTGATGGAGCGGAATAAATGATCGAGACAGTTTTTCGCTCAGCACTCACCTCAGCTACATCTGTCACAGCAATCGTTGGCACTCGGATATATCCGCTCGTGTTGCCCACCGACCCTACACTGCCCTGCTGTGACTATACGTTCGTCGGTGGTTCCAACACCCCCACGATGTCCGATATGGGTGTGCAGAGATACCGCGTAGAAGTCAACTGCTGGGGCGACACATACGACGATGCTGTGAGTCTCCGCTACGCGGTAGTCAAAGCACTCTCTGGGTATACGTCGGGAAATTCATCTATCCAGTACCTCATGCCGCAGGACGACTTCGATAACGACCTGCTTCAGTATCGTGCGACGGCAGAGTTCTACGTCTTCGACGGATTGCAGTAAGCAACAACCACTTCAAAAGCAACACAGGAGAATTCCCAATGAGTCAAACCGCCACGAAAGCACAGGCAACTGCCGTTGGCACCGTCATCTCGATAGGCGGAGTCACCGGTTCAACAGGAACAGAAACATTTACACCGATCGGCGCAATCACAACCGCTAAGGTTAGCGGTCTCAAGGTCGGTGTAACCGATGCCAGCACCTTCCTTGCGAACGTCAAGCGCAAGCTCGGTACGCTTGTGGACTACGGCACTGTCACGCTTACTACGCTCCGTGTCAGTAATGATGCTGGGCAAGCTGCTGTCGTTGCAGCCGCCGCGACCGCACAACTTTATGACTTCAAGATACAGCTCCCCGTGAACGGGGCCGCTGGGCAAACGACCACTGGTGATCTAATCGCGTTTAGCGCAATCGTCACTGAGGCAGGTGGTTTCGACCTGGATCTGAACAAGCAGCCCGACTACACCTTTACTCTTGAAATCGACGGTGCCTGGACTGTAACCGAAGGGGCATAACTAAATGTCCAAAGTAGCCAAGAATCCTGCTATTGATCCAACCCTACCTAAAATAGTCATTACTCTGGGTGGAGTTGAGTACCATCTCTGCTTTACTTTTGGTGCTCTCGCAGTCGCCGCTGCAAAGCTCCGGCAAGCTGGTATCGCCTGCAATCTGTTGCACGCGCTCGACCTGAGCAACATGGACGCAGATCGTGTTGTGCCACTGCTCTATGCTGCACTCATCACATACAAGCCATCCATTACACCAGAAGAAGTTGCCAAGCTCGTGACATTCAGAAATCTAGGCAGCATATTTGAGGGTATTGCAAAGGCTTACAGTGAGTCACTTGCTGAGCCAGAGCCGAGTGACCCAAAACAAGAGCCACAGGGTTAGAGCTAAGCTCAGAAGCTCTGTGGCTGCACTTCTGGTCTGTCGCGAGATATGACCTCCATCTATCCAATAAAGACTTTTATGCACTAACACCACGTCAATTCGATGCCTTGTTAAAGCGAAAACAAGTCGATACGGTCGCTAATGAGTTCATGCTTGCTCAACTAACAAGCTGGATTGCTAATACGGGCTTTAGATCATGTGAGAAGCCCACCAAGCCACAAGATTTTATGCCTAGTGAATGGCATAAGACTAATGACACTAAACCAAAGCGACCACACATGACAAAGAAACGCCTCGAAGCCGTCGCAAATGGTATCCGCATGATGTTTCCCAACCTCAATAAGAAGAAATAATGCCAGATGGAATCAGTATCGAGGTTGAGGGACTAAAAGAGTTGCAACTTAAACTGAATGCTCTCACAACGAAACAAGCCGACCTCTGCATCCGTAAAGCTCTCAGAGCGGGCGGACTCATTGAAAAAGCTGCGGTAGAGGAACGCGCCCCTGTCAAAGATGAACCGGGTGGGTATCTCCCTGCTGGGGCACTCAAGGCTGACATCATTGTTCGCACCACGAAGGATGAGCAGGGGGCTATCTCCGCAATCGTTGGCCCCAGCAAGCTCACCGCTCACGTCGCACGTTGGGTCGAATATGGACACCGAATGATACGCGGTGGGCGTTCTCGACTATTACCAAATGGAAAGACTAGAGGACCGGGTAAGCAGATTGGATTTGTAGATGAACACCCATTCATCCGTCCTGCGTATGAAGCTACTCGCCAAGAAGTAATATCCACCATCTGCACCACACTCACCACTGAGTTAGAAAAGGCTGGAAATACCAAGGGAACTACCTAACATGGCTGAAGCTGCTGGCAACATCAATATAGTCTTATCCGTCAATAAAGCCAACTACACGGCTGCGATGCAAGAGGCACAGCGTCAGTTGGATGTGTTTGCGGGTAAGACTAAAGCTGCTGGCGCTGCAACAGCGTCCTCCATGGTTGCAGGCTCAGCCGCGATGAAGGAACTATCCGGTCACTGGGAAAACAATACCCGTGGTGCGGTCAAGTTCCTATCTACATTACCCGGTGTCGGCAAGGCACTTCAAGCTGCATTTCCACTCATCGGTGGACTTGCATTCGCCGGATTAATTGCTGGTATTGGCGAAAAGGTTGTTGACTTTGTCAGGAAAGTCAACGCGATGCCCAAGGCTCTCGCCGATGGCTTTACGGCGATGAACTTGGCACAAACAAGTTCCAATGATGCAATGCGCATCGCCAATGATCGCCTTGATGACCAGATTGCCAAGCTGGAGCATCGTCCTCAAAACGTCGTCAAGGACGAGCTGGATGAGGCCCGCAAGAAAGCCGACGATCTCGCTGAGTCACTGGGTAAGGATTCAAAGGCATTCGCCGAGTTGATGAAGGCGAACTCAAACGGGATTGCTGAGCAGCTAATTGGTAAGGCTTCGACCAAGGATGTGCAGGATCAAATCAATAGTTACTGGACTGAGATGGCTCGTCTGGCCAACCAGAAGGTGATCGCCCTACACGCTGGGGATCAAAAGGGTGCGGACGCAATCCAGACGCACATGGACACCTTCACCGCCGGTGAGAAGACCCGCTTGGCATCGGATGTAACCGCACGTAGCGGCAACGTCTCGCTCCCCGGAGGGCAGGGTGCGACCTACGCCCAAGTCTATGGAGACCAATCCCTCAACATAACCGCTGAGCAGGCTTCGCAGGCACGGATCGCAGGTAATGAGGACACCGCTTCACTGGCGAAGGCCAACGAGACAGGGACCGGGAAGCTGAAGGGTCTCCAGGACGCGAAGGATGCGACTGAACAAGCCAAGGAAGCCGCCGACAAAGCTGCTGCCACGCAGATGAAGGCTTACGAAGCCGGACTCGCCAAGCTGCGTGAAGCTCACAAAGTTGGAGTCAGTGAGGAAATTGACTACTGGAAAAGTATCATTGACTGCTCTGTTGTTGCTGCAAACAACTATCAGACAATCAACAACAAACTCGGTGAGTTGAACCAGCAGAAGATTGCTGACGATAAGAAGACTGCCGACTATGCCGCCGAGTCAATTAAAAAGCAGACCGATGCGTATGCACGGATGGCCGCTGCTCAGATTGAAGCTCAACAGAAAATGGCCGACTCATCCGCTGTCTTAGCCGATGCTCAAGGCAAGCTCACTGAGGCTCAGCAGAAGAATGCCAGCACCTCACGAGAACAGAACACTGCCCACGACTTATCTACCGGAGCTATCAGCAAGCACACCGCTGCGACTCAAGAGGCTAGCGAACATGCAGACGCGTTTCAGAACATGCTCGATAAGCTGGCCGGTGATAAGAAGGCCAATGATGCCAAGATCGCCGCTGAGAATGATGCCTATGACAAGCGCAAGAATGAATCCTATGATGCCTCCGCCCATGGCGGGATGACTTACACGGGCTATCAGAATCAACTTGCCGCAGAGCATCAAACGACCCTAAACACCCTCAACGCAAAAGGCACTGATATAGATGCCCAGACTGCAACCCTCCAAGGTGAGGCTGCAAACACTGCTCAGACTGATAGCTGGAAAATACAGGCTGAGTCTGCACTCGGCGGATTCAAGTCTGGCATTCAAGAGTTCATAGCTGCATCACAAGATGCTGCGGCACAGATGAAGTCTCTCGTCACCTCGACTCTGCACAGTCTGAATGAGCAGCTAGTCAATGGCATGATGGGCAAAGGAACAAACTTCAAACAGTTTGGCTCCGGTGTATTCAAGAACGTAGCAACCACCTCGCTGGAAAAGGGCGAGGGTGCTCTCATGGGCATGATCCCCGGCATGGGGAAGATGGGCACGAAGTCCAACCCAATGCATGTCATCATGGACGGCGCGGGAGCAGCGGGTAAGGCCGCTGGTGCGATTGCAGGGGTGGTTGGTGGGGCAGCGTCAGCAGCAACCAGCAAGGTTGGCAGTGTCTTTGGGAGCATGTTGAAGTCTGTTATCCCATTCCTTGCAGACGGTGGGTACCTCAACGGTCCTGCCATCGTGGGCGAGGCTGGGCCGGAGCTTTTCGTCCCCAGTGTCTCTGGAAGGGTGATCCCAAACTACAAACTTGGTTCTGGTAGCAGTGGTGGGGATATTCACTTTCATCCCGGCGCAATCGACGCACGAGGATCGAATGACCCCGCAGCGGTAGAAGCTGCCGTGCAGCGTGGTATCCGTGCCGCTGCCCCACACATCATGGCTGGCTCCGTTCAAGCGAACAGGGAAACGCAGAAACGCAGACCATCTCGCGCAGCTTAGTAATTCCAGCTTTCCGACTTTCAACCCCCTTCTTAGGTGAGTAATCCATGCCAGCAGCTTCCGGTTTCACTTACATCACGGCTAATAACATCTACGGCAGCTTGCTTGGACAGTTGCTTGCGTCTGGTGAGATTCAGTTTCAAGCCGTCTCGACTTTGACCCAACAGCCGATTAGCTTCCGCGTAGGTGGGACAGACAACGGGCAGATGGTTTCCCTGCCATTCTGTTTCCCTGTCATCAACGGTGTTATCACCGCCGACTCATCCGGCATCACTCCTCAGTTGCCAGACGTGTCTTTAACAAATCCAGTAAACATAGGGTACTTAGTTAGCATTATTGACCCACTGACGGGTATAAACATACTCGGCTCTGGATACACTATCCAACCTACTGGTGCAGCATTCGACTTTGATACTTACGAACCCAACCTTGACGATATGGTCACTATGCCACTAAAGCTACTGGCCGGAACGGGTATAACCATCACACAGAGCGGGAGCACTTACACTATTTCACTCAGTTAGGACTAAATCATGCCAGCAGCACCGGGCTTCACCCTCATCACCGCATCTAGAATCTATGGCTCTCTGCTAGGCCAGTTACTTTCAACTGGCCAGATAGAGTTTCAAGCCGTGTCTACTACGACAGGTGTGCCGATCAGTTTTGAGGTAGGCGGCGGCGGACAGATGAGCATTAAGCCTTACTCATTCCCCATTGTCAACGGTGTACTCACAGCGGACTCCTCCGACATTCCTCCACAAATACCCGATACCACAATGACAAGTCCAGTTAACATCGGATATACGGTAAGTATTATTGACCTTGCGGGTAACAACATACTCGGCAATGGCTATGTGATCCAACCGTCTGGTGCATCATTCGATTTAGATACCTTTGTTCCATCACTGGGTCTGATGGCTACAATTCAGACTGGCCCAACTGGCCCAACAGGTGCTACTGGCCCAACAGGTGCTACTGGGCCAACCGGCCCACAGGGGGCGCAGGGGATTCAGGGCTTGACGGGAGCAACAGGCCCACAAGGTATTCAGGGCGATACCGGCGCGACTGGGCCTCAAGGCCCGATTGGATTGACAGGAGCTACCGGGTTGCAAGGCGTACCTGGGCCAACCGGACTGACGGGAGCAACCGGATCTGTGGGGGCTACAGGTCCGGCGGGAGCGCAGGGGATACAAGGATTGACCGGCCCGACAGGACTGACAGGTGCTACGGGTGCGCAAGGCATTCAGGGTATAGCGGGAGTGGCCGGGGCAACGGGGCCACAAGGGGCTATCGGAGCCACGGGCGCGACTGGCCCTACCATCTATCCATCCGGCACCGGGATTGTGACTGTGAATGCAGGAGCGTGGAGTACAACGCTAAGCACCTATGGCACTGGCTCAGTGCTGCTAGGAACACAAGGAGTTGGGTCTGCGGCCTACATGAACGCGACGAATGCTCCCACACCATCAACCGTTGTAATGCGCGACGCCTCCGGCAATTTTATGGCGGAGACAATCTCGGCTAGTTTGGCAGGTACGGCAACAGAAGCCACTAATTTGACTGGTGGCATAACTTATAGCATCCCTTATCAGTCAGGTCCGTCTCTAACTTATTATTCCAGCGTTCCAATCACAAATGGTCACACGTTTGTACTAGGATACCAGCCGACCGGAAGCGCAGTTGCTCCGAATCCAATAGATGCCAACACGCTATCTGTCAATTATGCTGCGACGGCTGGCATGACGACAAACATCACAGCGACGAGCAATTCAACGCTCACCACTTTGAGCAGCCTATCTCTGCCCTACTCCCAACTAAGCGGTACACCGACAGTGGGCACATGGAGCGCACTGAGTTATCCAACGTGGACTACAGGTACGCCATTTGTCAAGATGACGGCAGCAGGGACGTTCGCGCTGGATACGAATACCTACTTGACCTCCTCCGGCGTGAGCGGGATGACATCTGGGCAGCTAGGTGTTGCAGGTTCGGCTACTACGATCACGGCCTCTATCGCCTATGCTACGGCGAACACAGCCTCAACTATCGTAGCTAGGGACTCATCCGGCAATTTCTCAGCGGGTACAATCACAGCAACTGGTATTACTCTTTCCAATCTTACATCCGGTTATTATCTTTTAGCCGGTACAAGTGGGGCAATTGGAAATGGACATATCTTTGATACAGGATCGGTTGTAGACATACTGGAGCCAGCTACTTTCTTCTACGCAGTTAATGCAGCCAGTTCGTTGAGTGTGACAGGAGCGAACGCTACATCGTCGATCAACTACAGTTCTAGCGTGTTGGATATAGTAGGAAGTTATTACTCAGGTGCAACGCTTTCCGATGTTTGGCAGGTACAGAATGTCATTGGTACCGGATCGTCGCCGATTAGCACACTGACCTTCACACATACGGGGAGTTCCGGTGCGGCGGCGATAACAATGCCTTCTCTAACCATTGGTGCGGGGTCAGCTATTACTAGCAGCGGTGGTGGTGGAGCATTGGCATCGGGGGCTTTCACGGCAGCTTATAGTCTGCCCTCTACTGTTGTACAGACAGGACAGGCAAACACTTACACTACCGGCTTGCAGAACTTCTCCTCGGCAACAATGAAAATACCAGCAAGTGTGACGGTGGGCAGCAATACCATCACAATGCCATCGGCAACAGGTACATTGGCGATGCTTGCAGCTCCCCAATTTAGTGGTAATGTTGAGATTATTGGTGGCAGTGTTGGGGTCGGCTCTGGTGCCGGCGTACAGAACGGGTTCCTAGTAGGTGGTACTTTTCAAAACACACTGGGGTCAAATAAGTCTGCTTTCAATGCTACTTTTACAGTGAATTCTTCCGACACAAATGGCAATATATTTGTGTTCAATTCCTCACCAACAACAGCGACGAGTGCGATAACTAACTACTTTGTAGGTTTCTGGTCCTCATTCACTCTCGGATCATCAAGCACGGTTAATCATTACGTGGGTTTTTACGACGCAAAGGCATCGGCACACTCAGCCACAAATAACGCCGCTTTCTCCGATAATCTTTCCTTCACCGGATATTACTTTATTAATCAATCCGGTACCGACCCCAGTGTCTTTCACGGCCCCCTCAACTCTGCTGCTACTCAATCTACAGTAAGCGCATCGACCAGCGGTACAGTTGCTTTCTCTCAACCATTTCAGGGGAGCAGCTATATGAAAGTTGTCATCTTCTGTAACGCGGCTGTGGGAACGGCCAGCTATATCTTCCCAACAGCCTTCAATAGCATACCGGGAATCATTGCTAGTTCATTAGTTGCAGCTACGGTGGTTACATCCCTTTCCGCATCGTCGGTCACCATAACAGGGGCAACTACAACCGGGTTTATTTTCCTTGAAGGATACTAACTATCAGTACGGGGCTTAGGTATGTGTGGTGCATTGATGTCTACTAACTAAACCCTTCTCGTTTAGCTATCCAACTAATCTCTATCCTAAATACCCTCTCACAATAACCTAATGAGTACAACCATCATCACACTCGCTGGTAACAGCGTCACGCTAGTCTTTACGCCTCCGATCACCTGTGCCGCGTCTGTGGAGTTTGATTTCACCGATGCTGTGGCCATCGTGGTTAGCCCCTACACTGCCCAGACACAAGCGCAGGCTTGGATAGGTGCAGATATGTGGACAGCGACTGTTACATTGCCCCCGCTGAGTCAAGCTCAAGCCGATGTCTGGATAAGTGCGCTAATGGAATGCCGAGGCATGATGAACGCGATACAGATAGGCGACCCGATGAAAACAAGACCACGTGGAAACCCATCGGGAACCCCGACGTGTCCGTCAACTCCGGTTGATATGTTCGGTCAATCTACGCTGACAACGACAGGATGGACACCGGGCAAGATCGGTCTATTACTACCGGGTGACTTGCTACAGGTTGGTTATCGACTTCACAAAGTCTTAGACATTGTCAACTCTGATAGTTCGGGCAATGCGTCTATTACCATCTGGCCGTCACTGCGTGAGGTTCCCGCTGCATCTGCTCCCATCATTCTCAATAACCCGATGGGTCTATTTAGACTCGCTACAAATAAACGGACCTGGAATGTAGACGCAGCCACGAGACTAACGCGGCTGTCGTTCCCAGTGATGGAATACCGCTAATACAGACAACAAATTAAGCAACTATCCAGCCCCTTTATAGAGGCTCAGTAACCTCATGCGCTCACTCGATACCACCCTTGCCGCTGCAATGACTGCCAACCTTATATATCCGGTGAGGATGGTGCAGCTTACGTTTAAAAGTCAGACTGTCTACGTTTGGAGTGGCCCCGGCGAGTTGGTTTGGAATGGGCAAACATTCCTTGGTGTTGGATCACTTGGAAGTATCGGCGCAATCACAGAGGGTGTGGAAGTCAGCGCAGACGGAACTACGGTTACATTAAGTGGTATTGATCCGCTCTTACTTGCAGAGAGCCTGACAGATATTCAGCTAGGTGCGGCAGCGAATATCTGGTTTGGACTTGTGACATCGCAACGGACGCTGATAGGCACTCCCTATTTGATGTTCTCTGGCATCGTGGATACGCCAACGATTACTCCCGGCGTCGATACCATTTCCATCTCACTCAACTTAGAGAATCGGATGCTAGACCTTGCTCGGCCTAACATGCGCCGCTATGACTCAGCAGATCAGCGTATCGCATATCCCACGGACGCAGCTTTTGGGTGGGTAGAGCAATTAAACGACGCCGCTTGGAACTGGGGCGGCTAAGACTATGAATAAACCATTTACCCCACCAACCGGGTTAATCATTCACTGTAATAAGTGCAACCTTGTTGTCCCATCCGATGCTCCGCAACCGCCTGAGTCTGGCTGTGAGTTTGTAGCCCTGCATAGGCTCTCATGGTTCAACCCCAATGAGACCCCGGCTGGGCAGCATGTGATGGCTGTAGCTGCATGGGAAAAAATATATGACACCGCGCTGAAAGCGGCTGAGTCAACCAGCAAGGTGTATCTCAACGCTTACCGTGCGAGTCGCAAAGCTCACTATCAAAACTCCGCAGTCTATAAGACATTGACTCCTGAGCAGCTACAGGATGGAGCAAGACACAAGCGGGATGGAGCTTTGTATACGAAATGAAACGAACACAACACTGGGACACGCAGGAATATAACACCCATATAAAAGAGCACGCCATAGACGCTTTCGGTTGGGGAGTGAATGACTGCTGTATGTTTCCAGCAAATGCAATTCAAGCATTCACTGGGGTAGATATTGCGTCGGACTTTCGTGGGAAGTACAGCGATGAAGCCTCAGCCTTTGCCCTTATCAAAACTATCACAGGTGGAACCACTGTAGCCGATGCCGCTGCTTACTGTGCAAACAAGCATGGACTTATTGAGTATCAGCACCCGCTTATGGCTAAGCGGGGTGACTTAGTTGTTATTCAGAACGGTGACACCCTCATCGCGGGGATCGTTCATCTGAATGGTCGCCATGTAATCAGCGTAAGTCAATCAGGGCTAGTGCGTCTACCTATTACATCAATCGTTCGTAGTTGGAGCGTGTAAGCCATGTCTAAAGCAATTACAGGCGCGGCACTACTCGCTGCGGCGGCAGGTGGCCTAGCTATCCTTACGGGTGGACTCAGCTTCGCCGGAATGATGGCTCTCTCTAGCACTGAGATGGATGTCTTGGGTGCTTTGGCTCTCGGTGGTGTCTCAATGGAAGCCGCTGCGATTGCTGGTGCTCTCAGCAGCAATCGTGGGATGGCAATAACCACCCGGCAAGCCGCTGCATATAGACAGATTGTTTATGGACAGCAGCGAGTGGGCGGCATAATGATCTACCAATCAACCACCGGCTCAAGCAACGACCAGTGGAATGCAGTGATCGTCCTTGCTGGACACGAAATAGATAGCATACAAAATCTATACCTCGATGGTAGAGAAGTCCACTGGTTAGGCTCCGGTGTTGGATACAGCATACGCAACGGAGTTGGCTTCGGGGGCATCGCCGATAACAACACTTACACAGGGCCATCTGGTCAGCAATATAACTTTGGGGGAACCGGGCATTCTGGTCTGTATTGTGAAGCTCGATATGGCGACCAGCTAGACGGCGATGTTATTGGCGGACTTACTGCGAATGATCCAAACTGGGCAGCCGATGGACACGGTAACTCCCCTTATGTCGGTGGATGTGCATACATTTATTTAAAGATTGAGTACAACACATCTCTATTCCCTTCATTTCCTGAGATTCGCATAACTGTAAATGGAAAACACGTGTATGATCCTCGCACGAGTACCACTGGATATAGCTCTAACTGGGCACTTATCTGTTCTGACGTACTTACTGACACCACGTTTGGATTGGGTGATAACACTGTCAACCTAGCTCAGCTAATAGCCGCTGCCAATGTGTGCGATGAGCAGGTAGAGGTTGAAGCAATATCTACAACGGAATCACGTTACACAACAAACTGGCACTATGACACAGCGACGGGGCCTGGTGATGTACTGGCGGCAATGATGCCCGGTGCCCAGGGACGGCTCTCACGCATTGGCGGAGAGTGGTACATCTGGCCTGCTTATTGGCAAGGCCCCTCGTTCTCGTTTGATGATAATGCACTGATAGCAGCCCCGTCGTGGAAGCCTTACCGTAGCACTCGTGATTTATGTAATCGGGTGGTGGGAACTTATATAGCTCCGTCCTATCCCTACAACTGCGTCGGTAATTTATATGACTCAAATGGATTTTACAATGGCACCATTTCTGATTCGTGGCCTTTCGCATTCCAACCCACTAACTATCCAGAGTATGCCTGTGACACTCTCCACGGTTATGCAAGTGACCAGTATTTAAATGCTGACGGTGGTCGGCAGTTACCAAAAGAAATCTGCTACCAGACAGTATTGTCCATCACACAGGCTCAGCGATGCGCCAAGATTGCATTGTTGCGTAATCGGCAGCAAGGCTCTGGCACGTTTGAGATGGCTTTGTGCGCTTACAAGATGCAACCATGCGACGTGATGCTATTCACGTTCCCGCCGATGGGATGGTCTGAAAAGATGCTTGAGGTCGTCGGTACATCTTTCAAGATTGATTCTGAGGATGGGCAGGATGGGCAAAAAGCTCTCAGCATTCATACCACAGTAAATGTGATTGAAACAGAATCTAGCGTTTATGAATGGAGCACAGAAGATGAGTTAACCGTCTATGACGTGCCCACCACGCCCACACAGTTGTCTCAAGTTCCTACTCCACCAACAGATATGAGCCTCACATCATCACTGGGGACCGCTCTGGTTGGGCTTGACGGCGTGGTGCAACCTCGTGTTGAGGTGCAGTGGGATACTCCGCTTGATATATTTGTCACACAGATACAAATTCAGTACCAACTCATCAACCTAGACCTCGGCATAGGCCCTTGGCTGACCGTAGGCTTAGTGGATGTCAGCGAGAACAGCACGTTCGTCGGTGGCGTCTCCTCTGGCCAGACCTACAACTTTCGCATCCGATCTTTGCGACCCGGAGGCCAGACATCAACATGGGTGGAGCTTGATGGCTTTACGGTGAGTACCGTCCTCACCGTCCTCACGCAAACCGCGTTGGCAGATCTGAGTCTCACATCCATTGCCTATTCCGGCGGGACAGCCGCAATTTATGGATTACCATTCATTGCAGTTATCGGTAACCAGACTCTCTCAGTCTCTCCGAGTAACTATCCTGTCTCTGGCCTAAACCAAAATCATCTCTACTTTGTCTACTACATTGACCCGACATTCTCGGGCGGAGCGGTTACAGCCATAGCGACGCAGAACCAAGCGGACTTTTTGAACAAAGCTGGTTATTTTATGATCGGTTCGCTCGTCACCGCTGTATACGGAGGTGGAACAGCCGCAACTGGTCCTTGGTATCCAAGCACATATGCGGATCGACAGAATGGTGCTGCCTTTTACGTGACAAATCCGATGGTGCCTTATACAACGGCGGGGTTGTACTCAGGGCAGTTCGCGGTGCTCGGCTCCGTGTATGTACCATCTGTTCCTGAGACACTAGGCACCGACATTATCTATTCTGGTTTCATCAATGCACTTGGCGCGACGGGGATCTGTGCAGGCACCTCCGGCCTGACGCTCGGCTTTGCAAATCAGG
>QGNH01000163.1_pt2 | contig 28553 bp, 32 predicted proteins | sample 1735481 | NCBI WGS metagenome assembly QGNH01 (sample SAMN09239004, study PRJNA386568) | Viral metagenome, whole genome shotgun sequencing project.
GCGGCCTTGGCCAGCTGCTCGCCGTGCGCCCGCACGAGGGCCATGTCCTCGCTGGACAGCTTGCCCGTCTCGGTGAAGGCTTGCAGGGTGGCGAAGGGGTTCTTGCCCGACTTCAAAAGCTCCCTCCCCTCGGCCACCGACTCCTCCCACGACATGCCCTCGCCGGGAATGACCGGCTCGATCTTGCCCTGCTTGGCGCGCATTTCGCTGACGCGGGCGGCAATGCCGTAGTCGCTCGGCGGGTTGGGCTTGGACGCCTTCCACTCGTCGATTTCCGCCTGCTGCTGCTCCAGCATGACCTTCTCCTTGGCGGTGGGCTTGCCCGTGCCGGTGGAAACCGACTCGTCGCGCTTTCCGATGTCAACAGGTTCGGCCTCCTCCGCCTTGGCGTCACCCGGCTTCAGGACGGCGGTGTCCCCCGGTGGCACGACATGCTCGGAATGAAGCTCGCCGCCGGGCGTGTCCGGGTCAACCTGACCAGCCGCCTTGGCGATGGCCATGCCCTGCTTGCGGTCAACAAACCTGCCTGCGGTCGTGGTGAATCCCTCCTTGCCCTCGGCAGCCACGTCGCGGTGGTGCAGTCCCTCGTGGACCTGCCCCGCGTCGTCCTTGATGGCGGCTGACTTGATGGCCTCGATGCCCGACATGCCCGCCAGCGTCTTGGTGCCTGCAAAGGCACCGAGCGCATTGATGAAGAGATTGAGTTCGTCGCCCGCCAGCTGCCCCGCCGTGGTGGGCTTCCCGCGCAGTGCCCCGATGAAATCCTCGCCCGCCTGCTTGGCGGCGTCCCAGGTCTTGGCGGCAAAGAAAGGCACCGCATAGGCCATGGTGCCGGGCACCGTCAGCATGGACACGCCGCCCGACGAGGTGGCGGAGCTCACAAGCCCGCCCGCCACATTGGCGAGCTTGGCCCCGACTTCGCCCGCCTCCTGCAAGCCGACCGGCAGGCCCTTGGGCATCGAAACCTGGGGAATCCTGACGGCAGGCTCGTCGAACGACTGCTCAACGCTCTGCTCGTACCGCTTCCACGGGGACGAGAAATACCGACCGTAGACGCGCAGGGCCTCCTGCCAGCTCCCGTCCTTCACCGCCTGCTGCCACTGCTGCTGGTAGCTGGGCTCGGCCTCCACCGACTGCTTCTGGATTTCCTGCTGCCGGAACTGGTAGAGCTTTTCGTCGGTGATGTCGTCGCCCACGTAGCCGTACTTGGCCTTGGCGATGGCGAGGCGGGCGGCGGGCCAGTTGGTGGCCGGGATGCCCTGCGTGCCCCAATAGCCTTGGTTGATGGCGCGCGCGCGCGCCTCCTTGGGCTTGTCGGAAATCCGGTCAAGGGCGTCCCACTCCGGCCCCTTCAGGCGGTCCACGCCCTGGAACAGCCGCTCAAATTCCTGCGGGGGTTCCGCCTTGGGCGCAGCGGGACCGCTCACCTCGTCCCATGACGGCTTGCCCGCCGGAGGCTGCGGCGCGGCAGCCAAGGTCGAAACCGCATCCCAGTCTGTGGCGGTGGCAGGCATTACTTGGCATACCTGATGTTGCCCTGCGGGTCGAGGAACGGCATCCCCGAGGGCAGGTTCTTCACCTCATCGGGCGAGGTGATCTGCACGGGGGCGCGGCGCTGCAAGGTCTGCTTCACCGCCTCCTCGACAAAGGGGCGTTCAATCGTGTGCAGGTGATCCACGGCCTTGTCCAAGTCCGCCTTCTGCCCCTCCTCGGTCTTGAACCACTGCGACATCTGGCTGTGGATTTCGGCGGCGTGGACCTGGGCGGCCTGGGTGGCCTTCTCCATGCTGACGCCCGGCAGCGGCCAGTCCTTGTCGGTTTCCAGCTTCTTTTCCAAGGCAGTCAAGCCGCCCACCGCCATGTTCATCACGGTTTTCGGAGGTGTCGCCGCGCCCCAATGGAACAAGCCGCGCTGCTTCGCCGGAATGTCCTCCAGCGCCACCGGAATCATCGCCCCCTGAGAGCGCAGGTCGTCGTTAATAAGTTGGTGAATCTGCTGCTCCACCGGCTTCTCCTCCGTCTGCCCCGTCTTCTTCACCGCCGCCAGCTGCTTGTTGATCCGGTCGGCGGTATCCTTGCGGGTGGTGTCATCGCGGATGAGGGGCAAGTCCTTGGCGAGATCGTTCGCGTAGTTGTCGGGATTGTCCGCGCCCTTCCACGCCACGCTGTCATGCACCCCCGCCATGATGCGGTTCGCCACGTCCCGGTCGGCCCGGCTGGACTCCAGCTTTTGCGTCTTCTTGAGGAGTTCGCCCTGCTGCAGGTCAATGGTCCCGCCCGCGATGGCGTCGTCAATGGTCTGGTCGTCCACCTGCCTGGTGAGCGGGTTGGTGGGGAGCAGGTTCAGGTTGGCCCGTTCCTGCGTGGTGGCCTGCGTGGTCAAATGATTCCTCAGGTTCTCGGGGATTTCCTTCCAGTCGCCCGCCGCGAGCTTTTCCTTCACCCGCTGCGGCTTCGTCTCGATCAGGTTGGAAGCCTGCCCCACGGCAAACTTGGTCTGGAACTGCCGCAGCTTGTCCTCCCCCTGCTCTGGCGTGAGGTCGCCCGTCTTGACCGACATGCCGATGGCCTGTTTCACCGCGGGCACCACAGACTCGTCTCCCGTCGTGGCCCCCTTGTCCATGAGCGCGTTCAGGTTGCCGTTGCGAGTGGTGATGCCAAGGTGGTCGGACGTGACCTGAAAGTCGCTGGTCGTGCTGGCCTGCCACACCGCCGCCTTCTGCCCCCACAGCCGCTTAGCGGCGGGAGACATGGCCTGGTACTGGTCGGAATCGCGAAGGGAGTCCATCGTGCCCTGCGCCGCATGCGACCAGTTCTCGGGAATCTTCTCGTAGGGCTGCTGCCGCAGGGTCTTGGTGAACTCGGTCTGCGCGTTGATCTGGTGAAGGGTGGTCTGGTTGAAGAACGCCGCCTCCTTGGCCCGGCGCTTGCGCTCCTCGTAGTCCTCGACCACGCCCACCATGCCTTGGATGGACTGGTCGGCGGCTTGGATGGCCCCGCGGGCGGCGGAGAGCGGACCCTCCTCGACGGAAAGATTGCGCTTGACGCCGCGCTGGACGGACTGGACCTGCTCGCTGTTCGGGATGGTTGGGATCGCAGCCATGTTAGCCATTTAATTTAGCGGCGGTTCCACCCACGATGTTGGCCATGCTGCCGATGCCCCTGAAGATGTCCGCCGCGCCCTCCAAGTGGTACATGCTGGCCTCCTCCTGCCCCTCGTAAATGCCCATCTTTGCCGCGGCGTACTCCGTGTCCTCCCTCTCCTGCACGGTCGTCCAGTACTGCTGGATGTTCTGCTCCATGCGCCCGGCGGTCGTGGCCTCCAGCGAGAGCGGCGAGCCGGTGTTTTCGAGGACGCCCGAGGCGGCAAGGGCCGCCCGCTGGCTGGACATGTAGGTGGCGTCGGACTGCCTCTGCTTGGCGATGTTGGCGTTGGCGTCCATCGCCTGCTGGTTCGCGTTGGCGATGTCCACCTTGGCATTGTAATCGGCAACCTGCGTGGCCGTGGAAGCCTGCCGACTGGCGGCCTTGGCGCTCATCACCGTGGCGGCAGCAGTGGCCCCCACGGCAACAGTCGTGACCGCCCCGACCGCCGCGGCGCTGCCGGCGCTGGCCCCAAGGGCGGTTCCGATGGCTGCAAAGACAGGAATTACGGGCATGGCTTAAAGTCTCTTTCCGTACATTTTGTGGGCGGTCCCCTCGGAGGTTTCGTAGCCGAGCCGGCCCATGATGCGCTCCTCGCTGCTGCCGGGTGCCACCATGGAGATGATGGCCGAGCACCCCTGCTCCTTGGCCAGCTTCTCAATGTGCTCCAACAGCAGATGCCACGCCTTCACCGTCCGCTTGGTGAAGGAAAAGGCCGGGTTGGTGGTGAGGTATTCCACCATCGCCATCTTGCCCGAGGCATCGAGGTAGAGGAAGCCGGCGGCGATTTCATCGGCGCCATCAACGGCCATGAAGCCCCACGGCAGGAACGCCTCGGGCACGGGGATGGCCCCGTGCTTCAGCCACCACTCCTTGAGGGTGGGAAAATCCTGCTCGGGAATGAGGCGGCGGATGTTCATGGCGGGGTTATATCATACTTGACCGTGATCCCCAAGAGGCAAAACGGCAGCGGGTCATTGCCTTGGAGGGCAAACTGCGGGTCGAGCGAGTACCCGAAAAGCCCGCCTGTGTCCACCGGAATGTCCACCGGCAGGTTGGGATACCATGGCGGCGGCGAGCCGGGGATGGCGGTGATGTCGTAGGTGGGCAGCGGCGTCACGGTGCTCAAGGTGCCCAAGACCGGCGGGGCGCCCTGCGTGGACCAGTTGCCCCCAAGGGAGTTCAGGACGCGCAGGTAGAGGCGGGCGATGGACTTCGTGAGGCCCGCAATCGGCCCCGCCTTGGGGTCGAGATCGAGGCGCATGGGCTGCACCGCCCAGTTGACGGGGAAACCCACCACCAGCACGTCGCCAAGGGCGGGAACGTAGTTGGCAAGGGTGATGTTGCCGTTGATGTCGATGGCGCCGGGATAGTCCAAATTGTTCCACGCGGTGCGGCCATTGAGGGAAACACAGCGGACGCCGTACTGCCAGTAGACCGACGTCGCTGCGATGACGTTGGTGGCGGGGCTGGTGATGATGGCGGCGCTGTCGGCATAGACCGCCTGCGTCAGGTCCGGCTGCCCCACATTCGCGGTCTGCCAGTCCACCGGCCACAACCGCTCGATGTAGCATTGTCCGAGGCCGTTGCGCAGCACGCTCACCCACACCTCGTCATCCTGCCCGTTTGCCCCGTAGATGACTTGCACGGACAGGAAAAGGTCGGTCGTGTTCACCCCGCTGACGACGCCGTGCGTCTCGTGCTTTGCCCAGCCGAACACCTCCTGCTCCATCGCGTAGGTCATCGAAATCAGCGACCCGTCGCCGCACACCGCCCAGAGGAGCGAGTGGTTCTCGAACTCCTGCTGGAAGTCGAACTGCTCCACCCGCGCCGCCGTGAGGTGCTGGGACAAGACCTGCATGTCCTGCGACATGTACTTGTTGGTGAAGACCGAGAAAAGCATCTGCTGGAAGCGGGTGCCCTTGCGCGTGACATAGAAGGCGGCGTTGCTGACGATGAGGCCTGGCAGGTTGGGCGCGGAGCCGTTCGCGCTGTGCTCCACCGCCAGCACGGCGGAGGGGGTGATGGCGGCGCTGCCGCCCTGCCCGCTGTTCATGATCCACTCGGCGCCCGCCAGCCCGATCATCAGGTCGGTCTGCGCGGTGAGCCACTGGATGGGGCCGCGCCCCGGCGCGTTCAGGTCGAAGGCGAGCCCGTAGGTGGCCTGCGACTGGTCGAGCAGGGAGAAGTTCTCGATGTCGTCCGTCTGCGTGCCCCAGATGCGCTGCGGCTGGTAGGTGCTGCCCCCATACCAGACCCGCTCCTGAAAGACCGCCACCGCCTGCGGGTAGCCGCGGTAGTCCGACCATGCGCCCTCCGACCAGTAGATGGTGGCCCCCGTGGAATAGAGCGGGGTGATGACCTGAGCCGTCTGGATGTAGGGGCTGCCCAGCATCCAGTGCGTGGGATCGCTGGGCGGGATCGTGGTGCCCGAGGTATTGACGATGCAGGTGTAGCTGTGCGTGCCGTAGTTGACGACATTGCCCACCACGTAGGCATTGCCCGACACCCACGCCGCCCACAGCTCGGTGAGCTGCAGGAGCCCGTACACAAACTGGTTGTCCGCCGTCAGGCTTAGGCGCGGCACCGAGGCCGAGGCCGAGGCGACGGGGTTCGTCACGACGAGGCGGTAGAGCCCGCCCACGATGTCCTGACCGGAGATGTTGAAGTTGGCGTCCGACCGGCTGGAGACCGTGGTGATGACCTGCCACGTCACCCCGTTGTCGTAGCTCGCCTGCACCGACACGTCGGCCTGCCATGTGCCATAGGTGATGAACTCCCACGTGCCGATGATGAAAAGGGTCGAAACCGAATTGTACCACGCGCCGCCCGAGAAGGTGTAGTTGGGCCCGGACACGGCGGCGTCGTATTCGATGAACGAGGTGGGACGGTTGTAGGCCAGCTGCCAGTAGGAGTTCTTGTGCCCCTCCTGAAAGACCGTCACCAAGGTCCACAGGCCGTGCGCCAGGTCGGTCGAGAACAGGGCGTTGCTGACGTGGACCGCCGTGCAGGAATAGATCAGGCCGCCCGAGGTTACGGAATTTCCCGGCGTGTAGTACGTACCCGTGACCCACGCGGGAGCCGAGGCCGTGAGGGTGATCGCCCCCGTGAGCGCCGAGGCGGTGAGGCTCGTGTCCGTGGCGTTCTGGTCGAGCATGGCCGGCGTCATGAACTGCACCTGCTGCATGACCCAGTTGGTGTTCGAGTAGCGGGTCAGCTTGTAGACCGGATAGGAGGCGTGGACGAGGTAGACGACATCGTTGATCTGGATGCACTGGACCTTGAACACGTCCGCATCCCAGTAATTCGGCGGGGTGAAGTTGGTGGCGGAATAGGGCGCCGGCACCTCGTAGGTGTTCTGGTAGGCCCAGTGCGCGCTGTCGGTGCCCGGCGAACTCGTGGAGTTGATGAGCGGGCCGTTGTAGAGGTAGTAGATGACGCCCGACTGGCTCACGAAGGCACCCGCCGGGTAGGAGGTGCCCGTGACCCACGCCGGCGCGGTGGCAACCGTGACCTGCGCCCCGTTCGAGAAGAACCGGATGCCCTTGTCACAGAACTCCAGCATGAAGGTCGTGCCGGGCGCGTACTGGAATTTCTGGAGGCGCGAGACGGACTTGACCAGCGGGAAGCCCTCCTTGCCGAGGCCGATGAACTGCGTGCCCGGACGGCGCAGGGCGCCCCCCTGCTTGAGGGGAATCATGTTGCGCAGCTGGCGGCAGCCCTTGCGATAGGCGGGCAGGTCGAGGCGGGCGTCAAGGGATGGCGACAGCTCGCCCGAATTGAAGCAGACGAGGGGTTGCAGGGAGTGGGACATCAGCCGTTGGTGGAATTATAGCGCGAGCGCACGAAGCGGCTCTCGGATACGGGATTGTAACGCCGCAGCTTGATTTCCGCTCCATCCTTCATGCGGGCGTCGGAGAGGTATTCCTTGTATTCCTGCCGCAGGCCCATCGACAACCGGGCGTCGTCCTTGCGCAGGTGCGTGGCGATGATGCAGGCGAGGTTGAGGACCAGCGCCCCCGTGAACAGCGGGTCATAGTTGGTCGTGTCCGGCTCCCACCGGCTGTACTTGATGTTGGCGTAGGCTGCGTTGGTGTAGAGCGCCTTCTGGAAGATTTCGCAGGTGCGCCCGTTGTGGCTGCCCCACGCGCAGGTGCCGTTGAGTTCCACGAGCAGCACGAAGTCCCCTGGCAGCTCGTAGCCGAAGGTCCACTCGTACAAAAGCCCGGCGTTGCCCTGCGGCGGCCCGAGGTAGTTGGGCGAGTAGGTGTCAGTTTGGAACCAGCACCCCCGCGTCAGGTCGTAGGCGAAGCTCGTGCTGGCCGTGTTGGCGATGAGGCACTGGTAAAGGTAGCCCGCGTAGATGACGTAGGCGTTGACCGCGTAGGCCACCCCCGGCGTCCATGTCGTGGCGGTGGAGGGCACGGGCGGCCACACGGGGGGCGACGGGTTCTGCCCCGGCGTCAGCTGCCCAAGGAAGGCGCGCTTCTTCAGGCAGCTCCACGGCTGCGCCCGCGAGACCTCGCCCAAAGCCTGCCCCCAAGCCACGTTGCAGGCAATCGCGTTGGGATCGCTCTGGTTGGTGAGGGACGAGATGGTCTGCTGACCAATCCGCATCAGGGCCAAGTTGGCGATGTCGGTCGATGAAGTAAGCTGCATAAAATGAAAGGCCCGCCCACCCTAGTGACAGAATGAGCGGGCCATATCTAAGTCCCCCTAACCCCTGTGGGGAATGGTTGGTGGTTAATGCTTGATGACCTTGAGCCGGAACACGAGCACTGCGCCCGCGGTCGGCGTGGCGACCTTGTTGAGGTACGCCTGCACCCACGCGCCGGCCACGCCGGTCAGCGGGTTGCCGCCCTGCGGTTCGTAGGCCGTCGCCCCAATCTGGTAGGGATTGATCTGGGCCGAGCCTCCCGCGAAGCTGACCGGGTTGGTCTTGCCCGTGGAGATGTCGACGGGAGCCGAGTAGCGGACGGCGGAAGCCCCGTCCGTGAAAGTGGAGACCTGCGTCGGGTTCGACACCAGACCGGAGCCGGTGACATCATCGTCACCGACCGACAGGAGCAGGGAGGCGGCCACGCCGCTCACCGTGGGATTGCCCCCGGTAGCGCCGCTGCCACAAACCGTGCCCACGACCGACACCATCGTGCCCGGCTGCGCCAGGTAGAGGTTGATGATGTCCGAGGAAGCCTCGTTGCCGTACATCTGGTAGATGGCCGTGACCTCACGGACATTGCCGATCTCGATACCCGGATCATTGAAGCCCACATTCCCGAACGGCGTGCTGCCCTGTGAAATCGGGCCGCCGCCGGGAAAGTTGGCGAAGGGAATCTGCTCAAACGCGATTTGCGCGTAACGTGTGATGGGTGTTGCCATGGTAGTGTTCTCCTTGCGTTACTGCGTTTCGTCGCAGGCCATCTGCACGACACCGGCCTCTTCCAGCCGGGTGCCCCCGGCGAAATAGGTCGTCCGCACCTGAATCGCGTGACTCTGCATGGGCAGGATGTCCATGCGGGTCGTCATGTCCTTGGTGGTGCCCAAGAGCAGGAATTTCTTCTGGTAGACGATGCAGCTCCGAATCGACGGGGTGCCCACGGTCGGGAGCAACTGGGTCCGAATCCAATGGAAGCCAAGGAATTCGGTCAGCCGCCCCTGCATGAGGGCGCGCACGTCGGCGTAGAGCACGTTGTCCACCTGATCCACGTTGAGCAGCAGGTCGTAGAGCTGCTTGGCCGCGTAGACCATGACGCGATCCGTCTCCGGCACGTCGTTGGAGTCGAGCAGGAACAGCGCCTCGATCATCTTGGCAAGCGTCATCCCGGTGTTGGTGGAGCCGGGAAACTGCACGCCAATCTGCTGCGCTGCGGGGAGCGGCGTGGGGTTCAGGCTGCCCTGCGCCCCGGTCTGGTTCGTGCCCAGCGCCGCGTTGATGAGTAACTGGTCCTTGAGCCGGTTGACCGCGATGGCGTGATTCATCGCAATCGGGCTCTGCGGATCAGGCAATGAACCGAGGAGGATGGGGTCATGCTCGTCGATCCATGAGGCTTTTTGGAAGCCGGTCGGAATGACCCAGCGGATGGCAGTCGGCACGTCGGACGGCTCCGTGACCGCGGCCCGTGCCGTGATCTGGCTCATCCCGTAGGACTGCGAACCCATCTGGTCATACCGCTTTTCGTTGCCGACAATCGTGTCGGATACGTAGTGACCGGCCAGTCGATGGTCGATCTGCTGCGCCATAATCATGAGCCAGTTCGTGTTGAACGTCGGCTCGTAATGCGGAGGCAGCGTGGTAACGCCGGAAGGCATAGGAAAAATCTCCTGACAAAGGTGGCTGTCAGCCTGCCCCCGGAGTGTCGGGGAAATCCCGGTCCGGTTCTCGGCATCTCAAGTCCGAGGCGCCTCCGGTCCGGACTATGTCCGGGTCTCCCTCAGTTGTCCTCTACGCACACCGACAAAGGGTTTGTCGGCAGATGTCAAGCCCCAATTTTCACGCCCCGCTCAGTACTTCGCAAAGAGCGTGTGCTCCGGCTTCCACAGCTGGTCCCAGACCCGCTCCCATTCCCACGGTCCCGCCGAGACGGGCGGGCCGGGATGGCGATCCCCGTAGAAGGTGGCCCCCGGCACGACCGGGCGGGCCAGCAGGATTTCCTGACACTTCTCGTAGAAAGCCTTGCTGCGCGTAAGTAGCGCCTTGCGGGAGGCGACGAAGAACGGGTGAGGCGAAAAGTACATGACCGGCGGCGCCGGACAGGTGAACAGCTGCACGAAGATTTCCCACACCGCCCGGTCCCAGACGTGCCCGTAGCAAAGCCCCTCGACGCGGTGGGGTTCGCACGACGCCCAGAAGTAAATCCCCGTCGCGGGGGTGAGGCACGCCCAGATCGCGGAGGACGGGAAGTGGTTGATGACCTCGACGGCGTTCTGGCACCCGTCGAACGGGTTGGCCTGCGCAAAGAAGGTCCATTCCGCGAGTGAGTCGTAGCGGTCGATGATGTGGTGCAGGAAGGTGTGGTCCTCCAGCCCCACGTTGGGCAGCGGAATCTCGCCCGGAACCTCCAGCCCGCCCTTGTTGTAAATCGTGATCTTGATATCCGGGCGCAAGGTGTTCATCCACGCCAGCTGCATGGGGTCTTCCTTGTAACGGGCAATGACGAGTTCGATCATGGGTTAAATCCTCGCTTGGTCTTTGTATTGACTGAGCCAAAGTGATCCCAGCAGTCGTTCGCACTCCCACGGACCCATCTCGCGGGCCTGAACGAGTGCCAGCAACCGCTCATAAAAGGCCCGGCTGCGCGTGCGCAACAGTTCACGGGTAGCGGCGAAGTGGAAGCCGGGCGAGAAGATCATTTCGGTCGGCGGCTCGCAGGCGTAGAGTTCCCGCCAGACCTGCTCCACCCGCTCCCTGACCGTCAGGGCAATCAGTTCGCGGCTCACGGCCCGGCCCCGCCCATCGCCCAGCGCCCAGCAGCTTCGCTCCACGTTCATCGGCTCGGTGGGGCACAGGAAGCACAGCCCCGGCTCGGGCAGGTGCGTCAGCTGCCCCATCGAGAAGGGCCAGCCATTCATGATGGGCACGATGCGCGGCTCGTGGTCGAAGGGGTCGGCCTGGATGAAGAACGTCCAGTCGGCCAGCGAATCATAGCGGTTGACGATGTGGCTGAAATGCACGCCGGGGTCGAGTCCGTTGTCCGTCGTGGGATAGACCGTGACCTTGATGAAGGGGCGCAGGAACCGAGTCCATCCAATGCGCTCGGTGGAGCGGGCGATGCAAACCTCGATGCTCATGTTTCCTTCAGGCGAAGCTCGGTGCAGAACCAGTATCCCCTCGCCATCGGCGTGTGGTTGCCCTCGATGAAGGGCACCTTCTGCGGGGTCCGCAGGAGGCCCTTGGCGCCGGCGTCCGCGTCCACCCCCGAGAGGTCGGGGCAGAACACGCGCTCGTGGGTGCCCAGTTCCGCGCCCCACCATGAGAAGGTCGAGTTGGGCCGCAGCAGCACCTTGGCGCGCAGGAGCACCGCCCAGTCGGGCAGCCAGTCGAGGCGGCACTTGTCGCCCTCCAGCTTCCCCTTCTCGTGGTCATTCAATTCGTTCCACGGCAACCCCACCGGGATGGCCGGGATGCGGTAGTGCGTTTCGCCGTCCAGCCAGTAGAGCTTGCTCTTGTCCAGTCCGTACTGGTCGCAGCAGTCCGTGAAGGAATTGCGGTCAATCAGCACCAGCGGGTTGCAGGAATAGGTGTAATCCCCCTCCCGCACGTTGGCGACCAGTTCCATCGCGGGCACGTCCTTGACCAGCTCGGCGTACTCCGGGCGAAGCGTAAACCACTCCCGCGCCTTGGCGCGGCTGTAATAGTCGAGGTTCTTCTGCATCTGCCCCATGCCGATGATGGTGACGCCGCTCTCGCCGTCCCACTTCTCGCACTCGGTGTTGGGCCGCTCGGGCAAATCCTGGTCCGCCGGGGCGTTGGGCGGGATGACGAAAAACTTGTGCAGGATGCCGGTCAGGCACCGCAGCTCGAAGCCGTGCTTTTCGGCATAGGCGCGGGCGAAGGCGTACTCGAACATCTGGTTGCCGAGGCCGCCGGCCAGTCGTACTTGAACGAAGCTCATGGGTAGAGAAAATCCCGAATGACGAGGAGTACGTCATCGAACCGGTTGTGAATGTCCCGAAGGTCAATGAGTTCGACTCGACGGGTAGGATCAAGCTGCAAATAAACGTCGCGGTTCTCCCGCTGGCCGATGCGAGGCTCGGTTGCCAGATCAGCCACGTCCTCGATGACGTAGATGCCGTCCTTGGCGAGGTGTGGGGAAAGGTTGCGGTAGATGGCGATCTGGTCCCAGATGCGGTGGCTGGCATCGTCAATGATGATGTCGAACCTCATGCCGCCCAACTTGGTTTCCACCTCAAACGAGCTGGTCGCGTCCAGAATCTTCACCCGGTCGTCCTGGTAGGCGGTCGGGTCGTTGTCCACGCCGTAGACCTTGCCGTTCGGGAAGTAGGCGTCCCACATCCTGAGCGAGTCACCGGAGCACACCCCGATTTCCAGCAGGGTGATGGGCTTGAGGCGCAACCGTTCAAACAGCCGCTCATAGACCTCAAGGTAGGAGTGGATGGTCCCCTTGTCGGTCAGGGGAAACCGCGCTGCAATCTGGGCGAGGGTTTCCATCAGGGCACCACCTGATCCAAGAGCGGGAAGATGTAGTTGCGCTTCTCCTCAACGTGGACCATGCCCTTCTTCAGGTTGCCCCAGCCCTTCTCCCGGTTCTCCGCGCACATGCGCTCGATGTTGCCCTCATAGCGGGCGGCGATGGCCTCAGCGGGGCCGATCTGATGGTAGTGCAACAGGTAGGCGGAGGGCGTGGCGAAGGGCCAGTCATGGCCGACGCGCAGCTTGCGCCCGTCATGCAGCACCGGATCGGCCTCGTGCTGCCCGATGCCAAGGGCGCTGTCCCTGACCAGCTTCGGGTTGAAAAGGCATGGCTTCGCGTACCACTTGTCGTCGGGCGCGCCGAACTTGATCTCGTCGTAAATCTGGCCAGGACCGGTCGGCAGCCGCCCCGAGAACATCTCGAAGCCGTGCGTCTTGATGACCGCGGCTCCCTTAGCCATGTACGCCGCCAGCGTCTTCGCCGCACCCTCGGGGAACCAGATGAACTCGTCGGCGTCCACCACGATCACCCAGTCAGCGGTCGTGGCCTTCCAGCAGGAATTGCACAATTCCATGTACCGCGTGTTGCTCACCTCGGGGCAGTCCCACGGGATGATGACCACGCCCTTGGGCAATCGCAGTTTCAGCGGTTGCCCTGCGTTGTGGATGACCAGCTTCGATGCGAACGTCCGGTAGTGCCGGATGATGTACGGCAGCAGCCAGGTCTCGTAGTAGAACAGAACGTGAACCTCGACCTTGATTTTCATTAGACACCCGCCAGTTTCCGCAAATCCTCGTCTGACTTGAAAAACGGTGCATACGCCGCCGCGTCCTTGCCGATCAGCTTGCGCAGCTGCTTCAGGTCCGGGTCGGGGTTGGCATGGTTGGGCAGCATGGAGACATGCTCCCCGGAATATCCTATCGTTCCCGGCAGGGACTTCATGCCGATCACCCGCCGCTCCCCGTCGCCGGGCAGGCGCAGGTGGCGGTTGCGCTCCAGCCTCCAGAGGCGCGTGTCGAACCACTGGTTGTCAAAGGCAGTGATGATGGAGCAGAAGGTCGGGATCAGGTCGGAACTGAGCGCGGTCTGACAGAGCGAGGCATGCCGGGCGTTCTCGCAGTTCGACCACCAGCGCCAGCGCACGTTGTAGTAGATGGCCTGCCCCTCGCCCACGATTTCATAACCCTTGGCCAGCCACTCCTCGCACCATTCCAGCCACGTCGGGGCGTACCAGTCGTCGTCCTCCCAGATGACCAGACCGTCGCCCTTGACCCTGCCGCCCTCGAACGCCTTGAGCAGCTTGAAGCCCATTTTCTCCGGGCCGTCCAGCACGAGCCACTGGTCGGGCGGGCGCGTCTGCCGCTCGATGTACTTCCGGCAGAGCTTCATCGCCTCGGGGCGCTTCCACGTGGCGGTGATGACGGTCAGTTTCATGGCTTGCCGTTGCGGTACGCCCGCATCCCGTTCTGGTGGTGGTCGAGCGGATACTTTTCCATGAACAGGAACCACGGCTCCCACGGGAAGCCGATGAGTTCCAGCGCCTCGTTGACGCAGATGCCGAACTCGGGAATCTCCGGGCCGGTGTACTCGTAGCCCGTGCGCTGCGACTTCGGGTTGGTGTCGTGGTACAGCATGAAGCCGCCCCTCACCACCTTGCTAAAGAAATTGAAGGTGTCCAGAATGACGCCGTTGCGCGAGTGGTTGCCGTCCACAAACACGAGGTCGAGCCCGCCGGGCACGAGGTAGAACCCCTCCTCGGACTTGGTGCGGATCATCACGGCGCCGGGAAACGGGTCGGGACATTCATCGTGCAGGAGGAGGCTGGGTTCCACCCCCCAGTAGCGGATGGTTGAGCCGCGGTCCTCCAGAAACTTCTTCATGCCCCGCGCCGTGGCGCCATTGTAGGTGCCGATCTCGCAGACGCGCACCTCCGCCTTCTTGCAAAGCTCCGAGAGCGCGGCGTCCATCACGTCGCAGTCCTCCTCGAACATCATGCCATACCGCTCAAATAATGTGTGCTTCATGGTTACTTCCTTGGTTTCTTGAGGTGGATCACCTTGTCCTCCGTGGGCTCCTGCCCCGGTATCGGCGGCCATTCGCCCGCAGGGTAGAGCGTGCCGTCCCCGTCGCGGTGCTTCAGCTTGACCGCCGTGTCCACCCAGACCGAGATGCGGCACATGCGGCAGAGATAGTCGCAGAAATAGTCCTCCGGCAGCAGGTCGCCCGCCTTCTGGAGGTCGTGGTAGACGACGAGGTTTTGGAAGAAGCCGTTCACCACGCTGCCGGTGTCCCGGTCGGTGTAGGAAATCTGCGGGTAAATCTTGGCAAGGTTTTCAAACAGCTGGCGATGGTAGAGCTTGAGGCCCGCCCCGCACTCCATGACCTGAAGCACGGTCTCCTTCTGCTTCTCCGCCTCAAACAGGAAGGTCGCCACCCAGTGCGGCCTGACCCCCTTGGTCGTGTAGAGCGCGCCAATGACCGGCAGCTTCTTGGACAGCAGTTGCAGGACGTGCGCGGCGTTTGATTCCACGTCATAGTCGCGGAAAAGGAGCCACTTGCACTTGCTCTTGAGAAAGTTTTCCACCAGCCGGTTGCGGGCGGGGATGAGCCCCTGGTCGCAAAAGGCCAGCACGAACTCGTAGGGGCAGTCCGGGTCGCGGGAGAGCAGGGTCAGGTCGTCCAGTTGCGCGGCGAACTGCGGGTTGAGCTGCTTGAGCGTCCGCAAATCCTTCAGCGGAGTCGCCACCATGACCTGAATCTTCTTTGGGCGTTTATGTTTCATGGGCCAGTCCAACTAGGTCTTGTTCTCGGAGCAGGGTGAAGGTGCGGTTGTCCCAGTGGTAGTGGTCGCCCGCATAGTCCTTCAGGGCCACGCGGTCGCCCACCTTGCACGCCGTCACGCGGGCGCCGACGCCCACCACCGTCGCCAGCACGGTCGGGGCGTAGCGGGTCGTTTTCTCAAGGCACTCGGGCACGAGGATGGCCCCCACCTTGAGCGGCTTGGCCGGGTCTTTCTCGACCAGCACGCGGTTGCCAATGGGCTGGATCATCTGTGAAAATCCTCCGGTGTCTTGCGAACCGCCTTGACCGGCTTCACCTTTTCGGGCTTGCGGGCAAGGTGCTGGAACTTGTCGGGATTTTCCACGATTTCCTTCACTACATCAGCCTCGCTCGGACCGATGTGCGCAAAGCTATCAGTGGGATCAACGATCTCGCTCTCGGGCAATTCCTCAATCTTGTCCTGCCCGGTGATCTTGAGCCACCAGTTTCTCCACCGATTATCGGTCGTAGGCAATCCCGCGGCGATCCGGCGTCGAGCCTCCAGAACCGGCTTGATTTCCAGCTCGTACCGTTGCTCGGCGGTGAGTTCCGGCTTTGCAGTTGGCGGACGCCACGCTATCTGGATGTTCATGATTTTGGTTTCCTCTTGCGCCACGTGGTCATCATATTCACGGCGCAAGGCTTCATTGGATGGCATGGCTCAGGTTCCCGATTGCCCCCGCTGCGGGCGGTTTGCGTGCGCCAGCCGGCGCAGGCTGTTGACCTTCTCCACCGCCGCCTCGTGCGCCTCCGCCGAAATGTTCCCCTGGTTCCAGTAGGCCGCCCAGTCGGGGTTGTTCTTGTTCGATTGGATGTCCACCGCCGCCGCCTCCGCCGTGGCCGGCGTAAGGTTGCCCGCCAAGGCGATGTTGCCCATGTCTCCCGTCACGAGCTTGGACTCGCTCATCAAGCCGCCCAGCCGCGCCAGCATCATGAAGATCGTGGCGTCCTTCATGTACATGCTCTTGGCGTCCACGCCCCAGCGGCGCCCGGCGCGGGCCGCCAAGTCCTGCGCCTTCTCGTAGCTGACGCCGAGTTCCTTCTGGATGTGCTCGCGGATCAGCTGGTCCTGCCGGGTGAGAAATTCCTGCTCGGCCTGCTGCTGCGCCGCCCCCGCCTTCTTGGCCATGTCGATCTGGAGCTTGGCCAAGCCCTGCAATGCCTGCGGGGAAAGGCCGTTTTCAAAAGCGAGCTTGGCCGCTTGGTCGGCAAACTCCTGATTCCACTGCGCCTCGGGGATGTCATCGGGGCGCTTGAGACCGTAGCCCTCCGGCTTCTCGGGCGCGCCGTTCACCTTGCGCAGCAGCGCCTGCCGCTCCGCCACCATCTCGGGCGTGGCGTTGGGCGGCAGCGGCTCCACGATGCCCTTCTTCGAGGCGAAGCTGGCCTTTTCCTTGAAGCTCTTGATGAAGTCGCCGGGCGTCTTGTAGACGGACAATTCCTTGGCCAGCGCCTTGATGTCGTCGGGAGCCTTGTCGAGGCGGGTGTGGTCGAAGGTGCCGTCGTTCTTGACCCAGCCCTGCTCCCAGTGTTCGGTCGAGGCGGGTGCGCCGCCGCCGGCCTGCGCATTAGGGTCCAGGCTTTGGGCCGGCTGGGTGTTGGGGTCGGATGACTGGCTGGTGGGGTCTGGCATGAGGGGGAATGATTGGGGGTTTGGGAGCGAAGTTTTCCACGGTCAGGCGGCCATCCGCAAAGCGCGTGGTCTTGGAGAAGATTTGGAAGCGCGGCTTGTCCTTGGTCATGTCGTGACGAAGCCGCCGTTGTTTACGAGCAGCGTGCCGCCGCCGTTGATGCGGTTGGTCGAGCCGCAGCTGCCGTTGGAGCAGGAGGCGTCGACGTAGACGCCGGTCTGGTTGGTGTCGGCCCAGAAGACGTTGCCGAGGATCGACACGCAGACGCAGCGATAGAGCTTGACGCAGCTGACGGTGTAGTTGCCGGCATCCTTGGGGGAGAAGTCGCTGCCACTGATGACGAGGTTGTCCACCCAGGCGCCGTAGGCCGAGGGGGAGAAGTCGATGTACTGGCAGTTGCCGCCGGGTTCGAACTCGCAGTCGGCGATGATGACCCGCGTGAGACGGCCTGAAGTTGCCGGCCCGTTAAACTCGCACGCCCCGCTTGCGAAGTCCTCGAATTGACAGCCGGTGAACCAGAGATCGGCGGAAACCTGACCGTTCGTATGTTGCCATGTAAATCCCCACCCACCGCCCTGAAATAGGCAGTGATCGAACTTGAGGCCGTCCACGTAGGCTAAAACCCCGGTGGTCGAGCCGTCAAAGGTGCAATTGACGAAAGTGCCTCCGCCTTTATCCAGACTGACCACGTTGGTGATATTGACGCCGTTGGTGCCCTGCGTGAAGATGCTCTTGGACACCATGATGCCAGCCACGTTGAGGTTAATGGAGTTGGTGCCACCGATGAACGAGCAGGCGTCGATGATGCTTCCGCCGTTGTAGTAAGGGGGCACAGAGGAGGCGGTGATGGTGCAGGAGCTAGTGCCGCCCGTGGTCTGCAGGGCGATGCCCCGCAAGGTGACGCTGTAGACCGTGTCGATCTTGAGGGCCTCGGAGGCGTTGCTCTGCTGGACCTTGGTGCAGTCCCGCCCGTCGCCCAGGACCGTGCACGGGACGGTGATCGAGCTGATGGCGGCGTTGACGTAGTAGATCCCAACCCCGCCGCCGGGGAAGTAGAGCGTGCCACCGCCGTTCGCATTCAGCGCAGCGATGGCGGCGTTGATGGCGTTGGCGTTGGCCGTCTGGACGGTGCTGGTCTGGCCGGACCCGTTGACGGCGCCATAACTCTGAACATTGAAAAAAATGGAACTACTGCCCGGACCAACTACATCGCCGGCTCCACCCGTGGCTGTCACTTTCACAATGCCCGTGCCCGGCTTGGGATCAACCGTGATGCCCGTTCCCGCAAGAATCTGCGAGACCCCCGGCGCCGCCGTGCTGGGCTGGACTACGGCAGAGGACCGGGCCTGCGCGCTCAGTCCCGATGAAAAGACCTTGCGGGCCATGGGACTTAGAAGTTTGCGCCCGCGCTTCCCGCCGCGTGCTTGCCGCGGTACACCACCTCAATCTCGCCCCGCTTCTCCATCAGCGCCAGCTTCTCCGGTCTGTACGGGTCCTCGTAGGGGATGACCTGATCGGTCGCCTTGTCGCCCTTGAAGATTTCCTTCTTGGTGAAGGTGATGTGGGTGGCGCGCCGGGCGATGACCTGATCCTTCATCTTGAAGCGCGTCGAGCGGTACTCGCCACCGTGCGTGCCCTCGACCGCCCGCGAGTCGGTGCGGATGACATCGGCGCGCAGCCAGCGGTCCCGCGGGTCCTTGGACTCGGGTTCACCCTGCGCCGGCGGCACCAGGTACACGCCGTAGGTGTTTTGGAACTTGATCGGCTCGTACTTGAGCAAATCCTCGACATAGGCGGGCGTGCAGTCGCCCTGCATGAAGTGAATGATTGGCCGGGATGGCGCATTTTTGGGACGCACGTCCGGCGTCTGACCCTCCATCAGCACGGTGTCGGCGGTGACTTTCTCGGCTTCCAAGAAGCCCTCGACCGACTTGTGGAACTTCTCCCATGTGTCGGCGTCCTTCCACCAGATGATCTTTAGCTCCCGGTCGAGCCGGGCCAGCGGCTCGGCGCGGTTGCGGCGGACGTGGACGATCTCGTCCTTTTCGTTGATGTCCAAAACGACGTTGCGGCGGTCTTCCATGATGGGTCAGGGGTTGGGGGTTGGCTTGCGTCTGCGGGAAATCTTGAGTGGCACCGGGTCGGGGGCCAGCGCGGCGAGCAGTTGACCGCGTGCGCGAAGCCATACCGCACGTCGCCCCTCGTTGTAAAGGAGATTATTTTCGGGGTACTCGCCGGAACGCAGCGCCTCGGCGCAAGGCCGGTAAGCGTGGCAGAAACTTTCGAGGTCGCGCCACACGAGCTGCTGGTCGCTCGTGCGCGTCAATTCCGGGCCAAAGACGGCGAGGTACGCCTGTTGCAGCCGCCGGGTTTCGGTGGCCGCGGGGACGGGGTTGGGGGGGGGCATAAGTTAGATTCCGGCGTAGCCGGCGGCAGACCACACAATGCCGGAGGAAGTGGTCACGCACTTGATGTTCATCGCGGTGTTCTGGGAACCGGCGATGGGCGTGGAAAGGTTGATGGCCATGGGGCCAGAAGAGGCGGCGACATTGAAGGAGGCGATGACCGTGGTGCCGTCGAGTATAGACACGATAGTGGCGGTGGCCGAGCTGTTGGACAGGATGAGGTCGGTGAGGTAGATTCTCAGGTTGCGGGTCGTGGTGGGCCCGACCGCCGTCTGGGCGGTAAAGACGGCGTGCGAGCCGGTGTCGCTGATGGCGGTCACGCCGCTCGTCGCGTTGAGGGGAAATCTGGGGGATGCTGCCATGGGAGGAATGATTTTGGGTTACTGGTTGCCTGCCTTGGGAAATTGCTCCATCACGGCGTCCTGCATCCCCTGCGGGGCGCGCCCGATGTCCTTGCCTGCCTTGGCGGCCATCTGGGCCATTTCGAGGGCACGCTGCTCGGCAATCTGCTTGGCCCGCTGCTGGCGGATGGCGTCCCGCGACTTCGTGGACCGGAAATACTTTTCCCTCAGTCCAAAGTCGCGCCCGGTGCCCCGCGACAGCTCATCCGTTTCAAAATTGTCCAGCACATCCCGCGGGGTGTTGGCGGTCAGCTTGGCCAGCGGTTGCAGGACCGAGAGCGTCTTCTCGACCGCCGCGTTCTTGATCTCGTTCATGGCAAGCGTCACGCGGCTCTTGATGAGAATCTTGGGCACAGCCAGCTCGGGCGCGGCCTGCGGATCGTTGCCGGGGCGAACCATCAGCGACAGCGGGGCCTTGGGCAACCGCCCGGCGCGCAGCATGATGCCGAGGCAGCGGGGGATCAGCAGGTTGATGACCTCGGTGCGGTACTGGTCGAAGGTGCCGGTGAACTGGTCCAGCTTTTCCCCGACCCGCTGCGCGACCTCCGTGGCCGTCATGTCCTTTTCCAGCAGCATCCCGAGCGCCTTGAACACGTCCACGAAAAAGGCGTCGTTGATGGCCTGCTCCTTGCGCTTGATGATCTCGACAATCTCCAGCGTCTCGCCCTTGGTGCCCCATTCCTGCGGCAGGCGGTTGTGTTCCATGTCCTCGCCCTTGACGACGGTGACGGAGCCGGGGGCGTACTCCACCTCGCCCGTCTGGGAGTCGGGCACGAAGAGGCGCGGGAACGCCTTTTGCTCCACGAGCGCGTCGTAGGACTCGACGACGTAGTTGAGCTGGCGGGCGTCGGTCAGGGTCTCGAAGGCCGGCGAATAACCGTAGGGCTGGTCGTCGCTTCCCCATGAGTCCCAGCGCAGGCAGAAATAGGGCATCTCCTCATAGCCTCCCAGCGCGACGATCTCCTTCGTGTCGTCGTCCTGATAGACCGAGGCGAAGGCCATGCGCGAGGCGCCCACCCCGCCGTCGTCGGGCATGGTGCCGCCCAGCTCCTTGAAGTCCTCCATCGGCAGGACGTGGTGGACGTAGGTGGCCTTCTGGTCATACTTCTCGGCAGCGATCAAATCCTGCTGCTTCGAGGGCAGGTTCTTCTTTCCCCACCGCTGCGCGGCCTGCCGCAGTGAGAGCTTGAACCAGCGGTCCACCGTGTCCACGATCTTCTGGTCGTTCTCCGCGATGGTGAAGGTGCCGACCTTGAACTGCTCGAAATGGAACGTGCTCGTCTTGCCCTCGCCGCAGTACATGAGCGCGGTGCCGAAGATGCAGGCCCCCTTGTTGAAGGGCTGCACGACGGAATAGAAACGGCTGGCCTGCAACTCCTCCGTCAACTGCTCGGCCACCTCGGCACACCAGCGCGTGGCGTCGTCCATGCCGTCCGCGTCCACCGGGTTCCCCTGCGGCTCGGCGAGGCGGGCAAGGCGCGGGTTGCGGGCAGCCGGGCTCGAGGCCATGAGGTTGGGCGGCGGGGCCAGTCCCAGCCAATTTTCGGTCGCGGGCGTGACCCAGTTGCGCACGCCAATCGCGCAAGTCGAGGCGGCGCGGATCGGCTGCGTGTCGTAAATCTGCTGCGTCCAGTCGAGCGAGCCCTCGGTGCGCTGCGTGTTGATGTCGGAGGACTGCGGGAAGAAGTACTGAGAAATCGTCTGCCACTGCGCGTCGAATTTTGCCTGCCGGTCGGACTGGCGCGCCGCGGCGATCTTGTGCAGCTTCTTGCCGATGTCCTCGAAACCGGTCATGGCGTGACCCAACTTTGCGCCAGCGCCTTGGCGCGGGCCTTGATGATGCGTACGCAGAAGACGGCCACCAGCTCGTCAAGCGAGTGGACCTGCTCGATCTGGTACTTGCGCAGGTGCTTGTGGTTCATCGCCTGCACCTTGAGCAGCATTTCCTCCAGCACCTTGAACTCGTGGGGGTCGAGCGGTCGGCCCAGCGCACGAGTGCATTCGTCTAGGTGCTGCTGCGTCACGATGGGCGACATAGCCGTTTCGGGCGGGAGGGGCTGGTCGGGATGCCAGCCGGGGGCGGGTTCGCGCAGGTCGATCATGGGTCATCCGGTCTTGGTTGGGCCGCCGGACACGCTGGGCGCGGTGGCCCCAGTCGTGCCGCTGGGGATGGTGGGTGTCCACCCGCCGGTGGCCCCGGCATAGATGGTCGAGGAAAGTGACTTGCGCCGGAGCTGCTGGCGGATCAAGTTCTGCTGCACGTCCACGACGGCGCTGGCATCGGGCGAGACGGGGGGCGTGGCGGGCGTGACCGCTGGCACGGCGGCGGCAGTGCCCCCACCTTCGCCCCCGAAGCAGTAGCGCGTATGCCTAAGAAACGGTTCGAAGGTGCTGCGGATGTTCATCAGCAATAAAGGGCGGAGTATGCCTCTTTAGCATTTCCGTCAAGTAAAAGCGGAGTTCGCGCCGATCTCCCGCCAGCCGCTCAAAGCACATCCACGGAAGTTCCCACGGCATGATCGACCACGCCTTGCTCATGTTTCCGGCCAGCGCGTGAACATACCAGCAGTCGCTTTCCTCCTTGGTAAAGAGCCGGGTCGGCTCGGTAATTTCATCAGCCGGGGCACTCCGCCGAACGTGTCGTCCCATGCAAAAGAAGTCGGGGGTGATGAAGACAAAGCCGTGCTTGCTGTGCCAGTCGAGGTAGGTCGTGAACCCGCACGCCTGCGGGTGCTGCGTGTACTTTTCGACCATGATTTCATAGGGGCTCATCGCTTGCCTTGGATAACGGCTTGAATCTCCCTAAACTCCTTTTCGCTTATCTGTGGAACGTCCTTGAGAAGTTCTTTCAGACCTTGAACCAAGGCCTGATTTCTCTTTGGATTCCAACAGTTCAGGTAGGCCGCCTCTATCTCTTCGTCGGTGTAGTTTGGTGTTTTGTCATTCATCGGTTGACCCTGATCCGGTTGTACCCGTCCCCGTAGTATTGCTTGCGCTGCCGGCTCACCTTGATCCGCGCCGGCCCGCCGGGCGAGGTGGCAATCTCGCTGTGCCCCTCCAGCATCCCCTGCGAGTACGCCTCCGCGAAGGTCCGCAGGGCGTCCGCCAAATGGCTGTACTGGTCATGCACGGGCACGTCGGTGATGAGTCCCGTCGAGGCTTCCTCCTTTTTCGAGTAATAGTCAAGCGCGTCGATGCCGCTGGGCATCTTCAGGTCGCCCAGCATCCACGTGCCGGAGCACCCCTCGCTATTGATGTACACCCGCGGCAGCAAAGCCCGCATCTGGTCAATCGAGCGCCAGATGTCCATCGTCCGCGCCACCGTCCGCGTCCGGTCCAGCCCCGCCTCCTTCAGGTAGTCCTGCGTCGTCTTGCCCACCTGGTTGCGCTGCTTCGCGTCGTGCGGCAGGTAGTTCTGGGCCACGCGCAGGTGGTACTTGTCCTCCCACTCCCGCACCTTCGCCGCGTAATACGCCGGCGTCTCCCCGGTGCGGCTGAAACTCTCCAAGAGCAGGATGTCGCGCTGCACCAGCTGCACCAGCCACACCGCCCAGTCGTCGCCGCGGTCGCTGTGCCCGATGTCCCAGAAGGTGTAGAGCGGGGCCTGCGTGTCCGCCAGGACCAGCTTCAGCCGCCCCTGCCGCCGCAGGTCGTCCATCTGCTTCCCGTAAATCGCGTTCGCAATCGAGGCGTTCACGTCCAGCTCCCACTGCATCAGGTAGGCCGCCTCCCCCATCATCGAGCGCTGCCTCGCCAGCTCCTCCGGCGAATAAATCCCGCTCTCGCTCGCCCGCAGGTACATCGTGAATATCCCCGGCTTGCCCACGCTGTGCTGGTACCGGTCAAACAGGTTGTGCCGCCCCGTCAGGTACCCCGAATACACCACAAACCCCTTGTGCGCCGCCAGCGCCGGGGCCAAATCAATCGAGGTGCCCGGCGGAATCTCGTCCGCCTCGTCAAAGTACACCCCGTCCAATGCCTGTCCCACCCCCCGCGAAGTGTCCGACCCGTACAGCGTGAACCGCCCCGCATTGGGGTATTCTATCGCCAGCTCGCTCTCAATCACCCGGTGCCCCGGTATCGGCTCCGAAAAGTGCTTCAGCCGCTCCCACGCAATCTCCTTCGCCCTCACCCGCGTCGGGTAGAACCACGCATATCGCGGAGGCGGATCACGCCGCCCGTTCGCGCAGCACCGCCACTGCCCGTCATTGCAGATGGCAATGGTCTTCCCGGCCTGCCGGTGGCAGATGACCACCGACTCGTTCTCAACTCTTCGATGAAACGGGAGAAACGCAGGTCGGGGGGTGTACGGGATCCGGCACTCGGCAACTCTCGGGACGGGTTCATTGCTCATGACTCATCCAGCCCCACGGCACGGCGAAGACTTTGCCAGCGAGGAGAGTCCAATAACTTTTCCTGTTCCCATGGATCAAACATGGACTCACATTGTTTTACCAGCTCCGCGATCTCCTCCCGCTGGGTGACGCGACCAGCTTTAAAGCGCGGACGGGTCTCTGTCTTGGTTTTCGTTTTCATCGGGGTCAGGGGTTAAGCTAACTTTCACTAATCTGAAATTGCCTCCCTCACCCCAAAACCAAAAACCACTTTCTCTGGACTGTCAAGAAAGGGTGGTCGTCCGCGCATTTCGCGCAAAAGGGGTGGTGGGAGGTGGCCTTCACGAAAGGGTGGTCCAGGAGTCACTTTGGGGATGTACCCACAATAATCAATATGTCTAATGTCTAAGCAAGTGGCTGACTATCAACACTTGGCTTTGCATTGTCTGCGCTTATTGCGACTGGAGGCGTTACAATCGCAGGGATGAGCGCAGGAGGCGCTGCACCTTCCCACGTGAACTTGAGCACAGCCGGCCCGCCGTCTGCGCCTGTGATGGCTTGCGCTGGCTTGCCGTAGGCACGATCCATGACGGCCTGTGCTGCGCTGATAAGCGCCTGCTCACCCGTTCCTTTTGAAGCCAGCAGACCTTTCAGCCTGCGCAGGGCAAGCGGTGTGATCTTGCGCGCAGCAAGTTGCAAGCCCTTCAATTCTTTGGGCCGACCGCCAGGGTTGCCTGATTTGCCTTTTTGAAACATCAGCGGACTTGTTGTGAGCGTCAGACCTGCTACAAAGACCGCTTGCGTTTTGCAAGCAAATCTGATATGGAAGTTCTATCGAAGAGGACAGTGAAGCTCGAGATGATCACTGTTGGAATCTGTCCCAGTCAAACCTGCGCCACTCACGAATGAGCCTGGCCTCGCGCTGGAGCTGGGATTGGGGCAAGGACAGGTCAGTCAGGTCAACGGCAGTTGGGCCGATGAAAACACAGTTATCGCATGGCCGTGGCTCACCATGGTTCACGGTCAGGACTTGGCTGCGGAGTAGCTCGGCAAAGCTCATGTTCACCAGGGCTCAGCTCCGACATACGCAAGGGTGGAGCTGCCAGAGATGACATACACGTCAGACTGTTGGGTAGGCTTGGTCACGGTCTGGCCGGGATTAAGCGGAGTATAGACGGGATCGGATTCGGGGGCAACGGCAGTCCCGTTTGAAGTGGTGAGGGTCGAGGCCGCACCCATGGCCACGACTTGGTAAAAGAGTGTGCCAGCTCCGAGGTTGATAAGGGTGAGCTGCCGGGTGGGGAATTGGGTTGTCAGGGCCTTGACCGCAGTAGTGCCAACTGTGAGGACGTTGCGCATGAGATTATTTGCCGGGTGGCTTGGGATGGAGGATGTCGTCGAGAGTTTTGTCCATGCTGAATCGCATAGGCTGGGGGTGGGGAAAGTCAAGCCATTACAAAATGAGTTGAGGATTTTGCTTTCATTGGGGCTGGTGCGGGTGTACCTTCGCTCTCGTCAGGATGAGTTGGAGTTCAGTATAACCCGTAAAACAAAGGATGAACATGAATCCCATAGCTGTTAACGCCTCTGAAGTGCGCGAGTGTGCGCTGAACTTCGCGGCTTCTCTCAATCGACCGCCCGCAAAGCGTGATTACATGCGGGCCGCTCGGATTATTCTTGCGCGTGCCGGGGCATCTGATGCCAGCGCAATCCGTATTTCGTCATTAGCTGCGCAGGCAGCAGGCCGCTAACCCCCAACTTCCCCGCCCATGAGCACACAAGACAGCCCGCACACACTCCGACACCGTGGAGAATAGACCCCGAGATTGGCAATTATGTAATTACCGACAATGGGAAGGGCATTGCTGCCTGTCCGGCGCCGTTATCCGACGACAATGCGGCCTTCATCGTCCGCGCCTGCAACGCGCATGCGGGTCTGGTGGCCGTGCTCGAGCAAATCCTTAGAGAGTGTGACGATTGCTGTAATCAATACCACATCAGTCCGCACGCTTACAACCAAGCCCGCGCCGCGCTGGGGTCGGCCAGGCAGGCCTAACCTTTACCGGCCTCATCCCCGGTCGCCGGTCTGGAAAGCCGCAAGGTGAGTACGGGCCGGCGTGAGGGATGGGCGGATTCAGCAAACACAACGCAACAAAAGAACATTGGAGGATGAGATGAAGCTCAATAACGCCATTAGCGCCCTTGCCCGCAAGGGTTATCAAATGCTAGAAGTCAGTACTACGGAAGCCGTCTACAATCGCCACTTTGAGGGCAAGATTAACAATTACCGCATTGTGATCTGGAGTCAGGGTGAGGATGTTTCCACGATGCGCGTCATTCCTGCCAATGACCACGACGACACACAAAGCGATTACTGCGCCGGCAGCTTTGCCGACACGATTCCGCAACTGCTCCGCTTCGCCCAAGTATTTTAAGCCATGAAAAACCACGCACTAAAAATGAAACGCCAAATGGTCAAAGCCGTGCTGTTGAATGAGCTTGAGGAAGTCAACCGCACCTTGGATGGTTGTACTGCTGGAGAAGTTCTAACTGACGTGGAGAAGCTACAATTCTCCACCGCCTTCGCCGCATTGGCAAAACTAGTGATGAGGCTACCATGAGACCGATGCGCTCACTGAAAGAAATCGAAGATAGGCTCATCATGTTAAAATCGGATGAGCGGTTACAGGGTCCCCCTGCACAAGTACAAATTAACCCGCCGCTGGCTTTGGTACAAACCGATTTGGAGGCGTCTATTCATGCGTTGGAATGGGTGCTCAAAAAAGACTTCTCTCGGTTCCCTCGGTTCCCCTTAAAGAAGAAAAGGCATGAGGAAACGTTGGATGAAGCCCTAGCCTAGCCCTACCCATCCCCCTCTTGCCGTGGCCCGACCCGCCACGGCTTTTTTATGGCACCAACAGCCGGTCAATCTCTGCCACGCGCCGGTCAATTATGCCCTGTTCTTCTGGCGTGCCTTTGGACAGCGCCAGCAGCCCGCGCCGCTCGTCCAGCAGGGTTTGCCTTATGGCAGTATCCTGCCGGCGATTAGGAGCCGCCGGAACCCCCACTAGGGCAGGATTCTTGCCCTCCCAGGTATGGTAGCAGGTCGCCACGCAGGCTTTCCACCGCCGCACCGGATTCTTGCCTGACCGCCAGCCATTCGCCTCATAATGGTTCCATGCCGCCTGCGCGTCAGGCTTCGGCCAGCCGGGAAACCGCACCGCGCACTCCGCCAGCCATTCAGCCTCGGATGGGGGCTTCCCCTTACCATCCCCTTCATCAGATACAGAAGAGAGAAGAGAGAGAGAAGAGGCGTCGCGTTTTGTGCGTGACATTTTCGTGACATCTGATACATCTCTCTTCCGGCGCTGGCGTTCGGTGTTTAACGCTCTGTTCTTCGCCGACTTGCCATTGTGCCGGCCTGCATGAACAAAGCACAAAACATCCCCGTTTCGGGTCATCCAACCCACTTCAGCCATGGCTTCGGTGAAGCCCGCAACCCCCACAATGTTGTCAAGGATGTTGGGTGCGCAACATTTGAGCGTGACAAAAGCGTGACAGGTTTCGGGGTCGAAGTCGGTCACGTTCTGGTCCACCCACTCCATCGCCACCATGACGCAGCCGGCGGCATGGGCCGGGACGATCATCAGGCGCGAGGCAAGCTCCAGAATTTCCCGCTTGGTGGTGAGGCCGATGCCCCATTTCAGCCAGTCACCGGCCATGGTCAGCCTCCCTGGTGGCACTCGTGGGCGCGGTGGGCGGCGGAGGACGTGGAGTAGAATAGACCACGACGTATTTTCCTTGGGTTGGTTCTTCGGGTTTAAGGCCAGAGCATTTGAGGCAATAAATGCCAGCCCACGGGAAGTCCCAAGCTGGTCTCGCCCCGCAGATTTCACACGGCTCACTGCTTACTTCAAGGTCTGTGCTCATGTTAAATTCCCGGCCCTTGCAAGCCCTGCCGCGCCGGTTGATCTGTTCTTGCGGGGTCTGCCTCCAAGCAGACCATTGCGCCGGGCGGCCCTTGCCTTGCGCGTGGAAGTAAAGGAACCCAATAGCCGGGCTGCTGCTGAGCGTTGTTTCTTGGTCACGTCTATATGTAAAACCCACCGTTCGAAAAAAAGTCAAGATTTTATTTGACAAACCCAACGCTTGGCGTTCCACTCGCCCCCATGGCCACCACCCTTCCCCTCTCGCCCACTCGCCGCATCACCACCCGCCCATGAAACTCTACAAGCTCACCACGCAGGACGGCTATACCCGCTACCACGAAACTAACGAGACGCTTTGGTCTAAGGGCAAGACCGTCGAAAAGCCCGCCAAGGATAATCCGCGGCTTTGCACCGCGGATGTCGTGCACGCCACGGTTGACCTTGATCTGGCGCTGCTGCTCAACCTGAATCAGGGCAATATCAGCAACCCGCAACCGTGGGAAGCCAAGGGCAAACCGGTGGTGCGCGATTACGGCAAGGTGGGCTGCTTCAAGCTCACCACGGTCAAAAAGCTGCCGGTGCCCGCATGGTACTCCAATGCAACCAAGGCGCAGAGGGTGCGCGTGCGGTTCGCCATTTTGTGTGCCCGCTCGGTGCTTTCCATTTATGAGTCGAGGTATCCGGAAGACAAGCGACCTAGCGCGGCCATCGAAGCAGCGGAACGCTGGTTGGATGGC
>QGNH01000701.1_pt1 | contig 28543 bp, 36 predicted proteins | sample 1735481 | NCBI WGS metagenome assembly QGNH01 (sample SAMN09239004, study PRJNA386568) | Viral metagenome, whole genome shotgun sequencing project.
AAGCGGAACATCATCAACTGGCCCAAGAGAACGAGCACATGCGCCAAGAGATTCAGGCGCTGCACGCGGAGTTGTCGGCGGCACACGCGCAGTTGTTCAGCCATCAGCCAGACCCGCGAGACCATTACCAAGTCGCACCGCAACCGGCCCCATTGGTCGTTCCTCCCGGCATCCATATCGAGACGTTCGAGATGGAGCCAGACGGTAAAGGCGGCTGGATCAAAAAGGGATTTGAGTACGCGCCGCATCAGCCGGAGAAGTCGACGTGAACTGGCTCCGATCTTTATTCGCGCGAAAGCCGAAGCAGCCAAAGGTCTGGGCTGTCCGGCCGTTTGGCAGTTGGACCTGGACGAAAGTTGTTTCATACGATCCTCCAGGTTTCTTAATGCAGTTTGTCGGGCCATTCCGATCAGAAGTCGATTGCGAGGAATTTTGCATTTCTCAGAACAAGCTCGAAGTTCCGGTCATAAAAGTCGTGAGAAAGGCAAATCCGCAATGATAGACAAGCGATACGCCATCACGATCTTGACCATTCACATACTGGCCTGCGCAGCCTTTGTTCCCTGGCTGTTCAGTTGGAGCGGGGTGGCATTGCTGATTGGCGGGATTTACTTCTACGGTGGACTGGGCATCAACCTTTGTTTCCATCGGCTGCTCACGCATCGCTCGTTTGCCTGTCCGCTTTGGCTTGAGCATTCGCTGGCCGTGATTGGCGTGGCATGCCTGCAAGACGGGCCTTTGGCCTGGTGCTCGACTCACCGCATTCACCACGAAGGGAGCGACAAGGATGGTGACCCGCATAGCCCGCGACATGGAATATTCCACAGCCATTTCGGCTGGCTCCTATATGAAAATCGCGACATCCGATGCGCCCCGGCATACCTACGCTACTGCGGGCGAGATTTGCTTGGAGACAGGTTTTATCGTCGTCTCCAAAGTGCGGGAAACATCGTCGCGATCTATCTCGGCCATGCCGCTCTCTATGTAGCCGCCGGATTCTATTTCGGCGGATGGCAGCTCGCCGCTTCTTGGCTCACCTGGGGAGTGTTCTTGCGGACGGTCGCGGTCATGCACATTTCCTTTTCAGTCAACTCCATTGGTCATCTTTTCGGATACCGAAATTTTGAAACCCGAGACGACAGCCGCAACAACCCGCTGGTCGCGTTTCTTACGAGCGGTGAAGGCTGGCATAACTCGCATCATGCGCACCCGTCGAGTGCGTCGAATTGGACGCGCTGGTGGGAAGTCGACGGGATATACATGGTGATCTGTGCCCTCGAATTCTGCGGCCTTGCGTGGGATGTGAAACGCCCGGCCTTGCAACCCATAACCAACGAGGTGACGACATGCCAAAAGGCGTAATCTTCTGGGTGCTGATGCTGCTGGCCTTCATCTTCAGCGGGTGGGGAACGTGGAGCGGCAATCAGGACCATCGCTATTTGTGGGGCGGCAACATCCTGATTATGGCGCTGCTGTTTCTGTTGGGCTGGCAGGTGTTCGGATTCATCGTGCAATAGCGGGAGTGCCCCATGCTCATCAAACGATCAAGGAATAACCCAGTGAGAGTCAGCGACGTACAAGACCTGCTTGAGCGGCTGAGTCCGCTGATGGAACTGGTCGACCGAGACGGCGAGCTAGTAACCGGCATGGAAGTAATCGACGGCAAGTTGGTGGTCTATATCGGGGATGAGTGCGAGGAATAGAAGCGGAGCAATGGCAATTTAAATTTGGTGCAGCCATGCAAGCGATTTGGGAACCAACGGAAGACCTCGCGATGAATCCACCTGTGAAGCGAGGCGGCGACAACGATGACGACTCGCGGCGGCTTGATCGGCTGATTTCAGATTCTGAGCATTCCAGTGAAAACGCCAAGGAATCGTTTGCTTCGATTGCCAATCAGCTCATCGAAATCAGGAAAGACCTGCAAGAGACTCGCCACCAATTGCGAGACGAGATGCAGTGCTCGGAGTCACGGCTCGAAGTAAAGATCACCCTCCAAGACCAAATCCTGCGCGGAAAGGATGGTTTGATTATGCAGATGGCCCTAATTGAAAAGGGCGTCTCTGATATGCTCGAAATGCGCAAGAGCATCAGTGCAGACCTTCGCTATTGGACTCGTTGGATAATTGGGACGTTGGTAACCGTGGTTCTGGGTGTTGGGCTGTCGTGGTACGAACGTTCGATTCACGACGCGGAAGTCCGCAATCAGTTGCACGGCCTTAACACTGCCGTCAGTCGCAACAAGACGGACATCAAGTCCGAAGTGCAGCGGGCCAGCGACGTAATTGAAAGCACGAAAGCATTCGAGCCATGAGCCTGAAAGCTGATTGGTTAGCCGAACTGTTTTCCCTGATCCTGGACTGCATTTATGCGCCCCTTGGCTGGCTCGACAGACTGCAAAGAAAACTGAGGAACAGACCATGAAACGACTACTCTTGATTCTGGCCCTGCTGCTGCTCACCTCGAGCGCGTCGGCTCAGCTCGGCGTCTACGGACCGGGCTACGGTGTGCAGGTTGGCCCCGGCTACGGCGCCTATGGCGGCTATCCGGCTTATGGGCCAGCATACGGACCCGGCTTCTACGGTGGTCCAGCCTACGGCTATGGAATTCCCTATGGTCGTCCGTACGGCTACGGGCCTCGCGTCTACGGTGGCTACGGCCCGGCCTACGGCATGGGAGCCTACCGAGGCGGCGGCTATTACGGTGGTGGATATGGTGGGCATGGTGGGGTACGGCATCGGTAAATCATGGCATTAACCGACCTTACCGACCTAACCAATCACGCCCTGTCCCTCGAACTGACAGGTGCCTTAGCGGCTCAGGATGCGTTTGATCAAGCGCCCGGCAATACCGGCGTGGGCGCTCTGAATGCGCCGGCCGATGGCTCAGTGATTGGGCAAGTCACCGCCATGATAGGCCCGTATGGCGCTGGCGCTATGACCGCTGGCTGGGTAACTGGCGGTGGTCCTTTACAGCCGATCCTCAAGACCGATCCCAGCACGGGCGGCGGAGCGTGCATCTTCGACGACGGCGTGCTCGATAACGGCGCTACAGGGATCGCGATCAATCAGAGCTTCGGTGCGCTGGCCTTCATCCATCAAAACACGGCCACAGGTGGCTGGACGATGCGGGCTCGCATCTATCCCAAGAGTGTCACCGGCAGCCTCATGATCAGCAGCAATCAGGCTGCCAACAATACTCGCGGTTATCGCCTGTTTTTGTCAACCGGAAAGCTGGCGCTCCAGATTCATGATGGCACGAGCTTAATTTACAACTTTTCGGGAGCCATTACTGGCGGCACGAACAACACCGGCACGCTACTAACGATCAACACGAGCTACAACTTGGTGGTCAGCTGGTCTGGGAATACTGGTGCATCACAATTCACCTACACGATCACGCCGCAAGGTGGCAGCGATCAGGTCTATACGCCGGGCACTTCGCTTGCGGCTTCTGCTGCCGGCACAAACCCCAGCGCTGGTCTGATTTGGGTCGGCGTCCAGAACGCAACCCTGAGTCCGTTCGTTGGCTACATCAGCTGGTTCGCCGTGCAGAAAACCGGCACTCCAACAGCAGCCGACAACTCTGGGGCTATTGCCTACACGCCAGCCCAGGTCACGTCGTTCACGAGCGGTACAGGCGGCAATGCCAGGGTGCGCAAGAGCGCAGCCTACAACCTGGTATCTGGCGGAGTGCCTCCTAATGCCTTCAATGGAATGTATCGCTGGTACGACTTCCGCAAGACATCGACGCTCTACCAAGACACGGCGGGCAGTCAGTATGTGCAAGGCACCTACAACACCGCAGCGACTGCGGATGGCAACCCGGTTGGAACTGTGCAGAGCCGTGTAGAGGCCATCTGCGGCCTGCCAAATGGTGTGCTGATTCGCGACCTTGTGACGGACGCCACTTCTACTGGAACAGTAGTGCTCAAGACGAACCCAGCGTCCGCAAATGGAATGCCCTGCGCTCTGTTCGCGGGCGTTTCGGGCGTGAGCTGGACTAACCTACTCTGGCAAGATCCAGGCGGCCTCACCAACGAACATACCTATTTCGTCCTCGGTCAAAACCTGAGTGTGTCCTCCGGCAGCGAGTTCATGGGCGGTAATTGCACACAGTTCGGCTCTGCCGAAGTGGACGACAACACCGCCCGGATGCGCCTGGACGTGGCCAGCGGCACGATTCCGAACATCGACCAAACCGCGCCCACGACGCCAGCAGAGTCGACATACTTCTGCTATTGGTTCCGCAAGAACCCCACCCAATTCAAGGCCTTCGTCAACACGACGGCTGGTGGCTCAGGAAATCCAATCGCGCTGACTGGCAGCAACTGGGCAAACCCCTACGAGACCGGCAAAGACATTAATAACGGCTACCACCTCAACGGCCGCGTGTGGACGATTTTCGTCTCGGCCTTTGACCTGGGTGACACGTACGGCAGCCAGATCGCGCAGGGGCTGTTGAATTCGATGAAACAATCGGGGACGCCGATAAAACGAGCTGGCGGCGGGTTCGCCTCACGCCTGGAACGCAAACTAACATTCTGACTATCCAACGGAGGCTCACATAATGACCGTGATTTCAAACGATGTCGCTGCTGCAGGCTTAACAGGCAGCTTTGTGGCTGGCGCAACAGCACTACAGCTTAGATCTATCGGGGCACAGCTCACGCGGGGAGTCCAAATCAAAAACCCCTCCACAAACGCGGGCACCTTGTATGTTGGATTTGCGTCGACAGTGACCGCAGGCACATCTACGGCGGCCACTGACGGCTTCCAAATTGAGCCAGGCGAGAAGGCTTTGATCCCCATCGACAATACGGACAAGATATGGCTCATCGCTTCCCAGGCGTCGACGTATGTTTCGTTCTTGGCGGTCTGAGTTAATGGTGTTGTAGGGCGATAGGTGAGCAATGATTGATGTGGAAAAAACGCCGGATTCAGAGCCCGATTCCGGGGGCGGGGGGATTATGCACCCAGAGCGCCTTGAGTCCGGTTTGCTGGCAACCAGGGAGGCCCGTCTGCTGGGGCGGGCAATTCGTAAGAACTGGTACAAGGGCCAGCGGTGGCCCACTGAGATCACCAAGACCGAATTGACCTCTATCGCCTCGGAGCGGGAACTGACGCTCAAAGAGCAGGCCACGCTAGAGACCTTTGACGGCTTGAGCAATCCCAGGTCATCACACATCCACATCCGCAACGTGATTGCGATGGAGGGTCAAAACATAGACACCGAGAAGGCGGACCAGGGACTGCCAGCCGCTAGTCCCGTGCAGGTCAACGTCGGCGTCTCGGTCAGGCAGGGAATGATTGATGACCCCGAATATCTGGAATTCCTCCGAGGCAGAGCGGTTGAAAGCAACGGCCACCCCAGCCCTGTTTGCGCGAACGGTGAGCGCGGGGGGCTGGAAAATGGTTCGCCACCTGGCACACCTCGACCGGGCACTAACGGATTTGGTAGCGGGACGCATTGATCCGCCGCGGTTGGTAATTGAAATGCCGCCCCGGCATGGCAAGAGCATGTTGGGCAGTAAATATCTGAGCAGTTGGTATTTGGGGACGTATCCCAAACGCGACGTAATCTTGACCTCCGCTAGCGATGACTTGGCCGAAGCGTTCTCGGTTGAATCGCGGGACATCATCGAAGAGTGGGGCAAGCCGCTATTTGGCGTGTCGATTCGAGACGATGCCAGAGGGCGAAAGCACTGGCGACTGGAGCAAGGCGGATCGTTGCGGGCTGCCGGAACGGGCGGCTCAATCATGGGGCGGGGAGCGGACCTGCTGATTACGGATGACTATTTCAGGAATGCGGAAGATGCCCTGTCTGAGACGAGCCGAAACCACGTCCACGAATGGTTCATGTCGACGGCGTTGACGCGGCTTTCACCGCATGGAGCAGTTGTGGTTATTGCGACACGATGGCATCCTGACGACCTGATTGGCCGGCTCTTGCGAGACGCGGCGCACGGTGGCCAGCCGTACAAACGCATTAGCTTCCCGGCCATCGCGGAGCATGACGACGAACTCGGCCGCAAGCCTGGTGATGCACTATGGCCAGAGCAATGGCCTTTATCCTCCTTGCAGTCCACGAAGGACGGTCACTACGCAGCGGGCTATCCGTGGCTGTGGGAGGCTCTTTACCAGCAGCATCCGCCTAGCAATTTGCGATCGGAATTCGATGCTGCTTGGTTTGAGGGCGATATTTGGTATGACGAATTACCGCTGACCGGCATTGTTGACCGCGTGATGTTCCTCGACCCGTCACTTGGTAAGACCGAGAAAAGCGATTACTCGGCTTTCATCATGGTGGCCATTGATACGCTCGGAAGGATGTATGTGAACGCCAGTATTGAACGCCGCAATGTCAGCCAAATGAGCACTGACGCGGTATCGATTGGTCATCAGTTCAAGCCATTTGCCTTTGGTATTGAATCGAACGGATTTCAGGAGTTGCTCTGCGAGCCCATTGCGGATCGGAGCAAGGCGGCCGGATTCATGCTGCCAATCGTGCCGGTCAACAACAGGACCAACAAGGAGACTCGCATCCGCGGGCTAACTGAATACCTGTCAAAGCGTGAGTTCCGTTTCCAGCGCAACAGTCCCGGCGTGCAACTGCTGCTTGAGCAGTTAAAGGCTTTCCCGGCCGGCCGGCACGACGACGGCCCGGATGCACTGGCGGGAGCTAAGGACATGCTTTATCACCGGCACTTCGGTGGACTCGCTGGCACATCTCCCGGCAGTAATCCGTGGGACGATTTCGGCGGAAGGGGGAGAGCATGAGCGAAGTTCATTCAGTAGGCCCTCCACCGCTAACCGAGGCCCAGAAGTCGTGCAAGCATGAGAGAATCAATGACACTTAGCCGGAGCAACTGACGATGGATGACATCAAGGTTCGAGTCACAAGAGGAATTACCGGATGGTCTGTCGAATCCTTGGATCTAGATCAATTGCGGGAAATCAATCTTGAGCTGGGATCGCGGATACCAAAAGGATCAATCAAGGTGCTCGCTACTTTTCACGGTCGCACAGCACAGTCTGAGCGGTTTGCCAGGGAATGGGCCGCAGAGTATTTACGGAGTGAAGTGAATGAAACGGCGTGACGCGATCAAGGCGGCGGTTGGCAGTGTACTCGGGCTAGCGATGGCGCCTTTGGCGAAGTTTCTGCCTGCCAAGAAACTTCCAATGTGCTCCCGTCTCCCTGCGATGATCATGATCGACATGCCTGAAGGATTTGTCGTTCCTCCGGAGTTCTCAGGGGCCTTGAAAGATTTGCGAGAACACCGGCTACTTTACTATTACACCGTCAAGTTTCCGGCGACTTTGGAGGAATGTGCCCAGCAGCGAGGCGTAAAACTCCATGCCTGAACTCGCCAACCGTGACCAGCACGAAGAAGAACTATCGGCAGTACTGCTTGGCCTAATGGACCAGCAGCGCGAACGCCTCGACACGCTCTTAGGAACCCAACCGGACTTAGAGAACGTACCGGGCAGTTATTGGGACCACCTGCGCACCGACCTACGCGGGCCCCTCATCAACAAGCTGATTGAAATCTACCTACTGGGTGCCGACCAGCAGGCAAGCGACTTAGATCACACGCTCTCGCCATCGGACATCGCGGCTAACGCCTTAGTCTGGTCCAGCGGGCACGTTGACGGCTTACTCGACAAGTTCATGGCACGCAGCCAGCAGATGGCCCAAGCGGCTATTGCTCAGTACCACGCCGATCACGACCGAGTGGCCATGCTGGCATCACTTCTGCTAATTCTGGGTGACACGCGAGCGGACGGGATTGCGATCACGGAAACGACGGCGGCCAACACAGCGGGCGAGCGGCGAGCGGCATCCGACTATGTGGCATGGGCCAACAGCGAAGAAGCCCGCAGAGCCGAAGTTGAGAATGAGCGCGGCGGAACGTCGCCACTCGAGCGCCGCAATGTGGATAGGTTCGGCCGGCGATTGGGCGTGACACTGAAAGCGACTTGGAACACTGAAAAGGACTCCAAGGTCTGTCCGATCTGCAAGCCGCTGGATGGCACGACGGAAGCAACCTGGGGCCGAGTCGCGCCCGAGGGGCCACCAGCCCATCCGAGGTGCCGTTGCGCACTTTTGTACTCCGTTTCTGACAGCCAGAACTAGGCGAACGCATGTCGATGGTTACGATTCCAGCCCACCGCAACTGCCCGAATCCAGCCTGTGCCGGAGGGATTGGTGAAGGCGGTTCTACGGTTGACATCAACTCGACTTTGCGGCGAAGATACTACTACTGCCCGCGCTGCTCTACTTCTTGGTCTGTTGATGTGCGGGTGGTGTTTGAATCGCAGAACGTGATTAAGATTCGCTCGAAAGGGAGGCCGTAGAAATGCATAAGCAACTGGGGAAGATGACTGCCGCAGAGGTTCGCATGTTGCCGGTGAATGAGCCGGTCAGCTTTGTTGTCGGACCGGGCATTGAACATCTGGCGCGAGTCATCTCACGTTTTCCGAACGACGGGGGCGGCGTCTCGCTGACCGTTCAGGATGACTCTGGTGCGAGGTTCGAGCTGTCATTTAATGGGCCAATAGGAGGGAAGCCGTGAAATCTCGAACCGGACAAATGAAAGAACTACAAGCCGATATCGACCGGCTGCGCGACGTGCTAAGAATGGAAGTCGAGCGGGCCGACAACGGCTGGCGAGCCGTCGAGGAAGTGCGAATTGCCGTGGCTGCGCTAGCCACGCCCGAGCGAATGAACCTGCCGCCAGATACGAATATTCTTGAGGCCATCAATAAGGCCGGCGAGTACATCGACCGATCGGTCGGCAACGGATTATTTCCAGAAGGCCACGTCATCGAGCGATCCGAGGCCATTCAGAACGACTAATTCGCACGCCGTTTTACAATCTGTAAATTCCCGCATATACCATCCCTCTCTTCCTGCCTTAGCCTTAACTGGGTATGGCAGTTGATGCACCCACCGTCGACAACCTGAAGGAACTCCGCCGCGCCCATCGCGCTGCGAATCTGCGCCTAGAAACCGCGCAAGCCAACCTCGCCTATCGCGCCATCCGCCAACAGGGTTCGCCAGTCTCGACAATGGAAGACTGGTACGACGACACCAGCAACCGGGTTGACTACCGGGACTATCTCGCGCCCTGCGTGACCGGCCTTCCTGGAGCAGTCCCCACCACACGCACCGACCGCGATCTAGGCCGAAACTTTCCGTTCTTCCGCACGGAGATGGAGCTGGCCTTGATTCGCGGCATGGCTCGATTGGTGGCCGGTTCGCATCCGACAGCCGTGGGCGCGATCCTGGCGCTGAAGAACTACGTGATCGGACAAGGCTTCAAATACAACGTCCGGCCGAAGAACAAGCAGGGCGCGGGCTTGGTTTCCGAGTTGGTCAAGATCGGCCAGAAGCTGGTTGATTCTTTCATTGAACGCAACAAATGGTGCGGCAACTTTGACCGCGAACTGTTTGAGCGGCGAAGAGTCGACGGCGAGAACTTCCCCAGCTTGTGGCACGTCGGCAATGGAGAAGTTGAATGCCGCGCCGTTGAGCCCGATCAGATTACAGAGCCCGGTGGCCATCGTGAGATTGAGTCCATCGGCTGGCTGCGTGACTCCGACGGTCAGCCGTTCCACGGTGAGCAGTTCGTGAGCGATTGGACTTTCGGCATTCATTCAGACGCGGATGACGCCTGCAATATCCACGGCCTCTACGTCCAGTGGAATGACCGCGAGTTGGACTGGGATTATCTGCCCAGCGGTCGCGCCCCGCTCTATGGTCCTGAAGGTCAAGGCGTGTGGTGCGAGCCCGGTAAAACCAACGTCGTCCGTTCGGTCAAGCGTGGCCTGTCGGACTTCTTTTGCACGCAACAGGGCTTTGACCTAGCCCGCAAGGTACTGCGCAACGTCGGTGAAGGCGCGAGCATCCAAGCGGCGATTGCCTGGATCAAGGAAGTCGTACCTGGCACAACGCAGTCGGTGGCCCAAGGCGCCACGATTGCCGGCGCCGATTACAGCTACCAGCGTGGCGGCCAGAGCAATCAGCAGACCGCCTATGTGACCAAGTACGAATCAGGGACGACTCTGACGCCGACGCCGGGCACAAAGTACATCCCCGGTCCGCTGGGAAACCAGTCGCAGCCTAATTATCTGCTGGTGGCCGATGCGTTGTTGCGTTCGTTCGTGGCCGTGCGTTGGAACATGCCAGAGCATTTCATCACGGGGTCAGCGGAAAATAACAACTACGCCAGTTCGATTGTGGCCGAATCTCCGTTCGTAAAGAACTGCCAGGCCGCGCAGCATGAGGAAGTCCAGCACCATCAGGACATCTTCTGGCGCGTTCTGTATATGGGGTGGATGGCCGGTCGTTTCGGTGACATTTCTGGAATTTCGTGGACCACGATCCGAGACTCGATTGAGATCCTGATTGAGCCGCCGCAAATCGAGACCCGCGACCCGAAGCAGCAGACGGAAATCAGGCAAATCCTGAACGCTGCCGGCCGGATGAGCGGCACGACTTGGAGTCAGCAAGAGGGCTTGGACCCGGAGCAAGAGCAAGCCAACTTTGAGCATGAGCGCAAGCTAGGCGAGAAAGAGGCTCAGCCGCCGCAAGCCGGACAGAAGCCGGGCCAAGGTCCGCAGAATGGTGATGGTGGCGAGCCAGCGGGCGATGGTCTGCCACGTCCTCCGCAGCCAGCGAGTGAGTCGGTTGACGCGGTGGAGGATGTCGGCCCCAGCCAGTTTGCGAACGTCTCCGCCTACAACCCCAAGGCCATGGGACTGCCGGCGAAGAAAAAGACCATTGAGGCCTTTGACGAGTCCAAGCACCCGCGCGGGCAACCAAAGAACAAGGGCGAGTTCGGACCGGGCGGTGGTGGGAAGTCGGCTGTCAAGAGCAAGACGACTAAGAAGCCTGCCCATAAGCCCAAGGCCGCGTCGAAGTCTGACACGCCGTTCATTGGCGACTACATCAAAGACACTCCGGCCAAAGCGGCTGCGATTGCGGCGGCCGGCGAAGAGAAGAACCCGGCGATCCGTGAAACGATCTTCGCGCGAGTCTACAGCGAGCGTACTGGCATGAGCCCCGCCGAGTTCAAGCAGGAAGTCGCCATCGGAAAGAAGCGGCACGGCGAATCGCACGCGGTCATGGGGTTGGCCAAGACTCTCGAAAAATCTTCCTCCGTGTGGGCCTCAAAGCTCACGAAGGACGAGAAGTTTTCCATAGCCAAATACACCGTCAACTACAGTGTCAACGAAGCGGTTCGCGAGTGCGGAACGAATGTCGAGTGCCACAAGAAGCACGGCACCGAAGGCGCTCTCAAGCAGTTTAGTTTGATGGATGCTGGGCTGAAGAAGGCAGGCACACTCCCCGAGCCCGTGACCGTCTATCGCGGCGTCAATAGGGCCATCGCCAAGCAGCTTATTGCCAAGTTCTCCGAAGCCGCCAAGAAAAAGCAGGGCTACAGGCTAGCTGGATTTGTCTCGACGAGCGCGAATCCTGCCGCCGCTGCGAACTTCGCGGATGAGGGCGGCGTTGTGCTGAAGATCAAAGCCAAGACCGGCGGCTATCTGTCGGCGCTGAATGGCGGTCACTCAGACGAGATGGAACTGCTGCAACGGCACGGCACAACCTACCGCGTCTTGGGTATCAAGAAGCGGCAGAAGATGGAAGACCGAGCGCACAAGATGATTCACGTCTCGGTCGTGGAGCTTGAGGAAGTATGACCACGCCAGCCGTCAAGAAACCTGAAGACGACAAAGCCGCTGGCCGGTTCGTGGCGGACGATTTGCGCGAGTTTGAATTTTTCGACTTGCCGGAAGCTGAAGAACCGCAACCCGCAGAAGCCACCGAATCCGAGCGTTCCAACTGGCTGGACCTTCCTTCATGGAGGGACTACCCGTGAGCATAGCGACACGCAAACCAACGCCAGCCTCCAAGTCTCGCCCAGTTGAGGTGATGGAAGAACTGTTTCTGTCGGACGGTCCCCATCAGGTAGACGCGGAGCAAGGCATCGTGCGGCATGTCAAGATTCTCGGAGAAGAATCGACCAACGGCCGCGTCTATCCGCGCAGTTGCCGCGCCGCAGCCGCGTCGATGTATGAAGGCGTGCGAGTCAACGTCGACCACCCTCCGCGCCAAGCCCCCGACCAGGAAAGAAAGTTCGGAGAATGGTTAGGGGCCATCCAGAACGTGACCGACGAAGAGACGGGACTGTTTGGCGACTTATACCTACTGATGAGCGATCCGAACTCGCCCAAGGTCATGGAAGCCGCCCAGAAAATGGCCTTCCTATTTGGTCTCTCCCACAACGCTGTAACGTATCAAACGCCGCATGACGGCAAAGTTGTCTGCACCGCGATCGAGCGCGTCCGATCGGTTGACGTAGTGTGCAAACCGGCCACGACGCGCGGCATCTTTGAAAGCGAGGGCCACATGGCCACCTGCGATAAACCAGTGAACGAAATGCGTGATATGGGCGCGGACCCCATGCTGGACACGACCGAGGCCCCGGCCGCGGAAGTGGTAGCCGAAAGCCCCGATGCCGGCGAAGCCATCAAGGCCGAACTGATGAAGCGGGTCACCGAGATCATCAATGGCGAAGGCTCGCCGGCCGACAAGGCAGGGCAATGTAAAGAGGCCATCGAGAAGATCATGGCTGCGCACGAGCACGTTGACGCCGCCTTAAACGGCGAAGAGAAAGACCCAGCGGCCAATGAATCGGACGACGATGACGAACCCGGAACCGTTTCGTCGTCCGAGGAGTCCGAAAAGGAACCCAAGCCAAAGAAAGAAGACGACGCGATGGACTCCGAAGACCCCAAGGTACTGAAGGCGGCGCTGAGAAAGTTGAAGCGAGAGAACGGCGCCCGCGATGCCTTGGAGGCCGCCGGTATCACCGTTGACAAGGCCAAGGTATTGGCTGTGAGCGCCATGGAGAGCGAGGACGACCGCAAGGCCCTCATCGCCACCTGGAAGGCGCCTGCGAAGACTCCGGCCGCGCCAGCCGCGAACGTGGCCAAGCCCAAGAGCCGCGCCTTGAACGCGCTGGAGAGCAAGGGCGCCCAGCCCGTGGAGAAGAAGGGTAACGAGTGGGACGATCCCAAGATTGCCGCCAAGCGTCTGGTGTCCGCCTAGTTTCCGATTTTTATGTGCCCCGCGATGGGGCCGGGGGGCGGTGGCCACCAAGCCCCGGCATAACATCGCAGCGGGATTAACCGACCAGTTTTAACCATCGCGGGAAGTCTGAAAGGAACTTCCCAAATGGTAGCTTTCCCGAAATTGGACCACGTCAAGTGGCCGTATCTTGGCAACCTCACGCTTGCCACGGCGATTGCGCCGGTCATCGGAATTAACGATTTGTGCTTCGCCGTTTCGGCCACGCCGGCGTCGAACCAGGCCAACTACAGCTCTAGCTCGAATCCGACCACAAACTTTCTCGTCTCGGCGGATACTCCGGCTGGTGGCACGAGCAACGGTCTGACGATCGCTGGCGTGCAAGCGACGGATGCCAATGTCAACGCCCCACTATTTGCGGGTGTGGCCAAGGAACGGCAAACGGCGGGCTCGCTGGCGTCATCCTCCGAAGTCGTCCCCGAATGGGTCGGCGACATTGCTTGCGTCAGTGCTTCGTTCAAGATCGGCGATTCGGTGACGGTTGTGCTCAACTCGGCCACCACAGCCGATAGCAATGGCATCTCGGGCTCGGCAAATACCTACCTTCAGCCCCAGACGGTCATCAAGACAACAGCATCGAACCAGGCAATCGGTTACGTGCTGGTGGACACGCTGGGCGCGTCGGTCACCACGATTCGCGTGCGTCTTCTCAGTCGGCTCACCAAGGGGTCGGCCACTGGCGCGGGCACGACTGCCATTGGCTATACGTCAGGCGCTGGCGGTGCGGTTACGCAGATCACGACCATCACAACGGGCGTCACGCTCAGCAAGCTGACGGGTCAGATCACCACGGTGGCATCGACCTTGGCCGCTCTGACCACGGCGCAATTCACCGTGACCAATACCCTGGTAGCGGCGACCGACATCATTGCGTTGAGCACGACTTATGCGGGAGCCGGTTCGCCGGTCCTTCAGGCCACCGCTATGGCCGCCGGCTCGTTCGTAATCGTCATCGACAACGCGCATGCATCGGCCGCCCTCAATGCGGCTTTAGTCATCAACTTCGCTGTCATCAAGGGGGCTATCGCCTAGTCAGAGATTTCCAAGCTGATCCGTTTCGCCGCTCGGACTGCGGTCGCTCCAAGGTCCGAGCGTTTTAAGGCGAGAGGGATCGGATGCAACGTACTTTCTTCACCACAGCGAAACGGAGGATTTGAAAGGAACCTCCATGCTACTCAATAAATCAGCGGTCCGTTCGATGTGGAAGGATAACCCATCCACGTTCGTCAAGCGATTTCACGCCGCCTTGGGTCTGTGGAACGGCACGACCGGCCGCAACACCAACATGCGCCGCGAGCCGGTGCTTGAAGGGCAATCCCTGAACCCCAGTTCGGCCAGCTTCAAGGCTCTATATGAAGCCCTGGTGCCCGACGACCCGGACGGCCGCAAGTTGCTCACCCCCTCGCACCAAATGCCGGGGATTAACAATTGGCTTGATCCGCGCAGCAACGTCCAAGTCAATACGATGGAAGACGGCGGGGTGGAAATCGGGCCCTCGCAGTTCGCCAATGTGTCGGCTTACAACGCCGCCGCTCTGGGGCTGTTGGAAGCCAAGTTCCTGGAAGCCTATCGGCGCCCCGAATTCATCGCCGAGCAGTTGGCCGAGACCATCGCGACCGACAAGATTCAAGAGAAGTTCATCGGCATCTCGATGGTCGGCGACGTGGCCGAAGAGCGCCGGCCGGGAGACCGACATGCACGGTTCAACCTGTCGGAACGCTACGTTACCACGCCGATCAACGTGAATCGCGCGGTGGCCGTGGACGTGACCCGCGAGGCGGTGATGTTCGATCGCACTCGCGAACTTCTCAAGCAGGCCGAGAGCGGCGCCGAGACGTTGGCCCTACGTCGGGAGTACATCACGCTCGATGTCTTCTTGGGAAATGTCAACAGCTACAACTACAACGGCACTTCCTACAACACCTATGCCACTAGCGGCAACTGGATCAACAAGATCGGTTCGGCAACTAACTCGCCCTTGGTCGATTGGACGAATTTCAACGCCGCACTGGAACTGTTCGCCGGAATGACCGACCAGGAAACAGGACAGCCGATTTCCGTGTGGCCGAAGGACGTGTTGACAATGCCGACGCGGTGGGCCACGGCGCGGACCATTCTGCACGCCACTGGCATCGAGAGACGGTCTCCCCAGCCGTCCGCCAGCCCGAGCCTTTATGCCACCGACGTTTCGACGGGCGAGAACCCGATGAACTGGTCGGAATTCAATTTCAATTTGCTCGGCTCGCCGACCTACCCCTACGCCAAGGCGCGGCTCATCTCGACCGATGCGACGGGCGGAGGTATCAGCGCGGCGAACGCGGACAAGCGCTGGTACATCGGCGACTTCAAGAAGGCTTTCGTCTATACGCAGAACATCCCGTTGACCACGGTTCGCGCCAGTGCCTCAGAATACGAGATGGCCGATCGCGGACTTGTGTTCAGCTTGTTCGCCGACGAAATGGGCATGGCAGGCGTCCGCGATCCGCGCTACGCCGTGGAATGCACGGAGTAGTCAGGCGCATCTTTCGATCAACATCAATCCCAGACAAGGAATCCATATTGTGGAAGACAACAAGAAAAACCGTACTATCGAGGCGGGAACTGTGGAGCAACCGAGCCTCGAATCGCGATTGGCTGCGCTCGAGGCCGAGAACCGGCAACTGAAGTTGCAGGCCTCAACGCAATCGCGTTTGGAGCGCTTAGAAGCCGAGCAGCGTGAAGCTTTGCGCCCCGCCTGGGACAAGGCCCAAGAGCGGGCGGCCGCATTGGCCGAGCAACGGCGTCAAGATTCAGAAGCGTTGGATGCTGCTCTCTTGGAAGGCCCCAGTCAGTGGGTGGTCAAGCACGATGGCGATCCCACTACGATCGTCGGCGCCCGCGACAAGCACGAAGCTTGGCTGAAATATCGTGGCTACTTTCACATCCGCCAAGCCGACAAAGAGCCGGTAGTCGAGGAGCACGTTGGGCCACGCCGCAGCGAGCATCCCGTGTTGCCGCGCGAGAGTCGGGCTGAAAAGCCGTCCGGTCCGGTTCCGATGGCCATTCGTCCCTAGTCACGGGGGCTCTATGGCCAGCGACTTACAGAATCTGCTCACGCAGCGCAGCAACCTAATTGCTGCGCTCACGGCATCTTCTGTCAATCCGCAACCGTCTTACAACATCGGCGGTCAAAGTGTGTCCTGGAATGAGTTCCGTGCTGGGATCAACAGCCAGTTGCAAGAAATCAACGGACTAATTGCGGCTGCTGAAGGGCCTTGGGAAATCCGTTCGCGGGGCCGGGCATGACGATCAGCATTGGCAGCGACTATTTGATTTTTGACGGCTCGGAGAGCTTCACGTTTCAGCAGGGGCAAGGAAGCCCGGTCACGGTCAACAACTGCCTGCGAGAGAAATTGAACCTGCAAGATTTGACGTTTCTGGCCGGCGCATTTGGACAGGGAACGCAAGCCTTGGCCGTGAGGATGTGGAACCCTGAATTGCCATCCAATGTGACACCCAAACAAGGGGACCATCTGACGGACTCCAACAGCGTGCTCTATGTCATCCAGAACGTCGAATATCACACGCTCACCGGAGCGCACCGCTGCCTAGCAACCAAGGGCTATTGACGTGGCACTGCAAACGATCGACGAATTCGCCGCCAGTCTGGAACGCGTGGGAACGACCATGAACGGCGTTCAAGATGCCGCGCTGCACAAGTGCATCCCCTTGGTCCGCGCTCGCATCCAGCGGAACTACGACGAAGGTGGCACGGCAGACGGACAGGCATGGCCAGCGCATGCCCCGTCGACGGTCAAGCGTTACGGCCCCCATCCCTTGCTGATTCTGACCGGCAAGATGAAAGCGGCCACGCTCGATCCGGGCAGCGGCCATATCGAGAACATCACCGGCGGCACGTTGACGTTTGGTGTCTCAGGGGATTTGCCGGAACATCCTTGGGTGCATCAAGAGGGCTCGAAGGATGGCCGCGTTCCTCAGCGTCAATTCGTGGCCTTAGACAACGAGACGGTCGACAAGTGCGTGGAACTGATCGCGGACGACCTGCTCAGCGTGTTCAAGGGGAACTGATGCACCACCTAACCAAACTCCTGCTCACCCTCTCGCTGATCTGCGGTAGCCCGCTGGTGGCCTGGGGGAATCAACTCATGGGAATCCAATCATGGCAGTAACCGCAGTCGGCCGGCAGCAAGTCGGCACACTGAAAACGATCAAGGGCTTCCAACCGCGCCCTCATGCCAAACGAAATCGCCCTCCTCGCCCAGCGTCGCGGCATCGCTTACGAGTATGAGCGGTCGCCGAGACTGGAAACGTATCTGGGGGGCTCGTCATACCCCTGGGACCCCGCGCGTGAATGGACAGGCTTTGGCCCCTCGGTGTTTGCATGAAATTCTCTAAAGCAATTTTTGTTCTCGCTCTGCTGTGGTCGTCTCTGGCCTTTGCATTGGGCGAGCGCATCCCGCAATCGGTCACAATCCGCGTGCCGTTGAAGGCATATCTAAGCACGACGCATATCACGCCGGCGACCGGGCAGACGCTGGGCGTGGTTCTCGCGAAGAACATGGCGGCGTTTGCTAACCCGAGTGCAGGTGCGACGAACGCGACCGAGGTTAGCAACGGCTGGTATTACGTCGATCTGAGTACGACCGACACGGGCACGACTGGCCCGCTCGTTGTGCGTTGTACGGCCAGCGGTGTCGATGACGTCGAGATCGTGTTTGACGTGGTGAATGCGCACAACGCTGGATTTGATGGGATCGCGGGGGCCACAGCCGGCGCGGCAAACGGCTTGCCCATCAACGGCAGCAACACGGGCCCAGTCTCATTCAACGGCGGTGTCACCTACAGCAACTCGGGCGGCGATGCGTTCACCCTCACCTCGAGCGGGTCCAATGGTAACGGCCTGAACGCCAGCGGCAACGGAACGGGCTCTGGCATCAAGGGGACTGGCGGCGCAACCGGGCGCGGTATCTATGCCCTCGGCGGCGCAACCAGTGGCTCAGGCTTGCGAGCCGAGGCCCAGGCTGGCTCAAGCTCCTATGGCCTCCACGGCATCGGCTATGGTACCGGCGACGCCCTGCACCTAGACGGCGGAACGGCCGGCTCTGGCCTGAATGCGACTGCTGGTAGCAGCGGCGCGGCTGCCGGAATACAGATCAACGGAGGCGGCACGGGAGGGCCTGGAATTGCCACGTACGGAGCAGGTAATGCGGCTGGGATTTCCACGCAGGGGGGCGCCACTGGTCCGGGACTTCAAATTGCGGGCGGTGCAACGTCTGGTGATGGCATCGCAATCATCACTACGCTCGGCGATGGGGTGCTGATCGCTCCGACCGCTGGCCACGGCGTCAACATCGCAGCCAATGGGACGAACAAGCACGGCATTTTCTTGACAGGCGGCACGGCTGGAACTAGCGACGGCATCAAGGCAGTCGCTGGAACGGGCGGCGTCGATATTCGAGGGAACATCACCGGCAATCTCCACGGGACGGTCGACACGCTCACGACCTATACCGGCAACACGCCCCAAACTGGTGATGCGTTTGCCCTCATTGGGACGGCTGGCGCAGGGCTTACTGGGCTGGCGTCTGCGACAAATATGGGCACGCTCCTGACTCGCCTACCGGGGCCTATTACGCTCGTTGGCGGCGCGGTGGAGCTCGATCTGACTCAGGCGGTTAGTCAGACGGACCTCACGCAGACAGTCGGCGGTTGCTTTAATGCCTGCAAGCTGCAAGGCACCAACAAGTGGGCCATCGTGAATAGCGGAAGTGAGATGGATATCTATGGCTCCGATGGCACGACGATAGTCGAAAAAATGACGCTCTCACCGGCGGTCAATAATGCCAGCAGGACGCCGCAATGAGCCCAATAATCACCCAAGGATTTGGCGAGGGCGGAGCACCTGTTGCGCCTTCCGTTCCGGTGCTTTCCGTTGCGGACAACGGTGACGGCTCGGGTGGAGTGGCTACGGTCAGCGGTTCGGATTCGGGGACAACAAACGTCATTTATACCGAGCCCTATGCGGGCGCTATTTCCTCGGGAAGCTGGACGAGCAGCGGCGGCACGACAGGAGACGGAACAGCAGACCTTTCATTGCCAGTCGGCTGGTATTTCGGGTTCGTATCTTCCACCGGCTCGGGCGGCGCGGTCTCAATTAGCGAACTTGTTTACTTCGATCTGACCTCGGGCACTGTGAGCGTGCATTATCAGTGCCTAGAAGCGGTACAGGCGGCAATCCAGGCTGCCGTATTAGTGGCTACAGGTTCGGTACTGATTAAGAAACTAGCAGTGGATCGAAGCCTAAAGGATCAAGGTGTCACGCTGCCGGCCATCATCCTCTCACCGGGTACTGAGACGATGGATAGGAACGCTGGAGTCGTCGGATTCGACGATGTGGTTTATCCCGTTCAGGTCGTTACGGCACAAGCCGACAACCAAGAATCCACGTTGGCGAGTGGCTTATCTCTATGGCTCAAGACGCGGCAAAACCTGGCCCGCGGATTTCGGCAGCAGCCGCAATCGGTGCGAACAATGGCCCCCACGATCAACAATGTTTGGGTCGATCCGCGGCAGCCGGTCGTTCCTGAAGCATGGAAACAAAACCTCTTGGTATCAATTCTCAATCTGAACTTCCTGAGCCGCGAGCCGCGCGGATTCAACACGTAGGATCCTATATAAATGACAGACACTATAGCCAAACCATTTTTAGGTTACGAAGTTCTCTTCGCGGCAGCAGCCGAAACGACCTTTGGTACTCCGATCGCAATCGGTTCGCTTACGAATGCCTTTGTGCCAGTCAGTTCCTCGATGGCAAGAAAGCAAACTATCCTCGAACGTGATGGTCTGCGAGGTACGCGGTCTCATGCCTCGGATGACTTGGCACTCGGTCCGGATGCTGTAGGCGGAAATTTGTTATTTGAGCCGACTCCGGTCGACTTGACTTTCTGGTGGCCGTTTATTTTGGGTCTTCCATCGGCCGGAATGCCGGGGACGACGCCTTGGCTTTTGGCCGAGACGTTGCCCAGCTTCACATGGTCGGAAAAGAGGAACGTCGAAAACTTTCAATATCAAGGTTGCACGGTTAACCGAGCCGTAATATCCGGATCTCAGGGGGGAATCTGCCGGCTATCACTGGACGTGGTGGCCCAAGCAGAATTATTGAACACGACAAGCTGGCCGGCACTGACAGCCGATGTCACGCAGCCCTATCTATTTTCCGACCTCACTCTGACGCTGACTACCGCTCTTCTAAATTGCCGAGACTTTGAGTTGACGATTGACAACGCACTGTTAACCGGTCGGTACATGAATCGAACGACGGTTGCCAGTCTGCCAGCCGGTGATCGCGGCATCTCGCTCAAGACAACCACGGCCTGGGACTCAACTAATGCCGCGATTGCTGCCCTCTATAACACCGGCCTAACCGGATTCTCGGGCGCGACGCTAGAGCTGTCGACAGGAACCCCGACTACGACGTTTACTTTCGGGAAGTTGAATGCCCCGGCCGAAAGCCCAACGGTAGCGAGCCGACAAGAAAACTGGCTGACGACGAATTGGGTAGCCCGATCGGTCAGCACTACCAAGGAATTGTCTGTTGCACACGCCACAACCGGATGAACTAGCGGCCAGAAGCCTGTGGAAGTTTTATCAGATCAAAACAGAGGAACCCGATGCTCAATAACATATCGACTCAAGACGGCTACACGGAAGACGGCTATTTGTCCGAAGTCCCTGGCATCCATGAAGCATTGCGATTCACCTATCGCCCGATGCTCTTGGAGGAAAGGGACGTCATCGACGGGCGACGCGGGCAGATCGACGCGTTCAGCTTCGCTCAGTTGTGCGTGAAGCATATCAAGATGCGGCTGCGCACTTGGGACAACAAAGGCGCACCGGATGCCGACGGCGTGCGGCAAGTGCTGCCGCTGACCGAAGAGAACGTGCGGACCTTGCGCCCTCACTTGTCAGACAAGCTCTATCTGATTGTGACCGGCAGCCGGGCCAGTGACCAAGACCCGGAAAAGCCGCAGCCCATTGCTTCGGGTGAGGCCGAATTACAGCGGATTCTTTCGGGTGAGTCTTCCGCACAGACCCGCGAGGGGACCGACGCAAAAAACTAATACTCGGGATGCGGTTGGCGGCTGCGCATCCCGAGGTAGCCAATCTGAGTTGCACCGAATGTGAAAACTTTCTGGTCGAAGTCCCGATCACTGGCGCGTTTGTGTTGCATCGAATTACCAGGGAACCAATACCGAGGCCCAAGGGATCGCCGACGCCCTGCACGAGTTGCCCCAAGTGTAACGGACTACCGGCCAAGGAATGCAATCCGAAAGCCGGCAGGCTGGCTACGTTGTCGTTCAAGAATCAGCAGACGTTGCAACTTTACTGGCGGGTTAAGGGATCGAGCGGAGCGGGCTTAGAAATGGATGAGATTACGCGGCGGAATTTAGGCTTGATTGAGCATGAGTTGTACCGGCAGCAGTTGCGCAGGGAATTGAAATGATTGGCGTGGCCAGTGACGCGGTTATCAAGGGAGTCGTGGTCGATATTTCGATCCGGCAGAACAAGGATAATCCGCGCAATATCAAAGCAACTACCGACAGCCTGAAGAAAGTTGAGACATCCGCGGTCGAGGGCGCGAAGTCGACCGCGGCACAGCGAGCGAAGATCGAGACTCAATCCCTGATCGAGCGTGAGCAGCGGGCCAAGAAGTCTGCCGACTCAGAGATCAAAGAGGCGGAACGGGCCTTCAATGAAAAGCTTCGGCTGGGCTCCAAATGGTCTTCTGAGATAGACAAGCTGGCGAAAGACCGCGACAAATCCGAATCGAATGCTTTCAAGGAAAAGCTACAGCTCGGCGCGAAATGGTCGGCTGCGATCGACAAGCAGATTCAGGACCGGGCCAAGAAAGAAGCCGGCGCCATCAAGGATATTGAGCGCTCAGGCCAGCAAATGGCCGCTGAGCGAGAACGGACTGCCGAGCAGTTCCACCGTGCTGAACTCAGACGGCATGGCGAGCGAGAGGTGAGAGCCCAAGGTTCCGGTTCGATGATGTTTGGGGGGCTGGCAGGATTCGCCCGCGGTGGGCTTGAGTTTGCCGCTGGTCATGAGCTTTCAGTCGGCGGAATTGATGCCAAGGAATTCGCCGGAAAAGTTGCCAAGATCGAAGGCGCTTACCACATGCTGGCTGGCAACAATTTTTTGCAGGGATTAATAGGCACTCGGTTTGTCCAAGGGGTCGAGGCTGTCGGAATGGGGTCTGCAAATCGCATGGGCCGTAGCGTCATGCACGTGGCGGAAGGTATCTCCGGCAAGCTTGGCCTGTCTGGCGTTGGTGCTGCCGGTGCATCGAGCGCCGCACAAGCAAGCAGCACTCTCGGTGCTTTAGCGCTCGCGATTGCCGGAGTCGGTTCGGCGGCAGCGGTGGCCACGAGCATGTGGAAAAAAGGCGGCGCCGTTGAAAAGTATGGCTTCGGCGGCGGGGCCGATGACGACAGTTTAGTAGGCATGATTGCTCAAGCTGAAGTGCGAACCGCTACGGCCGCAGCCAATCCAGGCAAGCGAAGTGATTGGAAAGATGCAGCCGGAAATAGAAAGAAAAACGGCGGCAACGGCTGGGACTGGTTCGGCCTGCAACATGGAGCCTATCTCGATCAACGCACGGCCGACATGCAAAAGGAACGGGACAAGATCATCGAGAAAGAAAAGGCGGTCGAGGCGCAGCATGATGCCGGTCTTGAGTATACCTATCGCTCAAAGGAACTCGACAGCGGAACTCGCAGGCGTAGCGCATTCCGTGCCAATCGTGGCGACTTGGCTGGCGGTCTGGCCGCAGCTCGTGACGAAGCAATTGTGACCGGCATCGGACACCTGAACTTTGCGGCTGGCGATAAGGGAACCGAGAAGGACCGCGACTTGTCGTTTTCCGCCGGCGTGTCCCAAATTAATCAGGCGATGGTCGATGAACGCTCGCGATCGCAGGCCAGACGTAGCGAAACGAATGCGCGTCTCGATGATGCCCGCGGCAGAACGAATGCCAGGGCGCAGACTGCATTGGGCGGCTTGCAATCATCCGGTGGAATCGAGGAGCGATCCCGCGCCCAAGCCCTCATTCAGATGTGGGACGGCAACAAAAACGTCGATGCGATGCGGCCTGAAGACTTGGCACTCGTCGAGCAATATGGCGGTGCCAAACGCAAGCGGGAAATCGGTAAGGCCAAGGAGAAGGCCAACGCCGCCGCATTTCCAGAGATGGCGAAAGATCTGGCGAACGCACGTCGAGAGCAAGGCCAACAGGTGGACCCGAACTCTGCGGCTGGTCGATTCATGGGCGCTCTTGGCGTACCAACCGGCGAAAAAGCAGCGGGCACTTATGCGGCCACCTTCGCCGTAGTAGTCAAGAGCGAAGTTGATGAGGAGAAAATAATCAAGAGGCTTACAGACCTCCTAAAAGAAGCATTCAAAAAGAAGGAAGAGGAAGAGAAAAAGCGCAACCAGAATAAGCCACCGAGCGGACCAGCTGCCCAAGCCGGAGCAGTATAGCCCATGTTCCTCCAATACGGCCAATACCCGCATGCCTTAAACGAAGCGAGGATGTCGCTCAGTCGCACCGGGCTATTCGTCAATGGCATGAGCCGCGGCTACAACGAGGCTTGGCATGTCTCGGGGATGTTCTTCGGTGCGAATGCGACGGCGCTGACTAGCGGCATGGCCACGATGAAGGCGGCCTATGCCGTCCAGTCTCAGGATATTGGGTTCTTTAACGATGACAGCTCACCGACCGCCATGCTGCTTTTGAGCAGTACGTGCCGTGGCGGAACGCGAGTCATCCAGCCGCCTAGTTTCCAGAAGTTGGACGGCGCCGAATACACCAGCTATGTGAGCTATCAACTGGCCGTCGAGGGCGAAGTATTCGATCCCAATAACGCCGTCATCTCCTGGCGAGAAAGTCTGTCATTCTCGGGCGGTGGCCCGGCCGTGGTCTGGCTGGAAACGCTGAACACGCAACCGCAACCGCAAATCACCAAGCAATACACGACCTATCGGGCCACGCAAAGCGGCTCGGCTACGGGTCTCTACAGCTATCCGATTGTACCGTCTCCGCTATGGCCTCAGTTTGAGATACAGAACCAGCGGAACGTAAGCGAGACAGGTCCCGAGAGAAGTGGCCCCATCAATCAAGCGTTCTTGAGCGACTTTGGCGTGAGCTGGTCTTATCAATTTGCGTCGGCGATTCCATTCACTGGCCAGCCGACTTTGCCACCTAACTAGGAGAGATCCGTGTATCCGAAGCAACTTCAAAAGCATCGCTGGCTCATTGCGGCGGCGATTATCTGCGCATTGGCGGCACAAGCTAAGGCGGCGACCCAATTGTGGGTTGGAGGTGCCGCGCCGATTACGCAAGTCACCACGATCACGGCCGGCGGCACGATTGCCTCGGGTTCGTCCACGTGGACTGTCACGATTGGCAGCAAGTCGATTGTTACCGTTGGTGGTTCGACAACCGCAGCCACCGTAGCCACGAATATCGTCACGGCGATTAATGCGCTCACGTCCACGCTGTATCCCGAGTTCTCGTCGATCACTTGGGCTACGACTTCGGGCGGGGCGTTCACGGCTACCGCCAAGACATCGGGCGTTCCGTTCACTGTCGGGCTGGCCACGACAGACAGCACGGGAACATTTACACAGAGCGCGACGGTAGCGGCCACGGGGCCGAACTTTTGGAACAATGCCAGCAACTGGTCAACGGGTGGCGCACCCGCTTCCGGGGATGATGTCTTTATTCAGAACTCAGCGGTGCCGATCATCTACGGACTGAGCAATGCCGCTGTCCTTCTCAACTCATTGACCATCGACCAAAGCTACACGGGCACGATTGGCCTGCCGGTCACCAACTCGGCCGGCTATCCCGAATACCGCACGCAGTACCTTTTGATCGGCCAGCAAGGTGCTTTCACGACCACGATCGGGCGCGGCATCGGTGCCGGATCAGGTCGCATCAAAATCAACTATGGAAGCACCAAGACTTTTTGCACGGTGCTCAATTCTGGTTCCCCTGTCGAGGCGGCTTTGCCAGCCGTTATTCTCTTGGGCACCAATTCCAGCAACACGCTCACGGTGGAAAAGGGCTCGGTCGGGATGGCTCTGTTTGCTGGCGACACGTCCACGCTGGCGGCTCTGAACGTGGGCTACGTGACCAGCGAAACCAGCGATTCTAACGTGAAGATGGGAACCGGAGTCACGCTGTCAAGTTGCGCCATTGTCAAGACCGGAGGCAGCCTGGAACTCAATTCGACATTTAACACGCTGGTCGACCAGGGTGGCACGACCACGATTATTGGCATCGCGGCCTCCACTTCGATCACGGCCAACGGCGGCACGATCATCAACCAAAGTTCTGGCACGCATGCAGCGGTCACGGTGGGCAATGGCGGCGTGATGGATTGCAGCCAGGATTTGCAGGCCAAAACCTTTACCAATACCACGCTGAATTTCGGCGCAACCCTGCTGGACCCCGGCAAGAAAATCACCTTCACCAACCCGATGCTCTACACAGCTCCGCTCAGCGGCAATGCGGGCTCTGGCATCAAGGTGGACTTTGGCCCCAGCTTTAGCTTGCAGAGAACGTGATGGCATTCCCGCAAGGACTCGCGACGTTCAACGGCGTGAATTCCTGCATCGCGGCTTCCTACAACCGCGTGCATGGCATCTCGCCAGGTATCTGCATGTTGACCACGGCGCCTCAAGAAGATTTCGTACCCCTGGACGGTGACTTGACGTTCACCTTTGGCGATACGGTTTTCACGTTCAAGAACTGCCGGATTGATCGAGCGCACTTGTCAGTCGATGAGGAATGGCGCTGGACCTTGCAGATCATGGACCGGCGTTGGAAGTGGCGCAGCATCTCAGGCGGTGGTCAAATCTCGGGGGCCTATAACCTCTGGCGTGATAACTTCACGTTACAAGATGGCAACGTGGACCCGAATCAGGCCAACACCCAAACCAATGTCATCAACACGGAGCAGACTCCGCAACAGCTAGCCTCTCTGTGTTTGGATGCGATGGGAGAGACGGGCTACGACGTAAGTGCGCTGCCGGCCGAAGTTCGTCCTACGGTGGTCTGGGACTTCGATAACCCGGCTGATGCGCTGGCTGCCTTGTGCGAGGACATGGGCTGTCACATCTTCTTGGGACTCGATGACGTGGTGCATATCGTCACGATTGGCGAAGGGGCACAGTTGCCACAAGACGGCATCATGCACCCGGACTTTACGATCGACCCGCCGGACATGCCGGACAAGATCATCATTGTGTGCTCGCCCACGCGCTACCAGATCGACTTTCAATTGGAAGCGGTGGGGCTCGATAACCCGATCAACGGCGACCCGTCGCAGCCTACAGATGTTGGCATTCCTGGCAATGCTGCAACGGTCACGGGGCCGCTTGTCAAGCCGCTGCCTAACCTGTCGTATGCGCCGATCAACTGGCCACCACTCGTTCAGGCCCTCGCTGGTGTCCTGGGTGACACCACCCTTGGCGGATTTACCCAAGGGGACATGGCAGGCGGATTTCTATTGCTCGTCGGCAAGAATGATACCAACGGCCACGACATCACCGGCCTGCGCAACTTAGCGCAATCGAGCGTGGGGAAACTCTACCGCATCAAGACGCCAGTCCGCGTTCCCAATGGTGATACGCAAGGCGACCGGCAGATAACGATTCTTCAGCAAATCTTGCCCTTAGAGCAAGAGCAGGTTAACGCTTGGATCATCAACTACGAACAAGAAAACATTCCGGCAGCCATCTTTGGCGTGTTCTTTGACTGGATTGGAGACGCTAACAACTCGCAGCCCACCTTGCAACAGGCCCCGGTGCTCTCGCCTGGCTTTCTTCCTCCAGCAACACGGACTATTTTCTACCGCAAGCCGTTTCAGATCGACGCTACGCATGGGCTGGTCTCGTTTTCCGAGCCCGTCTATATGAATGTCCATCCGCTTGCTGCCGATGGTCTACAAGAGCCGCCGAAATGTGTAGCCGGCGCGGCTCAATTAGTTCTCCGCACGGCCTGCCAGGTCCGCGACTCCAAGACTTTGGCCATCGACCGCTATACGCGATCATACGACACCGGCGCCAACAGCGGCACGAAGGCCCGCTATATCCTCCGCGAAGAAATCGCGTTGAACATCATTCCTAAATACGACTCCACGGGCTACAGCACGATATACAAGAGCACCGATCCCCAAGACCCACGAGCATTCACTGGCGTCGTGAGCAACCTTACCGAAGTCAACGCGGCCTGCGATCTGTTCATTCAAGCGGCCTTGAAGGAATACCAATCGACCGAGGCCCAGCAGCTCAGCTATCTGGGATTGCGCGAAGACATCGAACTCGACGGTGCGATCATGCACCTTTCGTACACGGTTGGCGCTGGCGGTTGTTTCACGCACGCAGCCCGTAATACCGAGATGCTGAATCGAGTCTTGAGCTATCGCGAGATGCGGCGGATACAACGGAACCGAGTGGCTGCTGCGCATCAAAGGGACCAAGCGATTTACGACAAGCAACAAGGACTAAAAGCGAGAGCATTTTTTAAACACTCCCAGGCAGGGTTCTATTGATGGCAGTCCCTCGCTCACGCTTTGAAATGCTGATCCCGGTCCCTGTCCAAAACATGGACTCGGTGACGATCCCAGCCTATGGCGCCATGCTCTGCAACGGCACCACCACCACAGCAGACGGCGTGACCTATCAAAAGGTCTATCAACCGAGCACGACCTTTTCGCGTGACTACCTCATCAACGGAATCAGTGACATCCCAGCCAACGGCTTTGGAGTAGGCTACACGGGTGACCGGATCATGGCAGCCTGTGACTACGCGGCAGCAGTGGGAGACGGCGTGGGATTCAAGCAGGGGCAGAGCACGCTGAGCAAGAACTATCCCGGCGCTCGAGTGATTGATCTAGTAGACGACACGAATAATTTCGCCTGGGTGACGTTAGAACCGATCACGTCTCTCCTAGCCAAGTCCACAGGCTCATGGTCCTCGGGGCTATCGCAGGTAGTTAATATCTGGATCGGCGCAGGTGGTTCGGAGACTGTCAGCAGTGGACCGATGACGGTTACAGCGTGGAACATTACAGGGGCAACGATCCCGACGACGACGTTCGTCCAGCTTACGGAAACCGATGGGGTCTGGTATGCCAACCAGTTTAATTCATCTCCCATCGCCGGCATTATCAGCGGCACTATCGCCGGGACCTTGACCGCTGGCGGAAACGTAAGTTGCAACGTGGCCAGTTATCGCAATGGCTCAAATCCTGGCAGCACGGTGACGGTTTATTCGGATGAGAGCTTATTCACCGGGACAAGCGGGAAGCTCTAC
>QGNH01001374.1_pt1 | contig 28534 bp, 41 predicted proteins | sample 1735481 | NCBI WGS metagenome assembly QGNH01 (sample SAMN09239004, study PRJNA386568) | Viral metagenome, whole genome shotgun sequencing project.
ATGGCAATGGGGTCTCATTGGACTTTAACCAACGTGCGAGCGGTGCCGTCGTGGTCAAGTGCCGATTATTGGCGGCGGCAGATAACATCATTCAGATACAAACAGCATGAGCGATACCTATACGAACAACATGACCGGCGGTGCGCTGGTGGTCATCAAGACCTACTGGGCGCAGATTGATGGGTGGCGACGATGCGCCTGCGGCGGGTTTTCCGAGACCATGACCGGCGGGGGATCGTGCGGTGGTAACGCCTCGGTTGATGTCGACAGGGTTCAAGGTGGGGCGGTCTTCGGCGGCAACATGGTCGTCCACCAGCACCACGCACCTTATGAGCACATGACGGCGTGCTACCCATTGGACGATGCGGCAGCACCCTATGTCGATCATAGTCGGTTCGTGCTGGACGGGGCGGCGACGAAACCGCCAGAATTAGAAATGGGTGCAGGGTGTCAATTGTGCCAGCAGTTCGCCGGGGCGCAGTCAATCCAGTGTCCCAGCGATGAACTGAAACCCTCGCAACCGTTTTCGGTCTCGTGCTGGGCGTGGTTCCCCAACCAATTCCAGGCGATGACGATGGTTGCGAGGGGCAACGCCTTCACCCTCGGACGGTCGCCCATCGCCACCATATACGCCCAGGTGGTCGGGTCTTCCGGCACGACCTATCAGGCATGGGGACAGACGATGCTGGACATCAACCGATGGTATCACTGTGCTGCGGTTTGGATACCAAACCAGACCTTGACCATTTACCTAAACGGCAACCTGGAAGCCACGACCCCGACCCCGGAAACGTCCCTTGCTGCGGGCGGCAGCAACTTCCTCGGATGTCTTGCGACTGGTGGCGGTTATCTGACGGGCAACCTGCAAGAGGTGCGGATATATGGCGATGCGTATGATGCCGGATGGTGGTCGGCGGAATGGGCGAACTACTGCACCCCCGGTTTCTTGACATTGGGGTGGTAACCGCCGCAGCATCGTTTGCGGGGTGGTTTTCCGGTTTTGTCTGCGAGGAACTTTTGTAGTCGGGGGCTGTAATGCGGGGCGATCATGCCTTTGGAAGATGGCGTATAAACCGACACGACCGCCGTGCTGCCCGTTGCAATACATCCTGACCAACCATCCGACCAGTCAATCTCAAAAGGTAATTCTAATGCATTGAACCCGCAGTCAAGCAGGTTATCGCCGACGTTCGGGATAACCGTAGACCACCGGTAGTCATATATTTCGGCGGCAATATACCATAGCATCGGATCGGAATGTCCGTCGTTTTCGTTGCGCCCGACTATCAACCTAGCGCCCACGTCCAGCGGTGCTTGTCCCGACTTGCAAGTGAACTTTTGGTCACCGTTATCGTACCACATACAACGAAGGATGCTGTCATAATCCCAAGAGTAGGTTTGCGTTGGACCGACGATATAATCGCCGTTTAGACCCTCGCAAGCCCCTGACAAACAATAAGGTGTTGTCGGTCCGTTATAAGTCCATTGACCCATCCAATCGACAATACCCGATATGGTAATTTTATATTGGTTTGATCCACCATTTTTGCAGTTGCGGCAGCCGCCGCCGCAGCACGGATGGGTTGGCTCAAACTTTCGTAGTGTCATTAGTCCCCCTCACATCCTGTATCGCCCTCGCATACGCACTCGCTGCCGGGGTCACCATCGCAGCCGCAGTCGCCGAGGTCACTATCGCAGGAACAACCGCCGCTACTACTGCTACTGCTACAATCCTGACCGATAACCCACCACGCCCCGCCCTGCTGGTCATAACCGAGGGTCACGGTTGCACCGTCCGACTGCTTGATTGTTACAGAGTAAGGGTTGAAGCACTTGACCGTGTCCGTGTCTGTTCCCGACCCGTCCGCAGATTTTATCTGCACGTCCACGGCGGTTCCTTTTGCGGGGCTATCGGAAAATGCCGGTATATCGCTGGTCAGTGTCCCCTTTACCACGCCCCCGACATACTGGAAGATGACGAACGGTTGCGACTTGGCAGGATAGACCAGGACGAATGAGTTTTTTAGAACTTGGGTGCTGCCGCCCACTTCCACGGCATATCCGGTCGTGTCGTTCATGTCGCCGGAACCCCATGCGCCGTTGAGTTCCAATTCGCCCTGACCTGTATCTTTCGGTGCGATGGCTTTCCACGAATAGTAGCCGTTGTCCCGGTCGCAGTCGGTTATCTGTGCCCAGATCGGTTGCGGCACGACCGCTTGGGAATAGGTCTGTTCCCTCGCCCCGCCTTTGTTCAATCGCTCAAACCCGGCAGTAGCTTTCGCCATCCGTAATGCCGCTTCTGCTGTAAGGTTTATCTTTTTCGTCATCGGAAATTGAATTGGAAAGGGACTGCCTGATAAATCTTGAAGGTCTGCCAGTATGGATCGGCACCGGGGTCGGCGACCTTGCCGCTTCCATTCAGCATCATCGGGGTGCTACTCGCTACGCCAGTCTGTTTCATCCCTGCGGGTATCTTGATGGGGTTGCCGTCGTCGTCAGTGGCGGTTTCGTAAAAACCCTGGTCAAGCAGTTGCAAGTCCCAGCCGTTCGTGCCGCCATTGAAGGCGAACTCATAGGATACTCGCCAGTAGTAACCCCATTCCTGCGACCACATACGTTGCCCGCCAATGTTGGCGACCTTGACAGTTCGTGCTGGACATCCGAGGAAACCGCCGGAATTGACCTTATCCACATATGCAAACGCCATGAGCGGATCAAAGGACGTTTCATACTGGACGACCGACAGAAAGGGTCTGACCTGGTCTCTGACCACGCCAGGGAAAACGTCCCCCGCAGAATTGGCGATGTGCTTACCGTCCTGGTCATACTCTACGGTCGTCTGAAATTGTTGGAACGACCATGTCCAGTCGGCGGGTTGGTGCCACGGGCAGTTGTCCTGACTGCCCATGGGGAACTGCCCATAATGCCCCGTGATAATCCAGTTTAGACCGTCTTCGGCATCGCACTGGGCTTTCAGGGACTTCAGGAACGCCAGCGAGTCAGACGGGTAACGAGTTCCTTTTATGACACCCGTGGTCGCCGAGAACTCGTTTAATACGGCTACGGCATCGTCCCGATAGTCGTCAGATACCGCCAACCATGTGCGGTCATATTCCCTGGTGTCGCCCTTTTCGTTTGCTTCGTAATCGGCACTGCGGGTCTTGTATTCTTTGAGTAGGATAAATGCCATACCCTATCTATGCGACTTAGTAGGGGAACTTCGCCGTTTGCGTGCTTCCGGCATCCCCTGCCATCGCTTTCAGGTAGGTCAGTTGTTGGCGGGATATGTCCACCAGTTGTATCTGTGGGTTCTGGGCATCGTTGCCGTTTTGGTTCCGTAGGATCGTCATTTGCGCTTCATTGGTGCCGAACGCCTCGGCACCCGCAAACTTGTGTTCGCCCAACCCTGCCTGTTCCCGCAGTTGCATCAAGCCACGGGAATACATCTTGTCGGACATCCCCGACCCCGGTGCATTCTTCCACTCGTTCAACCGTTCGATACCCTCGTTCAACTTTTCGTATGGCGTGGCGGTGCTGTCCTTCAACTGCTTCAGGTAATCGGGCAGGATACCTTTCAACGCATCCTTATATTGCACGCTGTCGTGGCTGACGTTGTTCTGTCCCGCCCATTGGTCTAATGACCGTTTCTGCCCCATCGCCTGTTCTACCTGTTGTGCTGGGGACAACCCGATACCCAGTTTACCGAGGGCGGAATTAGCCGATTGCTTGTATTCGTCCGCCGTGATCTTCCCTTTCTTCCAAAGGTCTGCCAGGCGTTGCAGTTCCTTGTTATAGTCCCTTAGTTTGTCGTCCGGGGTCTCGGCGATGCCAAGTAAGTCGTGCTTCGCTTTCTGGGCTTCGTCGTGGAATTGGGCAAAATCTATCAGGTGAACTTTGCGGGATACCATGCGGTCAAGGTCTCGCATCCTGTCATCAAACTCGGCGAGCGGGTTCTTGATCCCGGTCAGGTCTGTTTTTGCCTTTGCTGCCGCTTGGTCGTATTGGGTGTCCGACATCATGCCCCGACTGGCGCTCAACGCCCGCATTTTCGCCGCGTAATCGGCGAACTTGTCGGACTCGCCAGACAATTCGTTGCCGACGTGTCGGACGGCTTCGGCATATTGCTCTTCGGTAATCGTTCCTTTTGATAGGGCTTGATCGTATTCCTTGATTGCTTGGGTTGCCTTCCAAATGGGATCGGCTTCCCGCATCCGTTGGGCGGTTTGTTTCGCCTGGATACTTTCGGCGAGTGTCCGTGCCTCTGCTTTCTGTGCGTCGGTCGCACCCTCGGTCGCCAGCTTGTAAAGTTCTTTCTGCTGGGCATTCATCCCGATAGTTGCGTTTTCTTCCCTCAGTTTTGCGAGGGTGTCGGTTATAGATTGTGTCCAGTCCTTTTGTGGTTGGATCGGGGAACCCGTCGCCGAGGGATGACCGGTCTTCCCGGCGTTGTCCATCGCCTGTTTCCGCTTTTTGGTGAACTCTTCCGACCAGGGGTGGTCTTTCATCGTTTGGGTTTCGGCATCGTGCGCCCGTATGTTCTTTTCCAGTTCGTTGCCAAAGTCCAGCACGGCGTTATTGCCCTTGCTGAATCCGAGGGTCGCACCGATAGCGCCAAGTTTATACATCCATCCGACCAGTTGTGCGGCGTCGGCGATGATAGCACCCAACGTGTCGGCGATGTCTCGGAAGACGATCCATACATCCTGCCCTACGTCCATGATGCCGCCGAAAATTGCGGTCATGGGGTCAAACTCGTCTGCCGTTCCCTTCAACGATTTCTGAGCGTCTAAACTTCCCTCGGTCAGCATGGAAAAGAATGCCTGTATGTCGGGGCTGTAGTGGACGGTGAGTTGCTGCCAGAGACCTTGCCATGCAAGACCGTAGTCGTCCACCGCACGCTTTGCGGCGGCAACCGATGACGCCCCCTGGTCATCCAGCAGCACGCCGAACCGTTGCAGTTTTTCCCGTGCTTCATCAATGGCTTTAGAACCATGCGAGAACCCCGTGGCGATTTCCGCACCCGCCTCTCTGCCGAATAGTTGCATCGCCAGTCGGGTTCGTTCCCCGACATTTTGCACCTTCGCCAGCGCGTCCAAGACCGTCTTGAACTGGTCTTCCCCGCCCATCCCTGATAGTTTGCTGGCGTTCAACCCCAGTTCCCGATATGCCGACGCACCCTCACTGCTGGGATTTTGGACGGCTTCGGCGGTATGCTCTTGTAGTTTAGACAGGGTGCCGCCTACCGCATCGGGACTCAGACCCGCCTTAGAGAACGCCCCTTGAAGGGATTGTAGATTTCCCACGCCCATACCGAGGTGACCCGCCTGTTTTGACAGCGCAGCCATCTTATCCATTTGGGCGGTTATGTTGCTAATGATGGTATGCAACGCCATGAAACCGGCGACAGGGGCGGCGAGTCCTTTGGCGATGTCCAGCAATGCGCCCGACCCGTCTTTTTTGAGCTTACCGAACAGGTCAATACTGTCTACCTGTTGCTTGGTACGACGTGCGCCCGATACGACCTTGCCATATGCCTTGTCAAGTTCCGAGGTGTCGCCACGAAAGAGTAGGTCTAATGCGCCGATGATTGCCATACACTATTTAGCGACCAGCAGTCGTAATCGTTCGCGCATTTCAGATTGGGATTGACGGGGCTTCCCGCCCGTGCGGTCTTTTAGGAAGGGGATGAAGTCGCCGGGGGTCAGCCATTTTTTCGGCTTGTTCACTGAGAAGTTGGCGATGGTTGCGCAAGTCAATCCCGTTTGCATCCATGTATCGGGTAATGGGTCTATTTGCTCTAGCGCCCATTGCTCATCCAGCTCATCCTCGGACACCGTCGCAATCAGTTCTTCTACTGACCTTCCGAGGGTGCGGGCGAGGCGGAAGAGGAAACGCCGGAAGCAATTTTTTTTAGCGAGTCCTGCAACGCTTCAATGTCTGCGGCGGTCATTTCGTTCAACGAATAAGCTACCGTGCAGATTTTATCCAATTCGTTATAGGGCTCGGCGGAAAGGTCTGTCAGGTCATCATCCGAGAATAACGGGCTGCCCGACTGGTCGCACGCCGTATGCCTGACGACGATGGCACGGACACTGACGGCGTGGGTTTCCTTTTGTAATTCGGCGGCGACACATTCCCGCGCTAGTCCGCTCATCCTGCGCACATACAGGGTTTCCCCCCACGCCTCGACGGGTGTCAATTTCTGCGTATGTCCAAGTAGTCGGTGCATCAGGTAGTCCCGCCAGTCGTCCATAGGGCGTTAGCGGCGATGGTGACTTCCATTTCCACGTTTCCATCTTCCTTGACATTGTTGATCGTCCAGTCGGTCGCATATGCCTTTGTGTTGGAATAGGTCTCTGCGGCGGTTGTCTGACCCTGCTGGAAGAATGCAATCGCAATTGTTTCTTCGTTGGCTGGCGGTACCGCTTCCAGCCAACCCCGTAGCAACGAGCCGTGAGCGGTTGGGCTGTAAAGGACGGTAACCTTTACGTCCTTCACATCTTCCAAACTTGAAGTGCGGTTCATCTTCACACTATCGCCGAGAGTGTTGATTCCGATTTTGGCTCGGCTTGCGCCAAGACCATCAATACTGATTACTTGGGCTACCACTGTTCCCGCTACGGAAAGGGTGGTCTGTTCGCCGTAAAGGACAAACTTGTCTGTAGTTGGGGTCGTCATATTCTTACCTCAATGGGGATGATATTTTATCTATGCGGGTCGTTGCCGTTTCAATGCGGCGTAATCTACTTGGAACTTTTCCCACGCCGCATCTTCATTGGTCTTGTTTCGGACATTGACCACGACTGGGGCAACCGAGACCCGGACAGGATTATTTCCAAACGCCGAGGAAAACGCCTTAGAAAATGTTCTACCTTGTTGCGGGACTTCGCACCACCTAACCTGATAGTCCTGCTGTCGGGTATAGACCCAAGCATCGGCAGACGGGTCATACACTACCGCCGAGTCCCCACCGTCCAGACGTTTGACGATCACGAAAATGTCGCCCATCGTTCCCCGGTAACCGTCCAGACCGGCGGATATGGTCGTTGCGATGCTGTCCGTCTGGGCGTGATCCAGCGACATGATTTCAATCCGTATCTCGCTGGTGGTCGTGGGCACCGTGCCGTCAAGCGTATGGGTCGGTCGGTCGTTTACCAGTTGATAGAGGATAACCGGATAGTCGGCGGTCTCGCTGGCGGCAACGGGGCAGATCGTCCCAAGCGGTGCGAAGTTCTCGGACAGGAAATCGTAGATCTCTGTGAGCATAACTTATGTAGCCGCCTGCCGTGCTGCTTTCTTCGCCTGCCGTTTTAGTTCCCGTTCAATTCCCTGTCGTATCGTATCAATGGCGATGTCTCTGGACTCGTTCAACGTGGCGCGGAATGCGTGGAAGAGCCAATGCTTACCTTCCAGCCATTTTCTTCGGTCAAGCAGACTAGCAGCATCACCTTGCTTATGTCGTTGTAAGTAGCGGACGAGGTTGCCCGCCTTACCGAGATGATGCCCCATTTCCACGAAACCGGCGTAAAAGTCGTTGCCTCGCCAGTCGCCACCGCCTACCTGCACATTCCAACCGAAGTATTTTTTGTTGCGGCGGATGAGATTTATATGCAAGTTTTCTTTTGTCCGCCCGCTCTTGACCGGTGCGAGGTCTTCCGCCACCTGGCGTGTATTCTCGGCACCCTTTTTCAATCCCAGAGTGACAATCCGTTTGACGGTCTTTCGGGCGAACTCTGAGAGCGACTTGTCAAGGTCTTCAATTCCTGTAAAAACGAACCCGTCTTTGCTCATTGCGCCCCTATGTCGTGTGCTGTCATTGTGAGTTGCCGCCGTCGTTCGTCGGGGTTCGGGCTGCCGCTTATGTTCAAGATGCGAGACCCCCAGACGATCCGATCTTCGGCGGTCACGTCTTCCCGGTAGCGGATGGTAACTTTCCATGTCCCAACCGGGACTAATTTTTTTCCTACCTCATGTTCGGTGCTGGTCTCGGCGACCACCTGCGCCCAGACCGTTGCATAAGTCGCCCAGTTAGGCGACTGCTGACCCGTCGCGCTGGTCGTGGGCGTGTTGTGCTGTAGTGTGATTTGCTTACGTAGTTTTCCTGCGTTCATTTTGCTACGCCTCGATGGTTCTGATGGGGTCAAGTAATTCCTTTATGCTTATGGTCATCTGATTTACTACGGTTCCGATAACGGCGGGCTCACGAAATTCGTAGAGGTAAGCCGCAAAGTAGGTAACCGCCATTCGTGCGCCCGCCGGAACCATGACCGGCGTGTCCCCATATCCCGCAGTGTAGGACACGATAACGCTCGCCGGATTATCGATCTGTGTGCGTGGCCACTGCCCATTCATCACGGGTCGGATAGACCCAAACATCCCCGTCGTGTCCACGACGTATTGCGAAGGGTCAAGGGTTTGTAGCACGCCGTTTTCGTCAAAGTATTGAACAGACTGGACGGATTGAAGCGGGGGTCTCGGTAGGAAGAGAATACGTTTCTGCGGCGCGAGATCAAAGTAAAACGGTACCGTTGCCCCCACCCACTGTGGAATGTGAAGGTGCTTATCAAACTTCTCGCAGGAATACTGCCAGCCCTGCGTGATGAAACTGCGGCTGCAATCTTCCTCGCAATGTTCGGTTGCCACGTCAATGTAGGTGCTGATCAGGTCATCGTCGCCAGAGTCAGAGTCAATCCGGCTCTGCGCCCTGACCTGTGCCGTCGTTATTAGTTGTGTCGTTGGTGGCGTGGTTCTCGTTAGTCCAACCCTCATTTATTGACCCTCTTCTGCTTACGGACTTGGGTTTCCTTGACGGGCGGTAGGTCTTCGGTTTCCTTTTCCGGTTTGGCGACCGTGGTCTCTTTCACTGGTGGTAGGTCTTGGGTTTCAATGACCGCACCGGTATCCAGTAGTTGTGCGAGCCGTCCCCGGATTTCCGTATCGTTCAACGGACTACCCGCCGGATAGACCCGGTTACCTTTGAGAAAATCCCGTGTTGCCGTGTATGTCATCAAGTCCCCTATTCCAAACGTCCCGTATTGTTCCCGCGCTTCAATTGGCAGACCGAATAGGAAGCGGAATGCGAAACAAACAATGTCCCGCGCCCTGTCCGGGTCTGCTGTATCTAGTTCAACTAATGTCATTTTCAGGCGCGGGACCGCCATTGCACCCCCTTCATCGTGCAGACGTATAGCACGCTCACGACTGACGGGTAACCAGTCGCCCGCCTCAGTCCAGAGGCGATTGATTAGGCACGGTCGTAATGTGTATATCCAGTCGGTCATAAGCGCAAAGGAATGCCCCGCCGGGAAATATGGCTAAAACCCGGCGGGGCACCACAAACGAGGATTTCTAATCAGGCGTTAGCCCGTGATCATGTCCACGACCTTCGTGAAACTCTCGGCGTGCCGCCAATTGATGTCGGTGTCGGCGAGAGCCACGACCCGGACGGTTCCGCTTGACGATCCGGTGTAGGGATCAACAAGGATGTCGATCCCACCCCACTGACACACGACCAGGTCGTTGAAGTTGCCGAACAACACGGCGGACAATCCGGTGCCGTAACCCTTCGTTAGGTCGCTGGGGATGGCTGCCGAACTGAAGGCAGGGTAGCCGTTCACTTCAGCACCTTCCCACATAAACACGGGGTAACCCGCGCTGGTCTTCGGCGTGGTCTTCAACACGCCCTTTGCCGCCGGGGACATGACATAGGACATTTCCCCGATGTCGGCGGATGCCAACGCTACGACCGTTTCCATTTCCACCAGCGATGCCCATGTTGGGGCTGCACCATTCGTTCCGAGGGGAACGACGGGGATCGCGCTGGACTGCAACAGCCCGCAGGGTTCCGCACCCTCGCCACTGCCATTGAACGCAGCGCGGTCAATTTCGTGTGCCAGGGATTGTGCCAAGTCGTCCCTTGCGAACATTTCGGCGTCAAGAGAACTCTGCTTGATAAAGTTCCTGCTGAGGTCAGTGTATGCACCGCAGATTTTCGGGTTGAATACGACTTGACCGATAGTGGGTGCGCCTGCGGTCGGGCTGTTCCCGTCCGTCACCCAGTAGGCATTTGCCTTTGCGGTCTGCTTCGGCAGGGCGAGGTTTCCAACAAGGTCACCAATGAACCGTGCGCCAACCTTCGTCAAGAGCAGCTTCGCCCGCAGGATTTCAATGAACAGTGCGGCATCAACCGTGGTCTGAATTGCGCCAGCACCGGCGGTCGTGTCAAGGGCGTTATTGACCCTGCCGGACATCGGCAACGACATCGGCATATAGAACCCCTGCGGGTTCTTTCCGGTTCTGCTGGCGATTTCGTCGCTGACTTCCTTTTCAATGCCCGTCAATCCGGGGCGGGTCATGTCGGACATTTCCCGGATGGCTTTCAAGAGGGAATACCTCTTGATGTCCTTCTTGTCGTAAGGCGTATCCGTCAAGGGTTGCTTCTGGGCGAAGTTCAACTCTGCGGCGTGCTGGGCTTCCAGCCGGGCGACTTCCTCGCCGATCTTCTTCGCCTCACAATGAAGCGCGTCAAACTTGGAACGTTCTTCCTCATTGACTTCCCGGTTTTCGGTCTGGGCGGCATTGAGGATTTTGCCTGCCTCTTCCACCTTCAAGGCGGCGGCGGCTTTCTTCTCAGAAATTGCTTTTGCGGTATGGAACATATTTCGTTTCCCTTATTGCTAATGGGTCTGGTGGGCACAACTAAGTCGGCGACAGCCCTGAATGGTCGTGCGTCAGATTTATCTATGCGGCACCGCGCAAAAAAAGACATCCCCGAAAATCATTCCGGGGATGTCCCTTTCAGAAAGGTCAGTTTCGGAAAGGTCAGCTTGTCGCCGTTGTGGTTGTGGTCGTAGTTGCTGGTGCTGGTGTAGCAGGTGCGGCGGTCGGGGTCGTGGCTGGTGTAGCAGGTGCCGCCGGTGTCTGGGCGGTTACCACTGCCTGCAATTCGGCGACATACGCTTGAAGGTCGGACAGGTTGTAGTAGCCGATGATCCGCTTCAAGGGTTGGTCGGCGGCGGTTACCGGGTCTTTTACCGTGTAGATTTCATACAGGGCGATTGCCTTACCGGTCGGGATATGGACGGCGGGGCTGATTTGGACGTATTGCATATTGGGTTACCTCTTGTCGGGGTGATGCTGTATCTATTCACGCCCGAAGACAATCTCTGCGTGTCTCTGGATGAGGGATAGCAGGATTGCGGGGGACGTGCTCGGCTGCTGACGGGTCGTCAGGTAGTCGGACAGCATCCGCAGTTCTGCTGACGTGTCAGGAAAACACGGGTAGGACGTAAAGGATATTTCAAGCAGGTCGGCAGTTATGATTTCCCGGACGGTCGTTCCGTCTTCTGCTTCGTGCCAGTCGTCCACTACGTTATTGACCCCGACCGAAACCTTATCAACGAGTCCATTAGCAATCCGACCCATAAACTTCGCATCCCATAGGGGCGGGGTCATCTCAAAGTGTAATCCTGTCGGCGTGTCGGTCAGTTTCAACGACCCGTTGTAAGACCGAGCCACTATGTCGTTATCTTCGTGTGCGTAAAGTCCGAATACTTCTATCCGTTCCAATGACCCGGTAAAACATCCGGTTCGGAACATACGGACATAACCGCCCAGGTCTACTGACCGGCTACCATAATTGATTGCCGTGCCTGTAATAACCTGCGTGGCGGTGTCGCCCTCGGTACTGTTTGTCAGTTTGATCGGCGTGAACGTGGAAAATACTTCTTTGCGCATCATAGACCCTCTGCCGTATTTAGTCGGGCTGCGTGTCGCTTTCTCAACGCCTCGCTGATTTTCTGGCACGTTTCAGGCGACCGTTTCCTGCCGGTATGGAACGCAACCATCTTTCTGATATGTTCTTCCGAAAGCCGTTTCCCCTTTTGCGATTCGCTGATCTTCCTGCGAACCTCATCGGTCATAACGGCTTTGACCCCAGCACGGATCTTGTCCTTGTGCTCTTGTGTCAAGGGTTTGTATTTCCGTGCCGCAGACATCTTCCTGCGCGTTTCTTCGGATATAGGTCTGCTCTTGAGCGCATCGCTTATCCGCCGCCTTGTTTCTTCCGACCGTTTCTTACCCTTCCCTGCGGCACTCACTTTTCTGCGGGTCTCTTCGGAATACTTCTTACCGAGATTTGCTTGCCGTAATTTCTGGCGTGCCTCATCGGATACGGGATGTCCCATCTTTGCTTCACTCAGTTTCCTGCGAGACTGTTCCGTCCATACCCGACCCCTACCCGGTGCGTCGGCATACTTGGCGACGTTGTAACCGTCCGGGTTCGCCGCAATGTGTATGTTTTCTATATCAAGTAGTTGTTCAACCGGGACATCTTCAACCCATACAAAGGCGAAGTTCTCTTCCCCGTATTTATTCCAAGCATTTTGCAGGTGCGGGCTGTAATGACGACCGGCAACCAGTGCGCTCTTATGCTCTTTCCACCGCCTACAACTATCTTCCGTACTTCCGACGTAATACTTGCCGTTGATATGATTGATGATTTTGTAAATCCCGCATCGCCTCTGTTTCATCCTTCCCCAAAAAAGAACGCCTACGGGTGTTGTGAAAGCGTGAGCTTTCCCGTAGGCGTTCTTTGATTTGTAAGGGTATCCGCTTTCACAACACCTTATATAAGTAAGGTGGGGCGATTTCTACTCATATTTTCCCTCGCAAAATTTCTCACCTGTCTGGACGTGTCGCATCTGCGCCCACCCGCCCAGTAGTCCGGTGACTGCTTCTATGGGGCTCGGTTCCTGTACTGCATTCGCCAGGGCGTCCAATGACTCGTTTTTCATGTCTTCCACCAGCGCGTGCAAAATACGGTCGCACCTCTTCTGTGAGTATGTAGCGACCACGGGGCGGAATGTCTTGCGGATGGTGTCCGGGTGGTCAGCCCAGAAATCGGCGCAGTTGGTCTCAAACGTCGGGACATCATCCGGTAGGTTGTTCTTAGCAATTCGGGCGATGGCATTTTTTTCCTTTGTGCAACACCTTTGGGCGGCGTCTTCAATCAATGCCCGGAACTTCTCACGCTTCTGTTCCCGTGTCTGGGCATTGTTCTGCTTCGGTTCGGGTTCCGGTTTGGGGGCGTATTGAATGGTGGTGTTACTGGACTTCTTACCGTCCGTCCCCTCGGTCGTGGTCGTCCCCATGTTGAGCGGGGTCAAGGGTTCGTCGCTGAGTCCGTCGCTGTCCAGACCTTCTTTTTCTGCCACTTGTTTCGGGGTCATCCAGCCCCATTGAATTGCCGTGGCGTAGTTCTTATACCTGCTGTCTTGGTCGCCCCGTTGCAGGTCGTCCACCTGCATACGACAGCGATACTTCCCCTTTTCTGCTTCAAGCAGCAGCTTGCGGTTGCATTCTGCTTCCCATTTCAGCACCCATCGGCGTAATGTGTAGGTCACATAGTCCATTCCCTGCGCTTCTATGTTTGACCAGGTGGCGCGTCCCAAGTCGCCGATCATGTGCGGTGGGACTCGCAGACCCGGCAGGCGGCAGATTTCAACGGCTGAATACTTCCGGCTTTCCAGAAATTGCGCCTGTTCTGGTGGAATGGTGATAGTCTCATATTTCAACCCCTCGGACAGCACGGGGGTGTCGTGGGCGTTCATCAATCCAGCGTGGTGCGTATGCCACATACTTTGCAGGTTTGCTTTCGCCTCTTGACTCAATTTTCCAGGATACGAAAGATACCCTTCCGCGAGGGTGCCATTTGCGAAAAACTTGGCGGCAAACTCATCCTGCGCCAGCGCGATACCGAGGGAATTGGCGTGGTTTTCAATGATACTTTTGCCTCTTGTCCCGTCCCACGGAAGACCCGGAATGTGTAGCATTTGGTCGGCGGGGATCGGGTCGCTGACACCCTGCACATAATAAAGCAACTGCCCGTGCAGTCGTTGCGGGGTAACCGTGAATGCTGGTATGGGATACCACGCCCGCACCCTTTGTCGGTCGTCCTTGTCAATCCAGGCGTAACCGTTCCCGTAGACCAATATGTCCTGCTGGATGGTTTCCCTCGCATTCTGGGCAGTCATGTATTCATTTGCTTCCACGTCCAGCAAGTGATAGAGGTCGTGCGACGTGTCCGGTTTCCCGTCGTTCATTATGGGAAACGGAAGCCCGGCAAGGTCGGAACTGATAATGTCCACGCAGGCAGAAAACGCCGAGACCTGCATTGACGTGCGGGGATTTATAACGACGTGCGAGGAAGTAGACTGCGTCGTGCGATTTAGTGATGAAGTGCTGCCCCAGATAAACCACGACTTGACAAGATTTCTGATAGAGAAAGCCATGCCCTATCTATGCAGCATGGGGCTGACTCTTGCTTGTCAGGGCAACCCGTTCACATACCGCAGCCATAATGACCCGTTCGCCAAGAGTTGCAGCGCATCCCCAACCGTGCCGGAATGGTAAACCCCGCTTTCCGCCGACCAGTTTGTTTCTTCAATCGTCGCCAGGCAAAACCGCACCGGTCGACGTTTCAATTCCTCGGCGATGTTTTGCAGTGTTGCGGTTTCTAAGTCCATCGTTGCAAACCTCTAAGCTGTGCGATGTAGTTCGGGTTCAATACCGCCTGCGTGGGCGGTGTAATGGTCGTGGTCGCTGGTGTCGCTGGTGTCGAACCAGGGAACCAGATTTCGGGATCGCCTTGCCCCGTTCCTTCCATTTCCTCATATTGGTACGCCGCTATCGCATTCGCCAGCGCGGCAACCCCGTCCACCTGACCCGATGACTTGGATTTATTGAGAAAATAGTTATTGTTGGCGTCGGGGCGAACCCACGCACACGACATTTGCCACCGCAGGACAGGATGACCACCGTGCGCAAGCTGACCGTTCAACGCCAGCCGTTCCAACGTTTTCAAGGGTTCGGACAGGTAGGAAACGGTCTGGGGGATATACTTGATGGGGATACCCGCCGCATCCAGCGCAGGCGCGAGCCATTGACGCGCCCCGTAGGGGTCGCAAGCGATTAGTTTGACGTTGTACTGCTGGACGATTTCCAGGATGTCGTTATAGATTTGCTCTTGGTCGGCGGTCTCGCCCTCGGTCGCCCTGATAATTCCGGTTTCGCACCACGCCCGAAAATCCATATCGGCGGAATACCGCTTTTCTATCTGGGAAGAGGCGACCCAAAAAAACGGGATGATGTCGGATTTCCCATCGGGACGCTGACCATACAAGACCAGGGCGTTAGAGTCCTTGACGCTTGCCAAGTCCAGACCGGCGGTATAGGTGATGTCCGCGCCTGGTTCGGTCGGCGGGGTGTTGTTCCGCGTCCACGCATCGTCAGGTATCCAAGTTTTCAACGATTGAGTAAAACGGTTGAGCCGAAACGCCTCAAACACGGCGCGTTTGGCGGGAATAAGCTGTGCCGCCTTGCATTCCTGCCGCATGATGTCCAGATTGAAGAAATCCCCGACCGCAGGGTTTGCCCGTTTCCAAGTCCGTTCATCGTCCCACGCTTCGTCTTCCTTTGCGTAGTAAAGGCACGGCAGGTAGGCGGGGTCAATCGTCGGGTCGGCTTCCACCCGTTTCGCAAATTCAAGTTCCTGTACCATCAACGGGTGTTTTTCGGTATGCCCGGTGGCGATGTAGATCGTCAGGCATTGGGCGCGTTTCCCCATGCTGGTTACAAGGTGGTCGTGCAGTTCCACGTCCTTGCCGCACCACGCCTCTAACTCATCAATGATCAAAATGTTGGGATTGTAGGATAGGGCGCTCGCCGTGTCGGACGACATCGCCCAATAGAAAGACGACTTGTCGGGTCGGACCAGTCGTTTACGACTGCTGACCACTTCCACCATTGACGACAATCGTTCATCCTGTTGTATTGCCTGTTTGCATAAATCAAACAGGGTTCCCGCCTGTTCCTTGCTGGTGGCTGCGCTGAGGATTTGCTGACTTGGGGTACCGAGACCCAAGAGCGAATAAAGGACAATCCAGCTTGCGATGGTGGTCTTGCTTGCGCCTCTGGGAAGAAAGAGAAATGCCCGATTGTATTGGCGGGTGCCGTCCTTCTTCAGCGTGCCGAACAATCGCCGGATGATGTCAGACTGCCACTTCCTTAGTTTGACCGGTGTTCCGTAATAGTCGCCCGTCAAGGACAAACATTCAATAAATCGGACGGCTCGGTCTGCGGCTGCGTTATGGGGTGCTCGTTTCATGCACCCTTATCTATGCGGCTAATTCAATAGTCCTTGCCAACGGTCGTCAGTCTTCCTCGCCTTTGTAGGCACCCGTAACCGCGTGCGTGAGACGGCGGATAGACCCATTTCCCGCAGCATTTCAATGCACGCCTTACGTGCGGCGTTCCTAATGGTCGCAAAGGGACTTTCCCGCAGGATAGTCTTGGCTTTGTCGGCGAAGACTGTCATGCCGTATTTTCTGACCATATCCAGAGCAGCCCGCCATTCGGAATAGGTGGTGCAATACAATTCCATGATTGCCCGGTCGGATGTTGCCAATAACCCCATGTCGTCCAGTATTCCGCACAGGGCGACCCATTCGGCGTGGGCGACCGGGTCGGTCTGGACGTGTTCCGGTTCGTCGGGTGCGCCTTTGGTCGGGGTCGGTTCGGTTCCGGCGGTTAGGTTTCCGGTCAATGCTCGCAGTGCTGATGGTTTGGGGGTTCGTCCTCGCATGTAGTAGTTATGGGGTGGGGGCTTGGATTTTGGGAAATGCGTGCGGAACGCACACCAGGTCGGTTAGGGTGCGAGCGACAAAAGTTACTGCTATGCCCCGTCCCTATTCGTTCCTGATGCCATTGTGGTGCGATTAGACATCCCCGACCAACGAACGCAATCTAAGGGCATCCTGATGCGATTACGGGGGTATCGTGGTAGATACCTGTATGGCGACCAGAGACATACAGACGATGCGGTTTCCCCGACCGAACAGCTACCGCATGGTTATCACTCGGAAGTACGACCGGGAACCCGGACGGTTGGAAGACCACCGTTTTTATGCTTCGGTGGCGTGGCGGAAACTACGGGCGCATCACTTGGCGATGTTCCCAGACTGCGAAGGATGCGGCGGGGTGGCGACTATCGCCCACCATAGAGTGCCGAGGCACACGGCACCACACCTACAACTAGAGGCGACGAACTTGGCTTCGTCCTGCGTCCGGTGTCATAACAGAGAACATCACCACCGTAGTTAGAAATTGGTGAACAAGACTTCAGTCTTGTTGCTGATTTCTTTTCGTCGGTCACGACCACAACTGCGGCGTATATCTCGCTCGATGCGGTTCCAGTCGGCGAAGTATCCGGCTGCGGCTGGGGATTCGGACACCATCACCCGTGCGTTTGCCTGCCTCAGCAGTTCGACCATCGCCGGGTAGTCGATCCGATAACGATACTCGCCCTCGTGTCCGACATACGGCGGGTCAATGTATATCAGGGTGTCCGTGCCTTTCTGATAGACCCGTTCTATCGCCTTCAAACAGTCCTCGTGCAACAGTTGAACATCACGGACACGGTTAGCGGCGGGCAACACCCGCAGGAACCAGTCGGACCAGACCGATGATTTCGGCTTGTGCGGCGTATTGCACTTGTCGATTGCCCATGTTGAAGTATTGCCGTTGCCGCAGTAGAACTGCACGCCCTCAGCCATCAGCAGCACCGCCTGTTCTACGTCGCCGGGCGGCGGCAAACTGCGCCAATTGGCGGTTGCGTAGGGTGTCGCCCAGAGCAGGGCAGCCAGTCGTTCCGGCTGCGACTTGATTGCCTGCCACATGGTCATGATGCGGTCGTCTAGGTCGTTGATTATCTCGATGAACGACTTTGGCTTTGCCAACAATACGGCAGCAGAGGCGCAGCATGGTTCCATGTAGATCCGATGTTCCGGGAAATGGGATACAATCCACTTGGCGATGCTTGCCTTGCCGCCGTATTGGCGATAGGTGATCTTAGGGGTTGGGGTTGGGGTCATAAGAGCGTGGGGTCGGGGCTCGCACCCGCCCTTCCGGTCTGGACGACCGACGTGCCGCTATCAGCACTTCCCACGCATAGGTCAATCTGGTTGTCCACCTTATAGGTAGTCCAGTCGAACGCCGAGATTTCCGCTTCTTTCTTCGGCAGTCGCATCCGATACCACCGGTCAAGCCACCATTCGCAGACCGCCTCTTGCGGTCTGGTGTTCCTGGTCGTGGTGTCGGTCTCGCCTCGCAGGAACGCCGACGCATTGGGGACTACCTCGCACCAATAGACGCCCCTCGGTTGATGACTGCTGATGCTTTCCCTGTCAATCTTCAACACGTTGCAGACCTTATTTATGGTGTCCTGCCTACTGGTCGGGTCTATATTGGTGCCACCTGTGCGTGCTGTCATCTTGTTTGACCGCAGGAAGCGTTGCAGCAACTTGTAACCTGTATTGTCCAAGTGGAAGATCCCCTGTCCGATGGTGTTACCGAGGTACGACCATTCCTTGATGCGATTGTAAATGGATGACTCGCCATACAGGGACGTGGTGCAAAGGGCGACGAGCCGATCCCCATATCGTTGTTCCCATAGGTCGCTGACGAAGGACGATGATGCGGCGACAATCTGGAATTTGCCACCGCAGAGCGTGCCGAATGGTTGGACGCATACGCAAGTCCCGACGTTGGCGACGTGGTTTAGTTTCCCGCCGCTTCGGTGCGCCTGAGTCCAGCCGATATGACGATCCCTCGGCGGCAGTATCATCATGTCCGAGCAGATTTCCACGATGCCCATGATGCCGCCACTGACCGAGTCCATGCACCAAAGGCACGACACCCGACCGACCCGACCACCATAAGGCGTGCTGGAAACGCACTGGCGGATGTAGTCCCATAGTGGTTTGTCCTTCGGGCTGACGTGGGCGAGGCGGGGCTTGATGTTGCTGTAGTCCACCCTGCGCATCAAGGACAGCGCACGACCTTCAAGCCGTTTCAATTTCTGGCGATTGTTCAGCAGGTTATCCCGTTTCCTGTTAAGTAGGACAGCGCGGACTTGGTCTTTGGTTGTGGGGACGCTGACCCTGAGAGTATCCAGCAGTGATCTTACCTCGGTTTCAAGTAGTAACGGCATGGTGCAGGGCGTTCCCCAATTTGTTCGGGTTGTCGGGGTTGTGGTCGCCGAACCCCCATGCGATGTGCTGGTCTAAGACCGCCTTGACCTGCTCGAACTGGTCAGGGGTCAGGGCGACGATGAATTGCCGCAACCCCTTGTGGTCGCTGTCTGGCGGGTTATAGTCGGTCGTGATGTCGTCCCCGGTGCCAAGACCTTCCTTTATGCGGATGTCGGCGAGCATTGCCTGTAATGCCTCAGATTGGGGTTTCAATTCGGTCAATAGTTCGTCCAGCTTTGACGCATCAGTTCCGGCGAGACCCGCGAGTGGGTCTAATGTGGCGAGTAATAGGGCTGCCTCTTCCTCGGTCACGTCCAAGATCAGCACGGGGATTTCGGCATCGCCGCCAAGTTCTGCCCGTGCGTGTCCGTCCAATATCATCAGTCCATCCGGGGTTTCCCTCGCCAAGACCGCATCAACCCAGCCGATTTCCGCCAACGACCCTTTGAGTGCGTCCAATTGTTTCGGCGGATGACAACGCCAATTTCTGGGGTCAGGCAGTAGTTGCGACGCCTTGACCCGCCGTAGTTCCTTGATCCTGTCCCGTAGTTTCACAGATTTCCTCGGTTAGTTGCTGTTTCAGCCGTTCCACCATTTCGCGCAAACTGGCGATGTCGGTTTTCAGTTCAATTACATCCATATTCATCGCCCCCCAAGAATTCCGGCGCGGCTTGTGGCAAACCCCAACCGACAATCCACCAATGCCCTTCGCCAGGATCGTAAACCTCTTCCCATGAGATTTCTATGCCTTCAACGTGAACATTGACCGGCACCTGGTGGTGCTTTGGACAATACCACCAGTTATTGAACTTGACCCCCGGCGTATAGCAGACCGGGCAATACTTATGTTCGTGCATTTTCTTCCTCGGTATAGGATAACCACGCCTCAAACAACCCGCGCACAAACTCGGATCGGGTGAGACCTTGTTCCCGCGCGTGGTCGTCCAGCTTGGCGAGTAGTTGCGGTGTCAAGGAAATACTGACGGGGACGGCGTGTTGTTCCATGTGATTATTTAGTAATCTGATGACCGATTTCGTCAGCAAGAAATAAAAAAGCCCTGCCGAGTGAATGCCCGGCAGGGCAAAAAGGGGTAGAAGTCACAGCACCCTGCTACTTGTCTTTTAGTTCAAGGTATTTTCCGACCAGTGCCTTGACCGCATCCCGCCTGGTGGGATAATCCGCCAATACGATTTCGTCCTTGAAATAGATTGGGCAGTCCGGTGCCAATGTACTGATAAACCAACGCCCGGTATTATCCGATTCAATGAGACCGAGCAATTCATCATACCACCAGACCTTGACTGCCCCTGGTACTATTGTTTTCAATCGCATCCCTGGTAGAGCCATTTTACTTGCCTTTCAGTTAGAGTAGGGCAAAAAGGTCACGTGCCCTTTTTGCTACTGGTCGGCGGGGTCTCGGTCTGGATGACTTTCTATCGCGGCGATTACCTGCCGCCTCAACATTTCGTCCATTCTGACGGTAGACAACAGCCAGTCCAGATAGTTCAACGGTAGAGTGGCGACCGACCTGTCCTTGAACTTGCCAAAACTAATGGTACCGTCTTTCCTACCGCGCATTCTATTGCGTCCATCTGGTGGTTGTTTCCGGTTGTCTTCCACTAATTCGGCGAACAACTCGGCGCACAACTGGTCAATTTGCTCTGGTGTGAGCTTGGGTAGGTCGTTCATTCCGTCCATTATACTTCCTCGCGGTAAAGTGGATCAATCTTCCCCCAGTCGCAAACCACCCACCACAAAAGACCCTACACATACGTCTCTTAGACCTTGATGAAGACATTTACACTTTCTATTATTGTGTCCGATTTTGTCCATGGTAGGTGTCCGATTTTGTCCAAGGGGGTGTCCGATTTTGTCCAAGGGGGTGTCCGATTTTGTCCAAGGGTGTCAGATTTTGTCTTACCCATTTGTCCGCCAATGACCATCTCTCGGTCGGTTGGTTTTCCACGAATACGGACAGATCGAGATACACGTCATAGTATCTCTTCTGCCACTGGTCGCTATTGATAATAACTTGATGGATTGATTGCTTTTGTTCCAACGAATAGGCGCTTGGGACATCGTCTATCTGCCCTATTAGTTCCTTTATGGTTGTGTCTCTGTCTGGAATAGGATGTCCGGCAGTCGGAATATAGGGCGTCTCGCCGTCCGGTAATGTCGCCCATGTCGGATACGTCCGTTTGCTCTTGGTACCATCCCATTTATCCGCGAGCCACCGGAAGTCATTGACCACCGGACACCACATACCAGCTTGGCGCGTTACTAATCGTGCGTCCTCTAATGATGTCAGTATTTCCTGTATTGTCTGCCGTCCCGCAAATAGGACATGGGCGAGATAGGATGCCCCCAGACCGTCCCTCGGTTGCCATCGCGTCATGACGCAGTGTGTCACGAAAGACCAGACGGCGACCGACAGGGGACTAAGACCGCAATCCTTTGACCTGATGAACAAGTCCCAGGAAGTCAGAGAATGCCGCCAGTGCTTTGTGGTGTCCTGACGTTGGCACGCCTGAAAATATCCAAGCGGCGGGGGATTGGGGATTAGATTACAGTCCAGCAGTCCGATACTGGTTAGTTCCTGGTCGGCGCGTTGTATGGTTCGGTAGGATAATCCCAGTGCCGCGCCAACCAGTTTCTTATCGGGCTGCCGCTTATATTCGTCCTGATAGGCGTGGTAAGAATAGACCACCAGTTGCGTAAGAGTCAGCCGCAACGGGCAACCCTTCGTTGGCTGGAAGACCCGGACGGTTCGTTTTCTTTTCAGAACTGCTTGCGTTTTGTCATTTGACTTTGATATATTATTCACAAGGGGATACACTCACAAAAAAACCCTAAGTCCCATAATCGCCCGCCGGGGTAACGACCGGCGGGCGATTGTCTTTTCAGGTGGTCGTGGGACTGCGACCACCGGTATTTAGGCGAGTACCGGCGATCCTCGGCGATTGATTTCGCCGAACCGCCGTAGTCTATTGTTCCTTCCTCGGTCGTCCGCGCTTTGCAACCGGTTCGTGCCAACAATGGTACGTCTGACGTAGGGCATCGCGGATGATGTCGCACGTCGTTAGGTCTTGTTTCCGAGCTACCGACTGTTCGCGGGCGATCTGTTGTATTTCCGCGTGTTGTTCTTTTGTCACCCGGATTGCCAGGTTGCAGTAAATGGTTTCTTTCATTTGTATTGTCCCTCTCTGATGTATGTTAGTAACCACCATAACATTTTTCAGAGAAAAATATCAAGGTTAATAACGGATTGCGAAAGTTGTGGTATATACCCACAAGTTCTAATTCCGACTGGAATGAAAAGATGTCCGAAGAAATAGAACAGACATATTCGTTCTAATTCCAGTCGTTCTATTTTTAGACGGTCAGGAATTAGAAGGGCGAAAAATAGAACGTCAGGAATTAGAACGATTGAAACATATATCCGAGACCGCCCTTTCCTCTTCCTCGGACAAGTCGGTAATAGAAAACAAGTCCACCAGTGCGCTAATAAGTCGGTCTTCCGGCGATGGGGACCGGGTGATAATAAACTGAGGCGGCAGGTCATCCCAGTTGAACGCCAGGAAATAGGTACCGTCGCCGTTGGGCATCTCAGTTCCTTTCCCGTCCGAATACCATTCTCGGAAGACGTGTAGGTCTGCGAGTGTCCACCGCGCCAAAGTCCCCGGACGACCCGCGAAGGAATAAAAAAGATAGTCGCCCCACCCTTCCAGGATTTTCGCAAGCTCGGTCTTAGACCCACTATCACGGGAACTTCGGATCGTGAACTCATCCCCGTAATCCGCCAGATAACGCGCCCGCCTGACCCGGCAGGCGACCCTTTGGCATTTGTTGGTCAGCACCAGCAGGTCAGTATTATGGCATTGGTCTTCCGGGTCGGGTGCAACCCCGATCGCGTAAGGTGCGATTGCCCGGACGATAGCCGGGATGTAAATGTCAGACCAGCGTCGATCATTGGTGTAACTCATGCAGGTATCTATACACATGCATGAGAAAAATAAGAGAAAAAATGGTTGCGATCCTACTATATTATTGAAGAGGAAAGAAATCATGGCGACCGTCAATGTCAGTAAAGAACTTCATCGTTGGCTGTGCAAGTATTCTGTCATGCGACACCAGACATTGCGGACAACGATTGACGATGCGTGCCGGTCTCTGGGTTGGGGTTCGCGGGAAATCGCCTGTAAGTTTGTGCCTGATAATGCCCGACAGGTAGACTACTCGCAGATTATGGACATTATCGGCGGCGGGAAGACCTGACCTGCTTGGCGAATTTGCGCAGGGTTCCGAGGGAATACCAGCGCGACCGGCGACCCGTCCCAACAATCCGATCCGGCTTTGGGAAGACCCTTTTCCGACTGCACCAGTTGATTTCGGTTTCCGAAAGTCCCGCAGTACGACATCCGGGCAGGAACAGATAATAGTTGTCTCGCACTTCCCGGTAGTCTCGGAACCACTTGACGATCCCCGCTACTTGTTCGCCCGTGTATCCGCCCTCGCCCGGCTTGGGAATGTCCCCGCGCTCAAAGTGCCACATAATTGTGGGTGCTGACAGACCGAGGGTCTTTCCCAGCTTGTTTATCGTCGTCAACGACGAAATCACTGCGGCACGTTGTTCCACCAGTCGCCGGATTTCTGGCAGTTGTCCTTCTGTCCAATAATTCCGCCGTCCGAACCGAATAGATTTCGGCAAGTCCAGAGTTTCCAGGATTGCGGCGGTGCTCTTGACCTTACGCGCAACTGCGGTCAGGGTCAGACCGATCACGGGTCGCCCGTCCCCCGTTATTAGCCGTGTCCCCTTTTCCCCGGTGTCCTTAACGATCTTACGGATGTCTTCCACCTGTTGTGAAGTCCACATTTCTCGCATCCCGCAGCGCAACGGCTGAGGTAGCAAACCTGAGTAGTGAAGCTGTCGCAGGGGTGTTTCGGGGACGGCGAGTTTTCGGGCGATATGTGTGAGGGTGAATAAGTCCATGCACATATCTAAGCGACACGTCGTTATTTTTTATCCGACAATCCGCTAATAATCTTCGGTCGCAATGGTGGTGTTGTGGGGTCGGCGGGTGTAGATAGATCATGCACTACTGCGACCCCGCCCAGTTGAGAACCGAGATAACCGAATACCGGCGCACGGGGATAATGAGCCCCGAACTTGTCCGCATTCTCGCCGCGATAATCCGAGGCGTGCAACTGCGTTACTGGGGCGACCCGGACGACGATGTTTCCCAGTTGATCTGGTTACGCCTGTTGCGAGTCCTGCCGCAGGTGGACGTTACCCAGAATTGTTTTGCGTGGCTCACTGCGGTCGCAAGGAATGAGACCTTACAGGTACAACGCTTCAACCGCCGGACGCGCTGGGGTAAGACGATAATGGCGAGGGGGGAATTAGAGTGGTTGGCGGACGACCGGGCACAGGTAGGACGATACGCCGTTGCGGTAGAACCGCCGGAAGGGTCGTGGGACTAACGGGCTTTGCGGGTCTTGGGTTTGGGGGTCTTGGTTGGGTCAAGTCCCGCCGTTTTCATGTCCGCCGCCACGCCATCAAACAATCGTTTCCCTTTTTTATTCAGGTCAACATAGTTGTCGCCGCCGGACTCGCTGACCGCGAATGCCGATTTCGCATTGTGTTCAATGGTTACCTTCCGTTCGGTGCCTGACCGGTAGGTAACGAGACAATCGGCGGTTTTCGTGTATCGGTTGTGAACCGTAATACTGACTTCAATCCGGGAAATCAACCCCCGTAATCGTTGCCGTAGGGATGACCGGGTCTCTTCCCGTTCATCTTCCGGTACCTTTTCCAACGCCCACGCCAACGATTGTGCCTCATGGATTGCTACCAGTTCGGGCGTAGAACGTGCCTGGCGTACCTTTTCCAGTTGCGCCGCCGTAGTCTGGTGTTTTTCTTCCAGTCCTTTGAGCACCCGCGCCATCGCCTTGAAATCGGGGTCGTTCTTAGTTTCTTCTTCCGCCTCTGCCATCCGGGCTTCCAGCTTGGCTAATTCCCCTTCCAGTTGGATTACCTCGCTATCGTCCGGCTGAGGTGCAAGGTCGTCCGCCGTGATTTCTTTTATGTGGTGCAAGATGCTATTCTCAAACGTCTGGTAGGGAAAAGCGATGTAGGGGGCGGCACCGGACATCGCACCCGCCGGGATCAAGTTCGTGTATCGGTACTTCCCTTTATACGGGCGACAGGTCTGCACCCACCCTTTCTGCCCATCCATCCATAGGAACCCTTGAAACAGATTACTACAATACTTCCCCCGTCGTCCACGTTGGGAAAATCGGTCAGAGACCGCCTTTTGTGTTGAGTAGTATTCCGCCTCGGTCAGGATTGCCGGATAGTAACCCTTGATCGTCGTCCCGTCCGAACAGACCAATTCCCCAAGTAGTGTGCGCGTCCGAAGTAGATGCCGGATTGAAGATGCCGTCCAGACCTTTGACCTGCCGGTAGTTGGTAGGTGTCCGTCTGCGTTTAGTTTGGCGGCGATGGCATTCATGCCGTAACCCTTCTGCGCCATCTTGTGGGTTTGTTTCACCATTGCCACTCGCGCTGGCACAATTTGCCACTTGCTGTCTTCATTTTGTCCTGATAACTTGAGCCACGACGGACAACGGCTCGTGATTACCCGTTTCCCGTCAATCGCCTTTTTCCGGTTGGCGGAATAGGCACTACTCGCGTAGTCGCTGAGTTTCGCGCTGTATTCGTGGGCGATGATCAAGTCCATAACCATCGGGAATAAGATTTCCATTTTGCCGCCGGTCTTTCGGTCGGCGATACGTTCCGAGGGTTGCAAGGTAATGACCGTTATGCCGTTGATAATCAACCCGGACAAGACATTGACCGCCAAGAGTGCATCGGCGCGGGTGAACCGGTCAAGGCGTTCAAGTAGCAGGATACTTCCGGCGGGGACTCGTTTCTTATCGTTTGCTGCGAGCCATAGGAACTTTCCCAGCTCGCCCGTTTTCGGGTCAAGGTTCGCGCCCTTGAAAGCGGACTTTGCCAAGTCCGGTAAGCACATGGGGTCGTAAGTATGTTCGGGGTGAACGGCGAGCCACTTATCCGCCAGATCCCTTTGACGTTCAACTGACGAACCCCGTGCCTGCTTACCAGAAGAGAACCGTATGTAACTGAACACCTTAGCCATGATGATGTCCCTTTCGTGATGGGGTTTGGCTTCCGGCGTTCATTTTAGGTGTTTATCTACAATACGTCAATGAGCCAACCCTTCTGCTAAGGTCAGGCTCGAATCGCGGGTATCGGTAGGGCCTGGTCCAGGTATCACAAGAAGCCCGTCATCGGAGAGCACGCCACCGCGCGCTCTCGGATGGCGGGCTTCTTTTATTGCCGGTTCCGGATCTTCCTCGCGATGCGGCCCTTTTTCACTGGGGAGGCAGCTATGCTCGCACAAGGCGTCGTGGATGAGATTCGAAACCTGTTGGCCATCGGCCTGAGCTACCGCAGGATCGCCCGGGTGACGGGCGTCTGCCGCAATACCATCGGCGCGATTGCCACGGGAAAGCGGGTAGAGCGCCCGCCGCGCGAAGAGCAGACCGTGTTGCGACCGGTCGGCCCGCCCCGGCGCTGCCGCACCTGCGGCGGACTGGTGTACATGCCGTGTCAATTGTGCTCGGTGCGCGCCGCGGTTGCCAAGCAACCGCGGGAGGCTCGGCGCGAAGCCGCGACGCGCGAATCGCCGGAGATGAACGTGGCGTTGGAAGGCGAGCAGCGCCAGCGCTACGAGCAAGTGCGGCGGCAACATTTTGGATTCTCTTGATGCCGACGCAGCCCACGATCCCGATTGGTCGCAAATCCAAGATCCCCAGGGGACACGCTATGAACGGAACCGCTGCCGCGCGAACTTTCGTCCGCTTACAAGAGGCCCAAGACTCGATCCACGACGCCGATCTGTTGCTCTTCCGGCGCCGCGGACTGATTGCAATGGCCGGACGCGGCGAACACAGCCACGCGGCGAAGGCCGCCTGGTGGGACGTCGATCTATTCTGCCTGGAAGTCCGCGAGTTTTTCGGCGGCCGGGCGGTCACCTTGTCCAGCCAGGTGCAACAATATTCTGGCCGGATCGACGTCTACGAAGCGAACCCCGACGATCGCTGGCCGGAGTACGACCGCCTTGGCGCCACGCGGCAGATGCGGCGGCTGTGCGGCTGCCGCTACGGTTGGCAGCACCTGCTGTTGGCCGCATTGCTGCACTTGCCGGTATGGCGATGGCTGACGGCCCGCCGCGCGTCGATCGACGCCGAAACGGACGATGCGGCGATGGATCGTCGACCGCCGTTTTGCAGCGACGCCTGCTCGATGGCCGACCGGCTGGGTGGAAAAGTAGACCCTGTCGTGCATCTGGCCGACCGGTTCACGGAGCCGTCGGACCTGGCGCGTTCACCCTTTTACCGCTACCGCTTCACGCTGCTGCCGTAGCAGATGTCAGTTGTCGGTTTTCAGTTGCCCGTAATCCAGAATGGGAAGCCCTTTATGCACAGTGACGACACGGCTTCGATCCACCGGCGGCTGGATCGATTGGACCACAAATTGGATCAAATCGTGGAAGCGGTGACGAAACAAGTCACCATTTGCGGACCGTCACGGGCCCGGCTGGACGCGGTGTACGCGACCATCTACGGCAATGGCCGCGACGGGCTGGTAACCCGCATCGTTCGCTTGGAAACCGTCCGCCGCGTGTGGTGGAACGTCATCGCCGCGGGCCTCGGTCTGCTTTCCGCCGTCGTTGCCAGCCTGGTTACCTGGCTGCTGGGCAAATGAGAAACACTTTTCGCTTTTGGGTGACGTTCCCACGGCAAATCCAAGATCACCAACGGAGGAAAGATCATGCAAATTCGCGATCGAATCAAGGAGTTGCGGCGCGTCAAGGCGGCCTTGTTGCGGCCCAGTCCGCGGAATTGGCGGGTACACCCCCAGGCGCAGCGCGATGCGCTGTGCGGAGTGCTGGCTGAAATCGGCTACGCCGACGCGCTGCTGGCCCGGGAGCTTCCCGACGGCACACTGGAACTGATCGACGGCCACTTGCGGGCCGAAACCACGCCGGAGATGGAAGTGCCGGTCCTGGTGCTGGACGTCAACGAGGACGAGGCCGCGAAATTGCTGGCCGTCCACGACCCGTTGGCCGCCATGGCCGGCACCAACGCGGAAGTGCTGTCGGACCTGTTGGCACACGTCGAGACCGAAAACGATGCGGTGCAGACGCTCCTGGACCAGTTGCTCGAGCAGGGACCAGCCATCGGGGACCAGGGACTCGACGACCATGCGGCGCCGCCCGCGGTGGAGATTCCCGACGCCTTCCAGGTGGTGGTCGAGTGCCAGAACGAGGAGCAGCAACAGGCGGTCTTCGAGCGGCTGACGGCAGAAGGCCATAAGTGCCGGCTGTTGAATCTCTAAATAGACTTTCGTGATTCCAGG
>QGNH01001305.1_pt1 | contig 28481 bp, 36 predicted proteins | sample 1735481 | NCBI WGS metagenome assembly QGNH01 (sample SAMN09239004, study PRJNA386568) | Viral metagenome, whole genome shotgun sequencing project.
GCGGGTGGCGGGGTCGCTGTCCAGGCCGGCACGCTCGGCGAAGACGAACATGGCGCCAGGAGCAGCAGTATCGCACAGGCCGGCTGGGGGATGGGGAGACCGCACCAGGTCGGCCTTGTAGCGGGCCAGGCGCCAGACGATGTAGGAGGCACGTTCGGCGAGGTCGATCTGGACGGAGCCGCGGGCCTGGAGATCGGCGCAGTAGGCGATACGATGGGCATCCAACCGAATGAGCGGGAGCTGGCAATAGTGAACGAACTCGGCCTTGCGCTCAAGCAGATGGGAGGCGAGTTCGTCCTACCGTTTACCTTTAAGAACGAGAGCGGCCAGCGGACGAGTCACCACCTCATATTCGTGAGCAAAGACAAGCGGGGCTACGGCATCACGAAGGAGATCATGGCGAGCTACAGCTCAAGCGCGCAGCAAGGTGTCCCCAGCTTTGTGTACAGTCCGGTTGATAATCGGCAGTTGCGCTTACTCTTTGATTACGCCCGACCTCTCGATGACCTCGCGGACCTGCTATTGACTGCGTTCAAAGGTCGGACTATGACCACGGAGCAAATTGTCGGAGCGCACAACATCGGGCTACCGTACATCTCAAAGAACTATAAGGCCGTCCTGGCACAGCTTGAGCGCGAGGGCAGGATAGCCGCATTTCCACCGGCTAAGCAGCGCTCGAAGAGGGGTGGCACTCCTACATTTGGCGACAATGTTCTGGTGACGTTTCCGTAGCAGCGACTGGCAAGGGGAAATGTTGTGGCAATTGGTTCGAGCATCGAGTGGACACAGGCGACCTGGAATCCGCTCACCGGCTGTGACAAGGTCAGTCCAGGCTGCAAGCATTGCTATGCGGAGCGGCTGTCTGAACGGCTGAAGCTCATGGGGCAGCCGCACTATACCAACGGATTTAGGCTCACCCTGCACGAGGACGCGTTGAGTATCCCATTTCGATGGAAACATCCGCGAACAATCTTCGTGAATTCCATGAGCGATCTCTTCCACAAAGATGTGCCGATGGCTTTCATCGAGAGCGTCTTTACAGTTATGCGCCAGGCAAGACAGCACACGTTCCAGATTCTCACGAAGCGGTCCGAAAGGCTCTTGGAGTCGGATGGCCAGATCGAGTGGTCCGACAATGTTTGGATGGGCGTGAGCGTCGAAAACCAGAAGCATTGTTATCGGATCGATGATTTGCGTCGAACCGGCGCTGCCACCAAGTTCCTCTCGCTTGAACCCCTGCTTGGTCCGCTTCCTAGCCTTGACCTTCAAGGGATCGACTGGGTAATCGTCGGCGGTGAATCTGGCAACGGTGCAAGGCAGATGGATGCTGAATGGGCGCGAACCATCCGCGACCAATGCGTGTATCAAGGTGTGCCGTTCCTGTTCAAACAATGGGGCGGCGTGAACAAAAAAGAAACTGGCCGCGAACTCGACGGGAAAGAATGGCTCGAATACCCGAAAGCGTCCGCCCGGCTGTCTAACGTCCGCATAAGCGAACCCTGACCTATGACATCCAAAAAGAAAAAATCCGAAGCGGCAAACCCGCGGCGTAATCAGGGTTCGCTTCATGCGGTGGTTAGACGGACGCTACCATGTGAACATATTCGGCGGTGTGATTATGTCGCGGTCGGCGAAACTATCAAGCGGTTCTGCATGACAATTCCGGTCGGCAATGGAAAGACGTTCAAGTTTCAAATTCCAAATGACTGGACTAGATGCCCAGTTTGCGGGGCAAAACGAAAACCCGGTGGCGACTATTTTTGTCCGTCTAACATTCGGAGCTGAGCCATGCGCGACCAACCAACATCCAACCGCGAAGCGGAACNNTTGGCTCCGGCGACTTGTTAGGCACTTGACAACTGCCCAACCGTTGCGTATGATTGCGGCATGAATTTATGCGAACAAAAGAACTCATTCGACAAGCCATGTCTGCCCTTGGTAAGCGCGGACGCGGTAAATCCAAGGCCAGAACCACAGCGCAGGCGCGTAAAGCAGCCAACGCCAGATGGTCAAAGGTTCAGCGTGTATGCGCTGACTGAAAACGGAAAGATGCGATACATCGGCCTGACATCACAAACGCTTTCGCGGCGGATGAATCAGCATTTTCAGGACATGAATCGCCAGCACCGAAAGGAACATAAAACCAACTGGCTCCGCGTCTGTAAGCGTGACGGGCTTCCGGTGACGATTAAAAGCCTTCGGAGTGGGCTTTCGCTTGATGCCGCGCAACAGATTGAAAGGCAAATCATCAAGCGGCTACGCCCGCAGTTGGTGAATGTCCACGAAGGCGGGTCAAGTGGTTATGTGGGTCTTCCGTCAGATGCAAAAGAACGACATTCTGAATCTGGCAAAAGACGTTACCGGAACATGCGCCAAGACAAGCGAGAAAGAATGATTGCGCGTCTGGCTTGTCTTCGTCAACGCAAGGCTGAAATCCGGCAGGAACGGATTGCTGCCGGACTGCTTGAACGCGAACCGCGCTTTGAGCGGCATTACCCATTTGAATTTGGGGTGCGCGTGAAGGCGACCGGCGAGACTCATTTCGTGGATTTGAAATCTGTGCGCCATGCGGCGAAGGCATTGGGTTTGATTTTGAAATATATTGGAACGAAAACAATCCTGGCCCTTCTATTATCCGCGTCATGCTGTCATGCGATAGACTGGGCGGCCTTGCACGAGGTCGAAGGTTCGCCCGCCGCGAATGAAGTCGGATGTTCAGGTGACCTCGGCTGGACTCAGATAAGTGAACCCGTCTGGAAAGCCTACGCAAAGCCCGGTGAACGCTGGTATGTCAAATCAGACAATCTAGCGGTGGCCAAGCGCATCATGGACGACCGTTTTCATAAGCTGGCGTCTCACAGGAGCGATTTTGACGACGCGGTGCTATGGTTCTCGCCTGGACGCAGGAACAACCCGTCAGCGGTGGCCATTGATTACGCCAATCGCTATCGCAATATCTGCGAATCACGCCTGCACTCGATTTCTAGGTAGTAGGTCATATCCTGTCTTTATCGAAGGCGGACTGCCCGCCAATGTGGACGCCTTGATAAATAACTTCCGCAATCAAGTCCGGCACCTTGCAGGCGAGCATCATTTCTTTCAGAAGTAGGTCGCAATCGGCCTTTGGCAGCGTCGCCTTGATCCATCCGGTGTTGTCGTTTGGAATTGGCGTTCCGTTCGGCATTGAACCAGCCGGCCACATTAGAAGCCTGTCACGGTAGGCAGCATCATGGCCGTAAGCAGCCAAGCCATACTCCGCCCCATCTTCACCTTGCGGCGGGAGTTCTGACCAAAGCGGACGCGGGATGCTCGCCAGATCACTCCAGCAAAATTTAGGGATGCGATACAGCACTCCGGCAAGGGACAGATATTCAATGCTGTCCATCAGGCAGAAGTTGCGGAAATCGGAAGTGTCAATCGAGGCAATCCTTGTTGAGAACTGCCCCGGCTGCAAATGCACTCCGCAAATGAGAAAACTATCGAGCATTTCAAGATTGCCGGACGCCGCCGAGGAACGACGACGCCCGGCGTTTTTTCTTAAAATCCTTTGCGAATTGCCAGCCCGAAATCTATCCAATTTCCGCTGTAATTTCCGGCACCAGTCCGGTTGCCGTAATCGCCTAGCAGTGAAAATTCCCATCCCTTGAAGTTAATCAGGTCAACGTAGGCACCAGCACGATTGACAGCAGCCAGCCCGCCGTCCGCATTGCCAGTCCCGTTCATCGGCGTTCCAATCATCGCAATCGCAAACGGTGTCGCCGTCAGCTTCGCAAGGAATGAATTTGTGCTGGACGAAAGAAGCGCCAGCGGGTGAGTCGCAACCTTAAAGGTCAAGCCGCCCGCGACGATGTTCGCCGATCCGGTCTTGCCGCCGAACCAAAGGTGGTCAATCCCGGCGATCACGCCGACGTTGTTATTGATGTTTTCTGCCACAATGAATCCAGCGGAAAGCTGGTTGCCTTTCAATGAGCGACCCATGACGACCGCGCCAGCGTAGTTCGTCGGGTCACTCACCAGCCCGACGCTGGAAAGGATTTGCTCAATACCTCCCATTAGCGACGGCTGAACCGGCCCGGCGGTGTTATTGGTTTGAGCTTGCGCCGCTAACCCGCACATCGCCAAAGCGACTGCGGCCAATGTGAGTTTCAATTTATTTTTCATAATTTTCTGTTTTCTTTTCCACCGGCGATACATTCGCCGGAAGTCGTTACACCAGTTACTCATTGTCTCAGAAATAAATTCACCAGCAAAATGTAAGCCGTGCCGAGGGCGAATACAAGCAGAATGTAGTGGTTGAAATTGTTCATGTCAGGAAGTGGATTTCCTTGCGGATTTCCCTATCGCCATCACTTCCGCCCGCCGTGAACTTGACCCGCATTTCAACGTGCCCAAGGCTGGACGGCATCCGGCAGTTGTCCACGTTGTAATTCACTTCGCCATCCCGAAAGTTTGCCAGATATGAGCCGGAACGAACCGCCCATGTCTCGCGCTGCTTTACCTTCAATCCGCCATGACTCGAATTTTGCAGGAATAATCTTGGAGTGGACGGGGCTGCGCCGCGCTTATGATCGTGACCCATTATGCACAAATCAGCTTCTACACCCTCAAACATCTGCGCCACGCGATTCAGTGAGCCGCCAATGAGCCTTGCCGCGCCCATGCCATGATGGGCGAATACGTCTATGGCCTGCGTTGAACTTCCTGATTCTGAAAACTTGAAAAACAGCCGCATCAGCGAACACACGCCGAGATATTTTGTTTCCAGCAATTCCGCAAGTTTCTGGTCGCCGTTGATTCCAGAACCAAATTCAAAGTAATGATTCCCGTTGAGAAGGCCAATAATTCTCCCCTTCATAAATGAAAGCTCATCCGCCAACTTTTCAATCTTGGCAAGTTGCAATGCTTGAATATCCTTGCGAAACGTGTCGTGCATCTGCTTGGAAATGTGGCCGAGACATTCTCGCTCGGTCGTGCTTGTCGAGTCCAAATAGTCGCCCATGCCGAGAAAATAGGCGTTCTTCTGCGAGCGGAAATAATCCAAGTCCTCCTTCCATTTTGAGCCGGCGTGATTAGGGCTGTCCCAATGCACGTCACCGAAAATTATGACTTGGATTTCCCGCGCAAACTTTGCGGGTATCGTAAATGAGTGCGTTTTGAACAATCCAGATGTCTGCATAATTATCCAACTTTCTTGCAGCTTGGTGTTTTCCGTTTCTTGGTCGCATTTTTAATGCGCCGCATGACTTCATCCGTGAAAGTGGGTGATGGGACGGTGACGAATTTGTAACCGAGAGCCTCCATCATGCTTTCAAACACTTGAACGGGCGTTTGTCGCAATTCAGACTCACCAATCTGGGGGGCGTTGTGCTGCTTTGCGGTTTGGTATTTCATGTGTTCAAATTGCTTTGCCAGCCGCGGCATAATCCATCGCGGGCTTGCGCCTTTGAACCGTGTCGCCGCAGATGCCGGAAGCGACCGGGAAATTTGATTTATCTATGGATGGCCGGGCCGAACACCTGCCAGCCCAGGAGCGCCAGCAGCACCCACAGCATCAATCCGCTTCCAGCCCAGGCACCCAGCGTGGCGCGATTGGTGTAAGCCCCAAATAGCAGCCACACCACCATGATGATCCAGAACAGTAATCCAATACTCATAATTTCACCTTTCAGTTTGTTATTTGTTGACCGCTTGAAATTGGAACTCCAGGCACAGTGTTCGATGGTGTCAACACGCTCGGCACTGGCAGTCCGGCGGCGATATGGGCATTTACTTCATCCTCTGTGTGAGGCCCAGGCATCAAGGCGACGAGAAACTTGACCCGGTTTCCGTGAATCTTCCACCACGACCAGCCCAGCGCGAGCAGGGCGGTCACAGCAGCCTCGACGTAGCCTTCCGCCGCGCTCTGCGTCCAGACGCCGTGCTTGACAAGGTAGGTGGCCAGAATCATCAAACCGTAACGCAATAGCGAGCCGATAGCAGATGAAAGCATTGGATTCATTTTTTATTTATTTCCCTCACCAACAGTTCGTTTTGCAGCCGAACAACATCAATCAAATTATTCGCAGCCCTCAATACTTCCTGCACCAATCCGCTGATGCTAAGTATCCGGTCATCCGTGCTTTTTCGGAGTGCCGCAACTTCATCTTCGCACCGATGAACATCATTGGTTGCCGACTGGATGTTCAACTCCATTCTGGTGATGGAATCGTTCACCTTCCTGCCAACAGTGAGCATCGCCAAGCTCCATGTAAAGACGCCCGAAACGATTGCTACTATGACTCCCTCGAATATAACTTGTTCAACTTGATTCATTTTATTCCCTTCTATTTTTCATTTCAAAATTATCGCCATCACCAGCACGACGACGCCGGGCNNCCGCCTCAAGATTGCCGCAGTCGCGGCGACTGCGGCCAAAGACGCAAAGGAGCAAAGACGCAATGATGAGTAATGGGCGGGTCATTTTGGAGTTGGGACAAGGACGTTATATGTGATATTAAGATAACATCCAGCTATTGTTGAGGAAGCCGCTGAATTTGAAACTCCCCATGTAAATAGATTGGTCATGCTATTATTTGAAAGCGACCACGTTCCTGAATTGGTGCTTGCAAGATTGTTAATTCGAGCAGTTCCTCCAACCAATTGACAGGCGGCTGAAACGGCGGTGTTTATGTAAGCATTTATGGTTATGTTTGTTGTGCTGCCAATGTCAGCGGTTCCATTTATTAACGACTCCGTGACGTTTGTCAGAATCCCCACAAATCCAGCTTGTGTAGTTCCAGTTGTAATACTACCGCTTCCAGAGCCACCTATGGTTTTATATGTAACACCGCTAGGAATCGCAGCGCTTGCAACAAAGCTAACGGAGTATGGCCCGGTTAAAATGTATGAACCGTTTGTCAGCACGCCTGCTTGAATAGGAAAATTCGTCAACCCGCCGCCATTCCCTGAAATCGTTCCGTTCACCGTCAGATTGCTAGTGAGTGTGACCGCGCTTGCGTTGTTATTCGTCACCACCCCGCTCGGCAACTGACTCGCCGGAATCGTGCCGGTCAACGCGCTTGCAAACAATCCATTCGTGTTGAAAAGCGGAGTGAGAACACCATTCGAGTTTCCATAGAATGTCATGTTGCTGTAAATCATGTTCAACGCTGGCGTATAATTCGTCCCTGATTTGTAATAGACGAATGAGCCGGGATTTGGCGCAACGTCTGTAACATTGTTTGTCGGCAGGACGGATGAGGAAAGACCCGGAGCATTGGTCAAAAGATTTACTCCATTCAACGTGGCCGTGCCAACCAAGGCAAGGTTCGTGGCCGTTACGCCGGATACTATATGAGCGACTTTTAGCACGCCATTATTAAGCGAGTCGCCAGCGGCGTCTTGGATGTATCCACCACCCATATAGTCGTTAGCTACGTCGAAGATTGTTCCACCACCCATAATATCACCTGCTACGTCTTGGATGTGTCCACTATTCATACTATCGCCAGCCTCGTCGGAGACCGACCCCCCTTCCATATTATCACCATCTGCGTCTTGGATTATTCCACCACCCATTAAATCCCCCATGCTATCTTTAAGATAAGCGGCATTTGTGAATGTGCCATTTGTTACTATTACACCGGAGACAAGGGTTTGAGCCGTTACGTTCGTCAGGCCGGAACCGTTGCCGGTGAAGGAGGTTGCAGTAAGATTTCCTAAACCATCAGATGCTATGTTGATATCAGTTATACTTGAATTGAGAAAGTTAAAAACAACATTACGATCACCACTTCCATAAGAGCCAACTACCAAACCTGAATAGTTTGTCCATACATAGCCACCTGTGCTTGAATAATAAACCCAATAAGGAGGCACGTTTGAAATCATATCACCGTGACTTCCCGGATTATAAGCATAGTGGTCAACTGTCCATACAAAACTGCGATTGAAAGTTGTTTCTCTAAGCGAATTTGTATCCACAATAGATAAGTCATATTGAGAAACTATGGCCGTGCCAGAGTTGGTGGCGAAGGATGAGTTGCCGCTGGTGGTGGAGTAGGAGGAGCTTGCCACTGTCGCCCCATTCACAAAATTCGTCGTCGCCAGCCCGTTCGTGATGCTCGCGGTCACGAACAGCGACGGGTTGCTGGTCGGATAAAACGACTGCCAAACCCAATTCGTCGTGGCGAGGCCGTTGGTGGAGGAGCCGCCGGTCGCCGTGGAGTTGACGAGGACATGGCCGTTCGTCGGATTGGTCGTCAAAACAACGTTCGTTCCGGCGTCAAGCGGCGGAGAATAAGGCGGATACCCCGTCAAATAATTTGTGTTCGGCGGAATCAGCAACGCCAGATTGCAAGGGCTGGTCGCATTGGTCGGAATCGTGAAAGACACCCCAAGGTAGCCGTCTCCGTTGGTCATTCCATAAGTGTATCCAGGCGTCAGAAGGGCGTTTGTCAGGACACCCGATGCCAATGTCGGGCAATTCGCCGGAGTGTATGGCGGCAAGGGCTTTCCAAGCAAAATCCCGCCATTGTAAATCTGATACCCAGTCGGCGTGATGACGATTTTGCTCGTGTTGACCGGCTGTTGCGAAAAGTAGTCAATGTCCAGATAGCAATTGACCTGCGCGCGCGCCGACAGCCCAAGAGCCAAAAACATTGCCAAAATTAACAATCCAGCGATTTTTCTCATATTAACAATCCAGCGATTTTTCTCATCATAATGGCAGAAAGTCAAAGGCGGGGAAATGGAGCGGGCGGAAGTTGCTTTTTAACCACGTCCTCGGCGGCTTTGGCGAGAAGTGATTCGATGACCTTGTGCGGCGTGCTGGCCTCGTCCTCGCCAGCCTTGATCCTCAACAACACGCGCTGCACCCGCCCACGCTTATCTTCCGAGCCGATCTCGATGTAATAATACGGCATAAAAATCAGAAGGCGTGGCAGCCAGCCGTGGTGCAATGTAACGCCATCCGTTAGGGGCGTCTGTGATGAGTTTGACCGCGCCACGCCATTCTGTAAAATGGGGCAAGTCAAAAAGAACCCGGCAGTTTGAATGCCGGGAAGATTGCCGCCGTGTCCGGCTTCATTTTACATGATGGTTCCGGTTTCAGTCAGCATCACCATTTAACCACACAATGCGGAATCGGACAATGGGGTGAAATCCGCATAAACAAAAACCGCGCCGGAGTTGTCCGGCGCGGTCAGGAACCATGACAAAAAATTACGCGACAGTAGCGGATTTCTTGGCGATTGCCGCGTCAACCTTCGCCGACGATTTAACCTCATCGTCAATCCGCGAAACGATGTCGGCGTTGTCCTTGCAGTCCACAACCACTGACGCGGACGCGACCAGCTTGGAAACCACTTCCTTTTGCGACTCGTTCAATTCCTTGAACACTTCCGTTTTCCCGATGGAAAACCGCAGACCCTTGGGGATGTGGTTCGCGTTGGCGAGTTTGAGTTCATTCGCATCGAGGTCAAGGGCCTTGACGTTTGCGAAGTCTTTAATGGCGACTAATTTCATAATGGCTTGTTTTTGTTTGTTTTGAACCGAAAAAGAACGGCTGCGGGATTATCCCGCAGCCGTGAATACGATCTCAATACCCGCGAATCCCGTTCAATAAAGAACCGAGGACGGACGTTCCATTCGTTGCCGTTCCAGTGCCAGTCCAGACGACTTGAACATACCGGGCGGAATCGGTCAGGTTAATCCCAATCACGCGGGTCCCATTGGACGTGGCCGTAACAGCGCCAGTGTTCGTCCACTGGTTATACAACGGATAGGGCGTGTTAAACCCGGCGCTGAATGCCGTCGGCGTGGTCGCCGTGTAAGGGAGCAGGTAACTGTCCGTGACAACCAGGTTGGTTCCAACTCCGGTCGGGTAACTGTTTGTGATGCTCACAGATGTCGCGGAAGTGATGGCGGCATAATTTGCCAGCGCCGTCCAGTTCGTCGAATCCGGCGAAGTATAGACCTGCGCGGTCAGAGTGCCGCCAGGAATCACGGATGTCAGGTAGATGCAGCCGCGACCCGAAAAGCCCACGATGTCCACGGGGCCGTTGGTGACGGTGTTTATTCCAGCCGTGGTCGCCCACAGGCTCGGAGCGCCGATTACCAGCGACCGCGTTCCAGCGAAGGTATCAAACCCCACTTGCGCGCTGGCGACTTGAACAGAAACGAGCGCGGCAACCACCGCAAGTCCGATGATGAATTTGTTGAATTTCATAGTTTTTTTTTCGTTGAATTTGTTTCAGATTTGTTGCGATTATGCCAGAGCCGCGATTGAATCCGAACTCTTGGCGATAGCCTGCACGTGACGCAAGGCAAAGTCAACGTAAGTGTTGATGCTCAACTCAATCTCGTCGTTCTTCGCAAACGAGTAGGTGTTGAGGATGACGCTCAAACCGCCCCATTGCGCCATGACGATGTGGCGAGCAGCCAAGGCGAGCAGGATGTCGCCCGGAACCTGTTGGCTGTCCCACGCGGGCCGGCCAGTGATGGTGTCATTGTCTTCCCACACCGGCAATGCGGCCACAACGGTCGCGCCAGTGAGCAGGCGGGCGGTGGACTTGAGGCAACCACGCCCCGTGCTGGTCGTGATGAACGAAATCGGGTCGTCAATGTTCGCCTTGCGAATCGCCGTTTCCAGTTTGACGCAATTGGCGTAAGCGGTGGAGGCCACGCCGCCAAACGGAACCGAACCGATACCAATTTGATTCAAGATACCCAAAGGCTGGTCGCCAGCACCCTGACCATTCAATCCCATTTGGTCAATGTAAAGACCAATGACAGCCATGTGGTCGTTCAATACCATCGCCTCAAAATCAGGCGTGGCTTGCAGAAGCGCAAGGCGGCTGTATTTCTGCGCCGAACCAACGCGGTGCGGGGACATCTTGATCTGGTCGAGCGTCTGGTCGTAGTAGGCAGCAGCCGCGCCTTCCGCCAAGGACTGCCCAGTGGTCGGAGCCGTTTGGCGGGGCAGGGTCAACCCGCCCATCACGCCCGAAAGAATCGTCATGCCAGCGCGGGCCAGAGCAGGCTTGTTGCGGAGCAGTTCAATGTAGGGGAACACATACTCCGGCGCGATGAACGCACCAGCCGAACCAAAATCACCAGCCAAGGCGTCGCGCGTCATGTGTTCGCGTCCGCCGCGCAGGAACTTCTCGCCAGCCGCATTATTGCGGATGGGAGACGGCGTGAGCATCGGCAGGTGCAATCCTTCGCCGATGTTGGAAAGGCCGTCGGGATAATCGGCGGCGCGATGAACGATTTCCTTGTGCGCTTCGATTTCCGCGCCTTCGGTTGGCATGAACATGGGTTCGCGGTTGCCGGAACGCTGCGCTTTCGCGGCGGCGTTGTAAAGATTGCGGAGCGAGCAGCGGTTGGACAGGCTCTTGTCAATGTCCGCCGCGCCAGTCTGTTCCTTCGGCTCGCGGGAACCGAAAATCAAATCATCGAGGCCGCGCTTGAAGTCGCCCCGGCGTTCAGACGCCGTGTGGCTCGCGTCTTGGGCGCAAATGCTCGCCTCAAGGGAGCGAATGCGCTCGCCGACCACATACACTTCGCCGGGCTTTCCATTCCAGCGTTTGCCGTAGGTTTTGACGGCTTCATTGGCCAAAGCGCGAACCTCTTTGTTCGCCTCGGTCACTTTGGCGCTGGCGTCGTTGTATTCGGTCACGACGGCGGCGCGCGCGGTTTTTTCAAGCTCCGCGACAAGTTCGGGGACTTCGTTTTTGAGTTCAGCGATTGATTTTGCCATAATGGTTTTGTTTCGTTGTAAATTTTCTGCGGTTTTATCCGCTGTCGTTAATTTCGTTAAGTCAACCATGCGGAACTGTTTTGCGTCAAAAGGCAGCGCCCGGTCAACCGCCTCCAATGTGGTTTTTAGTTCGACTTCGGTGGATTCACCAAGCATTACTGCGCCATTTTCGTAAGTGAAATCAACGGCGTAAAGTTTCGATTGCGAACTCCATGCCGGACTGGAAACCAACACCTGCCAGTCATCGTTATCGCCGTCGCCGACAATTTGATGGATGTCTTGAAGGCGAAAATCAGAGCGCACATCGCCATTATCACCCTTCACCTTGAATCGCTTGTCGGAATCCAATGCAGTGTGTAGTTTGCTTTCCAGTTCAACGATTGAAATTCTGGTTTCCGTTCCGTCTTTGGCTTTGGATCGAAATATCCGCCCGCCGGACTTGCGCCCAGAATCCTCGGCTGGCGTTTCCGCATCCGCGCAATCGGGACACAAAAAGTCGTTGTTCAATTCATTTCTGGCAAAGATGTCGCCGCAGCCGATACAGTGGCATTCCGTGGTTTGGCTCCGGCCTTTTTGTGCTGTGGGGTCGGCGGGAACAGCGACATTTGACAATTCCAATCCCTGCCACGCGAAACGATGCCCGATGCGTCCGTCCGGCAGTGTGGTTGTTCCGAGATAGCGGGTGTGCGAGTAGCCGATTGAGAAGTTTGGACGGCTGCCGGAACGAACCTGCTTGCAACGCGAGACGGAAAGTTTTGTTGCGAGGTCAAAGGTGATGGCTGCGCGGGTAACTTTGTCGGGATTGAGTGCGGCCTTTTTGACGAATCCCAAATGCCGCTTGTCATTGTGTTCGTCCAATAGTGCGGCGCGATTGTCACCGTTGAACCGGCTCAAATCCACATCACCCTCGTTGTGGCTCAAAACCTCAACGAACTTCTCGCCCTGCTTGGCGATTCCAACGCGCTCATGTTCCGAAGTTGCCCGCTGTTCAGCCGGGGCCTCGCTTGACATCCGAACTTGAAAAGTGTCCTCGTTCTCGAAATCTTTTCCCTCGGCCCGGAAGTAACGATGCACAACCGCATCTTTACTGTTACGCATTTCAACAGGCTCTTTGACTTCGGGTGTTTTTGTGGACGCTGCCGCTTCTGCGGCGGGCGTTTCTTTTTTTGTTTCAGGAGTTTCAGCCATATCGAAAAAGCCTTGAAGTCAAACTGCCGCCATAAATACGAAAGGCGGCAGTGCGCGGTTTGGGCTGTCAATGCCATTGATTGCCAGCTTGCCCCGCGCACCGCGCCAGATCATTAGGCGTGGAAACTTGAATCCACCAATCTAAATCTGTAAATCTCGCCGCCCTCCATCAATCCACCAATGTCCAATCGGCAACTCCAAGGTGCTGTTCCCGGCTTGATGAGCAATGAGCAAAACAGCCCCTTGATTAGCGACGGTTGAATCGCCGCGCTGAAAAACGATGCCCGAAATTCGCAGCGCTCAATTATTGTCGTTGGAGAACGACCGGAAGTAAGAAACCAGTCAACGTCAAATTGCGTGTGAGTGCATGGGGCGATGATTGAAGGATTCAGCAGCAATGTCAGCGTCGCCAATCCCGTCGCGATTCCGCCGCCAATGAAAGTCTCATGCTGTGCGACAAGATTTGTGTGAGCCGAAAATGGAGGGAGATATGGCGGCACGTTCATTTTTAATGTCCATTCCTCGCCGTGCCGTCGCCTTGCTGGTCAATCAAGGCCATCACCGATGGGTCAATCCGAGTTCGCCGAATATCTCCATTCTTGACTCGAACCGGGTTTGCCACTTTTGTTTTGGCTGGCTTGGCCGGCTCGCCATCTTCCGCGTTGCCGTCTGCATTTTGAGGCGTCGGAACTGTCTGCCCCGGTTCACCCTTGCTGATGGTCGGTCTCGTGACATCGGCGTTGCTGAAATCCAGCCCGTGCTTTTGCGCCTCGTCCTTCGCCTCGGCGAACAGCGTATAAAGCTGCTCTATGCTGACGCCATCCGGCAACTGGTCTTGAACTTGTTGCGGTGAAACGATGCCCGCCTCCATGAGAATAATAAGTGTCTGAGCCTGAACCAGCGGATTGACAAATGCCCACCGTTTGCCCTTGAATGTCGCCGATTGAACGTAGTCCTCCAGATTGTCAATCGTTATATCCGCGCCCGGATATTTCTCGTCAAACACGCCAGCCAAGATTGACGCCCGCAGCCATTCCCGGAATGTCTTTCTCACGGGATGGTCAATGAAGTTCCGCTGCCGCATCTTGCAATAGTCCTGCTTTGGCGTCTGGCACATAAGCGCAGCCGCAAAACCAAGATTTTGGAAATCGCCGGACAAATCTTGATACGACATCCCGGTTGCAACCGCCACGTCGCGTAAATTGTCCTGCCTGAAATCGTGCGCCGCCTCAATCGGAAACTTAGGGTCGGTTTGCATCAACTCCATGCCGTATTCCATGTCCAGAGTTGACCCCGGAGATTCCGTGCTTGTCCGGCTTGGCAAACCTTGTTGCCTTGCCGCCGCGCCGCTGTCGCCGGCTGGCTGTGATGCCGCCGCGCCCGGAGGCTTGTTTTGATCCATCCACGACAGTAATTTGTCGAAGTCTTCCGAGCCGAATTGCATCCCTGTCGGGAAATTCTTTTTAATCCAGAAAACCTTCATGCACGATGCGATGGCAGCGTAGGTCAACGCCTTCTCGTATTGCCATAACCGCCACAGCGATTGCACCGCCGCATCCAGTTCCGTGAACCCGACATCCTGCTCCGCCCGGTCGCGCAAGTTGTGGAAAACGATAACGTCCTCAATCGGTATCCGAACGCGGAAATTCTTAACCTGTCCGGCGGAGTCCATCGTCCCGCTCATCGAGTTGTGGGCGAAACAGTCTCCCGGATGCCGCGCCAAAACCCATACCGCAACCGGATAATTCCAGTTCAAATCGTATTCGATGGAAAACCGTATCGGATTGCCCGTGCCCTCCGCAATACCTTGATACGAACTTTGAAGCCGGTCGCATTCCAGCAATTCAGTCGCGTAACGATATTTATTTTTTGGGAATCCTCGACGATGGCGCACAAGCACAAAGCCATCACGAAACGCGCTTTTCTCCGTGATTAGCCAAGCCTCCATCCGGCTCATGTCCATCTTGACGGTGAAGTTTTCCGGCTGCCCGAATATCCGCCACTCTGTTTCAATCGCCCTGTTCAACTTGGTTTCTTCCTTGAACTTCTCAATCATCGCGCCGGAGTTGGGGTCTTTTTCGGTTCCCCATGTCCCGTATCTCATGTCCAGCCGAAACGGGTCGTCGCCCACCACGTTAATTGCATCCGCCCGCAACGCCGCCTTGCCTTGCGGGGTGTCCTTCGCAATCGTCCGCGCCCTTGCCCGGATCGAGTAGTCACCGGAAATGATTTCAGAATTTGCGCTGGTGTAAGTCCCGCGCATATCGGCATTGAACTTTGTGGACGCCGCTGCATCGTAACTGCGGAACATCGTGTCGTTGTGGTCAAACAGGTTCCCAAGCTGCGATTTAAGCCGACCAAGTTTCTGGATTTGTTCGTTTGCCCTTACGATTTCCCACTGTTTGACATCGGGGCGAGCGGCAGAACGCCAGTTTGCAACCGCCGTCGCGTCGGGAGATTCGGCGGGAAGTAGCGCAACGCCGGATTCGGCAGCATTCACAAATGCCCTAGTGCCATTGTAAAGTGAAACTTTCACGTTTTGATGCCTTCAAAGATTTCCGCGATGATAGCTTTCAGAGCCTTCTCATTTTCCAGCTTGTCGGCATTCGGCTCAATAGCATTGTCAGGGAGTTCAACCGAGGCGGATTTTTCAATACGCTTTCCGCCCTGTTCGCTGGCTTGTGTGCAGGTTATTTTCATAAAATTATCCACAGTCGAACACCGGCCTTATCTGGTTCTGATTCTGGCCGGTATTTTTGGCGCGCTCAATCTTGACCTCGTAGTTTCGGAACTCGCGCCAGTATTTCCATCTGTCCATCGCCTTGTTGCGCTCCTCAATTACAAATCGCGTCCGTTGCACGTCGCTTTCGCTCAAGTCAAACGATTCCAGTCGGAGCATTTTCGCTTCCAGAACCCACAACATCTTCTGCGCCAATGTCCTCTGGTCGTCAATGGCTGCGCCGGATGGCAGATTTTCCGACAAATTAAACTCGCCACGGTAAATCTGGTGGCGTTCTGGTCCTCCGCCCGGAGCGGATGTTGCGTTAATCGCGTATCCGGCGAGAATGTATTCGCCATTGTCGAGTGTCGCGCCAAAGCCGGCGGAGTTAATCAGGTGATCGTCTGAATCGTCGCCGGGGTCTGCGCTGGTCAGCGTTATGTCCGCCGGTTGTCCGTCAATTCCGTAAAGCACATATTCAAGCGACCAACCCTTTGAACGCGGAAATTCAACGAGGTGCTTCTCAAAAAGAAGCGTGTCCCCGGCGGCAAATTCAACCGGCTCCTGCCAAAGTATTTCAGCCATTCAACGAATGGCGGTAAGTCAAAGTCGCCACTGAATCAGATTTCTTCCGCTGCCGTCGCCGTGCCGAGCATCCCGTCAATGTCCTGCTGCACAAGTTGCATTAATTCACAGTCCCGATAGTGGGGTTCCGCGCCGGACACGTCGAGATATTTTTGCCTGCCCTTTTCATCACCAAGATACCGGGCCGCCATTTGCTTGTCGTAAGTGAAATTGCCCGTCTCTTTTGCCTGATTGTCGCAAAACCCATCCTTGTCATCCGCGCCAGTCAACAAGTTGCGGGCCAGCACTTCAAACTTTGGCATTCCGGGCATTTGAAGACGGATGTTGTCCAGAATCATTTCGTAGGCGATGTTGCTCCATCGGATAGTTTTGACGTAAATCGCCCGGCTTCTCCCCTGCTCGTCTTGAACCTGCATCTTGACCGACCGCGCCGGGGAGTAGTTCCGCAACTGGACTTCTTTGCCGGATGGATGCCTAAAATTCCTTGCGTTGTCGCCAAAAAACAACCTCCAGCATGACTCTGTTTTTGTTGGTCGTCCCATGAATTTGCCCTCCACCATCTCGTATTTACTTGCCGCCGTGAGCATGATCTGCGGCGTCCACTTGCTCGCGTCAATGGCAACCCGCGCATTCGGGATTTTGAACTTCCTTTGAACCCGGCAAACCTCATCCCAACTCCGGCAGAAACCGCGCCATGCTTGGCGGCTGTTTCCAAACTTGTCCCTCGCCCGCACTATCACCCAGAATGTGCCGACCGTATCTTGGTCTGGATGCTTCTGTGCGTCCACCGTCATATTCATCGAGTGCGCGTCTTTGATGAAGGTTTCCAGGGAGGCCATGTCATAACTGCCGATGCTTACGATTGGTTCGCGCGCTAGAAATTTCGGATTAAGAAACTTGGCGCGGTCGGACATAATCCAGTCCTGCAATGGAATTGGATTCCCGCCCCTGCTTGCATCTTTTGCTGACAGGTAGTTTTTAACCGATGACTCAAAAGTATTATCCCACATGGACTCGCGGGGAAGGATAAAACAAACGGCCTTTGGAGATTTCATTGAGCCATCCGCCTGTTTGATTCTGTATTCCTGCTGGTATGAGTCCATTATCGCCATGCGGTTTTCTTTCCCATCGGCAATCTGCATTCCGCAAAAATGACATTCCCACGTCGCAAGCCGGGCGCGTTCGTCAATCGTTCCTTCCGCTGGAAACCTCATGCCCGAATATGTTCCGGGCTTCGGGGCTTCCCAATTCTCCGGCGCGTTCTTTGGCTTGATGGCAACGAAATTCGGTTGCCGCAAGTTTCCAAACTCATGCTCACATTCCCAAGTTTGTCGAGATTGGCAAAACGGACACGCCCACGTCAGCGGCACCTGATGCGCCGCGCTCGCCTCGGTGTGCAGGTCGTCTCCAACCAATCCTGCTTGAGACTCGCACAAGATTTTACAGTTGTCCGGGAATCTATCCGCCCGCTTGAACGCTTTTTTTAACATCCCCGTTTTGCCCGTTTGCCACGCCTCGCTGATACGGACGTAAGGCCACGAAAGAGTTGAAAGGCTGCGGTCGTTTAACCCGTCCGCCTTTATGTCCATGCCTGCAAGTTTGATGTATGTCTTGTTCACATCAAACCTGTCAGCCTCGGCAATCTGTTTTTTTAACACCGGATGCTTTCGGATAACCTCCATTAACCGAACGTTGCAAAATAGTTTTGCTTTGTCCACGACCTCGAACAGCACCAGCATATTTCGGGGCGCGTGAACCATGACAAAAATAGTCCATATATCTCCCGCGATAGTTTTCAAACATTGTGTCGCTCCAATGATAAAAACGGTTCTCACTTCGGGGTCATTTAGCGCCATCAATGGGCCGGTCAGATGGCGGGCCGACTTGATCCAGAAATGCTGGTTCTGTTCAAGCGGCATTGATTCGTAAGCCTTGCCGTGAAGTTTGTAATGCAGTGCGTATTCCCAAATTGTGCCGCGAAATGTTTTTTCAAGGCTGGAGAACGCCTTTTTAATCAGGGTTTGATGCGATGTGGTTTTCATTCGACATCAACCTCGCTTTCCTGAATCTCGCTCGCCGCCTCTTTGTATTTCTTGTCAAGCTCGTCAATTAACGCCTCGCCCCTTGCGACATCGGTTTTAAGGAACGCATAGCGGATTTCTTCCCGCGTGATTGCAAGAAATCGCTTTGCAAGGCCAATGCAGGCAAGTTCCGCCTCGCGCCTTGAAACCAATTCCTTTGCGGCTTTTTTCTTTTCGGCCTCAAGTTGGAATCTCTCGCGCTCCAATGCGACGACTTGGCGCTCGTTTTTTGCGGTTGCACCCTTCGCGGTTGAAGATTCTCCGGTGATGGCCGCACCGCCGCCTTCAAATTTGTTTTCCAGAAACCACTTGATGAAATCGGCGGTGTTCAATCTCCGGTTCGCGCCCGGCCCCGGTGCGCCTTCGTTTTTAATCCATGAAGATATTTGACCGGTGAAGTATTCGCGTCCCACCGACTTGCCGTAAGTCTCGGTCAAATGAGCGGCCATCTGCGTCTGTGAACATTCCGTCGGCATTTCGGCGGCGGATTTAACGCGCCCGCCGATGATGCCGCAGGCTATCAGCTTTTCCTCCTGCCACTTTTGCGTCTGGCCTTGAAGGTATTTGAAATAAAGCACCTTCAAATTACAAGCCTCGGCGGGCGAGAACTTGGACAGCTTTGCCTCAAGTTCGTCATCCGCCATCGGCTCCGGCGTCTCAATTTGTTCGTCGGCGGGCATTGTTTAATCTCCGCTTCCACCAAACATATAGCCAAGTGATCCCCATATTAAAGACGCAGCCAAAATTTGGGCTAGGGCCGGTTTTTGCCCTAATGCTTGGCAGACCACTAACAACACGCTTCCTATTGCCAATAGAATGAAACACCTCTTGTAATATCCCTGATTCATACGCCGGGCTGCTGAACTGGATTTTTCAAATGCGGTGGAATCGGAATGGATTCAAACTTGCCGCAGAAACTATCGGCGGTTGTTATCGGCCATCGGGTATCTCCCGCTGGCCGAATTGTCGGCGGATTAAATCGGCACGCCCCGCAAACAGGACGCTCATCCGACATTAAAATCTTCGCGTCCTTGCCGTGCATGAGTCTCATTTCTTCCAATGACGGAAATCGCTTCCAAAACCTGCAATCCTCGCATTTCATAATCCAAGCTCCTTCCGCTGCTTGTCCACGGCGTCAAAGAACGCCTTCCATTGGATTCCCACAACGTCAATAAACCCCGGAGACCATTTCCCATCTACAAAATACTTTTCGCGCAAATCTTTGTAGCCGGATTCAATTGCCGGCAAGTCATACAGCTTGTTCATTTTCACGCGGGGATCAATCGGGGCAACCGCCGTCTGCGGAGCGCGTTCAGATTGCAATATAAGTTCCTTGTCCCCAGTCGCCAGAAGCAGTGGTTGCTTGTATTTTATCGCCGTCAAAAGGTCGTTTATCGGCTCCCGATTTTCACGCGCAACCCGCATTGACCATTCGCACAATTCGTAAGGAACTGCCTGTCCCCTACAGTCTGTCAATTCATGCTTCATCTGTTCGTAAAAGTCCCGCGTGAATGTTCCTCCGGGAAGATATACGGATTCTTCGGTTAGAATAATTCCAATGTGCCGAACCATTTCCACGTTGTCAATGATGCCCTGCAATGCGGGCTTGATGCCGTCAACAAGTTTCCCAAAGACCGCGCGCAACTCTTTCATCCGCAAGTCGTGCGCCGCCTTTTCCTGCGGATGCTCCGCCAGATATTGTGTTCGCGGATTGTCAATGGTGATGATTTCTTTGCTCATATTTTTGTTAGTTGGTTGTTTCTTGCATTGGATTGTTTTTCGCGGGTTTCATCGCTGCGCTGGTCGCGGCGCGGAGGCAGTCGGAAATGATCCTGCGCCTCCATGATGGCCTTGTTGACCGCCGCCTTTGTCAGCGGCTTGGGAGTCCACTTGATTTTACCTTTTGAAAAGTTGCACTTCAACACCGTAACGGTGGCCGCGAATTGTTGGGGGTTCAGACTTCCGTTTATGATGTCGAACTGCTCTTTGTCGAAGGCGTGCAGCACGGCAAAATAACGCACCCGCATTGTTGAAAGCGCGTCATATTCGTCCTGTCGCATTTTTGCTGATGGTCTAACGTAATCAATGACTTTTAGAAGAATTGCCGTAAGTTCGCGCCACTTACGCATCTCATCTGGAATTTTAGAGCACGGATTTACCGGCTTCAAATCATGCTCTGCGGCGCACAGAAGGATTTCGGAAACCTCATCCGGCGAACAACCGCATTCGCGGGCAACCGACGCGATGATGTTGGAATCCTCGCCGGAATCGTCCTCAATCGGCTCTGCATCACGGCCTTCGGATTCAAACGGTTCAACGGCGTAACCTTTGGGGTTTGTTGGCGATGTGGCATTCATGGTTTGTTTTTAGAGTTGCGATTCTTGTCGTAAATCTTTTTCGCCTCGCGCTTCAACTTTTCGTGAGTGTTCTTTGCGAGTCCGCAATGCTGGCAGTGGCCCATGATGAAGAAGTGGCGTTTTCCTTTGAGGCAGAATGATAGGTTTGTCATTTGTTTATTTACTCGTTACATGAATCTGGCCGCAAAAATTACATACATAAGACCGTTTCAATTCCGGCTTGTCGAGCATAAATTCAAACGCGGCGTCATGCGAGTGGAAAATGCGCTTGCGAGTTGCGCCGCAAATGTCCACGCGCGTTTTCCTGGCTTCGGAACGGTTGAATTTGCTCATGGTGTTGGTTGGAGTTTTGCCTTATACCATTCCGGCAGTCCAGCAATGACTCCACGGTTTATTTGTCCTATGAAGTGGGAGAACAGCTTGTCCTTGATAAAATCAGACTCCTCTTTTAGAAGGTCGGTTTGGACTTCTTTAATGAGGTTGCCGATGTCCTGCGGCGCGTCAACAAGTTTTCCGTCGTCGCGCAAATGCTGAATCGCCTTGTTCCACCGGGCGTCAGTTTTTAGCTGCGCTATCAGATTGCCGACGAAATCACCCGCCCCCGGATTGGACAGCTTCCATTCGTGCCGGTGTTTTTCTTGGAATCCTTCACTGACATATTTTGCAATGGCTATTTTCTTGTCCGCTCCAAACTGCGCGTAATTTTTGACAACAAATCCCTCAACCTTGCAGCCTCCGAGAATTGAATCTATTTGCAAATACTGTTCGGCGGCGAACGCGGGGAGTCCGCCGTCCCATACAACTCCATTCGCAAAGCACGGAACGCATTCAATCCCAATCCTGTCAGCCTCGGTTTTCTTTTCGTCCGGTGTCAGGTAGGTTTCCGGCGCAGTCATCACGTCGAACAGAATCAAGTGTAGTCTAGGAACGCGGGCGTATGCCAGCGTGTTGTGCTTGGGCTTGGAAAGATATTCGCAGCGGTAAATCCACCCGTCATGCAGGTCAAGTGATTGGGCCGTTTCAATCGCGGCATTGAACATCTTTTCTGGCGCGTCTGGAATGATGTCTTTGCCCTTTGACCGGCAGGAAAGCTCGCCGTCAGTCCGGCTCATTGAGAATTGGGAGCCGTCTATTTTTTCTTCAATTACAACCGGAGAATCAAAAATGTTTTTGATGGAGCGATGTCCCACCGCAAAGATTGATGGATACGATGATATGTGTTTCATGGATTTGATTTGGCTGTCGTTTGTGGTGCCGGCCTCAACGCGATGTATTTTTCAGCATCTTCTTTTGTGACCAGAGAAGCATAATGCTTCATCATTATTGATGGAGAGTGGCCGTGCATGGCCGCGCATTTTTCAGCGCCTAGAATTGGAAGCCAGCATGATACGGCGGTGTGGCGCAACCCATTGTCCGGAACGTCAACGCCCGCCAGCTTTCGCAATGCCACAAACCGGGCGTAAATGTTCTTGCCTCCAATCTCGACTCCGGGAACATCCAACCAATCGGAAAGCACGGGCTGAATAGGGAAGCATCGCCGCACATTTAGCTTTGTGGCCGCTCCGCCGATGTCCACAATGCCGTCATGCACGTTCTCCGGCTTCACACGGGCTGATTCTTTTGAACGCAGTCCGCCAAATAGAATCAAGGCCAGATAACCAAGCAGCGCGGGGTCTGATTTCTGGCAAGCCAGCAGCAATTTCCCAACGTCCGCAACCGGCATGATTTGAGGCGGCTTGTAATCCACCATCGGTATTTCAACGCCCATTGTCGGGTCTTTTTCAATCTGGCCGCGCTTGACGCAGCGGGAAAAGAAGCTCTTGAGATTCGTCAGCCGATTCTTCCGGCTCTTGGCCGCATAATCGCCGGCGGCCATCCATGCGTCAATTTTTTCGCAAGTGATGGATTGCACGGTTTCGTCCGGGTAAAATGCGGCAAAGGATTTAAGCGAAGATTTAAGCGTTGCCAGCGAGTTAGAACGGATGTCTTTGGACGCCAGATGTTCTTTAACGGCAATCGGAAGGGATTTCTGATTATCCGATACGCCGCCAAACACTTTGGCAAGCTGTTTGAAGCAATGTCTCGCCTCGCGCTGCAATTCTTCGGTTAGTAGATAGTCGGGCATATTATTCCATCATCCAGACATGAAACATTTGGCCGAGTCTGCGTCCGAACTGTTTCGGACTCATGTTCACCGTTTGTCCGACGATCTTACCATAAAAATGATTCAGCGAGAATTGAATTTTCATCCCATCCTTGCGTTCAAGAATTACCTTCAAGTCGGGACGGCTGCGACGCGGTTTGAATACATGGCCGATTGGCTCATCTGCCAACGAAGCATTGGCGCGGTCAATCCGGTTGCGCTCGTGCTTTCGGCAGGCGTTGAATGACCAACGACGACGTGCTTCGCGCTGTTTTGCAAATATCGGATTCACAAAGATTTATGGATTAGACTTCGCAGAATGGTCGGCTATCACAATGTTAGGCCACTTACATCATCGTGATTATTATGAGCATCAATCCCATCGAAATCGCCAAAGACATAATCAACATTGGCAGCACAGCCGGACTAAAGAAGGACGTGGTTGATTTGCAGGCGGCGAAGCTTCGCATTCTCACGGAGCAGCTTTCGCTGCTTGTAACGGAGAACACGCAGCTTAAATTGGAGAATCTCCAACTGAAAACCCTGGCGCAAAATAGTCAGCCATTCGCCGGAGGCTTCCATGATTTCGAGGGCGTATTGTGGAAGCGCACGCCGAACGGTTTCGGGAAGACACCATATTGTCCACAGTGTTCCGACCATCCGGTTATGTTTGGTCAGCCACCGATGGGCGGCGACCCGATGCTTTGGCAGTGTTCTGTGTGCGGGTTCACAGCAGATTTTTCCGGCAGACCTCGATAATTTATTTATGAGTTCGACCAGTGGCCTAACAATGCGCCGGAGCCAACGGCGGTTGGCGCTTGCGGTTCCGCATTCGCGGTTCACGACTCACCTCCGCCGTGGCTCAGCTTGGATTCGTTAGGCCACATGAGTCGCGGCCAGTTTTTTCAGTGAGTTTTCGACTTGAGACATAGCCCAGCCGAGTTTGTCCTCTGGCATCATGTCCACCACTTCATTGATTGGCATGGCTAGAGATTCTTCCACGCTTCTGCGTCCGCCATCGCGGGCATACATCAGCTTGAATTTTTGATGCCATGTTTCAGGCAGTTGAGCCAAACCATCTTTCAGGCTTCGGCGGGCGTAGCTTTTTAGTTGTTCGTTCATGTGGCCTAACAAGTGCGTCGAGCCAATCCCGGTTGGCCGCTGCACTTTTTTCGTTCAGGTTTCTGGTTGTTTTACGTCGTGAGTCCGGGATGGCTCACGCACGACGTTAGGGGTCATAGCAACGCGCCTTGGTTACATTCCGCCTCAAGACGGGCGCACGCAGTCTTGAAGTGTTCCGGGTCTATTTCGATACCCACGAAATTTCGGCCAGTCCGCAGGCAGGCAACGCCGGTCGTGCCACTTCCCATGTATGGGTCTAGCACCGTTCCACCTTCCGGCACGTCGGCATATTCCATCGCCCACGCCATCAGTTCTATCGGCTTTTCGGTCGGATGCAGATGCAGCGTGCATTGCCCGTTTTGGCGCAGCGCACCAGCCCACAGCCACCGGAACATTCGCTGCGGTTTGTTCGCCGTCGTCCAAATCAAATCCACATCCGAAAAGTCATTCTTCGGATAGCCGCCCGGTTTTTTGTCCCAGACGATCCAGCCGCGAGATTGCGGCAGAAGGTGCGAGAAGTGATGCCCGCCACAGATGACGGCGATTTTATATTTGAGCAGCGGCGACGGGTCGAAGTCTTCATGGTCGCCGATGACTTTAAGGCACATCCGGTTTCTTGCGCCGCCTTTGAGTGTTGTCGTCTTTTTTTTGCTTTTCGCTCCCGGCGTGTATCGCATCCCATACGGCGGGTCAGACACCAGCGCGTCCACGCCTTCAAGTGTTGGCATGATTTTCTTGCAGTCGCCGAGGTAGAGAGTCACATGGTTATGACCCCTAACAAAGCGCCGGAGCCAACAGGCGGAGTCGCTTGAGTTTGGATGTCGGTTTGCAGATTCACGGTTATTGGTTTTCGCGCCTGTGGCTCAGCTTGAAATGTTCGGCGCACCGATGGCAGCACGGGCGAGTTCTCGGCACTTCCGATAGGATAGCCTTGGGTTTGCGATTCGTTTTAGCGCATCGAGCATCTTGGCGATTTTAGCATCTTGCTCTTTTAGTCCCTGCATCGCGGCGCGTCTCCAGATGAGCTCACCATTCACACGGTTGATGTCTATTCGCCACACGAGCGCAGTCTGGTCTGGCACGCCGCTTTGTTGCATGTCGCACCCTGACTGCATCCGGTTTTGAGAGCCTTCAGGAGTTTGATCCATCGTGTCCCAGTTTTGCAGAGGGTCTTTTCCGATGTCTGGCCAGTGCGCCGAACAAGTCGCCGGACCTAACAGCCCCTCGCCCTTCAGTTTTTCTATCAGGTCATCAGCCATGATGTCATTTGGTTTTTCGTTCATTTTATTCCTTTCGGCGGGGCTGTAGGTCAGCTCCCGCGTTAGCCCGCCAGAGCGAGCGCTGTTTGGTTTTCATCGTCTTTTTCGGGTGGGCGCTTGCCGTAGTCCTCCCACGGCACGAATTGGTAGTAGCGTCGAATCACCCATCGTTGGAACTTTTTCAGTTCGAGATTCTTGTTGTCATACACCATCGGGTATGGCGTCAGCCCCATCGCGTCCATCGTCTTGAAGCGATACATCACGTCATCCATCGTCTCGCCCGGCCAGTAGCCGCACAGGAAATAGACCATGATGTTTGCCGGGCGGATGCCCGCGTCCATCAGCAGTTTGATTCCGCGCAGAAAGATGTCCTCGTCTTTGCGGTTGTCCCATGCCGTGTAGATGCGTTTCGCCTTAAATTGGTCATCACGGTATTTAAGATTCGCCAGCACCGCCGCGCCTTCGGCATGGATCAGCCGCACATTGATTCCTTGGTTCAGCGACACTTCAAAGTTTCCGGCTTGCAGTTCATCGGTTCGCGCCCGCCAGTCCGGTTGCCCGAAGAAGTCATTGTCGAGCAGGATTATTTGTTTGGGGTGAGGCTCGCCGCGCCAAATGTCGGCAATGGTGTTCATCGGTTTTACGCGCCCTTCTTTTTTTGGCACGACACAGAATGAGCATTTCAAACGGCAGCCACGTTGCGTGAAGCCGAGCGACGGCGTGAAGTTTGGATATATGGAGTAGCCGCATTCGGTCGCGTCTTCGCCGATATATTGCTCCAAGCTGGTCGCGTCTTCCGCGCCCGTGCCGCCGATGACGGCGGAAGGGAAGTTTTGCTTGAAGATTTCGCGGGCATTCACCGACCACGCGAAGATTGACGAGCCAAGCACGAGGTCATATTCACCCTCAAAAAGTTCGCGGCTCACGGATTTTGAGAAGAAGACTTCAGCACCGTTTGCCTTGAACCATGCCGAGAGTTTCATCAGCGCGAGGTTGGGCAGCTTGCCGTCGAGATGCGTGAGTCTCACTCGCTTGCCGCGCACTTGGTCTTTCGGCCAGGGCAGGACTCCAATGCGTGAGTCCCACGAAACGCGCCCTAACAAGTCGTTGGAGCGCAACACGCCTTGCCCCTCGCAGTTCGTGCGCGTGCTGGTTTCGTCGGACATCGCTGGTTTTTTTATGATCATTTGGCTTTCGGCGGCGTGTGGCTCAACTCATCGTTAGGCATCGCGGCCACGTTTTCATATTTGCACGCAGCCAAGAAAAAGTCGTAGTAGTCGAGTTCGACATTTAATGACTTGCACCGTCCGTCCAGTTTTGAGCAGTCAGTCGGCAGTTGCAGGTGTGGGCAGTCTGGGTCACACCAAGTTTCGTCTAGTGTTTTGCTGCCGCTCGGAGCGAGATTGACAGCACCAGGCTTTGAGTTGTCCGTATTCATTTTATTTGTATGTCGTTATCGCTGATGCCTAACCAGTCGCCGGAGCCAACGTGGTTGGCCACCGCAGTTTTGCCGACAGGTCGCGGGTTGTTGGATGATTTAGTTCTCACGTGGCTCAGCTTTTTTCGTTAGGCTGCTTACGTTTGTTTTTATATGAACACACCACAAAAACTCGACACAGAATCATTCGCCAAGCTCGTATTATTTCAGTTGGCTTCACTACGAGCCGAAAGCATCCAAACCCAACGGAAAGTGTTGGAGATTTTGGAGCATCAGCAAAACTCCACGCTGGCTCAATACAAAAGTCTGGTGATGGATCAAGAGAAGCAAAAGATTGCAGAGCGGGATCGCATCTTCCGCGAGATGTTAAAGATGGCGGGGATGGATTCATCCGCGATGCCGTCAGGTATTGATTCGCCTCTTCAGAATGGCACAGGTCATTTTCAGAATTAGGCACATCATGTTTGTATTCGACCAGCAGCCTAACAAGTCGCCGGAGCCAACGCCCAATGGACGCGGCAGTTCCGCTTCGCGGTTCACGATTTCTGGTTGGGCGTGGCTCAGCTTTCATCGTTAGGTGGCGTGCGGTCGTCGTGGGTTTCAGTTTTATGGTCGAGCCAGTCAGACCAAGCCCAGCCAGCGATAATTAGAGCAGAGATAATGATGAGCGTTATATCCATATATGAATGAAGTTAAGATTTACGGAAGTGATGACGATTACAGAGAGATTGAGGCAGCATTGCAGTCTGCCGACATTAAATGTTTTCGGCGTGAGGAGATTTATCGCACCGCTGGTTTGAGTAGCCATGAGGTTTTGATAATCGCTTATTTGGCTACCAAATCCATCCAAGCCATTTCTAAAGCAGTGATGGCTAGAGCCAAGGCTGACGAAGCCAAGCATCGCCAGAAGATTTGCTACACGGACGGATATGGATTGCATTACTTCAAGAATTGCAAACCAGAGGAGTTGGAGAAGGTTTTGCCTAAAACGGTAGCCATTTATTTTGGAGATACCGCCGGAGAAGACGACCCAGACAGTCATAGAACCGATGAAAACGCCACCTAACAAGTCGCCGGAGCCAACCGGCATTGTCGTTTTATTTTTATTCGCTTTGGATTTCATAAGTTCGGATGCCACACATTGCCGGTGGCTCAGCTTTTTTCGTTAGGCATCGCGGCGTCTATCGCAGACCTAGTGTTTGGATATTCAGATGAGTCCATTGTTTCTATGCAGATGTGCGAGTTAGCACATAGCCAGTCGAGCCGTTTTGAATCGGCGGCGAGTTCGCGCAGCCGTTCAGCAGCTTCGGCTATCGCGGCGTTTGCTACGCCGTCGCCGGATTGGATTTCACGCGCAAGCACGTCCATCGCGCTTGCGAGTATTTCGGTTTTTGTCTTTCTCATTTTCATATTTGTATGTCGCTGATGCCTAACAAGTCGCCGGAGCCAACCGCCGTTACGCCTGCGGGTGAGTTCGCTACGAGTTTCAGGAGTTCGTTTGTCATAAGTCGGCGGTGGCTCAGCTTTTTTCGTTAGGTGTCATTCGCGCATGTCTTGAAAACAATCTGGATAACATTTTTGGCGGCGGCGGCAGGTGTTCTAGGAGCAGCACTAGGCACGCAGCTATTAGCAGGCATACGCCTACTGCCAGAGCCGGTGATGGCGTTTTTATTTCGTTTGGCACCGACTGATAGAGCAGTGTGGCCCATATCAGTTGCTTTATTTCTCGTAGCTGCTGGTTGTAGTTGGTTTGCATATAGACTGACAGTTGCTTCGCCGTTTTATGGTTGTAAAACGGTAGAGGAGATGAGTAGAAGGATGGCAAGATTGGAAGCAAAGAAGATAGACC
>QGNH01000702.1_pt1 | contig 28464 bp, 50 predicted proteins | sample 1735481 | NCBI WGS metagenome assembly QGNH01 (sample SAMN09239004, study PRJNA386568) | Viral metagenome, whole genome shotgun sequencing project.
ATGATACTGTTGGCGCGCTCTCCGAGCGGTGACTTCGCCACGAATGGCAACTCCGGGATGAACCATAATGCCTGACGACATCATACAGGCGAGGCTGGAAGCATTGGCCGCCAACTTCGTGCAAACAGCAGCCGCGCAAAAGGACTGGAGCCTGAGCGCGGACGTGATTGCCGATTATGAACAGCGCGCCGCCGACCTCCGCGCCCTCCTATCGGCCCTGAGGGCGTTGGAGGCGATGTTGCGAAAGCTCGTCGTCACGTCTACCGCCTTTCAGAACGCGGTTGAGGACGTGCGCACCGAGTTCGACCCCAACGCATTCATGGAGTGGGATGACGCAATTGATGCTGCGTCCAGTCTCTTGGCCGAAGGTTCTCCCGCTCCGATCAACGAAACCGCGGCAGGCGCCGGCAAATGACCAAGGCCAGCTTCCGCTGCGGCCACCCGCGCGATTGGACCAACATACAGCTCCATGCGGGCTACGCAGGCTGCAAGCTCTGCAACCAGCAACGCGCCCGGGAGGGGATGCAGCGTAAGCGGTGGCGGGAATTTCTCTCAAGGTTGCTGGCAGTCCAGCCGTGATCTAGATCGCCGCCAGAGGGCGCCTTGCGGTCCGGGCGAATTGGTGGGATGAAGGGCGGGACGACGGCGGGGGATTTCCTGATCCCACCGCCGTCTAGCCCGACGACCTTAAGGGAGGTTGCGTCAGTGCCTGATCGGATAATACGCACGCGTGATATCGGTTGCAAGCCTGCGGCCACGTTTCGATGAGTGCGTTCTCCGGCGACTTCCTGTTCATCGACACCGAGGCTGTCAATCAGGCCGAGGCGGACGAGGCGGACGGGCTGGCGTTTGGCCTCGCCATGGACCTGATCAGCGCCGGGTGGCGCGACGGCATCAAGCCGTTCGACTACGACGCGGCGATCGAGGCCGCCAGCGCGATCTTCGTGAATCGCCAGCACGCCAAGGATCAAGCTGCAGCGATGCGGCCGCGGGTGGCGCGCTACTTCATCGAAGACGCCGATGGCCTCTGGATGCCAAGCCCGCTGTTTTTCAGCCCCACGCAGAGAGAAGACGGGCCCGTCCAATGAGCGACCGACCTTGGTACAAGCGCTACCCCCAGGACTTCATTCTCGGGACGATGGGCATGCCACTCGAGCACCGTGGAGCCTATAGCCTGATCCTCGATTTGATCTACGACCGCGCCGGCCCGATCCCCGATGATATCAAGTGGCTTGCCGGGCTTTGTGGCGTCTCGGTGCGCAAAATGGGGGTGATCCGGCAGGCACTTTTGATATCACAAAAGATCGTCATCCGGGGTGATGTGATATCAAACCGGCGGGCCGAAAAGGAGATCGCCCACGCAGCGGAAGTCGAGCGAAAATGGGCTGAAAACCTCACGAAAACGAGCCGAACACGCTCTGAAAACAAGCCCACATCGGCCAAAATCAATGACTTGCAAAACGATTTGGGGCCCTACGCGCGCGTTCCAGAACCAGAGAAGGAAGAGAAACCTAGGTTAGAACCCTACCTCTCAGCCTCTCCTGAATCTCAGGAAGAATCTTCCCCACACTCAAATATCATAGACCTAGAAGCCGCGAAGGCGAAGCGAGTGATATCACCCGACGCGTTGACGGCAGAGGACTTCTCCTGATGGCCAGCAACAGCTCAAATGATATCATTCATTTTCGGAAGCCAGACCCGGAAGCGCCCCACGACTTGGAAGCCGAACAGGCGCTGCTGGGGATGCTGCTGTTCGACGTCAAGGCCGCCGAGGGCATTGAGGATGAACTGGATCCCGAGGCGTTTCACGAGCCGCTCCACGCCAGGATATTCGCCAAGCTCTGCGCCGTCGGCGCCGGTGATCCGCTGACCCTCTACCACGCCCTGAGCCCCGACGGAGCGCTCGAGCAGCTCGGGGGTCTGCGGTATCTCGCGGACCTCGTTGACCGTGCACCGCCGGCCAAGATGGTCTCTGGATACGTCCAGGTCGTCCGAACGCTCTGGCAGCGCCGCGCGCTCACCCAGATGGCCCAGGAGGCCGTGACGAGCGTCAAGGCCGGCGCTGACCCGGACGAGATCATCGAGGCCACGGAGGTGGCGTTGCTGGCGGTGTCGGTGCAGTCGAGGCGGATTACCCTGGTCAGCGCCAACGAGGCCGCGGACCGCACGGTCTACGAGCTCGAGCATCCCCAGGTGTCCTTCGGGGTCAAGATGGGCCTCCAGCCCCTCGACGAGGAGACCGGAGGGTTTATGCCCGGCGAGGTCTGGCTCTTCTGCGGCAGACCGTCTATGGGAAAATCAGCAATAATTTCGACGGCCAATCTCAACATCGCGCTCAACGGCCACGGTGCCGACGGAGAGCGCATAGGCTCGATCGAGATCTGCAGCGAAATGACGATCGGGCAGCTCACGCGCCGCCACATCGCCGATATCGCATTTTCGCGATACGGGACTGCGGCGCCGAGCTATTCGCAGATGCGGCGCCGCCAGGTCAGCGCCGAGCAGATGGCGATGATCCGCGAGGCCGCTGATGTCTTCCGGGGCCTGGATAACCTCAAGCTCCTGTACCGCACCAACCTGACGATCCAGACGATGCGGTCGACTATTCGGCGCCAGAAGGCCAGCTGGGCGCGCCAGGGGATCAAGCTAGGCTTCGTCTCGATCGACCACGGGGGATTGGTCCGAGCCTCGGCCGCGGTCGCCCGCGATCACCGTTCAGCCCAGCAAGGCGAGGTGGCCCGCGATATGAAAACCATGGCTGGCGACCTCGAGACAGCCCTGGGCGTCGTTGTCCAACTGAACCGCAAGGTCGAGGACCGCGACGACAAGCGCCCGCAGCTCAGCGACCTCCGCGACAGCGGCGAGTGGGAAGAGGGCGGCGACGGCGTGATCGGGTTCTATCGCGACGCCTACTACGCCCAGCGCCAGCTTGAGCCGAAGCGCCACGAGGAAAAGCTGCTGTGGGAGGAGCGCCGCTCCTCCCCGTGGATCGAGGCGATGCTGCTGAAGATCCGGGAAGGCTCAGCCCAAACGGTCAAACTGTGGGGCGACATGGCACGAAACGCCATCCGGGGCAGCATCCCGGATATCGCCTATGGCGGCACCAGGCTGGACTTCAACAGCGCGGCTCGCGACTTCGACGCGCTCAACGCCGACGCGGCCCTTCCGCCGCTGCCCGATAGCTCCTACAGCTCAACCGATTTCGAATAGGAAACCACATGAGCCAGATCAGCGAAGCATGGTTGAAGCGCCTCCTCGAAGCCCTGGCCGAGGGCCCGATCGGCGAGGAGATCCTCGGCGTCGCCCGCGGCGAGTGCGACCTGGTGGTCAAGGAAAATCAGTTTGGCGCTGGGTGGATCGTCAGCACGACGCCGAAGCCCACAACGCTGCCGCAGCGCTACGACTGGCGCGAGCTCTACGGGCCTTTGACGAAGGACGCGGCCGCCACCACCCACGTTGGCCGCACCGTCGGCGGCTAGTCGACCTTCTTCGTCGCCAGGCCGCCCTTAGCCCCAGCAGCGGCCGCGAGCTCCCGGTTGGTCGAGAACGCCCGGCTTTCGGCCGGAACCGCCCTACCCCCCCTCGAGGCGATCTCCCGCCGCTTCTCCAGCGACATAGCCGCGAAGCCCCGGGGTTTCTTCTTTTCAGCCATAGCCAAGCTCCTGTTGTACGGTTAAGTTAGCGACGGATCACAGGAGAGGCAAATCATGGCCGAAGGTCGCCACGCGTTCGCGCTTGAGCCCGACGGATTTTACGTCGAGCCGGCCTGGTGCACGGACTTTCTGCTCGATCGCGAGAGCTTCGCCGATATGGTCGTGTGGGATCCGGCCTGCGGCGGCGGCAACATCGTGAAGACCCTGCGCCAAGCTGGCCTTACTGCCTTCGGCACCGATCTACGGCTGCGTGTCGGCGAGGCTGAACAGCAAGTCTGGTGCCTCGGCACGCGGGACTTCCTCGAGTACGTCATGGTCAACTTCGACGCCATCGTGACCAATCCTCCGTATGGCCACGCGAAGACGGCCGAAGCATTCATTCGCCGAGCGCTAGAGTACGGCACGCTGCAAAAGCTCGCCGTCTTCGTAAACGCCAAGTTCATGTTCAGCAAAGCGCGAGCGGCTGGCCTATTCAAAGAACACCCGCCCACGCGTATTTGGCCGATACTGCCGCGTCCGTCCTGCCCGCCGGGGCAATACCTGAAAGCTGGCGGGAAAGCGACCGGCGGCGTCGCTGATTACGTTTGGATGGTTTGGGAGCCGGGCAATGTGCCAGCCTACCAAGCCGGACGCCCAATGACCCTGATGGGCTGGTAGGGCGCTCTAGCAACCTTTGCCGAATCAGCGCGTTCTACCCGCATGATCGGCTCCCTCCTCGGCCTGCTCTTCGCCCTGATCATCGTCGGCGTGATCTGTTGGGGCGCGTGGAGGCTCATCGCGCTCGTCCCGCTGCCCGAACCCTTCCGGATCCTCGTGATCGTCGTGATGGTGATTATTTGCGTTCTGATCGTCTGGCACTTCGGCGCCCCGCTGCTCGAACTTGCGCCAAGCGGCCGCGCGCTCGGCTAGTTCGGCTTCTCGCCGCCCAGCGGCTTAGCGCTCCCGATCATTTCGTCGTAGGTTTCCTTCACCTGCTTACGCACCAGCATCCACAGGTCCGCGTGCTCGGTCGTCCCCTGCGCCATCAACACCCCGACCAGGCCGCCCAGCGCGATCATAACTGCGGGCTCAGTCAACGGCGATCTGCGGATGACCGCCATGATCGCGGTGCTCATCGCGTTGGCCTCGTCCGTCAGGATGTTCTCCTCGACCGACGTGCCCTCGGGCAGCTGGGACTGGCCGGCGCATATCTCGCGGGCTCGGTCGATCACGGGGCCGGCCAGGGCGACGAGCTCGTCAAACTGTTCGTTGGGGACTAGATGGGCCATGGCGAAACTTAACTGTAGCGGCCACGCAGCGCAACCCTCTGGCCGACGGGATTGATTCGTGGCATGAACGCGTCAGCAACCTGTTCTCAGGCTCTTCGGAGGCTACGATGGCGGATAAGGCGTTTGGCTCTGGCGACGGCATGAGCCCCCGCAAGGCGATGGGCATGGGGAAGGCCGGCGACGCCGGCGACTTCGGCGCCTCGCCCTACCCGGGCCACGGCCACAAGGTCAGCCCCGACCACACCAGCAACCTCGGCGAGGGCGCCGCGCTGTCCGACGCCGAACGTGCGATCGGCGGCCCGATTACCCACGCCAAGGGCCACCTGCCCGCCCAGGCCGCGCCGATGCACGGTCCGCACCACGAGTCCGAAATGGGCTTCAACCGCGAGCCATCCAAAGGCTACTAGGCCATGGCCGACTCCGATCTGGTCGCCGCCGGCCTTCCGCAAGGCGCCACGGCGCAAGGCGGCCAACCGGCCGGCGATGCGCCAACCGTCAGCGGGCCAGAGACGCCCGACCAGGAAGCGCAGGGCGCAGCCCAGCAGCAGCAGACCGGCAAGCAGGTAGCGGCCCAGCAGCAGCAAGCCTTTGACACCATGCGGTCCAGGCGCGCTTTCGTCGCCGGTCTGCTGGCCCAGGGGGGCAATCCGCAGACGGCGCTCACCCAGGCCAGCATCGGGAGCCAACTGCAGTGAACTTCGGCAATCCCCTCGTCCCAGCGCCCAGGATGGCGACCGCGCCAGCCGCAGCTCCAGCCGTCGGGCTTCCGGAGGCCAGCGGTCTCGCCCCACCGCCAGCGCTGGCGCAGATCCCCACCAACCCCGCCGCTGCGGTCGCGGCCTCGCAGCCCCAAGCCCAGCAGCCCGCCTTCCAACAGCCCATGACGCCCGGGGTGGCCGGTCCAGCGCAATTCGGCTTCCGTCGCCCCATGGTCGGTGGTCCCATGCTCGGCCGCGGTGCGGTTCAGCCCTGATGGCCCGCTACGAAGGATCACCGGCCGACAAGAAGGCCGACCGCCGCGGGGCCAAGAAGGCCGGCGTCTCGCAGAAGGCGTGGGAGAAATCCGCCGCCGACAAGAAGGCCGATGCGAAGGCGCAGGCGGCTGCCGACCGGAAAAAGAAGCGCAAAAAGGCGAAGTAGGATGGCCAAGCTCACCGCAGCCACGCGCAACGCCCTGCCGACCAGCACGTTCGCCGGGCCTGATCGCTCTTTTCCGATCAACGACAAGTCCCACGCAAGAAACGCGCTCTCTCGCGTGGCCAACAAGTCGCCGGCGCTCAAGGCCAAGGTCCGCGCCGCGGTCAAGCGCAAGTTCCCCTCGATCGGCGATCACCACTTCGCCCACGGCCGCCCTTGATGGGCTGGCTCGCACCCGACCATCCAGCGCTCGCCGACTGCCCGCCGATGCCGGCTGACTTCGCCCCACAGCTGCTGCACACCGCCAAGGACGTGCGCTGGCGCGGCCGCGTCGACGGCGGCGTCGAGCTCGAGGTCGGCTTCAGCCTCAAAGCCCATCCGGACGCCGAGGAGAAGACCAGGCTGGCCGTGTGGCATGTCCAGCACCTGGCCAAGGCTGGACGCCACGAGCACCTGGCCAATGCCCGCAAGGACCGCCACAGCCGCCGGCCGAAGCCCAAGGCGCCGCCCAGCCTGCCGCCAGCGCCGCCGAAGACCGTGGCGGTCGAGCAATGAACCAGCTGCTGTTCGCCGTCGCCTTCATTGCCATCTGTTTCGCCATCGCCTGGGCCGACGAGTACGTGAAGCCATGGGTGCTGGCGCGAATCCGTCCTTCCGTGCAACAAGAGCGCGTCGTCCGAGGCAGAGCAGTGTGGGCGAAAGGAAGCTCGTGGCTGCAAAGCGCCATCCAAGAACGAAGAAGCTCAACGCTGGCCTTGTCGCCGCCCACGAGCGACGCGTCCTCTTCGCCAAAGAGTACCTGATCGAGCCGAATGGAACGCAGGCCGCCATCAAGGCCGGCTACTCCCCTAAGACCGCGTACTCCAAAGCAAACCAGCTGCTGAAACACGTTGAGGTGCGCGCCATCCTCGACGCTAGCCACGCCAAAGCGGCGGCCAAGCTTGATGTCACACGTGAAACAATCCTAGCCGAGCTTGCGAAGATCGGCTTCTCGAACCCCATGGACTACGGATCGATCAAAGACGGTCATTTCGACTTCGACCTGTCGACCAGCACCCGAGACCACATGGCCGCGGTGCAGGAGCTCAAGACCAGCACCAAGACCATCGGGACCGGCAAGAGCGCCGTGCTCGAGCGCCACACGACGCTGAAGCTGAGCAACAAGCGCGAGGCGCTGGTGGACCTTGGCCGTGCGATCGGTCTATTCAAGGACGATGGCGGCGATGGAACGCCGGTGACCTTCATCATTCAGAACCTTCATGTCGACGGAGCTAAGGCCCATGGGCGAGCACAAGCTGAAAGAGGCGCAGGCGATCGCGGCGAGGAGTTCGTGGATCCAGCCCGCACCACGGCCCACCTGCGGTGACTGCGAGTTCGCCGGCCTGGTGGTCGCCGACCTGAACGCCATCGAATGCCAGGGCTTGCCGCCGCAGATCCTGCTGGTGCCTGTCCAGACCGCGCAGGGCCAGGGCCTGACGCCGCAGCTCACCCGGCCGAACCTGCCCAGGCGCCAGCCCTGCTGCGCGCTGTTCAGGGCCAAGGAAATGCGCCCGGAGCCAAAGCTCGAGGGCCTGCCGGGGCTTATGGGCGATGCCTGAGCGATACTGGCCCGCGAGCGCAGCGAAGAAGGGACTCAAGATCATGGCGGACCCCACCGAACAGGAGGTCGCGGCGATCGACGCCCGCATCGGGCTCGAGCGCAAGGTCTATAACCGCATCAACGCGATGTTCGCCCGGGTCGACACCCGCGGCAACACTGCCTACTGCACCCTCCAAATCAGCGCCGACGGGATGCTCGAGCTCGAGGTCGACTGCCCAGCCGATGGCTTCCCCGTGCGCGTGGGCTGGGAGAATGTGCACAGCTACCCTTATCGAGCCCTGCGCGATGGCCAGTGGTTCGACAACGGCTTCCAGCGCCTCCAGCCGCCGATCGACCACAGAACGGCCGTCAAGCACAGCATCAGGGCCATCGAGCTCGCGTGGCCCCACCACGCCAAGCTGCAGCTCGTCTGGCGCTGCCCGCCCGAGATTGACGACCGAGGCGCCCTCTACATGCGCCTGGTGGCGACGCCGGTGGTGTGAGTGCAGATCGCCTACGACTACGACCCGGTGCCGACGATCCGCGAGTTCGCGCTGTCGGACGCGCGGATTAGGGGGCTTATGGGACCGTTCGGCTGTTTGTCAGGCGAGACGGAGTTCCTCACGCCGGCCGGCTGGCGGCGCATCGACAGCTACACCGACGAGCTCGTAGCGCAGTGGTCGCCGCAGGACGGGCGCATCGCCTTCGTGGAACCATCGGCCTACCACGCTGGACCGGCTGACGAGTTGATCGAGTTCGACTGCGGCTCGCTGGTCATGCGGCTGTCGCCAGAGCACCGCGTCCCGCACCTCGATTGGGCTGGACGCTTCACGGTGAAGACCGCCGCCGAGATCGAGCACAAGCGCTCGCGTCGCACGATCCCCACGACGTTCGAGGGACCTGCCGAGGACGCCCTGGGCATGAGCGACGACCTGATCCGTTTTGCGGTGATGATGCACGCCGACGGCCACTATCCGAAGCAAGGGCGCAAGGCCGTGGTGACCGTGCGCAAAGAGCGCAAGAAGGAGCGGCAGCGCGCGCTGCTGCGCCGCCTCGGGGTGGAGTTCACCGAGCACGTCCAGCCCAAACGTCCGACCGAGGTCAATTTCAGGTTCGAACCGCCCTACGTCGGCAAGCATTACACCGGCCTCTGGTGGTCAGCCTCGCAGCGAGAGCTCGCGGTTGTGCTGGACGAAATGCGCTATTGGGACGGCCACATCAACGAAGGCCTGATCTTCTCGAGCAGCAGCGCTGAGGACGCGGCGTTCGTCCAGTACGCGGCGCACGCCAACGGCCTGCGAGCGAGCTTCACTAGGGTCAACGAGAAGCGCTGGAAGCCGCACTACCGCGTCCAGGTGCGCATGGCCGACAACCAGAAGAACCGGGCGTGCATCCGCGAGAGCACCATCATCCGCCGCATCCGGCGCATCGGCGGCAAGCAGTATTGCTTCACGGTCCCGAGCGGCTTCTTCGTCGCGCGCTGCGAGGGCACGATCTTCGTCACCGGCAACAGCGGCAAGTCCAGCGGCTGCATCGCCGAGGCTGTCCGCCGCGGCCAGCAGATGCCGCGCTCGCCCGATGGGATCAGGCACAGCAAGTACGGGATCATCCGCAACACCTATCCCGAGCTGCGCGACACCACCCTCAAGAGCGTCTTCCGGTGGCTCCCGCCAATCCACTTCGGCCACTACGCGGAGCAGCGCCACAGCTACCAGATCAAGGCGTTCCACGGCGTCGACATAGAGCTCCTGTTCCTGGCGCTGGATCGCCCCGACGATATCCAGAAGCTCCTCTCGCTCGAGATCAGCGGCGCATGGGTCAACGAGGCGCGCGAGGTGCCGTGGGGGATCATCGAGGCGCTGGACGGCCGCATCGGCCGCTATCCGCCGCTCCAGGACGTCGGGCCCGAAGCCTGGTTCGGCATGTGGATGGACACCAACCCACCGGACAGTGATTCGCGCTGGTATCGCTTCTTCGAAGACAAGAGCTGGCTGCAGGACTTCCTGCGCCTGCAGCGCGAGGGCCACTTCCCATCGCAGATGCAGCCCGAGGGCTACGCGCAGCTGTTCAAGCAGCCCAGCGGCCTCGGCCCCGATGCCGAGAACCTGGTCAACCTCCAGCCCGGCTACTACGCCAAGCTCGCGGTGGGCAAGTCGAAGGAATGGGTCACCGTCTACTGCAAGGGCGACTACGGGTTCGTGGTCGAGGGCAAGCTGGTCTATCCCGAGTACAGCGATCAGATCCATTGCAGCGTCGGCGCCAACCCGATCGAGGGCTGCACCGTCATCCGGTCATGGGACTTCGGCCTGACGCCGGCGTGCATCTTCAGCCAGCTGCAGCCGTCGGGCCAATGGGTCACCTTCGATGAAATGACCAGCGACAACATGAGCATCGATCAGTTCAGCGACGAGGTGCTCGAGCACTGCAGCCGCGCCTTCAAGGGCCCGACGGTGCGCTTCGAGGATTGGGGCGACCCCGCCGGCAACCAGCGCGCACAGACCGACAAGCGCACATGCTTCGAGATCATGCAGGCGAAGAACATCGAGATCGGTGGTTCGATCCAAGAGCCCACGCATCGCCAGGAAGCCGTGCGCAAGCCGCTGCGCACCCTGGTCGGCGGCGAGCCGCAGTTCCAGCTGCACCCGCGCTGCCGCGTGCTCCGCAAGGGCTTCCTGGGCGGCTACCACCGCCGGCGCCTGGCCGTCACTGGCGAGCGCTATGCGCAGGATCCAGAGAAGAACCTCTACTCCCACCCGCACGACGCGCTGCAGTACGGCATGGTCCAATACTTCGGTCCGGCCCTGGTCGGCGAAGGGGCGGTTGACGACGACTGGCCTAATGGCGCAAGCTCGGGTGTAGCGGAACACAAGCCACGCAGCTCAACGGGGTACTGACCAATGAAGGGCCACACTGGACGCCGCAAGCGCTCGACCTTCCGCAAGCGTAATCGCAGCCGTGTGCACGGGCGGTTTGACAAGACGCTCCTGCGGGCTATCCCCGCAACGATGTTCAACCCGCACCGCCGCTCGATGCCCCGATGAACCAGCCATGAGCGCCGCGTTCGGGCCTGGGGATCGGCTGCGCTGCGTGCGCGGCGCTGACCACGGTGACGCCACGATCACCGCCGGCGAGATCTACACGGCACGCAGCGTCGGCTGCCCGATGCCGCCCTGGGTGACAGAATGGGTTTGCACCTGCTGCAGCGAGACCGACAGCGACGGCGTGCGCCTGATGGAGCGCACATCTGCCTTCGGCTGGTGCCCATGCCACTTCCGCCCCACCTGGGACGAAGAAACCGCGATCGAAACCACCACCAAGGAGCGCGAGCCCGCATGACCGAAGCCAATGGCTATGACCTCCGCGGCGCCGGGGACAGCATGCGGGTTAACCTGCAGGCGATCCTGGCCGGCACCGGCCCTGAGCACACGCTGCAGGACGTGGTGCAGTGGGACCGCGGCCCACGCTGGGTGCTGGCGAGCAAGATCAGTGGCCTGGTGCTCGCGCGCGGCCGACCAGATGGCTCGCCGTGGCCCGGCGTCGTGACGGTGCAGCGGCCAGCGCTCGATCTGCTGGCGCGGGTTTCCCTCGGCGCCCTGGATCGCGACCCTGGCGCAGTGATGGTCGTTATCGAGGACCTCCGCACCCGCGGCGTGCTGGGCCCGCGCGAGGACTACGAAAGCGCAACCGACCAGCTTACCAATGACGTGCTGGTGTGGGCGCCGCAGGAGGGCGCCGAGGATCCGCAGCCTGAGCCCCCCGATCCCGCCGAGACCTTCGCTGACCACCCGACCACGCTGGGCGAGAAGCGCGCGGAGCGCAGCCAGCGCGGCCAGGACTGGCGCCCACGCGATCTGCTGGTGAAGCTGTTGCGCGACCACGACAGCGGCGAAGTCGTGCTCACCGACCTGGTGGTTTCGTTTCGGGCTGACGACGGCGTTTCTGGCTTCTGGAACTCTTGCGCTGATCGCACCACGGCTGTCGGGCTTGCGGCCCAGGCGATGACCAGCCTCTCCATCGAGGTTATCCCATGACCGCCCCGTCCGCGATCGTTCTGCTGTACGCGCTGCTGTGCGCCCTAGCCCTCGCCATCGGCCTGCTGGAGCGCCGATCAGCGCGCGTCGGCCGCATCGCCCGCCTGCACGTGGTGCTGCAGTTCGAGCTCTCGTCGGGCCAATGGGAAGACGCCGAGGAGGACCTGAAGGCGCTCGAGCGGATACCGGGCGGCGTGGACAGCGAGATCCGCGACATGGTGCGCGCCACGATCGCGGAAGGTCTCGCGCAGCGCATCCCGCCGCCGCCCAGGGCAGCGCCTGTGTTTGACGAGGAGGCGCAGAGTTACCTGACCGGCCTCCGCGATGAGATCCTAGAGCGCCAGCGGCAGGCGCCGCTGCATGATGACTGACCTAGACGACGATATCGCCCGCGTGGCGCGGCTCCGCGGCCGAAGCCCCGAAGAGGCAGCCGAGGCGCACCGCCAGATGGTCAACGCCCAGCGGCGCGCTGCGCTGGCCCCTCACCGCATCGCCGGCCTGTTCCTATCCCTGCCCGACACGAAGCGGGATCTCCGCGCCTACGACCGCCTGCCGGCCGCCAGCCGGGCCTTCATGCGCGAGGAGACCAGCGTCCACGTCTGCGCGACCAAGTGGGCCGAGACGCTCACCTTGTGCGGCGACGAGGCCGCGCTGATCGCCACCGTGCGCGCCTATCTCGCCGAGAACTTGCCCTATCACGCCAAGCATGGCTATGGTGCGGACCACCCTGCAGCGAGGAGCCTGCGCCGATGAACCGCCAGATCACCACCCACCAGGCGCTGCCGATGAACGCGCTGAACAAGCAGCTCGAGATCGAGGCGGTGGATGACGCGCCGATCTACAACGTGCGCTCGCCAGGCCGTCGCCTGGCCATCCGCTTCCACGACGGCGATCCGCGCGAGGGCGTCAACGGCGTCAGCCTCGAGGCCCTCCTCGCCATCTGCAAGGATAGGCTCGAGGACTTCCGCGCCGCCGGCCTGGGCGGCGAGCACAACGAGCACGCCATCGCCCACATCGGCGAGGCGATGTTCCATCTGCACGCGCGGACCACCGATCGGATCATGCGCGGGGTTGAGGGGAGCGACGCGGCGTGACCACGATCCCGCACCTCACCCCGATGAAGTCCAGCGTGCTCGCTGGGATCCACTACGACCCCGCGACGTCGAAGCTGACGGTCAAGCTCAACAGCGGAAAGCACTATCAGTACGAGGACGTCCCGATGGAGCGCGCGGTGACCCTCGAGGGCGCCGCGTCGCCCGGCAAATATTGGAACGACCACATCAAGGGGCTCTACGTCGGCCGGGAGATCATGGGGTGAGCTCGACCACGCACAAGCTGCCGGCCACCAAGTGCCCCGCGTGCGGCAGGACCAACAACCGATCCTCGGCCGTCGAGGGTGTTGATCCTACGCCGCCTGAGCCAGGTGACGTCTCGATCTGCATCGGCTGCGGCTCGATCGGGATCTACACCGCCGACCTGGGGATGCGAGCGCCGACCATGGTCGAGGTCAGCGAGTTGATGCGGATGCCGCAGGTGGTCCGCGCCGTGCGCGCCTGGCACCAGGCGTTCGACGGCATGCCGAGCCGGCTATGAGCACCCGCTGGCGCCTCACGCGCTTTCCAGGGTCCGGCGCTATCTGGCTGGTAGTCGAGCAGGCCAAGTCGCCCTATTGGGGCCGCGCGTTTCCCGTCGAGAGCCGTCACCAGGCCCGCATCGCCCTGCCGCATCTGCGGGCGGTGCTCGAACAGGAGCTCGAGCACGTGGTCATCGTGCCGCGCTTCTTCGACCCGGTGGAAGTCGATGGCTGATCTTGGCGTCCTGTCGATCTCGATCGTGCTCAACGAGGTCATGCTGACCGATGGCCAACTGATCCCGATCACCAACTGGCTGCTGGGCGACAAAGACGCCGTGTTCGATGAGAACGGCGACGGCGACGCTGACCGCTGGGTGGCCGGGCCAGACGCCGACGGGAATTGGCATGCTGGGCTGCTGCAGCCCGGGGACGAGGACTGATGGCGAAGCTGGTCGACCTGAAGGGCAAGCCGCTCGATGAAGCGCCGGAACAGAACCTCGTGCTCGCCACGCTGCGCGGGCTGCTGCACGAGATCGAGAGCGGCGAAATCGACGTCACCTGCGTCTACGTCCTGGTCGAGGTGCGCGACGCGAACGATCCGGCCATGGTGAGCAGGACCAGCCGCGACAGCGGCATGACCGTGGCCGACGCCGTCTTCAGGCTCGAGGTCGAGAAGGCCATCCTGCTGGACATGATGATCAGGGGCAAAGAGTGACCGTCATAGCCTATCGCGACGGAGTCCTGGCCGCCGACACTGGCGCGTTCTTCGGCGACGTGTGCGCGAGCTTCACTCAGCGCAAGGTCGTGCGCACCAAGTTCGGCGAGCTCGCGGCCGCGTGCGGCGAAGTCCCGCAGATCGAGCAGTTCCACAGCTGGCTCAACGCGGGCGCCAACCTCGACGACAAGCCGTTCAAGGACGTCGAGGAGCAGGGCTTCGGTGCGATCATCGTGCGGCCAAGCGGCAAACTCGAGCTCATTGACCACCAGCTCCGGTTCTACGAGCCTGGCGCTGACTTCGCCGTCGAAGGCTGCCACCAAGAGTTCATGCTGGCGCTCATGCTGGCCGGCTATTCGGCGATCGACACCGTGGCCATGGCGATCAAGCATTGCAGCCACGCTTCCGGTGAGGTCTATTCGCTCAAGCTTGGAGACACCGATGGCGACTGAACCCACCCTCGAGATCCGAGCCGCCGCGATCCTGCTGGCCAAGCTGCTGTTCACACGCCTACCAGGCCGACCGCTGGCCGAGTTGACCGCCGCGCTCGCCCTGGCGCTCGGCGGCCTCCTGTCGGCCTTCCCGCCAGACCAGCGCCCCCTGCTACGCGACGGCGTGGTGCAGCAGCTCGATGACGCGATCGAGGTCATGTGCGCCAGTGATGCGGAGGCTGCCGGTGCCGTGGAAGCTGGCTGACGTCGCGGGTAAGACCAAGAAGGCCACATCGGCGAAGCTGAAGCGGCAATGGCTGGACGTGGCCAACGGTGAGCTCGCCAAGCACGGTGATGAAAAGCGCGCGATCATGGCCGCCAACGGCGTCGTGGCCAAGACGGTGAAGCGGAAGAGTAAACCATGACCCACCACCGCCGGCGATATCAGCGCGAGCCCTACGGCCAGCACGAGGCCTGGGCGGTCGTTCTGGCCCTAGTCATGCTGGGCTGCTGCGCCCTCATCCTTTTCGGCGCCGCCGCTGCAGTCCTCGTCTGGCCGCACGCCAACGACGTCGAGACCCTCTACATGCGTTGACGGTTACAGCCGTGCTTGCTATAGACGATTCGTCCACATGGATGACAGGCGCCCCCCGACTGTCGCGCACGGGCTCTCCCCCTTTTCCAGCCCGGGCGCACCACCCTCCCACATTGACAGCGGCCCTCGGCTCACGGCATCCATGGCCGGCGCCACAGGGACCGCTCGATGGCCTACATTGACGACCAGGTCGGCCCAGGCGGACCATCGCCAGCCATGTCGGCCCTGGCAGGGCCCTCTGCCGCGCCTGACGACGCTCCCGCCACCGACGACGATCAGCAGAGCGAGGACTACGAGAACCAGCACCAGCGCCGGCGGCGCCCCAGGCGCTCGACCATCAAGGACGCTCTGGTCAAGCAGATCAAGGAGATCAACCTAGCCCGCGAGCTGGACGACGAGACCCTGCGCGAGATCGGCATGGCCGTGGTGCGGGAGTTCCTGATCGATGAGAACAGCCGCGCCGATTGGGCGGACGCGGCCGAAGAGGCGATGCGGTTCGCCCAACAGAAGACCGAGCCCAAGCAGTTCCCCTGGCCAAACGCGGCCAACGTCATCTACCCGCTGATCACCCAGGCGAGCATCGAGTTCGCCGCGCGGACTTATCCGGCGCTGATCCAGAACCGCAAGGTCGTGAAGGGCGTCGTGTGGGGCGCCGACAACGGCACGCCGGTGCTGGACGCCAAGGGCGACCCGCGGTTCGAGAAGCCGGCCGCCCAGCCACCAGGTCAGCCGCCAGCCGCGCCGACCAACCAGATCCCCATGTGGCTTGTGAAGCCGGGCGAGAAGACCGAGCGAGCCGAGCGCATCGGCGAGCACATGAGCTATCAGCTCCTCGAGGAAATGCCCGAGTGGGAGCCGCAGACCGACCAGCTGCTGCACCAGATCCCGATCGTCGGCGGCGCGGGGCGCAAGACCTTCCGCGACGTGGTGGCGAACCGCAACTCCTCGCTGTTCGTCAGCCTGGCCAACCTGGTCTGGAACTACAACGCCCCGTCGTTCGAGGTCGCGCCGCGCCACACCGAGAAGCTGATCTACTACCCGCACCAGATCGAGGAGTTCGAGCGCACCGACGCCGACGAGTACGGCGAGGGCATGTTCCTCCACGTGACCTATGGGCCGGGCGACGCCACCGGCATCGCCGAAGGATTCGGCTTCCGCCGCTTGGAAGCGAGCGGCGGCGACGCCTCGGATCCAGACGCGCCGCACCTGTTCCTCGAGCAGCACCGGCGCTGGGACCTGGACGGCGACGGCTATCCAGAGCCCTACGTCGTCACGGTCCACGAGCGCTCGAGCAAGGTCGTGCGCATCGTCGCGCGCTACGACGAGGACGGGATCAAGGTCGATAAAGATGGCGAGATCATCAAGATCGATCCCGTCGACCACTACACGCTGATCCCGTTCCTCCCGTCCTTCGATGGCGGGTCCTATCCCTCCGGCTGGGGCCACATCCTCCGGAGCATGAACGACCAGATCAACACCTCGCTCAACCAAATGTTCGACGCCGGCACGCTGCAGAACGCCGGCGGCGGCTTCATCGGCGACACCCTGGGCCTGCCGAGTGGCCAGACGCTCTTCCAGGTCGGCAAGTACATCCGGGTCAACACCAAGGGCGGCAATATCCGCGACAACGTGCTGCCGCTGCCCTTCCTGGGCCCATCGCAGACGCTGTTCCAGCTGCTGGGCTTCCTGGTCGAGGCCGGCAAGGGCGTCGCATCGCTGCAGAACGTCCTGACCGGCGATGCCGCGATCGCCAACGCGCCGCCGACGACGATCCTGGCCCTGATCGAACAGGGGATGAAGCTCTACACCGCCATCCACAAGCGGATCTATCGGGCCTTCAAGAAGGAATACGCCAAGCTCTACCGGCTCAACCGCATCTATGTGACGGCCAAGACCAAGTACCAGGTCGGCGACGAGGAGAACGAGATCCAGCCAGACGACTATCGGCTGGGCGGCGGCGTGGTGCCGATCGCCGACCCCTCGATGGTCACCGATATGCAGAAGCTGGGCCGCGCGCAGATCGCGATGCAGTTCAAGGACGACCCGCTGGTCAACCAGATGGAGATCCGCAAGCGCCTGTTCGATGCTGCCGGCATGGATCGCATTGACGATCTGCTGCAGCCGCCTGACCCAGCCGTGATCCAGCAGCAGATGCAGATGCAGATGGCGAAGGACCAGGCCGAGCTAGGCCGCTCGAGGGCCGCCGAGCAGAAGGACACGACCCAGGCGTTCCTCAACCTCGCCCTGGCGCGGAAGAACGCCACGGCTGGTGAGGAAGCCTACATCAACGCCCAGCTGGACTACCTGCGCCTGCACATCGAGGCCATCAACACCCAGGTTCGCGCGGCCGCCGTCGACGCGAAGTTCCACGATATCAACACCGGCGCCGCCACTGCGCACGCCGGCAGGCTCGCGTCGGCCGCTGAGCAAGGGCCAGCGGCCGAACCGGCAGGGCCTGTCGTGCAGCCCACGCCAGGGCCTGCAGGACCCATGCCGGTCCCACCGCAGGCGCCGCTGGGCCCGGACGTCGTTGGGCCTGGCAGCCTCGACACGGGCACGCCGGCGGTGCCTGGCGGACCTGGTGCCCCCGGGCAGGCCGGACCACCACCCTTAGCGAGGTAGCATGGCCGAAACCGAAGACTGGCGCGGACGCTCGCACGAGACCGTGCTCATGGATCTCGGGCCGATCGAGTGGCAGCAATGGCGCCACCATCCGATCACCGCGGCCTTCCTGGCCTTCCTGCGCGATCGTCTCGAGCTCTGCCGCGCGAACGCTGCGGCGCTGGTCGAGCTCGGGGTCTATGACGTCAACGCCCAGGCGCCAGACCGCAACCCCAATGTCATGCGCGGCCAGATGCTGACGCTGGACGAGTTGCAGGGACTCACCATCGAGGTTATCCAGGGCTTCTATCGCGAGAAACGCGACGCAGAGGAAGACCATGGCTAAAGAGGCCAGCCCGACGCTCCACAAGGGCATGCAGGGCGATTACGTGCCGGTCCATTGGGCCGGCGAGAACACCTCGGGGCTGCTGGTCTACGGCAAGAACGTCCTGGTCGCGTGCGACAGGTTCTCGCAGGTCACCGCCGGCGGCGTCTGGACCCCGGACGAGCACACCGACAAGATGACCGCCGCCGCCGAAACCGGCTGCATCTTCGCCATCGGGCCCGAGGCCTTCCGCATGTTCGATGACGGCACGCGCTGGTCAGGCGACTGCCCGAAGCAGGGCGACCGCATCTACTTCGAGAAGTACGCCGGCCAGCTCGCCATGGGCGTCGACGGCATGGTCTACCGGGTCATGGACTATCGCGCGATCGCTGCCGGCTACGACCTGGAGTACCTGGCCAAGATAGAGGTGGAAACACCAGGCGAGGAAGCCGCATGAGCGACGCATCATACGCCCCCGACGACGAGCTCGATCCAAACGACGAGGAGCGCGCTCGCGCTCGGGGCTGGAAGCCGCTCGAAGAATGGAAAGGCCCTCCGGAGAAGTGGCGCTCGCTCGAGGAGTTCCTGCGCGTTGGCGAGGATCCGCGCGTCCTGGCTGAGGAAAACCGCCGGCTAGGCGACCGTCTCGTCAGGGTCGAGCGCCGCACGGAGCGGGAATTGACCGAGCTGCGCAAGACCGCCGAGGAGCAAACCGCGGCGATCACCGCCCTTACGGCCCTGGCGCGCCGCGCTGACAAGGCCGGTTACGAACGCGCACGTGCGGAGTTGATCGAGCAGCGCAAGCTGGCCGTCGAGACCGGCGACACCAGCGCCTTCGACCAGATCGAGGAACAGATCGGCGTGCTCGACACCGAGCGCCGCGCTGCGGCGGTCCCCGAAGCCCCGGCAAAAGCCGTCATCGACCCCGCGATCAGCGCGTTCTTCGCGGCGAACGCCGATTGGTTCGTACCTGGCACCCCGATCCACAAGGCCATGCTCGCCCACTTCGATCTCGCGGAGAAATTGCGGCCCAACGACACCACCGAACAGCAGCTGGCCTTCGCCAAGCAGCGCCTGGTCGCCGACTTTCCCTCGAGGTTCCCACAGATGGCCGCACCCGCCGCCGACGACGACGATTTCGAGCCTGAACCCGCGCCGCGCCGCCGCGCGCCCAACGTAGCCGCGCCATCGCCGCCGCCCCGTCGCCCTGGACGCCAACCGACCGGATGGGATACCATCGAGGACCCGCAGGAGCGCGGCGAGGCCCAGGCGGCCTTCGCGGCCATCAAGCGTGCCGATCCAGGCATGACCGAGGGCGAGTACCTCGAGATCTACAACAACCCCCGCGCGGACGAGATCGCTCTGCGCGAGGCCCGAAAGGCTTAAACCTATGGCCACCCGGAAGACCACGAAGCGCCCTGCGCGTCGGCCCCGCGCCACGCCAGGCCCGGTCAACCAGACCCGAGGCGCCGGCGAGGCCGCGACCGCAAGCGCCGCGGCAACCAAGCCGTTCTACGCACCTGATTCGGGCGAACCGACGGAAGTCCGCAGCGCGATGGCCGAGCACCTGGCCGATGTGGCCCATGACGCCGGCCTCGAGCAACCGTTGCACGTGGAGGAAGTGAGGGCCCAGGCCATCCCCGCGCCCGGCGGCAACACCGCCGACCATTCCCTTGCGCGCAAAGGACTTGCGGCCGAAAAGGCCTCCGCGCCTGAGCCCGGCGAGAACCTCGAAGATGATATCGCCCGGGTGCGCGCGATGCGACGCCCGCTTGGCGCCTTCACGCAGAGGCTTGCGCTCGCACATCGTGCGGGATATCACTCACATTGGTTCAACAGTGAAGGCGGTCGCATTGACGACGCACTGGCGAACGGATGGGCCCACCGCAAGGATGCGGATGGTAAACCCCTCAAACGCGCGGTAGGCCGGGGCACGGACCAGGGAGTCCTCTACGCCTACGCGATGGATCTTCCCGAGCAGTTTTGGCTTGAGGACACGGCCGCCAAACACCAGGCCGCGTCCGACAAGATGGAGGGGCTGAAAGCCGCTCCGTTCCAAGCCCAGGCCGGGGCCTCTAAGCGATCAGACCAGGGCAAGTTCTACTCCCCTGTCGAAGGCCGCGAGCCCCTAGAGATCGAGAAGATCTAAAGCGCCGCCAGGCGCCGCCCCACACCCAGGCCTGCCAGCGCCGCGATGCGGCGCCCTCTATCCCGGCAACCTCCGTGAGGCCCTCGCGCCATGGCAAACGCCTACACCCCGTTCGGCTTGCAGCCGATCAATCAGAACGGCACGCCTTGGAATGGCCAAGGCCGCATGGTCTGCATCCCCGCCTCGGTGCTCACGAGCATCTTCGACGGCGACCCCGTGGTTTATGCCGGATCGAGCGACGCTTTCGGCGTTCCCAACGTCGCCCCAGCCCTCGCCGGCGCGGGCAACCCCATCGCCGGCGTCACCTATGGCCCATCTAACGGCCCCGCCGGCTCCGGAGTCACCCTCACCCGCGACCAGCCCGCCTACAGCCACGTGGGCGGGATCCTGAGCTACGCGCTGCTGGCCGATGACCCGAACATCCTGTTCACCGTCATGGAGGACAGCGTGGGCGGCGCGATCGCCGCGGCCGTGAGCTCGGGCGCCAACGGCAACCTGGTCGCCGGCGTCGGCCAAGCCATCACCGGCTCATCGGGCTGGATGCTGCAGAGCTCGAGCGTCGCAGCGGCCGCCGATCCCACCTTCCAGGTGCGTCTGCTGGGCCTCGTCCGTGGGCCCGACAACGCTCTCGGCATCAACGCCAAGTGGGTCGTGCGCCTGAACAATCCGCAACTCTGGTCGACGACCGGGGTCTGATCGCAGCAGTCGGAGCATTAGGAGACAACTATGGCCACGATTGGCGGTGTGATCACCACTGGCGCCCACCCGAAGGCCCTCTGGCCCGGGATCAAGACCTGGTGGGGTCGGCAATACTCCGAACACGAGCAGGAGTATCCGGACTTCTTCGACGTCGAAACGTCGGACAAGGCCTACGAGGAAGACGTGGAAATCTCGGGCTTCGGCGTCCTTCGCGAGAAGGACCAGGGCGCTGCGCTGAACTACGACAGCGAAACCCAGGGCGCGGTCACCCGGTACACCCACATCGCCTACGCTGGCGGCTACATCGTTACCTACGAGGAGCTGCGGGATAACCTCTATGAGGTGGTCTCCAAGCGCCGCGCCGCCATGCTGGCCTTCGCCGGCCGGCAGACCGAGGAGATCGTTGGCGCTAACCTCTACAATCAGGCGTTCAACCCGGCCTTCCCGATCGGCGACGGCCAGGCGATGATCTCGCCCACGCACCCGACGCTCACCGGCAACCAATCGAACCTGCTGGGCACCTCGGCCGACCTCTCGGAGGTGGCCATCGAGGACATGGGCATCCAGATCATGCAGGCCACGGACTTCCGCGGCAACAAGATCAGCCTGGTGCCGCAGTGCCTCGGTATCTCGCCGGTCGCGTTCTTCGACGCCAACCGCATCATCCGCTCGGTGCTGCAGAACGACACGTCGACCAACGCGATCAACGTGATCAAGGCCTCGGGCATGTTCCCGCAGGGCATCAAGATCAACCACTACTTCCTGTCCGGCAGCGCCTGGTTCATCCGCACGAACGCGCCCTATGGGCTGCGCTTCCTGTGGCGCGACCGGCCGACGTTCGACACCGACAACGAGTTCGACACCAAGAACGCGAAGGCCGCGCAGTACATGCGCTTTAGCTGCGGCTGCACGGACTGGCGTCAGATCTACGGCACCCCGGGCGTCTAAGGCGACGCGCGGGCTAACCTTCTAGGAGCGGCCCCGATGGCTATCTCGATGACGCGCACGATTGTCACGGCGACCGCGGCTGGTATTCCATCGCCCGCCGCAGGCGGCCAATCGCCGTGGATGATGATTAACCTCAGCACCTTCCGCTTGGGCATTGGCCTCATCGCGGTGGTGCGCTCCAACGGCGTCGCCAACGCCTCGGCGGCGTTCAGCGTGCTCATCTGCGGCCAGGATCCGAAGCTTACGTCCGGCAACGTCAACGTCGCCCAGGGCCAGTACCCGTTCGGGACCATCTACGGCTTCCACGACGTGCTCAAGAACCTCACCGTGGCCTCGCCGGCCCCGGCCTTCACCAACTTCGACTCGAGCCTGGCCTATCCGTGCACCGCGCTCGCGCTGAACGTCACCCAGCTGACGGCCGGCGCCGACGTGTCGCTCTCGATCGTCCAGGTCGTCAACTAGGGAGAATTTCACATGGCCATTGGCCTTGCAGGTGACAGCGCCACCGTTGGCGGCGATGCGGCATCGAGCCTGACGCTCGTGGAGCTGCGCGTGATCTCGAACCTCCTGCAGCAACAGAGCGGCCAATCGCCGGAAGACCTGAACGCGTGGCGCAATGATATTGCGCTCTCGTTCGGTCTGCCGAACCCCAACGTCCCCAGCCTTTAGGGGCGCAGCCAGGCCGGCGCTTCGCGGCCTAACTTCGGAAGGAACTACCAATGCCTATCGGCTACGGGCTGGTTAACCCGCCCTCCAACAACTCCCTCGTCGACGGCGGCAACGCCCCGATCCTGCAAGGCAAGGCTGGCGAGCAAGTCGTCACCGAGCTGCACGGCAAGTGGTACACCTCGGCCTATCGTGGCCGTGTGTTCCAGACTGGCGTGCTGATCGCCGGTGTGACCATCCCGGTCAACACCACGACCTCGCCGACCTTCACGCTGTTCAACCCCCCAGGGTCCGGCGTCAACCTCGAGCTGATCACGCTCGATGTGGGCTGGCCGGCCGCCGCTGCCTCTGTGGTGGGCACCTTGCTCGGCACCACCGGGGTCCAGACCCCGACCGCGGTCACCGCGGGCAATATCTACGCCACGGCGATCGGCGCTGGCGGCGCTCCGTTGGCCAAGTTCTACACGGCCGCGACCATCGCCGCGATCACGCAGCACATGCCGCTGATCACGATCTCCACGGTGGTCGACACGATGAACCCGGGCCACGTGGACTTCGACGGCAGGATCATCCTGACCCAGGGCGCCCTGTTCACGCTGACGTCGACCCCGGTGCAAACCGCCGTCGCGCTGCCGTGCTTGTCTTGGGCGGAATATCCTGCTTGATCGACTGACGGACTAGGGGCGGTCGGGCTCAGACCCGGCCGCCTTCTTCCCTTGGATCCGCCGCCATAGGCGGGGAGAGGACTGCCGGCCATGGCCGATACTGCCAATATCGTCCTGCGCACCATGATCAACGGCTATAGGAACGTGGTCGTTCGCGCTTCGCTGGTCTCCGATGGCTCTGGTCTCACCGCCTACAAGCTCTACGACGCCTCCTCGGCCGGCATCTACAGCGTCATCGCGCCCGGCGGCCAGATCGTCTATCCCGGCATCCATTCGAAGCTCGTCGGCCTCGACTACGACGTCCAGGATATGAAGATCAACCTCCTGTGGGACGCGACTACGCCGGAGTCGATCTTGGCGCTAGGCTCCGCGCCTGAGGACTTCGACTGGAAGCGCATGGGAGGCCTCCCGGTGCCGCCCGGCCTCGTTGGCGCCACCGGCTCGATCCTGATCACCACGATCAACCAGGCGCCCCAATCCACGTTCGCGCTGATCCTCTACATTCGGAAGAACGTGCCACAGACATGAAAAAGCTCGCACGCACGACCGCCTTGGCCTTTGGGCTCGCCGCCGCCTTCCTGAGCGCGACGCTGCTTGGCGCCCCCGCGGCGCACGCCCAGGCGGGCACCAGCATCGTCGTCAGCGCCTGCAACGGCGAGACGCTCCCTGCCGGCAGTTTTCAGTATCCCCGTATGGCCGCGAACGACAATCACTGCGAAGGCGGCGGCGCGACCGACCCGTTCAAGGTCGTCACGACTTGCGGCCTGGAGTCTCTGACGGTCGGCTCGTTCCAGTATCCGCGGATGGACACGACAGACAAGGGATGCGGCGCCAGCGGCGGTGGCGGGACCCCGGGCGGCAGCAACACCCAGCTTCAATACAACAACTCAACCGCGTTCGGCGGCATCACGGGGGCGACCTCGAACGGCACGACGGTTACGTTCGCCAACAGCGACCTGCTGATGACGGGCTCCTCGACGGGCGTAACCACCTTCACCAGCGCCAATGCCGGGGCGTCGAACTTCACCATCACGGTCCCGGCCGCGACGGACACGCTGGTTGATCTTGCTGGAACGCAGACCCTCACCAACAAGACCCTCACCAGCCCGACGCTGACCACGCCAGCGCTAGGCGTGGCCACCGGGACCTCGCTTGCGGTCACCGGCGCGCTCTCCGGTCTGATCGCCGTCCCAATCAACGCTCAGTCCAGCACCACCTACACGGTGTTGTCGAGCGACCAGGGCAAGCTGGTGACCACCAGCAACGCCGGCTCGATCGCCATCACCCTCCCGCAGGCTGGGACCACGGGCTTTCTAACCGGCTGGTCCACGACCCTTGAGAATATCGGCGCGGGCACGGCCACGATCACACCGACGACCTCGACCATCGACGGCGCAGCCACGGCCGTCCTCTCCACCAACAGTGGGGCGGCCATCTTCTCGGACGGGACCAACTACTTCACCTTCCGGGGCTTTCAAGCTGCCTCGGGCGCTGGCGGTTGCTCCACGCCATGCTCCTCGGCGCAGACCATCAGCGCCAACGGGGCGGCCTCGGCTCCCTCGATCCTCTTCAGCGGGACGGCTTACACCGGCGGCACCGGCACCACGAATTTTCCACAGTTGTTATTCCAGCCGGGCGGCACAACGGCTGAAACCAACTGGAACACGGCGGGGACCATTATCGGGATGAACCTGGCATCGGGATTCACCGGCCTGCCTATCGACATCCACATCGCGAATGGCGCCGCCTTAATGTCCTTGAACCAGTACGGCGGCTTGACGGTGAATGGTCTCGCCTCAGGGACGCTGGCGGCTACATCTACCGTAACCCTGTCGGGCGTCACTACCGGAAGCAATGCAGATTTTCTCTGCCTTACGTCTGGTGGGGTGGTCACTCTTCAGACTTCCGCCTGTACGATTTCCTCCCTCCGCTTCAAGAAGGACGTTCAGTTCTACAAGGGCGACGCCCTGGCCGAAATCGACCGCCTCACGCCGATCACCTTCCGGTTCAAGGATGGTGCGTCAAACATCGACCCTAACGCACGGTCCCTCCAACTTGGCCTCCCGGCCGAGAACATTGCGGCCGTCGATCCTCGCATGGCGGTTTATGAAAACGACATGAAGACGCCGAAGTCCTACCGCCAGGAGTCGGTCATCGCCCTCTTGGTCAAGGGGATACAGGAGCAACAAAGGGAGATTGAAGTCCTAAGGCGTCAGGTGGCGAACGACAATGCCGCGCTGTACGAGGCCCGTTACATCCCCCAAGTTCACTAGGAGACTAGCGTGCTTCGTCGGGAACTCATCACCGGCTCAGCGGCCCTTGCTATCTTCGCGGGGCTGGACCGGGTCGAGGCTCAAGTCAGATGGAAGGGCCGGTCTCGTCCCGCAGGCGCGGCGGCCCTCAACCTCGTCGTCCACGGCGACAGCTTCGTCGCCAACGTCGGAGCCTCTCCTCCGCCAATCTCTATTGGCCAACTCTGTTCGACGCAGATTGACAACCAGTACGACTGGCCGAACAGTAATACCGGCACGGCGCTCGGCTACTCTGGCGACGGCTTCATCTACGTCTATCTTCCCGGCTCCCACAACTATAACTTCGTCCAGGACGTCACACCATTCGTTGTTCCACAACTAAGCGGGTCTCTACCCAACTGGGTCGTCAACGTCAACGACTGCAACGACTGCGCCATTGGGGGCCAGACGCCGGCGGCGAGCTATTCGGCGTTCCAGACCTACTGCGCCGACCTGATCACGGCGGGAGTGTCGGCGAGCAACATCGTCATAAGCTGTGCCTGCTCGCGCCAGAGTTTTTCCGACGCCACTCGCGCGACGTGGAACGCGCTGCTCGTCGGCGACAGCGGCTCCATTGGCTACAAGGTGGCCCGGATCGACCAAGAACCGCTGCTGAACACCGCTGCCGCCTGGCAGAACACCACCTATTTCCAGTCGGACGGCATCCACCTGACCGACGCAGGCTACCAACTCATTGCTGGGCTGGTGGCCAGGGCGATGTTCGGATGAGCCAAACTTTCAACCACCAACGCCGCGCCATAGGAGGGTGAAATGAGGTGGTCGATCCCCGATATGCTGGGCGTGACGCCGGATGGAGCGCGGCTGGGGATCATGGCCAACGCCGGCCTGCCCTCGGGCATCCAGGCCTATCTGTTGGCCAGCCTGGCGGCCCTCACGGCCCAATACGGCGGGACCACGCTGGATCTCAGCGCCAGCGGCACGATCATCGACTCAGCCGATGCTCAGGGCAGTGCGTCGATCTCGATCACGTCGAGTGAGAGGCCCTAGATGGCTACCGGCTCCCGCTTCCAGCTGCCCTTCGCCACCGTGGTCGATCTCAATGGCGTGCCGCTGCCTGGTGCGCAACTGTTCTTCTACACCACCGGGACCAGCACGCCGGCCAACACCTATTCGGACAGCGCGCTCACAGTCCCGAACGGCAGCCCCGTGGTCGCCAACGCGGCAGGGCGCTTCGGCAATATCTTCCTGGACCCCACAGTCACGTACAAGGCGGTGCTCGAAGATCAGTTCGGCAACGTGATCTGGACGGCGGACCCGTCGGCCGGGGGCGCCGGCGGCGCGACTACGCCGAGCGCCCTGGCGATCGCCGAGGCCGCTGCGCCGGCGCCCGTGAGTAACGCGATCATCCTCTTCACCGACGACGGCGAGACACTGAAATATAAGGACGCGGGCAACAACGTCCTCTTCGTTCAGACCGCGCCCAACGTCGCCAACGTGGGTTCGTTCACCAACCTGAACGCCACCGTTGACGCCGGCGGCCGCGTCGTCAGCGCGACCAGCGGTGGGGTGGCGTCTGGCGTGGTCGCGGCCGAGTTCGCCTACTCAGTGGCCAGCGGCAGCAATTCCGACCTGGCCTCGATCACGGCGAACACATGGACCCAGCGCGGGCTCAACACGACCAATTTCAACTCGATCACAGGCTGTTCGCTGACGAGCAACCAGGTGACGCTGCCAGCCGGCTCATATTCCATTGTCTACTCGCAGGACGCCTTCTTCGGTAGCGGCTCCGGCTACGCCAGCGGGCGGCTGCGCAATGTCACTGACAGCCTAAGCTTCGGGGTTACCTCGAGGGTCGGCTTCGCCAACGGTCTTGAGCAGCTAACGCAGTCTGCGCTCTTCACCATCGCGGGCGCCAAGGTCTTTGAGGTCGATATGTGGAGCCCGGACGCCGGCGCCTCCGGCGGCCTTCCTGTCTCCTCCGGCGAGAACGAAGTCTATGTGCGCCTCACGATCCTTAAATTCGCGTAGGGTGGGCGAATCATGGGTCGCGACCTCCACTTCGTCCCGAACAGCTTCTACCGCGTCGATGACCGAACCGGATTTCCAACTCGCGCCGAACGCACGCGCAAGGAATGGAACGGCTTGCAGGTTAATCAGCGCGTATGGGAGCCTCGCCAGCCGCAGGATCTAGTCCGCGGCGTCCCCGACTACCAAGCCGTCCCCGACCCCCGCCCGCTCGCTCCCAACAGCTTCGTAGGGCCGACCGAGGTTTCGATCTCGACCTTTGCCGGGCCTGGCGCGACCGCCCTGTCGGTCGACTCCTATCAGGGCCTCGTGTGGGGCGACGCAGTTGGGCTCATGCTGGACGATGGCGTGCTCTTCAGGACGACGCTGCTGGGCTTCAACGGTGCCGGCCAGGTGGTCCTCGCGGACAAGCTGCCCTCGGGCGCTTCGGCCGGCAACCTGCTCATTGACCTCCACATTCCAGGGGCTGCTCCACCGAGCGCTATCGGAACATTCGTCATAGGGCGAAGCGCCATCGGAGGCCACCTGTGAGCGAGTTTCCCCCGAACCTGACGTATGGCTACATTCCGTCGGCCGCGGAGTGGAACGGCTTTCTGTCCACGATGCAGCCGCTCCCGGGGCCCCCTCCGAACCCTGGGATCGGGCAATGCTACTTCGACCTCACCCTCGGCTATCCCCTCATCTTTTGCGCGGACCTCAAATGGCACGGTTTCCAGCTCTCCTGATCGCGGCGTGGCTGGCGGTTGCCGGTCCGGTTGCCGCTCAGACGATCCCGCAGCTTCCGGCTGGCACGACGCCGCTCGCCGGAACGGAACCGCTTGCGATCTATCAGAGCGGCCATACGGTGAAGATGACGGCGGGGGCGATTGCGGGGTTGGCAGGGGCACCGATCGCGATATTCTGCACAGGATCGGGCGACCAAGGCGCGCAAATCCAAGCCGCCATCACCGCCGTGAGCGCGGCTGGTGGGGGAACCATTCTATTCCCCGCCAACGGCCTTGGCTGTCTTTACGCCACGACGCTAGCGATGAAGCCGAATGTCACCCTGCAAGGTCAGGGCAACAGCGGCCTTCCAGCCGGCTCCTATGCGTCAGCCCTGGTCTATAGCGGCACGGCCGACGCCATAAAGTCCACGTCGGCGATCAACAGTTC